>Ga0210398_10005440_pt1 | contig 11827 bp, 8 predicted proteins | sample IncBWC4OmetaG_FD_161047 | JGI IMG/M metagenome (GOLD analysis project Ga0210398, IMG submission 161047) | Forest soil microbial communities from Barre Woods Harvard Forest LTER site, Petersham, Massachusetts, United States - Inc-BW-C-4-O | ecosystem: Environmental > Terrestrial > Soil >... | reverse complement strand
AGCACGAAGACCGCGGCTAGGCTCAGCACCAGCGGATCAAAGGGACTCACGCCGAACAAGAACGAGTTCAGCAAATGCGAGGCGGTGGCAGCGCCCAGTAATCCTAAGACGCAGCCTGCGATTGCGAGTTTGGCTGCGGAGGAGAAGACGAGGCGCAGAATTCCTGACCGTTGTGAGCCTAAAGCAATGCGGATTGCCATTTCCTGCGTGCGGAGAGCGGCGGAGAACGCGATCACGCTATAGATACCAAGCGCGGCCAGCAGCACTGCCGCAATGGCAAAGGCGGAGATGAGGGCGGTGTTGAAGCGGCGCGGGGCTTCGCTACCGGAGACGGCCTGCTCCATGCTTTGTACCTGGTCAAGCGGCAACTGCGGATCGATCGAGCGGACGGTGGCGCGAAGAGCATTTGCCATTTGCTCGGGCGGCATTGCGGTGCGTACAGCGATGTAGCCACCGTTGCCGAATAGATCGGTCGGTGATGCCAGGGAGCCTATGGCCTTCTCAATCTGTCGAACCGGCTCGTAGAACTGTTCCTTGTCGGGAAGATCGGGCGAATTCTCCTTCACGTCGGCAACTTCGCCCACAATGGTTATCCAGGGAGTTTGCATTTCTTGTGTGCCCACGCGCAGGCGTTTTCCGATGGGATCTGCACCCGGCCAGTAATGCTGGGCGAGCTTGTGGTTGACGATAGCGACTAGTTGAGTATTCGCCGCGTCGTCCTGCGAGAAAAAACGGCCCGCAAGCAACGGAATTCCCATGGCCTGTGGATAATCGCCTTGAACCACTACCGTGGTGGCGAGATTTATATTGGCTCCTTTTGGCGGAGCGTAGCCCTCGGCGATGAAGGCGCTGTTACTGTTGCTGCCGGACGCCGGCAGAAAGGACGTGAGTCCCACCGACTTTACGCCGGGAAGCTGCTGCACGCGGCGAAGCAATTCGTCGTTGAATGCGTCCAATGCGGCCTGGGTTGCGTAATGTTGCTGCGGCAATGAGTAGGAAGCGGTAAGTATGTGATCAGGGCGGAAGCCGAGATCGACGGCGCGCATCTTCTCAAAACTCCGCAGCAGTAAACCGGAAGCGACGAGAAGTATGAGCGCGATAGCGATCTCGCCGACGACTAGCGCTGAGCGTAGCCGAGCATGGCCACTGCCAGCTGTGCCGGTGCGTCCACCTTCCTTGAGAGAGTCATTCACGCTGGTCCGCAGAGCGGCAAACGCCGGCGCGAGTCCACAGACCAGGCCGGTAAGCATCGCAAGGACGATCGCGAACAATACGACTTGCCAATCAAGACCGATCTCGTGAATACGGGGCAGATTTTCAGGCAGCCAGCTCACCCCAACCCGTAACGCCACTGCGGCCAGAATCAGACCGAGGGTACCTCCACTTACGCTCAAAACCAGGCTCTCAAGAATGGCCTGACGAAGCAGCACGCCGGCGGGAGCTCCCAGCGCCAGGCGCACAGCGATTTCTCGGCGGCGGCGGATGGCGCGGACCAGCATCAACCCGGCGAGATTGGCGCAGACAATCAGCAGCACGACAACGATGGCGAGAAACAAGATGCGCACCAACTGCCGAGCGTCCTCTACGGTTTCCTCGTGCAGCGAACGCACCACCGCGCGAATATGCAGACTGGCCATGAAGGCGGGGTAGCCGCGCATCGTCTCCTGAGCTACACGTTCAGCATCGCTCTCGGCTTGCGCCGCTGTGATGCCCGGCTTGAGCCGACCCACCATGCTGAAGTTCCAACTGGCCTCCGCCGTTTCGCTGGTTTCCTGCGGGGTGAAGCTCATGGGAACCCACAGCTCGCTAATGTTCAGCCGTCCGGGTACCAGGGGGAATTCAAAGTTGCGCGGCATTACGCCGATGATCACGTAGGGTTTGCGGTCCAGCAGAATCTTGGTTCCGAGCACACTCGGATCGCCGTGCAAACGGCTTTGCCAGAGCGAGTAGCCGATCACCGCTACTTGCTCTTTCTGATCGTCTTCCTGCTGGGTAAAGAATCGGCCCATCAGAGGCGCAACCTCGAGAGCGGGAAACACGCCGGCTGAGAGCCGGGCCGCGTTCACCTGCACGGGCTCGCCTATGCCGGATAGTTCGTAACCGGTTTGGCGATATCCGCCAAGACTCTCGAAGCTGTGGGTATCGCGCGTGTAAGCCTTGACGTCCGGAACGGTGACACCAGCTTCACCATTGCCTCCCACATCCGCACCCTGAATGACGTCTGTGAGTGCCATCAGCTTTTCGGGTTGCGGGAAAGGCAGTGGGCGCAGCAGCACGCCTTCGACGATGGAAAAGATCGCGGTGGTGGCTCCGATTCCAAGCGCAAGCATTAGTACGGCGGTAGCTGTAAAGCCGGGCGACTTCAGCAAATGGCGGATTGCAATCCGGAGGTCATGGAAAAGCATCGGCACGGCTCCTACGAGATCATTTGGGCGAGTTTAACAGTCCCTGCTTATCCAAATACAGTCGGGGCTTAGTGATTGTTCCCGTGATCTATTGAATCAGATGGAAGTGGGTGGTGGTAAAGGCGTCCGATATCGAACTACAGTGTCCGCGACTGGGACACTGGCTATTTTGCGAGATTCTTTCACACGGGCGAGGACGCCCGCGCCTACAAAAACCAGGGGCGGCTTTTTGGCCGCCCCTGTTGAGAATCCGAAGCTGAAACTTATGCCCGGGCTGGGCTTTCGCCGCCTTTGGCGATTCCGGGGCGTCCGGGTTCGGGCTTCAGCACTTGCTGGACGCCGTCGTCCTGACGGGGTGGCGGAATGATCTTGGGCAATTCTTTGCCTTCGATGATCAGCTTGATTTCATTGGCATCGAGCACTTCGCGGTCGAGGAGTGCCAACGCGATTCGGATCAGAGCTTCGCGGTTTCCGCTCAGGATACCTTTGGCGGTGTCGTAGCCCTGGCCGATCATGCGCCGCACTTCTTCGTCAATCTTGACGGCGGTGGCTTCACTGTAGTCGCGGTGCTGGGCAATCTCGCGTCCGAGGAATATCTGTTCCTCTTTCTTGCCGAAGGTCAACGGGCCGAGCGCGCTCATGCCGAATTCGCAAACCATCTTGCGAGCCATTTCAGTGGCGCGTTCGATGTCATTGCCGGCGCCGGTGCTCATCTGGTTGAGGAACATTTCTTCGGCGATGCGGCCACCCATCATGATGGCGATTTCGGTCTCGAGATAGTCTCGCGTGTAGTTGTGCTTGTCGTCGATGGGCAGCTGCATGGTCACACCCAGAGCCATGCCGCGAGGAATGATAGTGACTTTGTGCAGAGGATCGGAATTAGGCAGCTTGGCGGCCACCAAAGCGTGTCCGGCCTCGTGATAGGCAGTGACTTTCTTTTCGTCTTCTGAGAGCAGGAGCGATTTGCGTTCCACGCCCATCAAGACTTTATCTTTGGCCAGCTCAAAGTCGTACATGAGCACGGCTTTGCGGTTCTGACGGGCTGCGGCGAGAGCGGCTTCGTTGACCATGTTGGCCAGGTCTGCGCCGGAAAAACCGGGTGTGCCACGGGCCAGGACGGAAAGATCGACATCGTCGGCGAGAGGAATCTTGCGGGTGTGAACGCGGAGAATTTCTTCGCGTCCGCGCACATCGGGACGACTGACCACTACGCGGCGATCGAAACGTCCGGGCCGCAGCAGGGCGGGGTCGAGCACGTCGGGCCGGTTGGTTGCGGCCATGAGGATGACGCCTTCGTTCGATTCGAAGCCGTCCATTTCGACGAGCAACTGATTCAGAGTCTGCTCGCGCTCATCGTGGCCGCCGCCGAGGCCAGCGCCGCGGTGACGTCCGACGGCGTCGATTTCATCGATGAAGATGATGCAGGGGGCATTCTTTTTGCCTTGCTCGAAAAGATCGCGAACCCGGCTTGCGCCGACGCCTACGAACATCTCGACAAAATCGGAGCCCGAGATGGAGAAGAAAGGAACGTTGGCTTCGCCGGCAACCGCTCGTGCCAATAAAGTCTTGCCGGTTCCCGGAGGGCCGACCAGCAGGACGCCTTTGGGAATTCGTCCACCGAGTTTCTGGAACTTTTGCGCTTCGCGCAGGAACTCGATAATTTCTTTTAATTCTTCCTTGGCTTCCTCGACGCCTGCGACATCTTTGAAGGTAACTTTCTTCTGCTGCATGGAGAGCAGACGGGCGCGGCTCTTGCCAAATGAAAGTGCTTTATTTCCACCAGTTTGCATCTGGCGGATCATGAAGAACCAGAGCGCTGCCAGCAGGACCAGAGGCGCGAGATTCAGCAGCCAACTGGGCCAGCTTCCGTTGCTGATGTCTTTGATGGTAATGGTGACGCCCTTATCGCGGAGCGTCTTGATCATGTCGGGGTAGTTGGCGGGCACGGTAGTGTGGAACAGCGAGCCGTCAGTCTTGTACTTGCCCCGGACTTCCATGCCGATGACGGTGACCTCGTTGACGCTGCCCTGGTCAACATCGGACATGAATTGGGAGAAGTTGACTTCTTTGTCTTTTTGTCCGGAACTGCCCTGCTTTACAACTGTCCATAGCAGGAACGCCGAGACCACGATCACCAACCAGAAAACCACCGTCTTGACTGTCGAATTCACCTAACAACTCCTAGAGGAAGAGCGTGTTGTTCGGAAGCAAACCACATGATCCGCAATAGTCTTAGATGCCCGTCGCCGCATTTCGATTAGAGAAATTCCGATATCTGTCATATTTTACCGCGTATTGAGGAAAAAAGGAGGACGTTCTCGCCGTGACTTAAGTCACGCGGATGCCTCAGCTTGCAGAGGCCAGATAGGGCAGATTGCGGTGGGCTTGACCGGCCGAGCCCAGGCCATAACCGACCAGGAACGCCTCATCCACCAAAAAGCCGAAATAATCGGGCTGCAACTGGACGCGCCGGGCTGCCTGGCGGTCGAGCAGAGTGGCCACTTTGACCGAAGCCGCGCCCCGACTACGTAAATCGCTCATCAGGAACTCCGTGGTGACGCCGGAATGGATCAGACCTTCCACCAACAGAATGTGCTGATCGCGAATGTCGGCGTCGTGGCTGAAGAAGATTTCGAGAAAGCCCTCAGGCCGGCCCTCTTTTTCGCGGCGATATCGAGGCTTAATAAATTGACAGATGACCGGGGGTTCGAGGGCGCGCACCAGGTCAGCCATGAACATGAAGCCATTCTCCAGAAGTGCCAGAGCATGAATGGTGCTGCCCTGGTAGTCGTCGGAGATTTGCCGCGCGATCTCGCGTACGCGTTTCTGAATCTGCTCGGCGGAGATCACGGTGCGAAGCTGCTCGGCTTTGGCGACGGGATTCATGGGTGACGTACTATCTTCTCAGATTTTGGGGTGGGTAGGTCGGGTTATTCAATGATGCCTCTTGAATCATAGCCGCCTCGTCCCCGTCTCGTGGCTGTAGCTTTGCCGGAGTCGGTAGACCGCGGACCCAGACCAGTTCGCTACCATCGACGACTACCGGCCAGAGTTTGCGGTCGAAACCGGTTCCATCATTTCCTGGCAGTAGCTCTTTGATCTTTCTGGGAGCCTTGGTATGGGCCGGCCAAAAACGGTCTCCTGGACGCCAATTACGTACCCGCAACTCCTTGTCCAAGAAAGCGCTTTTCAGTAAATGATCGGGATTATATCCCGCGACGCAGTTTCTTGGAACCAAGACTGCTTCAAGTCGCGAATTGATTTCGGGAACTACGGCCGAGCCCGGAACCGGTAAAAGATACTCATAGTCGGAAGCGGGTGCGGCGGGCTTACGCTCCAGGCACAGGTCGTGCTTTTTACGTGACATGACCCAGCCTGCCGGCAACACGGTTGATTTGGCGGCAGAGGATGATGCAAGAGCCAAAATTTCCTCGACGTGATGGAACTCGAGGCGCAGGCCCAGGGATTCGCACGCGGCTCGGACCACGCGGCGTTGCAAGGCAAGCGGTAAGGCGTCAAGAACCGTTGATTTCAGTCTTGCGGATTGTTGTGTCCAGACTTGCGGCAGGAGTCGTGCGAGTTCGAGCTGCCAGTAGTCTTCGTCGGCGCGTGCGATCTCTGCGGTTTCGGCCAGTGCCTCACGGACGGCAGGATTCAGAAAACGTTCCAGGCGTGGAAGGATCCCGTGCCGTACCCGATTGCGGGCGTGGCGCAGGTCACGATTGCTGGCATCTTCGCGCCAGGGTTGGCCGAGGCTCTTCAAGTAAATCTCAAGGTTTCTTCGTCTAGTCGCGAGGAGCGGGCGGACGATGGTGGCTTCACTCTTTGAATCTGGGATCGCCAGTTGAGGATAAATTCCTGCCAAGCCGCGGCTACCTGCTCCGCGGGAAATTTTGAGGAGGACGGTTTCAGCTTGGTCGTCCAGAGTGTGTGCCGTGGCGATTCGGTTGAGGCGGGCCTCCAGCAAGCGCCGGAAGTAGTGATAGCGCAGCTCACGGGCAGCGGTCTCGATACTCAAATGCTTTTGTGCAGCGTAGGCGGCAGCGTCGCCGCTTTCGCGGTGCAGGTCCAATTTATGGTGCTGGGCAAGATCGGCGACGAATTGTTCGTCGGCGTCGGAGGCGGCTCCGCGGAGTTGGTGATTGAAGTGGACGACGGAAAGTACGACGCCGATTTCGGAGCGCAGTTCGAGCAGCAAACGAAGGAGTGCGACCGAGTCGGTGCCACCGGAAACTGCCACGCCCACGCGGTCTCCGGCTTTCAGCAGCGCGTGCTTGCGGATATAGGCGAGGACGGTGGCGGCGAGCGGTTGCACAGAAACATGGTACATCTCTAACCCAGCATGTTGTTCACATCGCCGTGAGCGGGTGCACCTTCCAGAGCTTGATACGTTCCCGAAGCCTTCAACTCGTCCGCTATCCTGCGCAGTAGACCAAGCGTGGCCCTCATGGGAGCGGAGCCCAGGCTTACCCGCGCCACGCCTAGCTTGCCGAGTTCTGTTATGGAGAGAGATCCTGGTCCGGCGAGAATGTTCAGCGGGCATTGAACATCTTTGACGAATTGCTTGATGGTTTCGGGATCACGAAGCCCGGGGAGGAAGACACAGTCGGCTCCGGCATCGCGATAGGCTCGCAAGCGCCGCAGAGCATGGTCGTATCGCGAGTCGGGCGATCCTACTTGAGCTAGATAAACGTCGGTGCGGGCATTGAGCACGATAGGGACACCGGATTTCTCCGCGACTTCGCGAATGGCACGGATTCGCTCCAACTGCAACGGCAAGTCGATCAGAGGGTGCTGCGGATCGTCGGTGCCATCCTCAAAGTTCATTCCGACAGCACCGGCGGCGATCACCGCGCGCGCGGTTTCGGCGGCGTCTTCCGGAAGCTCTCCGTACCCGGCTTCGACATCGGCGGTGACTGGGACCCTCATCGCTCGGGCGATGCGAGCTACATGGGCCAGCATTTCCTGGCGCGAGATCTTTTGCCCGTCGGGATAGCCGAGCGAGAATGCGATGCCGGCGCTGGTGGTGGCGATGGCAGGGAATCCGGCTTCTTCGATGGTACGGGCGCTGGCTACGTCCCAGACGTTGGGGAGGAGCAGAACTTTGCCGGTGTGATGCAGGGCGCGCAGGGCATTGGCTTTCTGGAGAAGAAGATCGGGCATGGATTGATTCTAAGTGAAAAAAGATGGGCGAGGACGCGCGTTCTCCGTTAGCTCTGTCCTGACTAAGCCTTCTTCGCTTTCATCTTCGCCATGAATTTGCCAACGCTGACGACGGCGCGGCCGACGGTGCCGCGGCCGATCTCCTGAGTGTCGTCGCGGGCGGTGACGCGGACGGTGTAGAAGCGGCCATTGTAGGATTCGAGGGTGGCCTCGGCGCGAACTTTGGCTCCGATGCCGGTGGCGGCACGGTGCTCGATGTTGATGGCCGTGCCAACGGTGATCTCGTCGCCTTCGCAGTAGGGCTGGAGTGCGTGGAAGGCTGCGATCTCCATCAGGCGAATCATGTTGGGAGTGGAGTAGACGGGCGGCAGGTTGGGATGCCGTGATTCCAGAGTGTGCTCGAAGGCTACGGTTTCTTCGGCTGTGCCGTGGGCGCCGATGGGGATGGGTTTGGGCATGGCTACTCCAATCTTTTGCCGTGTTCCGGTGGCAGATCGGAATGCATGAACGTTTGCACTACATTCGGATCAAGATGATTGTGCTTTAACTTCTTATTCAGTCGCTTGGTGTCGTCGTCCGTCATTTCTTTGGCGACTTGCTCGGCATATTGCCGCGCACTTTTTTCACGATGGGAATATGCAAGAAAAAAGTAATAGTAGGATTCGGCCCGATCTAGTTCGACCCCTGTGCCCTTCCAGTACATTTGCCCAAGGGCCAACATGGAGGCAGCGTTTCCGACATCGGCACCTTTGTGGTACCACTTGCTAGCCTCCTTCAAGTCAGGCTGAACGCCGAGACCGTACACGTAAATGTGACCAATACAGTAATAGCCCAGAATTCCTGCGGAGTGGCACAACTCCATGGCACGGGAATAGTCTTTCGGAACACCGCTGCCATTTATATACATCGAAGCTAACTGAACCTTAGCGGCCGCACTGCCCGACTCTGCCGCTCGGTTGTACCACTTGATCGCTTGAGAATAGTTCTGGGGAAGGTCGGTCCCCTTTTCGTACATCTGGGCGATTTCGATTAGCGCGTCTCGAGTGAAAGGCGCTCCAAGTTCCGCGGCGGTCCTTTTCACCGCATCGTGAGCGGATGAGCTGCCGGCCTCTTCGGCAAGTACGAACCACTCATAGGCCGCGAGTTCGGTTGCGCGTTCCACATCGCCGTCGTAGTAAGCGGCGCCTATATTGAACATGGCATTGGCGTTCCCCTGACGGGCCGCCATGTGATACCACTTCATTGCTTCTTCTTTGTTTTTCTCGACACCAAAACCGGCACGGTACATGACACCCAGGTTATTCTGTGCAACGGCATTTCCTTGATCGGCAGCCTTGCGGTACCACTTAGCAGCGAGTTCGTCGTTTTGCCGAACACCGTTCCCATTCTGATAGGCACGACCGAGGGCCAGTTGCGCGGAGGCATCGCCCGCCTGCGCTTTTGACTGTAATTGCGTTATATCGGCCAATGAGAGGTGAGAGGCCGGTTGTGCAGCTGTGTCGGACTGCTGCGCTGGCGGCGAGGATCCCGCCGTCTGAAGGAAGGCTGCGAGCAAGACGCAGAGAAAAAACATCGCAGAGAGTATATCGCCCAGACGAAGCACAGGCCACCGATCTTGTCGGTGGCCCGCTAAAAGCGTTGAGTTGCGTTACGCCGCTGCCTTCGCTACCCGGCGCGCTTCGATTCCATCCAGCGCTTGCCACAAAGCTTTGGCGGCATTCTCGGCTGTATCCAATGCCTTCTCGGTGTACTCTGGATGCGCTTCCAGTTGCTTGGCCAGTTGTTTGCTCCAGACTTGGGAATGAAGAACGTCGGCGGTGGTGTGCAGGGTGAAGTAGGTCGTAGTTCGCTGATCGGCGCCGTACATTTCTTGCAGGCCACGGGCCTTTTCTTTGGCTACGCGAGGCACTTGCGATTCGTAGGCGTAGAAGGCTGCGAGAGCCTCATCCGGCGTGCCTTCGCTGGCTACACGGTGGAAGAAGGTGGTGAGCTGCTTGATTTCGGGTAAAGGCGAATGGCGGCGGAGGTTGCGGCCGGAGCCCATGCCTTCGGCGAAGTCGAGCCATAGCTCGGAGTGGGCGCGGGCAGGCTCGCCAAAAACGTCTTCTCCGCCCTTTTCATCGGCGAGGTTGGCCAGAATGGCGCGGCGCAGTTCGCCCTCGTCCAAACGTACGCCCAACTCGGCGAGGTAGGTGGGGAAGGCTGCGACGTGATGGTAGTAGTCCTGGGCGTATTCGCGCAGATCATCGCGGGTGAGCTGGCCCGCGGTCCAGGCTTGGTAGAAAGGATGGCAAAGCAGGTCGTATTTGGCGATGCGCATCTCGAGCTGCTGGAAGAATTCGGTGTGATTCATTGCGGCCTCCGGAAAGAAACAATATACGAGGCGCGGGGCAAGTGTGGCAACCGGGGGGTGAGGAATTCTTGTTTTGGGAATTGGTTCGGATATTTTGTGCGGGAGAAGGTTGCTGGTAGTGGGATTGGGGGAATAATGGGCGATACGGGCAAATTCCGAGTCCAAACACATCGCAGAGTACGCTGAGAAGATAAAAATAGGAAACCATTACCACAGAGGGTCACAGAGGAAAAGACTATGAGAGAGAGTCCATGAGATGACGAAGCGGGTATTTTTGTTTTGGTGCTTGCTGGTGGGCCGGTTGTGCGTGGCCGGGTCCGGTGACGTGCCGGAGATCACGCGAATCTCGCCGACCAGTGGACCGGAGGGTACGCGGGTTGAGATCACTGGCAGAAATCTCCGGGCAGTGAGCCGCGTTGTCTTTGGGACAACCGGCTCGGATTTCAAGATTATTTCTGCGGAGACGTTGATCGCGATTGTGCCGCATCGGACGGCGACATCGATTATTACGCTGATTGCGCCGCAGGCGCGGGCGGCGAGTCCGTGTGCTTTCGTGGTAGAGAGCGATCCGCGAGTGCCTGACGAGGCGAGCTTCAAGGCTGGATATGTGAATTCGATACCTGTGCCGGAGGGGTTTTCGTCTGTGCTGCTGTGGGGAATTGCGATTGCCGACACACGAGTTCCGGGATACGCGTCGGCGACGATTGAAGTGGCGTGGACGCAACTTTCCTGCCGGTCGGACGGTCATGAGGTTGTGCTCAACGATGACCACGGCACCGTGCGAGGTGGCCTGTACCGGCGCAATCCGTGGTTTGGAATCAACGATCATCAGCCATTGCCGATGGCGTTTGATCCTCTGAATCATGCGGTGATTCTTCGCGTAGGCGAGCGACCTGACAAAGTCTGGCACTTTTGGCCGCCATCACAGAGGCCGCTGCTGCCTGTGGGACAACTGGAAGGCTGCACTGTGAAGGCGCGAGTGAAGATTTCTCCTGGAGCGCTGCTGCAAATGGGTATGGATTACTGGCGCAATCCGACGATTGTGTACGGCCCGGGTGACAGTCACGAGGCTGGGGCCAGTAACTGGTATTTTTCGTCGGAACGTTGGCAGGAAGCGGAGTTCACGGACATCGGCGGAGTGACGTTTTAGCCGCTGATATCGCAGAAAAGTGCAGATAAATCTCAGAATTGATCTTGACTTTGGGTTCCGACCGGAGGACAATCCGTGCGCTTGGGCGTGGTACCGTCCCCCAACGGTCGCCAGCTAAGCCGCGTTTAGCTGTTAGCCAGGCGAACCCTGGCAGTCTCTCAACTCCGGACCGGGAGGATTTCAATGCGAAGAACAATAATGATTCTGTTCATGGTGTTGGTGGGAATAGCCTCTGTCGCTTCCGCACAGAACTACACGGTGACTGACTTGGGCGTGCTTTCTGGCGATAGTGCCAGTGAGGGCTTGGAGATTAATAATTCCGGCCTGGTGGTGGGATGTTCCGATACCTCAGACATCACCACGTATCCTTGTTCGTCAAGTTTCCCTGGCCAGGCTTTCGTGTGGAGCCTCAAGAGCGGCATGCAGGGTATTGGCGTGTTGAGCGGAGGGGTCTTCAGTGAAGCTTATAGCATTACCGACACTGGCCTGGCGGTGGGCTACTCCCTGGACAGCCAGGGCGTCAGCACCCCATTTGTCTGGACGAAAAGTGCGGGCATGAGCGCGTTGCCCACGTTTTCGGGCGCTACCTACAGTTTTGCGGGTCAGGCCAACGTGAAGGGCGCAATCGCCGGCAGTTCCAACTCTGGTGCTAACCCCTCGGTAATCCTTCCGGTGGCCTGGATCAAGAGCGGAAACGCCTACAAATTGCTGACGCTACCCACTCTTTCCGGGGCGGTGATCAGCTTGTGTTGCAGC
>Ga0210398_10005439_pt1 | contig 11828 bp, 12 predicted proteins | sample IncBWC4OmetaG_FD_161047 | JGI IMG/M metagenome (GOLD analysis project Ga0210398, IMG submission 161047) | Forest soil microbial communities from Barre Woods Harvard Forest LTER site, Petersham, Massachusetts, United States - Inc-BW-C-4-O | ecosystem: Environmental > Terrestrial > Soil >... | reverse complement strand
ACGCTGGCGCCCGCAAGGTTGGTAGGGTCAAGTGGCGCAGGCTTCCAGCCTGTGGGGGTTGGTTGCGGCAGGATCGATCCTGCCCTAACAAACCCCCACAGGCTGGAAGCCTGCGCCACTTGAATCGCCAGGCGCCATGCTGTGTTGTGCTCTCTATAGTATTCTGATAGTGTGTCACGAATAATGACATACTATCGGCGCCGCCTGCCGCACTGGTTTCCGCCAGGAAAAGATGTCTTCATAACCTGGCGCCTCCGCGGCTCGCTACCTCGACAAGTGCCCCCGCCTCAGACGAAAGCATCCCCCGGCGCCGCATTTGTTCACTACGACCGGATACTGGACCGGGCGCACGCGGGCCCTCTCTGGCTCAAGGATCCGCGCGTTGCCGAGTGCGTCTTGGCCGCGCTGAGTGAGGCGCACTGCCGGCAGAAATGCCAGCTAGCCGCCTACGTCCTGATGGCGAATCACGTCCACGTCTTGTTGGCCCCAATCGAGCCGTTGGAGACGCTCATCCAGCAAATCAAAGGCGCGACAGCGCGCCGGGCCAATGTGATCCTGTCTAGGACCGGCCGTCGATTCTGGCAGGACGAATCGTTTGACCACTGGGTGCGCAATCCCGCGGAATGGCAGAAGATCAAATCGTATATAGAGGGAAACCCCGTAACGGCAGGCTTGGTGTCACGGCCGGAGGATTGGCCCTGGTCCAGCGCTTCACGACCGATATGAGTGGCGCAGGCTTCCAGCCTGTGGGGTTTCGTTAGGGCAGGATCGTTTGTTACGGCAGGATCGTTTGCGGCAGGGATCGATCCTGGTCTAACGAAACCCCACAGGCTGGAAGCCTGCGCCACTTGAACCCCTTGCCTATTGGCGCCGCAACTATGGAATTGTACATTATAAGATCGTGGCTTTCTCAGCATCTGCGGTCGCGCTACGTGCGCTTGTTGGAGGAGGAAGTGGCGCGTCTGCGCGCGGAGAATCGCGCGCTGGTGAATTCGCTCTTGGGGACGGCGGGCTTTCCGCCGATTTCGCTGGAGGAGGACGCGCGGCGCGGTTTTGCGGCGCTGCCGCCGGTGCGCAGGCGCACCTGGACGCAGATCGCGCGCGAAAGGGAATTCGCGGCGGGGCGCGCCGCCACGGAGAAGTGAGTGGCACAGACTTCCGTCTGTGGGGTTCCGCCAAATACACCCAGACCCTTTCCTTGCGCAACCAGCGCCACTCCCGCCAAGATCAAATGGAAGTCAATACGCTGAGGTCTGTGCCACCCGGAATCCCTACGCCGCTTTCTTGAGCAAGCGCGTGATCCACACCAGGATCACCGCGCCGATGAAGGCCACGATGATCGAGCCGATCATCCCGCCGCCGATGTTCAGGCCCAGCATGCCGAACAGCCAGCCGCCGAGGATCCCGCCGATGATCCCCAGGATGATGTCCATAAGGACGCCGTAGCCGCCGCCCTTCATCACTTTTCCGGCGAGCCAGCCGGCGATCAGACCGACGATAATCCACGCTAGCCATCCCATAGCCATTGGGTGCCTCCAGTTTTTGTTTAGAGAGGGATCGGGCTTTGCGGCCCGTATGACAGGACGCGGGCGATACCCGTAGCCCGGCGCCCATAAGCTGGCCTCGTTCTAATCCAGTTCGCGGGAAAGGTCAACTGATTGGTAGCACAGACTTCAGTCTGTGGGGTTCCATCAGACCTTGGCAAGGTTTTTGGTGCCGGAGAGAGATTGTGCAAGCCTGTGGCGGCGGCCTGCCGGCGTGCCAGTCTTGGCTAGCGCGAGCAGCACAGGTGCCGGGTGGAACCCCACAGACTGAAGTCTGTGCTACACGATCCACGGGATCAGGGATTTTACCTCGCGCTCGTAGCGGGCGTATTCTTCGCCGAATTGTTCGCGCATGAATTTTTCTTCGGTGCGCGCTTTGAAGTGCAGGCCTATGGCGATGATGGCCAGCGCCAGGATGGCGCGTATTTGTCCGATGGCGATGGTCGTGCCGGCGAGCGCGACGAGAAGTCCTGCGTAGATCGGATGGCGCACGATCGCGTAGGGGCCGGAGCGGATCAGCTCGTGGTCTTTCTTGATGGTCACGCGGCCGCTCCAGTTTCGGCCTATGTAAAAGCGCGCCCAGATCGCAAAGGCGATCCCGCCCACGGTCATCAGCAGGCCCAAGTTGCCCAGCACGAAGCTGCGCGGGATGACGCGAACATTCAGCGGCGCCCACGGCAGCCGCCGGAACGAGAGCAAAACCGCGGCTACGGCCGCCCAACCCAGGTGAATCAGGCGCGAGCCGAGAGGCTCGCTGCGCTCCGCGCGCTTGACGAAAAGCGCGGCGATGATCCAGACCAGTAGCGCGACGAGCCATGCGTCCAGGTAGAGGCGCCCGAGCAGGGGTGCGTGCATGCGGCGAAAACCTCACGGGGATTTTCTCAGGCGCGCTAGCGGGATTCAAGTGGCGCAGGCTTCAGCCTGTGGGGGTTGGTTGCGGCAGGATCGATCGCGCTCTAACAAATCCCCACAGGCTGCCCTTCATTCCGTTCAGGGTAAAAAGCCTGCGCCACTGGGTTCTCAGGCGCACCATCGAGCACGCGTAAGTTTCAAGAAAACGAGATCATGAGCAATCAGGCGAACAATCTGAGTGACATCGCGATTCTGAACGGCGAGCCGGTTACGGCGAGCTACGACGCGCTTTCGCCGAGCGACGCCCAAGTCGCACCCAACGACGGCCACGTGGCGCCGCTCGATGGTTCATCCGCCGATGGCGGATTCACCACAAGTGGTTCCTCGGGCCTGTACGGCACAGGTGGCTCGCCGATGGCACGTCGCGCGGGAGGTGTGCCTCCCGGCATCGATGGCGCGCCGGCCGCGAACTTGCAGGACGCGCTGGCCAAGCAGGCGCTTGGCCCCAACAACGAGCGGCTCGAGGATCTGCGGCCGGACCTGGTCCACGCGCTGCGCGACCTGGTGGTGGAGTATCGCGAAGAGGGCGTGGTGGCGCGGCGGCATGAGATTCGGCGCATCCGCCAAGCGCGCCTGTTCTGGCAGGGCTTGCAATACGCGTGGTGGAATCCGCAGGACATGACCTGGCACCTGCCCTACGAAACGAAAATTTACGACGACAGCGCCGCGGCGGAGATGCCGCGCTACCAGTTCGTGACCAATTTGTATCAGGCGTTCGGCCTGTCGTTCATTTCGGTGCTCAGCCAGGACGTGCCGGCGACAAATGATCGACCAGCAACTCGGCCAGCAAAGCAGCATGAACCAGCAGCTCTACGGCTCGACACAGGCGTTCGGCTCGCAAGCCGCCGCCGGCTACCAGAACCTGCTCGCCAATCCTGGCTACACGCAGGCGCAGCAGTCCGCCATCACCAACGCCACGCAGTCGGCGCTGTCCTCGTCCTTCGACGCGCTCGCGCAAAACGCCGCCAACCGCGCCGCACGCACGAACAACTCCGCCGGCTACGGCGAGCTGCTCGACTCCCTCGCGCGCACACAGGGACAGGACCAGGCCAGCCTCGCCGCGCAAAATCAGATCGCCTTCGCCAACGCCTCGCGCTCCGGCACGCTCTCCGCGCTGTCGGGCCTGTCCGGCCTCTACGGCACGGACTCGAACCTGCTCGGCCGCGCGCTAGGCGTCCCGGCGCAGCTACTCGACGCCGGCGCCCGCAACGCCCAGTCCAGCTCCTTCAGCATCGGCTTCGGCCCCGGCGGCTTCTCCTTCGGCCTGAAAGGCTAGCGGCGAGTGACTAGTGGCGAGCGGCTCGAAACAACCCACGCGTCTTGTTTTGGTCGTGGCCGTACTTGTTGCCGGTCGCGGCAGGCACCTCAGATTCGTGAATTGTGATTCATGAATTGCAAGGCGTGTGCGAATTGTCACATAGACCCACCCTTCGCAAAATTCGCGAAGGATGGGGCACCCCAATATTTCTAATTTCAAATCTGAATTTCAAGTTCGAGACTGCCGGCGCACCGCCGCGTTGCCCTCGTATTTCCAGCCTCCAGCCTTGAGCCTCCAGAACATGAACCCCTACTGGATCGTTGTCGCCTTCTCCACCTGCGTACAGTTCTTCGTGTTCCTCCGCTGGCTGCACCGACGCACCCGCGACGACGAAATTCGCCGCGCCTTCGTGCGCGACATGGCCGTCAACCATCTCCCGCACATTTATCAGGCCCTGCGCCAAATCGCCACACACCATAAGATCGACCTGAAAGAACCTCCACAAGTAAAATTCCTCGAACTAAACGGCCGCGACAAGCCGTGAATCGTAATTCGCTTGCACTGAGCGCCGCGAAGTGTAAATCGTGATTCGTGACTGGCACGCCCTGAGTAGCAACGAAGCGCCAGCCCTGAGCCCCGCGAAGGGCCAGCCCTGAACCTCGTGAAGGGCTTGCCCTGAACCTCGTGAAGGGCTTGCCCTGAACCTCGTGAAGGGTGATCACTGGGTGCAGTGGGTGCCCCATCCTTCGCGAATTTTGCGAAGGGTGGGTCCGGCGGTCAGGACTTCTCTCACGAATGAAGTTGCGTGCCTTGTGGGTCACGGCTTCAGCCGCAACCTTAAAGCCGGAAAAGAGCTGGGTGAGCCCCTGGCTCCGTGTGCGCTCCGTCCGCCTGTTATCTCTGCGGCAGCCCGAGTGCCCCGGGAAAGCCGGCGGCTCATCGCCAAGAAACCAAGGTTTTGCCTTTCACGAATTACGAATCACAATTCACGAATCACGACACTCAACCCACCCGTCCGAACACTAGTCACCAGTCACCCTTCACGTGCGCTCAGGGCAAGCCAGTCACCCTTCACGTGCGCTCAGGGCAAGCCAGTCACTCCCTATGACTCCCGTCCCCCCCGAAATCATCGACCTCGCGCGCCAGATCGCCTCCGAGCACGCCCTCGACCCCGCGCTCGTCTGCGCCGTCGTCGAGCAGGAGTCCGCATGGAATCCCTGGGCGGTGCGCTACGAGCCGAGCTTCCTCTCGCGCTACGTCGCGCCGCTCTACACGGCAGGGAAGCTCAGCGCCACCGAAGCCTACACGCGCGCCATGTCCTGGGGATTGATGCAGGTGATGGGCCAGGTCGCGCGCGAATTCGGCTTTGACGAATCTTCCCTCACCGAACTCTGCGACCCCGCCACCGGCGTCGAGTTCGGCTGCCGCATCCTCGCCGCGCGTCTCAAGCGCGCCAAAGGCGACGTCCCCGCCGCGCTCCTCGCCTGGAATGGCGGCGCCGACGACAACTATCCCGCCGAAGTCCTCGCCCGCACGCGCAATTACTCGTCGCGCTCGTAACGCACCGGGCGGACCGTTCAGCAGGGAACTAACCTCGGCGGGTGCGGGTGCGGGTGCGGGTGCCCCACCCTTTGCGATTTTCAAAGGGTGGGTCCGTCCGACACTCCAATCGAGCCCAATCCATCACCGCCGAGTCACTCCGCCGGGTGCCCCATCCTTCGCGCCTTTTGCGAAGGGTGGGACGCCTGACAATTCGACCGAACCCAATCCCATCGAAACCGGTCCATCTTAATTTCTAAGCTTCCGCGCCTTTGCTTCTCGCCTCGCCGGAAAAATGAAGCTCCCACTCAACCTCATCCTCCTCCTAGCCGCCGTCCTCGCCCTAGCCCTCCTAACCGACGCCTGGCGATCCGCCCGCCACGACTCTCAACAACTCGCCGCCACGCTGGCCGCGCAAAATCAAGTCATCCAACAAGCAGCCGATCAAGAAAAGCAGCGCGACGCGCAGCTCGGCACCGCCCTCGCCGCCATCCAATCGCAAAAGCAAACCGTAAAAACGCCGCAACAAGCCGCCGAAGCCATCCCTTTGGTCCTGCCTCCGCTCCCACTCCCGGTTTCGATCAGCGCGCCGAACCTATCGGCCCCACTCCCGCCCGGCGAAACTCCCTCCGCCACCATCTCGGTCCCGCAGCCCGACCTGGTCCCTCTCTACGACAACCTACAAGACTGCCGAGCCACCGCGCTGCAAAATGGCGCGCTGCAAAAAGACTTATCCGACGAAAAAACCCGCTCCGCAGCCTTCGAGCGCGAACGCGACGCCGCCAAAGCCGTCGCTCGCGGCGGCTCCGTCCTGCAGCGCATCCGGCGCGCCGCCAAATGGTTCCTGATCGGTGCGGTCACAGGAGCCACAGGAGCCGCCATAGCCGCCGCGCGCCGCCACTAAACGCGCACCCACCAAGAGCGATCGCAATTCCACGCGAAAGCCCCACCCTGACCGCAAGCGCCACACCAGCAACGCACTCAACACAATGCGCCGCCCTCAGCACTCCAAGGCAAAATCCAATTCGGTTCGGCGCCGGCCGCCCTTGACAAATGCGGCGACCTGTGGTCTCATAAGCTATATTATGTTTAGTGTAAGACAAATCCGATGTGCTGTTGTATCAGTGACTTATCGGGGCCTACGACTCGGCGGCCGTTTATGAATGTGGTCGGCGTGGCGCTTACCGTTACGGCATGGCCTTCTTCAATTGTGGCTTTTACTTGAGCGGCCGTTTCGGGGTTGATCATACAGGCTTTGTAGGCTTCCTGGTTCAATCCTTGCTGGGTGGCTAGGTCTAGCATCTTATCCCAGACATTTGAGGGGCTGATTACGTCTTGGGCGTCGAAGATGGCGTCGTGCATCTTCCAGAATGCGGCAGGGCTTTGCTGGTAGGCGCATTGGCTGGCGATGGCCGCGGTCATCGCCCACGGGTGAATGTCGGTCAGCGGATAATGTTTGAAGACCAAGCGGACTTCGGGGTGTTGCGGGAGGAGATCCCGGAGGACCAGGTCAAGCTGGCGGCATGAGGGGCACTCGAAATCGGCGAACTCGATGAGGGTAACTTTAGCGTTTTCGGGGCCCAGGGAGGGCGAGGTGCCCACGTGGAGCTTGGCGCGAATGTCGGCGAAGGGGTCCACCGACATGTCGGTGAGTTCTCCGCGAATCAGGAAGTTGCCTGTCTTGGAGACATAGACGACGGCGGTGTCAGATTGTCCTCCCATGGAAACCGTTACGGGAACTTCCAGCAACTCGGGCAGCAGTGACGGTTTGGTGGGACCAACCTTGATATCGAACTCGGGGCCCCAGGCGTAGAGGTTCCTCAGGTATTTCTCCACGCGGCTCTCGACGGGTCCAGGCTTGGTGGCCGAGGAGTCCGCGGGCTTGGGTGTTGCGGATTTATCCTTTCCCGAAGAGTCTTGGGCAGCTGAGGGGAGTCGGGAGGCTGCAAGGAAAATGAACGCGCCAAGGAATAGGATTCGTCGCACAGGATTGCTCCTCTCAGGGTTTAAACTTTTGAACAATCGGAAATGGCCTGCCCAATCCAAAGGCCCGAGAGGTAATCTTCAGGCCGGGTGGGGCTTGCCTTCTTTTATATTCGTTTCGGTCCACTTTGCTGGCGATGGAACGGACCAGCTCGATGTCGAAGCCGGTTTGGCGCGCAATTTCCTCGGGGCTCTTCACATCTTCGACGTAGGCCCTCAAAATCGGGTCCAACATATCGTAGGGAGGCAGGGAATCCACGTCCTTTTGATTGGGACGTAGCTCGGCGGAAGGCGGCTTTTCGACGGACGCGCGGGGAATCACTTCCCTTTCGCGATTGATCAGATCTGCGAGCGCGTAAACCATGGTTTTTGGGACGTCGGAGAGCATGGCCAAACCGCCGGCCATGTCGCCGTAGAGGGTGCAATACCCGACCGCCATTTCTGATTTGTTGCCGGTGCTGAGAACCATCGAGCCAAACTTATTGGACAGCGCCATCAGATAATTTCCGCGAACCCTGGCCTGGAGATTCTCTTCCGCGACGCCCTCTGGCATGCCCTGAAAGGCATCTGCCAGCGCGGTTTTGTAGGCCGCGAAAACGTCAGTGATCGGAATTGTCAGCAGTTTTATGCCGAGATTCTCTGCCAGCTTGCGGGCATCGGTGCGACTGCCCTCGGAGGAAAAAGGCCCCGGCATGGAAACGCCCAGCACATTGTCGCGGCCTAAGGCGGCCACGGCAATGGCCGCTACCACGGAGGAATCGATTCCGCCGCTCAGTCCGACCACCACTTCGCGAAACCCTGATTTGCAAACGTAATCTCGCGTGCCGCAGAGGAGCGCTTTCAGGACGAGTTCGACCTCCACGGTGGTCTGCGGGTGAACGTCTCCCGCATTCGTTTCCGTGTCGAACAGGACGAGGTCTTCTTCAAAGGAACTCGCCTGGGCGGCGATTCGGCCGTCGGGGAGGACCGCCACACTGTCTCCATCGAAGACCAGACTGTCGTTTCCGCCGACCTGGTTGACGTACAGCACCGGCCGGCCGTGCGATTTGGCCAGGGCGCGCAGCATGTCCAGGCGCAGGGCGCGCTTGTGGGCGGTGTACGGAGACCCGGAAATGTTGATAATCAGGCCCGCGCCTTTGGCGATCAGCTCTGCCACCGGATCGCGCTCGTACAGGGGCTTGGCCCAGAAGGTCTTGTCGTTCCAGATGTCCTCGCAGATGGTGATACCCAGGTTTTGTCCGCCGAAGGCGAGGATATTTTGCGATGCCGCAGGCTGAAAATAGCGGGATTCGTCGAAGACATCGTACGTGGGCAGCAGCATCTTGTGTTGCGTGAACGCGATTTTTCCGTTAACCAGGAGGGCAGCGGCATTCACGGCGGACTTCCCTGTCGAGCCGGTGGCGCGGGCGGCGTATCCGACGATGGACGGGACGGGCAGCTGCTTTGCCAAGCAGGCCAATTCCCTTTCGTTCCGGTCGATGAACTGAGGGCGCTCGATCAGATCCATCGGCAGGTAGCCGCAGAGACAGAGCTCGGAGAAGACTGCCAAATCGGCGCCTCGAGCGGCGGCGCGCTGCGCAAAGGCCAGGATTTTGGCGGAATTGCCGGTGAAGTCGCCAACCGTGGGATTGATCTGTGCCAGGGCGATTTTCATGGGTGGCCTATAGAATACGGGGCGAAGTGGCCCATTGCAACGAGTCTACCGGCTTCAGGCAGATACTGTGAGGCGGAGAAAAAGAAAATGGGCCCCTGCGAAGGCTCGCAGAGACCCACGGGCAAGCGCCTTAGAAGCGATGACGAGTCGCGGCGGTTAAACGCTGAACGAGCTACCACAGCCGCAGGTGCTCTTGACGTTCGGGTTGTTGAACTTGAAGCCGGCGCCTTCGAGCGTCTCAATGTAGTCGATGGAGACGCCTTCCAGGTACATTTCGCTCATCTGATCGACGAGGACCTTGAGACCGTCGAATTCGTAGACGTTGTCGGTCGGATTCTCGGCGTTCTCAAAGGCCATGTGATAGCTGAAGCCCGAGCAGCCTCCGCCCACTACGGCCACGCGAAGGGCCACAGGCGCGGGGTTCTGCTGCCCCATGATCTCTTTTACTTTCGACGTCGCAACTGGAGTAACTGTAATCATTTCAGTCTTTTCACTCCCTGCCGGATCCGGCGAATTTCCGTACGCCTGCATTCTAACACAGGATGCAAGACCTTTGCTCGCCGGTGAATGTTCTCGTTTCTCTACGACATTGGATGCGGTGGACGACCGGAGGGTTCACATGGCTGAGCGCGGTGTATCGCCGTCCCGAGCTGATGGGCAGTAACCGAACGGGCCACGCCTTTTCGACAAACAGAGGGTGTTCGCTTAAGATGGATGAACGTATGACGCACAAGATCACACTGCTTCCCGGCGACGGCATCGGGCCGGAAGTTGCGGATGCCGCGCGGCAGATTGTCGAGGCTTCGGGCGTTTCGGTGGAATGGGAAGTGTTCACTGCGCCGCTCGAGCACGGCAGGCGGGTGGGAGATTTTCCGCGCGGGCAGGCGGTGGAATCGGTGCGGCGCACGCACGTGGCGCTGAAGGGGCCGATGGCCACCGCGGTGGCCGCGGGGCCGCCGAGCATCAACGTGGCGCTGCGCAAGGAACTGGACCTGTACGCCAACCTGCGTCCCGTGCGCAATGTGGCGGGCGTGGCGTCTCGCTGGTCGGGCGTGGACCTGGTCATCGTGCGGGAAAATACTGAGGATCTGTACGCGGGGCTCGAACATACCGTGGTGCCGGGTGTGGTGGAGAGCTTGAAGATCATTACGGAGCGCGCCTCGACGCGTATCGCCCGGTTCGCCTTTGAGTACGCGCGCAAGAATGGCCGCAAGAAAATTCACGCCATCCATAAAGCCAACATCATGAAGCTCTCCGACGGGCTGTTTCTGAGTTCGATTCGCGTGGTGGCTGAAGAATATCCGGACATCGAATACGGCGAACTGATTGTGGACAACGCGTGCATGCAGCTGGTGATGAATCCCGCGCAATTTGACACGCTGTTGCTGCCGAACCTCTATGGTGACGTGGTGAGCGATCTGGCTGCGGGACTCGTGGGAGGGCTCGGCGTCGTGCCCAGCGGCAACATTGGAGATGACGCCGCGCTGTTTGAGGCCGTTCACGGCACCGCGCCGGATATCGTCGGCAAAGGAATTGCCAATCCCACGGCGATCGTCATGTCCGCGGCGATGATGCTGAATTACCTGAATGAGGGCGAGGCGTCGCGGCGCATTCTCGATGCACTCGACCGGGTGTATCGCGCCGGAAAACACACGACCCGCGACGTGGGCGGAACGGCCACTACGCAGGACTTCACGCAGGCAGTGATCGGCGAGATCAGCGTGGGCGCGCGGGTTTGAACGCCAATTTCAAATCTCAAATCTGAGATGAAGAAGTCGCCGCTTAAAGGGCAATCTTCCAGTCGCAATTTCCGCCCTAAATTGTGCTCGAAAGGCACGCACCTGTTTACTCGGCGACTCCGCTTGTCCATACGCGCTCACACGATGCCAAGAAGTGTATAATCTCATTCGATAGATTGCGCAGCAGCGAGGCGCCCCCCTCCGCACGCCATGAACGAACTGAAAATATTGCAGAAAACCGAATCGTTGTACGAAGGGCGCTGGTGGGAACCTTTGCCGGACGGGCGCGTCCACTGCTACCTGTGCCCGCGGCATTGCCATATTGGAGAGGGCCAGGGAGGATTCTGCTTTATCCGCGTGAATCAGGGCGGCAAGCTCTACAGCCTGGGCTACGCTTCGCCGGCGGCGCTGCAGATCGACCCCATCGAGAAGAAGCCGCTCAATCATTTTCTTCCGGGCACGCGGGTGTTTTCGCTGGGGACGGCAGGCTGCAATATGGGCTGCTTCTTCTGCCAGAACTGGGACATTTCCAAATCCAAGGCCGATCAGGTGCGCTCCGCGCACATTCCGCCGGAAGACATTGTGGCGCTGGCGATTCGCTACGGCTGCCCGTCGATCGCCTTCACCTACAACGAGCCGACGATCTGGGGCGAATACGTGATCGACATTTGCCACGCCGCTCGCGAAGCGGGAATCCGCACGGTGATGGTCACCAATGGATACGTCACGCGGGAGGCGTTCCATGACATTTACGATCACGTAGACGCTGCGAATGTGGATTTGAAGGGATTCACCGAAGGATTTTACGGTCGCATCACGCTGACGCATTTGCAGCCCGTGCTGGAGACGCTGACCTGGCTGAAGGAAGAGACCAACGTTTGGTTCGAAATCACCAACCTGCTGATCCCCACCCTCAACGACGACCCGAGCGAAATCCGCCAGCTGTCCGAATGGGTCCTCGAGCATCTTGGTCCCGACGTTCCGCTGCATTTCACGGCATTCCATCCCGATTTCAAGCTGCAGGACAAGCCAAGAACGCCGCCCGAAACGCTGCACGCCGCCCGCAAGATCGCGCTGGAGACGGGCCTGCACTACATCTACGAGGGCAACATTCACGGCGGCGCGGGTGACACGATTTGTCCCGGGTGCGAGAAAGCCTTAATTCGTCGCGGCTGGCATGTCGTGCTGGAGAACTCGCT
>Ga0210398_10005438_pt1 | contig 11830 bp, 12 predicted proteins | sample IncBWC4OmetaG_FD_161047 | JGI IMG/M metagenome (GOLD analysis project Ga0210398, IMG submission 161047) | Forest soil microbial communities from Barre Woods Harvard Forest LTER site, Petersham, Massachusetts, United States - Inc-BW-C-4-O | ecosystem: Environmental > Terrestrial > Soil >... | reverse complement strand
GGGCGGTCGAGGAGGTGGTCGGCGGCTGCGGAGTCAAGGCACGTGCACACTCTTCTTCGATGGAGCGATCCAAGGTCACCACTTTCAGCTCTCCGCGTTCATCCAACAGCGGCCGGACCAGCGCCCGTCCCAGAGCGTGGCGCACTGCCTCGACCAACAGGACGGGATTCTTGTTGGACGGAGCCATGTCAATCAGCGTTTCCAGAATCGTTCCCAGATCACGAATTGAGACTTGTTCGCGAAGCAACTGTTGCAGCACTTTCTGGACTTCGCCGAGGGTCATGACTTTAGGAATAAGTTCCTCGACAAGCTTGGGGTGAGATTCTCCGAGGCGGTCGATGGCACGCTTGGTCTCCTGGCGAGTCAAGAGAAGATGAGCATTTTGCCTTACGACTTCACCCAGGTGAGTCGCGAGGGCGGAGGTGTGATCCACCACGACATAGCCTGCGGCCAACGCCTGTGCCTGCAAGTCAGGCGTGATCCATTTAGCCGGAGCATTGAACGCCGGCTCACGAGTTTCCACGCCGGGTAAGGCTGGCGGGGAAGATTGCGAGCTGATGGCTAGCAGGCAATCCCGGCGCATTTCCCAGCGCGCGATTTCCACGCCTCGCAGGTAGATGACGTACTCTCGCTCCTTCCGCGCCAAATTGTCGGTAATGTGGATGGGGGGAATCAGGAACCCAAGCTGCGATGCCAGGCTCTTGCGCAGGGAGCGTACTTTCCCCAACAACTGGCCACCCTGTTTTGCATCCACTAGCGGAACCAACCCGAGGCCAACCTCGAGCATGAGCTCGTCCAGTTTGAGCAAAGAATCCATGGGATCGGAAGCGGGTGTAACGGCTTGTCCCTTCGCGGGCGCAGAGCCGGATACTACCTGGCCTTCGATGGCGGTATCGGCTTTCGCGCGGCGCGCAAGCACAACCATGATTGCCGACATGAGGACGAAAGACAGCTTGGGCAGACCGGGTATTAGCGCCAGGGCCAGCATGACGCCGGCAGCAAGCCATAGGGCTTTACGCTTGCCGAACAATTGGCGTCCGACATCGATTCCCAGCGAGCTGTCAGATGACGCACGGGTCAGCACGATGGCTCCTGCCACTGAAACGAGGAGCGAGGGAATCATGGTGACCAGACCGTCTCCCACGGTCAGGATGGTGTAGGTTTTCAGAGCCTCGAGAAAAGGAACGCCGTGCTGGAACACGCCGATCAAAAATCCGGCAACAATATTGATGGCAGTAATAAGGATGGTTGCCAATGAGTCACGCTGGCTGAAGCGGGCGGCACCATCCATTGCACCATAGAACTCGGCCTCGCGGGCGATCTGCTCACGGCGGCCGCGAGCTTGCTTTTCATCAATCAGCCCAGCGTTCAAATCGGCGTCAATTGCCATCTGTTTGCCCGGCATCGCGTCCAAGGTGAAACGCGCCGTAACTTCAGCGGTACGGACTGCGCCGTGGCTGACCACCATGTACTGAATGGCGATCAAGGCAAGGAAGAGGACAAAGCCCACGACATAGTTGCCGCCAACAACGAATTGGCCAAAACTTTCGATCACCGATCCAGCAGCCGCCGGCCCCTCGCTGCCATGCAGCAGGATTCGCCGACTACTAGCAAGGCCCAGCGACAACCGGAATAGCGTGAGCAAAAGCAATAAGCTGGGGAAAACTGAAAATTGCACTGGTTTGAGAATCTGCAGCGGAGGTGATACTCACCGCCAGCAAGAGATCAACCATCAGCGCCGGCAGCGGGATGAGCATGACAAACACCATGCTTACGGCCAGCGCAGGCACAATCCAGTCGGTCTTGTTTCCGGGGTTGGGCGGTGCTATCGGTTTGGGTTTAGTCGCCATTCTTTATGTACAACTCTCTTGACCGAATTAGCGAGCCGGTGCTCTGGCCGCCTGCTGCTGCCGCGCTTGAACCTGCGCTCGGAATACGAATGCCAAGATCTCTGCAACCGCGGTATAAAGCGCTGACGGTATCGCACTACCCACGTCGACGGTGTGATAAAGGGCCTGCGCCAGGGGAGGATTCTCCAGCACCGCGATGCCGTGCCATCGCGCCACTTCCTTGATTTCCTGGGCCAGAAAATCCTTGCCTTTGGCTACCACGATGGGTGCCTCCATATCCATTTCGTAACGTAGAGCAACCGCAAAGTGGGTCGGGTTGGTGATGACCACGCTGGCTTTCTCCGTATCGTGCAACATTTGACGCCGGCGCCACTGCCTTTGCAGACGACGGATCCGCCCTTTCACCGCGGGATTTCCTTCGGTCTGCTTCATCTCATCCCGCATTTCCTGCCGACTCATCTTTAAGTCAGACTCCAGCTTTTGGCGGACCAACAGGTAATCCACGGCCGACCAGCAGAGCAGGACGAGTCCGGACTTCCAGCAGAGCTCCCACATCGCGCCCAACAGAAAACCGACGTACGAACGAGCACGAAAATCCGATGCATGCACGATGGTGGACCAATGATTCGTCACCGTGGAAACACCGATCCAGATAATCACGCCGAAGGGCAGCAGTGACTTTAGGATTGCGCTGAGGCCGGTCAGCGAGAACATTTGCTTCAGCTTTGACGCCGGATTCAACCGATCCGGTTTGAATGCCAAAGCCTCGGCGGCAAATACCAGACCGCCCTGCGCAACTCCCCCGGCGAACGAGAGCACCCAGGCACAAGATAGGATGGGTACGATCCATCGCAATACGCCGATTGCGCTCCAAAACAAAATCGGCCCACCTGGCATTAATGGCTCTCTCACCGACAAATCCAAAGAGCTTTGCAAAAGGCCTCGCCATTGGCGAGGAGCGTCGGGGATCTGCAAAGCCAATAGTCCAATCGCACCGCTCCAGGCAAGTGCGCTGGAAAGTTCTCTGGTGCGCGCAACCTGGCCTTGCTCGCGGGCTTTCTTTCGCCTTTGCGGTGTTGCTTTTTCGGACTTGTTCTGGTCAGCCATTACCTTGCCATTGCCAAGTGCAGCAGGTGTTCCGTATAAGCGATCGACTGCGAAAAACTTCTCTCAAATAGTTTGGGCCAGAAGCCGATGGTAGCCCCGAGCAAAAGTACGCCGAGCATGCTCTTGATCGCGGGCCCCAGCAGCATGAGTGGCATTTGCGGCGATGCCTTCCCTAGCAGGCCGAGCACAACGTCCGCCAACAGGGTGGCGGCCAGCACTGGCGCCGCGATCTGTAACCCAAGCTGGAGTACAACCGCTCCTTCGTGCAGTAATGCCTGCGAAAGCAGCGGATTCAAGGTCGCGGTGCCGGGAGGCAAATACTCAAAGCTGTGCGCAATGGCTCGCAGGATCCAATGATGTACACCCAACATCAGAAAGATGAGCAACGCCACGCCCTGGTGAAAGAGTGAAACAACAGTGTTTTCAACCTGAGTATTGGGATCGAGAATGTTCACCAGCGAATATCCCATCTGGATGCTTAGAATCTGCCCGGCTAGTTGCGCTCCTTCAATGACCGCATTGGTCGCCATTCCGATGGCGATGCCAACCAGCATTTCGCTGCCGACGATGACCGGCCACTGCGATACGGAAAACGTAGGCAAGTGCGCTGAATAGACTGGGTAGAGGACGGCGGTAATCGTAATCACCAGGGCGATTTTCATTCGTGGGGGAATTACGGCACTGCTGAAAAATGGCGCGAACAGCACGACGCCGGACACGCGCAACCCCACCATGAGGACGGAACCGATCAGATTGGCGACGGAAATTTCCATATTTACCGTATGTACGGATGAAAGTCAGACAGAATCTGCAAGGTAAAGCCGCATGCTTGTTTCCACATCCAGGGCATCAGAAAAAAAGTCGCGCCCCCTGTAGCCAGCAACCGAGGCACAGCCGATAGAGTGGTTTCCTGCAACGAGGTCAGCACCTGCACGATGTTGATCAGCAGGCTAACGACTACGGCAGTTGCCAATATCGGGCTTGCCAGAAGGAAAACTTCCCGCATCGTCAAGCGTCCGAGGTCCACGATTTGTTCAACCGGCATTTTGTCGCCTCAACTAAAACTTTTCATTAACGAACCAATCAACAGGTTCCAACCGTCCACCATGACGAATAGCAGGAGCTTGAGAGGGGTGGAAATCACGACTGGCGGGAGCTGGATCATGCCGACCGATGTCGAAATCGCGGCTACCACCATATCGATCACCAGGAACGGTAAGAACAGCACGGTCCCGATCTGAAAGCCCGTGCTTAACTCCGACAAAATGTAAGCTGGCACCAGAACTCGCATCGACAAATCACGCGGGTCCCGTGGCCGGGGTTCCTTCGCCAGTTCGACGAAAAGTGCAACATCCTTTTCGCGAACGTAATGCACCATGAACTGCCGTAGTGGGCCCGCGCCACGTTCCACGGCCTGCATGGCGGTAATTCGTCCGGCCTGCATGGGCACGACGGAAGTTTGAAAGATGGTGGCACCCACCGGCTGCATAAGAAAAAAAGTAAGCACCAGCGCCAATCCGATCAGCGTTTGATTGCTGGGAGTGGTCTGCAATCCCAGAGCTTGGCGCAGGAAGTGGAACACCACCAGCAAACGCGCGAATGGAGTCACGCACAGCAACAGGGAGGGGATTAAGGTAAGGAAGGTCAGCAGGACAATAATGGTCCAGGGCGCCGATCCATTTCCAATTCCGGTAATACGGATTTCGTTTGGGTCCACTGCTGCCGGCATGGCTGGCATCGCAACCGGGTTGGAGACGGGGGCAGCGGAAGCCGGAGTTGTGGGTGACGCCGCGACCTCATTCCCTGCGGGTAGCACGGCATCGGCAGCAAACACAACGACATTGCTGGTCACCAGCAGTAGCAATATTCCAGTTGTCCAAATCACAGCGTTTCTCATGCCTGGCTCAAGTCCTGTTCGCAGCGGTTTCTGAATACCTCAGAGAATTCCCGCCGCGGTTCCAGATGTGCCAGTGTGGAGACTGAACTTGAGGATCCGCCCACCAAAAATTGTTCGCCGTCAACCTGGATGACTGCGATAAATCGCTTCTCTCCTAGCGATACGCTCTCACAGACACGCAGCCGCTTTTTGACCTGGTGTGATTTCAACTTGTGTTGTGTCCAGTTCCACGCTCGCGTCAGGATGAGAAATAGGGCGGCCCATTGAAGAGCAAGTGCCTGCAGAAAAGTTTGTTTCTCCACGGCAGGGGCTAAGCCTGGTTCGTGCACCATCGTTGCACTAGCAAGGGCCTCGCTCTCAGTCGCCTTAGCCGGTTCGTCCGCATTGTGACTATCAGCGATTGTCTCGTTGCCGACCCGCGTGCCGGGTCCAACCGGTTCGTCTTCAGGCATGACCAAAATCGGCGAAACAGGCTTGGGGAACGCGGCATTCACGGTCAGCGTTATTTCGTCTTCGTTTTTGACCACAGATGGTTTGTCGGACAGCACAAGCTGCGGTAGGGAGCACTTAGCGGTAGATGGCGGCATCTTCTTCGTGCTTCCAGTGCGGGCCGTGCTCGTCGCCCTGGCCATGCGCGTTTCGGCAGGCTTCTGCTTGGGTATAGATTTGTTGCGCCGAACTGGCTTTTTCTTCAGCGCCTTGGTTTTTGTCGATCGCTTTCGTCCGGCGGTTGCGCCGTTGCTTGAATCCGCTTTTTTGGTGGTTATGGGGGAAAGAATCCGAGGCGCCAGGACAATGGCAGCACTGGCCAGATCGGGCACGCTCAACGCAGACGCTTGTTGTGTCTTCATGCCAGCTCCGTGATACGAACGGCCACCCGGTTCCCAATCACTTCGAACTCCGTCCAGCCAATCAGAAGTCCATTGGCGCGCAGAGGAATGTCGCCGGTATGGTGAGACGAGGTCTCAACAATCGAACCGACCCGCAGGCGCAACAAGTCGCCCACCGTAAACCGGCTGACCGGGACTTCCAGCGACAGCAAACAAGGGAACCAGCCATAGGCTTCAACCGGGTCCTTGGCTGGAGCTGCATTAGCGGCTGGCTGGGGCTCTTTTGCGCGTTGTACTGCTGCATCCATCTGTGTGATCTCAGTTGTTCAGGGTTGTGTGCGGCATCGAACTTCGAGTTCGGAGGTGCAATTGGGAGTCCGTGCAACGGCCGGTCGCGGTGATCAATGTTTTCGACCTATGGGTAGGGCTAACAGCAGAAATGACAACAATTTGGAGGATGCTGTAACTTCGCTCCTCTTGCGGTAACAATGAGGATGATTAGACCGGAAGTAGAAAAATGGGACCTGCGAACAGGGGGTTAGCCCCTGGCTCGCAAGTCCTCTAATGGCAAGCTAACAATCCATGGCAGGTTCGCCATGATGCCAGCCGCAAAATCGATAAGGCTGCACAGCGATGCGATGTAGATATCCTGGCAATTCCAAGAACCGCTGGCCCGCGACAATCCAGTTCAGACGGTCACCGGCCCGCAGTCGAGGATCTGTCCGAAGCGACCTTATGCCTGGACGCTAATCGCTGAACTGCTGACGCCCATAAGAGACGACAGGTCGCTGCCCGAGGCCGCCTGACCGTATATCGCCCAAAAGTCACCCTTCAGGTTGGCCATCGCTGTTGCCGCACTCTGCGATCCGCCGGCCTGAACTACGTTTTGGACGTCTTGTTCTAACAGATTGGTGGTGAGAGAGCTGTTATCGCTTTGGGCTGCGGTCAAGTTCCCGGCCTGTAGATCCTGTCCCAAGGTCTGGAACTCAGCCTTCATCGTGGGATTGTTGAACGGCCCGGAATTATTCGGGCCGAAGGCGGCCAGCTGATAATACGCCTGCTGGGCCCCCTGCAAATCGCCGTTTTGAAGGTCCTGCTCCAGAGTCCGTCCAATCTGGTCTTCAGATTGTCGTTTGGTAGGCTGCATCAACGGCCCCGAGAGTTGTTGTGATAATGCACTGCTTGCGATTCCGGCTACAGACATTGTGTTTCTCCTTTAAAGGTTGGTTTTGTTACGGCCACTTCACTAATCGGTACCTGGAGCCGTACGGCATCAACCGAACCTCATTCGTGTCCAAACTTCGGTTTTCTACCCTTTGGTCCCAGCCTTACTCTTCGGTACATGTACCTCCACAGTTCCAAGATCAATATGGCGAATCGACCGCGCTAGTTACCCGGCTCTGCCTGAAGGTCGATCGTATCGCTGGTCACTGTATCCAGGGTTGTGATCATGCGGGCATCGGCCTGAAAGGCACGTTCCACCACGATCAAGTTCGTGAACTCCGCGGAAATGTTCACGTTCGATGATTCCAACGCTCCGCCGGTAAGCGTTCCTAAGGTTCCGCTGTTTGGAACCCCAATCACGGCCCCGCCAGATGCTAGGGTTGGAGCATAGCTACTACCCCCGGTCAGTTGCATACCCTGAGGATTGGCGAAATTGGCCAACGCGACTTGTCCCAGCGCTTGCACTTGCCCGTTGCTAAACTGTCCCTCGATGGTGCCATCCGACTCGACCGTGTAGCTTTGCAAAGTGCCGCTTCCATAACCATTTTGGTTAGTGGAGGTGGTTGCGCTTGGTGCATCTACCTGCGTAAGCAGTGAGTTTCCACCGGTACCAGTAAGGTTCCAGGTGAGGCTCATATTCGCAGCTCCATCGGCCAGACCGGTGATATTGATGCCAGTGACTGAACCGCTGGGCGAAGTCAGGTTGCCATTGCTGTCAAAGGTCAGTGTGCCACTGGCAATCACGGTAGGATTTCCAGTGCCGCCGGTGTCAGACGCCGGCAGTGTGATTTGATAGTTCCATGCCCCAGGCCCAGTCTCGGTGTAGTTAAAACTCAGCACGTGCGGCGCGCCCAGCGAATCGTAAACCGTCAAAGGAGATGAATAGGTGGATCCGACCGGAGCACTCGCATCCAGGTTGGTCTGCTGTTCCATAGTCGTAGTCGTCGCTGGCGGGCTAATCGCCGACTGCCCTACTTGAAGCGGCGTCAGAGTCGCACTCTGGTTCACGACGCCAGCAACTGCGGGGTATCCCATCACGGTTTGTCCGCTTACCGTCACCAGTTGTCCCGTGGAATTCACGCCAAAATCACCGGCGCGAGTGTACTCAACGGTCCCGTTGGGGTCCTGAACGATGAAAAATCCGTTGCCGGTAATCGCCACATCACTGGGGACGCCGGTGCTGTTCAGGCTGCCATTGGTAAAGTTCGAGGAAATGGAACCCACCTCGGAGCCGGCACCCACTTGAATAGGATCGCCCGCGCCCGTGGTCCCGAAGTTTTGATAGAACAGGTCCTGAAAATTCGCCGTCTGATCCTTGAATCCCGTAGTGTTCAGATTGGCCAGGTTGTTCGAAATTACGTTCAATGCCTGTTGCGTGGCATCAAGACCGGAAAGTGGAATCGAGAATGACGACATTAGTTTCCTCCTGTTAGTACTTGGTTGGGTGAAGGGCTCGCGCTGCCGGTCGCCGGAGCACCCGTGCTTGTCCCGCCGGTAAGTGGCGCGAAGGCGGTGGTAAGGGTCTGATTGATGTTGATCAGTTGTTCCAGCTGGTTCATGGAAAACATCTGACTGACCATGGCAGTGGGATCCATGGGTTGCGTGGGATCCTGTGACTGGAGCTCGGTCACCAGCAAGCTGATGAAGGTGCTTTCCGCCGAGCTGGCGGCATCAGTTGACGAATTGGAGGAACTGGTGGAGCTGGTGGAACCGGCAGATCCGGACGAACTGGACGAACTTGTTGCTCCCGTCGAACTCGCGGCGTTCACGCCCGCAGAAAGATCGGTAAACATATGTGCAACTGGTGTCATTGTCGATATTCCGTGAAGGTTCATTTGTTTTCTCCTAACTTCTCTTTTCCATGTTTCGCTTTCCGAGAAAGCTACATATGAATGTCAAGTCTTGCCGTCGCCTCGATGGTGTCCAGGGGTAGCACTGACAGAGACGAATCTTCATGCGCGCGACTGCCGGAGACGCTGACCGGTGGCGCGTTCTGACCCGATCGCGATCCTTGCTGAAAACCGGACGAACTGCCGCCGGATTGGTCTTGAACCGTAATGCTTGCCGCCGGCATATGCTGCTCCGACAGCCGGTGCTGCAAACTCGGTAGTTCCGCCGCCAGGGCTCGACCAAGTTCGCCGCGCTCCACCGAAATTTCAGCGGTGAATTGGTTGCGGACCAGCGAGGTTCGGATGTCAACGTTGCCAAACTCCCCTGTACGTAATCCCATGCGAAGTTCGGACTGCTCCACGCCTGCTACCAGTTTTGCGGTGTGAAGCGGAGAACTGGCTGAAATGGCTGTTGCTTCGACAGCTGCTTCCGCATCTTCCGCGGCGGCCGTTAATTGGCTGTGCGTTACTGCATCTGATGTCCTCGGAGAAGCACCGGCACTGGCCGTTTGACCATCCGCAGTCACAGCCGGTGAGGAAACCTGCGTGGAAACGATCGAGCCTGGCGCTCCCACTATGGCTGCGTTGCCGGTGTCTCCCGGCGCGGCTGCGGATGAAAGCGAACCTGCCTTGCCGAGTTGAGTCGCTGGGTTGCTGGCTCCATCGAGGTCATCGTTCAGCGTGCCAGCAAAAGCTTGCGTCACGGCCTTCTCCTGTTTGCCGTTTGAACTTCCGCTGAGCGCGCGGCCCTGGAGCAGCTCGTGACTTGTGTCGGAATTGGAACCAGGCTGAACAACCGTCTTTGGCGCAGATGCTATCGGCGGGGTGATCGAAGCTGCGGCGTGAGATTGCAGGAAAGTGAACCCGGCTTGAGCCTTGGTATCAAGCGTGGAGATGGTGCCACGCGCCGTATCGGCGGATGCGGTCTTGGTTCCAGAGGTCGCTAGCTTGCCACTCGGCGCGGTTGAAGCCTCCATGTTTGCAACGCCGGGTGCGACAAGGGATTTGAAACTTGTGGCCGCTTCCCCCGCTGCCCAAGTGCTTAACAAGTTGGTAGACGAAACGGAAACCTGCTGATTGTCCGCTACCGGGTCGGGCGAGTCCGTACCCTTGGTTTCAGGCTGGCCGGAGTTGACTGCGCCAGAAACAAACGGAAGTGTCGAGGCATCGCTCGTAGACTTCGTTCCCGTGAGGAAGCCAGAGATGGCGTTGGGGTCGGCCATGGCTAGAAGGGCCACCAAGTCTGAATCGGACCTCGCATTAGCTAGTCCGTCGGCTGGTTCGTCAGAATCATCTGACTGTGACATCTGTTGTGAGAAGGCGTTTTGCCAGGATGGCCGCGTCGCACTTGTCGATGCAGCTTTGATTTCATGAGCGGCGGAATTAACCGCAGGGGTGGTTTTAGAAAGGGTCGAACCGTCGGTGGCTGCTAATGATTTCAAGTTATTCTTATCGCTCTTAATGGATGTCTTCTTCGGAGCGTGGCTTCCACCTTGATTGAGAACGTCTGTCGAGTCCGGTGAGTCCTGGGCTTCAGCAAGAACGGTTGAAAACTTTCCCGCGCTCGTAGCTGCAGCCGGCAAGTTCTTCGCGGGTATGGCATGCGCAGCAATCGTCGGCAAGCTCACGTTCACGGTTTCTCCTCAACCGCGAACAGAGTTTGCACGTGGCTGGCCAAAATCTCCCGATTAGAGACAACTCCCATTCGCGGAAGAGCAATCAAGAAATTAAAGAGTTTTCACGATTGTGCCGATTAGAAAGGAACGACGATTGTGGGGACATTTACGGACTGGGCAAGATTTGCCCAAACGCCGCTGGGCAACCTCTGCCTAGCTGCGCCTTTTCAGCCGCGACAAAAACATGTCGTCAACCCGGCGTTGTTCACGCCGGGATTGGTCGAGAACGTAGGCGTTCAGCTGTTGGTTGCGAAGTTCTTCCAGGATCTCACGTTTCTGCCGGGCTAGCTCGTAAGCTTTGAGGCACTGCAAACGCTTCATGTTGAGTTCCTGCCGTTTGACTTGCAGTTCGTCCCGCTGAATCTCGAGGCCGTGCTCCCGTTCGTAGGCGTCCTGCAGGTGAACCGAAGCAATGCCGCGGGCGGTTTCGGTTGTGCGCAGATTCGTGATTTCAGAAAGCCATTCCTCACATCGGCTAAGTTGCGCCTCAACCTGGGCAATTTCCTGGTGGACCTTGCCCAACGCCAGGTATTCGCGTTGTTCCAGATTCTCGCGATACTTCAACACCGCGGCAAGAGAAAATCGAAAGGCCATGGTTAGCTGTGAAGGGCGAACAGATGCCGCAACATTTCTGGAAACGCGGTCTGCTCAATGGGGGTCTGTCGCAGAAAGCGGTTAATCTCCGGCAGAGCTGCGATGGCCTTATCCAGGACCGGGTCGGTTCCTTTTTGATATGCGCCGATTCGCACCAGATCTTCCGCTTGGGCATAGGCGGCCAGCAGCACGCGCAGGGCTCCGGTCTTATCGATGTGTTCAGGTGAGCACACGCTCGGCATCAACCGGCTCAGGCTATCGAGAACAGAAATGGGTGGATAGTGGTTGCGCAAAGCGAGATTGCGATCCAGCACAATGTGTCCGTCCAGCAGGGAACGCACCGTATCCACAATGGGGTCCTGCTGGTCGTCGCCTTCCATCAAGACAGTATAGAAAGCGGTGATACTGCCTTGCGAGAAACGGCCGACCCGTTCGACCAATCGCGCCAACATCGATAACACAGACGGTGTATAACCCTTCGCCGTAGGAGGCTCTCCGGCGGCCAGACCAATTTCCCGCTGGGCCATGGCGAAGCGAGTCAGCGAATCAACCACCAGTAAAACATTCTTGCCCCGAGTACAGAAATATTCCGCGACCGAGGTCGCCGCCAGAGCCGCGCGGATGCGTAGCAAGGGAGATTGATCCGAAGTCGAAACCACTACCACCGACCGGCGTCGTCCTTCTTCTCCCAGTGTTTTGAGAAACTCGCCAACTTCCCGGCCACGTTCACCCACCAGAGCAAGAACCGTCAGATCAGCCGATG
>Ga0210398_10005436_pt1 | contig 11831 bp, 15 predicted proteins | sample IncBWC4OmetaG_FD_161047 | JGI IMG/M metagenome (GOLD analysis project Ga0210398, IMG submission 161047) | Forest soil microbial communities from Barre Woods Harvard Forest LTER site, Petersham, Massachusetts, United States - Inc-BW-C-4-O | ecosystem: Environmental > Terrestrial > Soil >... | reverse complement strand
ACAACAAGAACAACCACCACATCAAGAAACTGATTCGAACACAATCCACCCAGAGTCTCAGACCCCTCCCACAATGAAACCTAGAGTGCATTCAACCAATGACACCAACTCTGGTCATTCAAGGCCCACCACAGGAAGTCACCATTGTCAACATATGACCCGATCTTGCCAAGACCAATTATGCAAACAAGCAAAAATCCAGCAGCAATCTGTTGGCACCATCATCCAGGAAGCAGAAGAAGGCAGACATTGCAGCCAAACCCCCACCTGGCAACTCCATAAGGTACACTCACTCACCAATACACTTCCCATGCTAACAACACATACAGAAGTATCTGCATGTGCCACTGGAACAACAAGCAACCTGGTGGACAAGGGCTTCTATCTGACTTCAACATATACTTCAAAACACTATCAGATAATGACAAAGAGGTATGTCCACCACATATCCATGTCACCTCTATGCCATTACTAACTCAAGTTGTATTAGCCATTCCAAAATGAAATGTGACGTGTACAAGCTGCAGCTGTAAGTCCTTACAGAGTCTGTGATACACTTACTTACATCCCCGTCATGCCAGAGGAAGAACAAAATGGCTGCGAAGAAGGGTCCTGACTCCACTCAGGCAACCAAATGAAGACACACCCTATCATCACCTCTGCACTCCAAATATGTCTCTCTGTGTCTACTTCACACTCTGGATTTGCTGGCCCTTTGTCAACACCTCCTAGCTTTTGGCTGTGTGCTCTGTATTGCTGGAGGATTGGCTCCCTCTCTTTTCAAATGGACCTACTAGGCTGGTATAGTCTTTTATCAACATGAATAGATTAGCAGATGTTTTATATACACAGGCTGTAAATAAAAGAACACTTTTGATTTCAATTCAGATTTGATTGACGCCCTCATTGTTATATTTTCCTAGATACTTTTAGATTCAAACAGATGAGTGTTGATCAAAATCTGATGTTCTATTGAGCACATATAATATGGTACCTTATCATCGAAACTTATTTACTCTTAGACACTAACAAACAAAATCTAACAAAAATTATCCCTAACTACAGACTTCCCACTGGGCCTGAAAGCCCATTAAATGGGCTTGCTGTGTTTAGCCAAGCCATGGCTAATTCGGCAGCTTATGGAACTCTGAGCCATTGGCTACAACCCCAAACCCTAAACCCAGGCCATTGGGTTTGAGTGCCTTAAAAATCCTGTCCTTCTCCTCCAAGCACCTGTTGCATGACAAGTTCTTTGACATCATCTTGTTCATTGGCAATGTTGGTGAGCCAGTCTTGGGCTTGTTGCTTGGCAGTGCAGTCATTGCACACTGCATGTACTACTTCATTTTGTTCTTCTACTTCTGCTTGTCTGTTGTGGCTATTTCCTGGGCATGGCTGCCATTGATGCTGTTGGTGAGGGCATTGTTGTTTCTGTGGACAGGAGCGAGCCATATGTCCCTTTTGGCCACAACAATAACAGGTTACTTCCCTTATGTTGCTACTTCCTGGTTGACGCAGCTTCTGGTTTGCTGGGTTGTTGATGGATTGTCCTGGTCAAGAGCTTGACGGCTCCTGAACGCTTGACGTGAGCAAAGTCAGAGGTTCTGTGAGGTTTCTGTGAAAGCAAGGTTTCAGTGGTTCAGGGATCAGGGATTCAGATGAGAGCACAAAGCTCAAGCTGGACAGAGGATGAGAGGAATCTGGGATTGGTCAAGAAGTAGACGAATACAAGACTGAAAGTAAAGTATAGCTACTATGCGATACTTATGCTTGATACCGTACAGCCTATAGTAAATACTTCCACAACAAGTGAGTCATATAGAACCTACCGGAAACTCATGGAAGGTACTACGTCACTCTATGTCATACTAGCACAGTCTGGAATACGCGTCATATGAGTAGGTCATGGATTATCGTAGAGCGTTTTGGAAGGTTCTGGGTGGTGATACAAGGAGAAAAGGAATGGAAGTAAGTAAATGAAATTGGAAACATCCCTGATCATGGTCATGACAGTCCCCATTGATATCCTCCTGGCATGAAGTCTTCTGCTTCAGCCAGTCGGGCTCTTGTTCTTCCTGGGGAAGTATCCATGGTGTTGGGGTCTTTTGGTGCTTCAAATGGTCCATGTCCTCCAGATTTATTCAATCGAGTGTTTGGTGTTTTGAAGGCATCTAGTCGCCTTTTGAATGCAGCTTGTCTTCCTTTCAGATGGACAAATTTCCTCTGCTGTTCAATGGCTGCTACCCACCATTGCTTGTAGGTGACGAGGGGTGGTTGTAGTCTGTTCAATTCTTTGTACATATTGTAGGGCAGTCCTGTGGTGAATATGTCAAGCACCAGTTTGTCGTTGATAATTGGTCCTGCATGACGCACCAAGGTTTCAAAGTGACTGATGTAGTCATCTAATTCACTTCCTTCCATTTTGATTCCATTTTTTAGCTCGGCCATTGCTCTCTCTTGCATGAGTCAATTGGCGTATTGGCGGTTAAATGCCAACTCCACGCTATCCCATAGCCATTCGTCATAGATGTTGGTACATTGTGGGTTGGTACACTGAACTTGCAGTTCTAACCAGTCTCCTAACTGGTCAACCCATTCAGTTGTATTTCCTCCCTGGATGTAGGTGAGGAATAACATAGCTTGGTCATATGGGACCATCATTTGCACTGCTTGTCTGTTTGCCCTTCAGTATTTTTTCCATTCGACCATAAATTCTTTGGTTTTCTTGCGGTCTCCATTGAAGATCATGGGGGGATTACCCACCAATTTTCTGCCTCCATTAGAGTTTGCCAGCTGTTGGAATACATGCAGTAAGGGGGCACCTGGTGGATTACCTCCTGGGTTTCCTCCTCCACCGCCACCTCCTCCCCCACCTGGAAATCCATTTCCTCCTCCTCCCAGGGGTCTGGGTTGTCTGATTGGAAATGCTCTTCCTGGAAATGGTTGTGGAGGATCAGGGTAATCTGGTTGTCTTGCTCGAAGTGCCACTACATCATCATCTGTATGCATATGCCCCATATTGGGGTTGATAGCTCCTACTCGAATGGTTTGCATGTTTGTGACAGTTTGACTCATGGGAAAGTTGTTGATGTGTAATGCTGCAGCTAGTCTTGTGATATCATTCGCTGCTGTTGATTTGTGAATACAGATAACACTGGGGTGGCTGCTTGCTTCTGATGGTGTATTTTCTCTGAATGGTGTTGTGTCATTTGCTGGTTTGTTGGCATGGTATGGAGTTTGCTGTGAAGCTAGGTGTCAATCGACATCTTCTGAGGTGATGTCAAGTCCAAGGTCTTCACCGGCAATTCTGTAGGCTTCCCAGTGTCCTCCTTCGTCTATGTTTTCTATCCAGTGTATTTCTACCCAACAGACGTGGGTGTGATTAAACTCAACTGGGTAGTGTCTGTTGTCATCTTCTACTCTTGATCGGGTGTGGTAACTTTTGTCACTGTTGACTATGCCCCACTGTGCCAATTTGACATAATTGTCCAGTATGTGTCTTGATTGACTTCTTTGAACCTCATATGGCTCAAACGTGCCTTTGGCTGCCCACAATTCTTGGGTGTTTGGACATGCCACCCTGGAGGGATCTTGGTCTTAATGTAATGGTCACTATAACCATATGCCTGACTTAGGCAATATGATAGGTATGGTGGAACACAACTTAGCAGATGATGTATCACTAGACATGACAGTACTAGGATGTTATGTCACAAGGCTGACTTAAGCACTTGGACACAATTGAATATGAGAACAAGGTACAACAACACTTGTCTCCCCTTGCAAGCATGATAGGTGACAAGGCCTCTTGGCAAGTGAATGGAAATGAGATGAGAGGATGGTAGTGATTAAAGAAGACCAAGATGGTGTATCTTGGCCTTGAGTGCTAAGCTTAAATACAGGTACGCGCTGGCTTTAAAGCGCAGCTTGAATCTAAGTAAGTTTGAACCCTACTACAACTATCCTAGTAATGACTAAATCCTAGGACATGGGTCCTAGGATGACGTGACTACAAGTACATGTGATATGCAAGAACAATAAGACCAGTTCCAAGTTATCCTGGGGTTCCCACACAGTCAGTCCAATGACAATTACTCCATAAGGTAGCGGCCATCAGGAACTGACACCCCCATAAACCCTAGGGTTCCGTTTATGGAAGGTTACATAAGCGGACACGAACTGAGAGATCGAAGCCCCACAGCACACCCGAGCACTGACCCTGATGACTGAGCCCCGACACCTAACGATTCCAAGACTCTTGCCACTGCAGGTGTGTCTTCTGACAGTCTCACAAGGTATGTTATTCAAATGACATTCGTAGACCACATCTCTGATCCTGACAACTTGAAGACAGTGACTTGAACGGCAACCTCAAATCACAATCTTGCTGGCTTCAAAATGTGTATGTAGGCAATGGTGGATCACGCAGGTGCGGAATGGATTTGTATGGAATGAAGGAGGGCCTGGCTCTGGCCAGATCCATGGTGATGCTGAATCTCTGTCCATGTTTTACATTGCCTTGACTATCTATTCGTGCTCGGCCTCGTATCTACTTTGAAATATAGCTCTTTCCACTGCAGTCAAATGTCAACTATGCAAATACAAAGTACTAAGCATTTATGGCACTCTTCACCTCTAGAATGCTCTCAGGTGGTAACATTCGGTGCCCGTGGTACTTCCGATTTGCCCATGCGGCTTGAGCACCTGAAAGCCCCTCACGGTAACCTGTAATGAAACGTGCGGCTCGATTTGCAAATCTAAGATAAGAAATGAGATGGGTGATGAGACAAAATAACGAAAGAAAGACAGAGACGAATGGTTGGATCTGAACGAGGGGAACACCGTCAAGGCACTCCTTGACGGTCTTCTCCATATCGCAAACTGTCTTCACTCAGGGAAGCACACAGTATTGGGCCTTCGCTGCTCCCCAATACTGCTCAATGAAATTGAGTTTGCAATGGTACTTGGGATAGAAATCGCACAAGTGGCCACGCCCCTCAATGAGCTCCTGGAGCTGTGAACATTGCTCTGCGAAGTCGGGTTGAAGAAAGAGGACGCGCCGGCAGCAGCAGTCCGTGCAACCAGGGGGGCACTTGAAATCTTGGCACTGAGCAGGTAGCCCCTTTTCTGGCCACAGCCCACGTTCGATGAGTATGATCCGCATGCCCTTGAACCAGCCTGGCATCCGGGGGTAATCATTGGGAAAGTAAAATGACTGGGGTTCACCGGTAGGTAATCTACTGCTACACATGCGTGGTCCACCAGGTTGATGGACCCATCCCTCCTTTGGTTCTGATCACCAGGGATAAGATCATGAGAATGAGAAAATGAACTGAGATTCAGAGAAGGACTGAAGAGTGCACCTTTCACCATCCGTTGAGCTGAGATCGCATCATTTGCCCGCTTTTGGTGGCTTGGTGCATTGTCAAAGATGAATAGGGCCTGTGCATCATGGCCTCCATTTGTTAGGCCATTAAAGATGTCAATCGCATGGTTGACTTGAGCAAGTAGATGGTCCACTGTGAACCATCCTTCCCTGTTCTTGCCAGGCAGAAATATAATTCGGGCTTCATTGGGTGAGTGTGAGTGAGATTAGAGGACAAGGCTGGCAACAACGCACCTGTTGTCATCATGCAAATATCCCCAGTCTGCAGTCAAAAAATCGGAAACCATCAGCGAGACACCTTCTCCCTTTGCTTTTGGAGTCTCACTGCCTGGACACCCCCAATGAATTTGCTGTTGATCATTTTGATAAAACATAGATTCATCATGAGTGACGAGAACAAGACGGAGGGGGCCTGTTGCTGCAGGAGAAGGATGAAGGAGCTTGTTTCCGGAGTTGTCCCAAGTGTGAAACCACCGTTCATAGTTTTGGAATCGCTCCACAAAGGCTTGCCTATATTCCACAACATCAGAATGTTCATGGCCATCAACATACATCCCTTTATGTCTTCCACATCGCCACCCCAACTTGCTAAGCCAACGGCGTGCAGTGCGTTCCAAGACTGAGGTTTTATCAATCCTGGCCCGTGCGAAATGAGCCTGCATCTCAAGGCTCGAAACAATATCAATGATATCACTTGCTGTCAAGAACCCGTTTTTTGCCCTCTCACCAAGGGCAAGTTTCAAGTTGTGAGTGATTTCCTCATTGTCCAACGCTGTAAGCCTTCTTCTGCCCAGCCTGTGAGTAGGGAGCCCCCGGGTGTGCACAAAGTTCAGCACCCAGCCTCGAACTGATTGTGCGCGCCTTGTGCCACGTCCTTCCAACTTTGCAGCAATTTCCGAGGCTCTTCTCCAGCTGTGTCCAAGAGTGCCATCCAAGTACAAGTTCAGCAAGCCAACCATAGCCACAACACAACTGTGAAGAACTGCATCAAGACTCTTTTGTTGGGCCATGAGGGATAGCTCCCTATGCACAACCTGAAGCTCTGCACGGTCTTCAAGGAGCTTGGTGGTGCCGTCCATAGGATGCTGGGTGGTATCATTATCATGGGTGTCCCTGTGGTGAAGGCCTTCCAGCTCCCATGTGTTGGTGCCTTGGAGGTCTTCGGGATCACTCTGGGTGTTGCTGTTGCTCGATGACATTGACTCCTCACTGCTGCTGTACAAGATCGTCCTAGATGGCCCCCAGGAAGACTGTCTGATGTCACCAAGATCACTGCTAGAGTCAGAGGGTGTGTGCATCGATGTTTTTGTGCTTCTTGTGTTGCTGACTTCCTCCTCGTCCTCGTCCTCTTCCTCTTCCTCTGCCACTGCCACTGTCACTGCTATTGCCGATGTTGGTGCCACGATCACTGTAGGTGCTTCCTCTTCCTCCTCCTCTTCCTCCTCCTCCTCCCTCAGTGCCATCACAGCTGCCGTGGACGCTCTTGGCACTTCCAACAGCTCCAATGTGATCTTGGCCACCACAGATGCTGCTGATGCTGGCTCTGGCTCTGTGGATGCTGGTTGCAGTGTGAGGGCCCTCTCCGATGCTGTCCTGGGTGCCTTGGATGCATATCCCATCCCCTCCACTTCCACCTCGGCTGCCTCAGCATCAGCTTCGATGCTGCCTTGTTGCTTCGCTTTCTCAGCCTTCTGCTTGAGGAATTCTGGCAGAGATAAGAAGCCTTTGGCTTCCATCTGCATTTTAGCTCTTTTGTGCCTTTGGATTGTCCTGTCTGATTTCCCTTGGGCTGTGTGCACGCGTTTTTTGGGCCCTTCAGTCACCAAGGCTTGTCTTTGAGCATTCTGAAGTGCTAAGCTGAAATATTTGACAGCAGACAACTCCACAACCTCAGGGGAACTCTCCTGTGGGATCTCAATCTCATCTTCCAAGCCTGTACTGGAGAAATGTGCTTCTGCTGATTGCACTGTCAGTGAGTCATGTGATCACAAACTATTTCTGCACCTCCTCTGGATTTTTCAGTGTTCTTTGTCTTTTGGAGTTGGGCTTTTTTGATATTTTTGAGTCGTGATTGCTTTGCCTGTCTATTTAGTGGCATTTTCTTTGTTTTTGGGGCAGGCACAAGCATGAATGGGCTACTCACTGACACTGTAAATCCCATCTTTGTAATAATCACATGACTTTTCCCATCACGTGCACAAGGACACTGCCGCCATCAACTTTAATAAGTTTGCTTAGATTGACTGTAGATGTCAAGAAAATGAGTTTTGATAAAAAATAAATGTTTGGCTCATAGTTTTATAGAATCAAAATATTTTTCAAAAATAGAACATGACATATAAAGGTGACTACATTCTCTATGCACCTCCTGATTCAGATAGAGGCTTTGGAGATGAGGGAAGGAGGAGATAGGCCAACAGCGAAGAGGATGAGTTGCTTACTTAAGGGGTGTCAGTTCCTGATGGCCGCTACCTTACTATTGAGTCATCATCAATGAGTAAGGGTCTTACACTGGCAGTCTGTGACACAAGGCCTGCTGATTTGCCGAGTGTGTGGATGAACATAAGCTGAGCACATCATCAGCTTGAGCTGAGAAAATAAAATATCCAACTCACATGAGTTGACCATGGGGCAAGGGGGTGAGGATGCATTTATAGCATGAAGGCGGTATGGTAACAAGGTCCAACATGACACCATTGGAAGGACAAGCCAAGCATTGCATGATGAGACTGTGGATGTAGTTGTACTGTGGCTTCTCATCAAAGCCGAGTGATTGTATGTGCTGTATGAAGGTGATGAAAGGCAGAGGTAGGCCTTTGCAAAGCCTATTGGCCAAGGCAGTCTTCTTCTTGTGAACTGCGGCCTCATATTGCTCAATGCCACCCTCCTTGATGACATCTTTCCAAGGTAAGGAGCCACAACATAAATAGACTATACTATACATGAGTGATTCAAGGTCATTGTGGTGTGTTTGCTTCTGTCATGAATGGCTGTTGATTGAGGTAAAGGCAATGGTACCTATGGTCTTGAGCCCAAATTTTGGCACAACTATCAACAAGTAGATGGATCATGAAAGTGTTGGGCCAAGCCAAAGTCAATCAGAAACACCTGGTCACTCTGCTCACCAACACCAGTCATGAAGTTTGAGGGTTTAACATCCCAATGGATGTAGTTCTGACTGTGTAGTGATTCAAGGCAAGAAAGCTGTGGAAAGTGTAGAGATAAGCTAAATGTTAGGGATTGTAGAGCATGGAGAGGAACACCATTTGATTGGCATATGAAATACTAGGTTGATGTTGCCACAGTGGCCATTTGATATCACCTCTTCTACTGTAAGGCCAAGGTGATCAAGTATCAACATGTTGTATTGGGCTTCTCTCCCATACCAATGCATAGAAGGGATGCCCACTGTGTCGTGAAGGGCTTTGTAGACACTATGTTTGTGACTGAGCTGAGAATGTTTTGATTGGATAGGTTCCAGTTTTAGAGCAACATCCGGTTTTGAGATCCCATGCCAGGTAGACATTTCCTAGGAGGGTTGAGTAAAGTTGATGCCCCTCATTGAAAGGCTCACTGAAAGTGCCACACCTCAGTAACTTCCCCACTCTATACCTTCCACATACACGAGCTATGCTGGACTTCTGCTCACTTGAATGTGTCTTGAGGTGTTCATCTGGATCCAACATGGACAGGGAAATGGGATAAGAAGGGAGTTGAACGAAAATTGAAACATTGCACAAAATGATATCTTTGAGTTAGAACTCTGATGCCCCTAAAGCCTGAACCAGAAAAGAGAATGCAACAATTGTATGATCATATGAGGACATATTGTACAGTCTGAGATAAGAAAATGAGTTAGCCATCATAGTTCTTCATGTCATCGCTGAGCAACTCATCCCTTGCCTTTTCAATGTCCCTGCCCAACAAAGAACCAAGCATGGTCCCCACCTGAGAGTCTGCCTCTGCCCCTGTCTCTCCCAGCATTGCAGATTCCAAGGTCTTCCAACCAAACGTGAAGTTTAGAAGCTGCTTCTTCAGCAAGAACTTCAGCATTTGTAAAGCCTCCATTAAGGTGGGGGTAATTCAGTTTCATTTCTTGGTGTTGGTTTCCACAGCCAACTAGAAGACACATTTGCAAGGGACAGAAGACACTTGAACTGGAAGGTGATCCATGGCAATAGCAAAGAGCATAGAGAATTCTGACTTATAGGCCTATTGGTAATGTGAGTTGTGTTAGTGTCGACTTGATCAAGTACAGTATAAGACTTACCTGCCAATAGACGAGGATGTTGGTTTTCTCCAATGATGATGGGGATAAAATGTACTTCACAGACTCATCTTCAACCCCTCCTTGATCTGGATTATTGAGTGCAAGGTAAATGGGGTGGTCCTTGAGTTGGAAGCGTGTCGATGTCCTCGTGTATGATGGAAGAATGAGGCAAGCCTGAGTTTGAGCCAGTTGCACAAGAGATGGGTTTTCTTCATGGTACTTGAGCATCTAGGGCAAGTTTTTAATGCAAGAATAGGACACAGGTCAGGCACTTACAAGGTCGAGCATGATTTTCTTGGATCTCTGTATGTATATTGAATCCCACTCATGCTGGATCCATGAGAAGCATATGGCAGACACATAGTGTGATTCAGTAACTGAGTAATTAGAAAACAGAGACCTACCCATGGCAATGACATAGGCATCAGTATCGTCCATCCACTTGTAATATTTTTGCACCCAGTGCAAACTGATCCATGTCCAATATTGAAGTTCTGGATGCTCCTTGCCCAGTCATTCCCACTTAGTCATGAGAAGCTCAAAGCTGGCAATAGAACTGCACAAGACAGGCATTGATTCAGATGACATGACTTGGAGAATGATGTGTGTGGCCTTTTAATAATCAAGTCAATGTGATGGAAAAGTGTGAAAGAGTGCTCAAAAGAGATGCCTCTAGGATGCCCTCTATGCTCTCCAGGAGCTCCCAGTCGATACCACTTAGTCTCAAAGATTGGAGGGGTGTTTCAGTGGCCATGTACATGTCTATGGCCATAATATCTAGGAATTAGTACTGACATTTGAAGGGACATCGAAGCTCACCTTTTGAAGAACACGGAAACACTGGAGCATGAGGTAAACTGAATCCCATTGAGTCCTGATGTGTTGGATGAGTTGTAGCAGTGGAGCATCACATGACTCAGGATCAGACTTGGTACAGAGGCGAACGAGATCAGCAAACACTTGCTTTCTGGAATCCGATGCACATATGTAATGGACAATATCTGCAACAAGTTTGACAGGATCACAGCTCAGACTCCTGAGCCACACCCGATGCTCTGGCAGCTGCAATGCGATAAACACCTCATCCAGTTGAGGCCCAGTTCAATCACAAAGGGAGGAAGGGTCAAAGTCAAAGTCATTGTCACCATCACCATCCAAACCATTTGCTATCCAGGTACTTCCTGCTGACTCGAGTACTTGCAGTGACAATGTGGGCAGTGCAGACATTGATAATATGTGGGTAGCACATGATGCAGTTGTTGAGATGGTTGAATGGGATGTCACACTCAACAAGTAATGCCTGCAATGCTTTCATAGCACTGGCATTATTCGAAGCATTGTCCAGAGTGAAATGGCTGATCTACAATCATCAGTGAGGCTCTCAGTTTCAATGCTTGGCTACATACCTTGGATGTAACATGGGCATGATCAAGGAGAGTCAAGATGGCTTTGGCAATATTCTCACCAGTATGTGCCTTTGTGAGGTGGTAAAAACCAATGAGAGCAGCCTTCAGAAAGATATTATTGTTTGCATCCCGTATTCAGTGTGACATTATGGTGAGATATGGCAATAAGGTCCCACTTGACCAGATATCTGCAGTGAAACTTATTCGACTGCACAATGCCTGTTTGGTTGCAGATTAGCAGAACTTAGTCATGCTTGGGAGCTACTTGACCTACCACAAGTTTGTCATGCAATTCCTTGAAGGCCTTTTCCCATTCAACTGTAATTTGTTCACCTATACTGTCACAATGGGGGATGTGTTTGAGGCTGGGCTGGAGAAGCCAGCAGATATCACAAAATTCAGGGCAATCGACAACACAAAGAGACTGGGTGAGAAAGGATAAGCTAAATAGAAGTCAGGGAGGGCAGGGCTTACCTGGTCATCTGCAACAATGAAACAAATGAGGAATTGGATGAACACGTCATAAGTGAACCCTGGAAGCTGGTGGCCAGGTGAGCTGCCCTGCACAGTGAGCTTATCTTGCGCCATCAAAGACTTGGTCATCTTCCAGTTATTCTGCTTTGCAGCATCCAAATATGTGGCATGATGCTTCAGAAACAGGTGTTTTCAGAGGTTACCACTACTGGTTTTTGGGCCATAGCAATGTGCGTCATTGTTACGTTTTCGGACTACTTTAACGCCTACCATACGGAGATTATCATTGGACTGC
>Ga0210398_10005435_pt1 | contig 11835 bp, 12 predicted proteins | sample IncBWC4OmetaG_FD_161047 | JGI IMG/M metagenome (GOLD analysis project Ga0210398, IMG submission 161047) | Forest soil microbial communities from Barre Woods Harvard Forest LTER site, Petersham, Massachusetts, United States - Inc-BW-C-4-O | ecosystem: Environmental > Terrestrial > Soil >... | reverse complement strand
GGAAGCTTGGGCACGTTGCCCGCGGACTGGAGCGCGCCGAGCAGTCTGACCTGCGCGAATGTCGGCCCCGGCAGCGGCTGCGTTCTAACGCTCACCTACGCGCCCACCGTGATCGAAACCGGCACCTTGACCCTCGACTGCGTGTACGTCGACAACGCCGGACTGCCCCGAACACCCGGCCCTTGCCTGATGCTGAGCTATGCGTCCACCGCGACGAACAATATCGTCGCTTCGCTCTCGCCCAGCGGCGAGGTCGATGCCGCGGTCGGCGGCAGCAAACAAGCCGTGACTGTCACGTTCACCACGGATGACGGCAATGCGGCGACTGCGCTGAGTGTCACCAGCCTCGCCGCTCTGCCGGCGGGGTGGAGCAGCACGGCGGCGGGATTGTCCTGCGTCGTCGTCAGCACGGGCAGCGGCTGCCAGCTGCCGCTGGTGTTTTCGCCCACGGCGACGAGCAACGGCACACTGACGCTGAACTATAATTACGTCGATGGATCCGGCGCCGCGCGCAGCGGGGCGCTCAACATTCCCTACGCCACAACCACCAACGGCACGGTGGCCGCGAGCGTCTCTCCAACCGGTCAGGTCAACGCCGCTGAGATGGGCGGCACACAGTCTGTGGCGGTCACGTTCACCACGGAAGACGGCAGCACCGCTACGGGTCTAAGCGTGCTGACCGATCTGACCAAGCTGCCGCCGGGATGGAGCAGTTCCTCAACTACGTTTAGCTGCGCCAGTGTCAGTACCGGCAACGGTTGTCAGCTGCAGCTTAAGTTTGCGCCGACGGCATTGACCGCGGGGACTTTGAGCTTGCGCTACGGATATAACGACGCCGGTGGAGTGACTAATTTCGGCGTGTTGAATATCCCGTACGCTGCGACCACTAACGACAACGTGATGGGCACCGCTTCGCCCTCCGGCCAAATCACCGCCATGCTGGGCTCGCCAGGCTTACCCGTCAGCGTCACCTTCACGACCGACGATGGCCGTCTCGCAACCGCCTTGCAGCTGACGAGCAGCCTGACCGCGCTGCCCGCCGGATGGAGCGCCGGCGCTGGCGCATTCAGCTGCAATGTCGTGATGAGCGGCACCATTTGCCAGCTCATGCTTACCTATGCGCCAACCGGCGTCGACAACGGCACACTGAATCTCGGCTACGCATACGTGAATAACGCGGGCGAGCCGAAGAGCGGCTCGGTCGGCATCCCGTACCAAACGACGACGAATGACAATGTGGTGGGCACGGCGAATCCAACCATGTTGGCGGCGGTCACCGGCAGCAGCAATCTCGTGACGGTTACCTTCACCACCGATGACGGCAATTTTGCCAGCGGATTGTCGGCGGATCTTTCCGCTCTGCCGCTCGGCTGGACTGCGCCGGCGAGCAGCCTCACCTGCGCCAGCGTGAGTGTCGGCTCAGCCTGCCAAGTATCGCTGACCTACGCTCCGACCGCCGCGGCCAGCGGCACGCTGGCCTTCGGCTTCAGCTACGTGAACAGCGCGGGAACCTCCAAAACCGGCACGGTCTCGATCCCTTACACAGCCGCTCCTTAGCGCCTGGGAATACTCGGACAGGCTTCCTAAGCCTATTTTTTTCGTCTCGCGCTGATGATGTTCGGCAGCTGCGCGATGCGCGTCAGGACCTTGGATAGCTGAGGCAATCCAGAGATCGAAATGCCGATGCGCATGTGCGCCACATTGTCGTGCTTGTCCGTGACCGTGGTCATCCCGTGGATGCTGATCTTCTCGTCTGCCAAAGCGGCACTGACATCACGCACCAAGCCGCGGCGGTCGTACGCCTGCACTTCGATATCGACCGGAAATTCACCGCTCCCGATTTTTCCCCAGTCGACCTCGAGCACGCGAGCCGGCGACTTTGCTTTGAGCCGCGCCAGATTGGCGCAGGCCTGACTGTGGATGCTCACGCCGCGTCCTACTGTAATGTAGCCCACGATGGGCTCAGGCGGCACGGGCTTGCAGCAGCGTGCGTACGTGGACAAGAGATCGCCGATTCCTTGCACGGCAAGCTCGGGGGTTCGGCCGCTGCTCGGCGCGCGAGCGTGTTCGACCCGGCTGTCCCGCGTATGCAGCAAGCGCTGCATCGCACCCGCGACTTGGGCGGCGCTAATCTCTCCCAATCCCAACGCCTCATGCAAAGCCTCGGCGCTGTCCAGTTCCAGTTCCTTTAGCAGATCAACCATGGGCGGACTCTTTAGTCCCAAGCGCTGCAATTCGCGCTCCAACATGGCGCGGCCCTCGACGCGGTTCTGCGCTTCGTTCTGTTTGCGAAACCACGCCCGCACCTTGTTGCGATGTCGCGGGCTCGCCAAAAATCCCGATTGGGCGGAGAGCCAGTCGCGCGACGGCTGCGAGGTCTTGGAGGTAATGATCTCCACGATTTCGCTGTTTTTCAGCCGGTAATCGAGCGGCACCATGCGCCCATTGACCTTTGCGCCGCGCGTCCGATGACCCAAATCCGTGTGTACTTGATAGGCGAAGTCAAGCGGTGTGCCGCCCACCGGCACGTCGACGATCTCGCCCTTCGGCGAAATCACGTAGATCCGGTCTTGAAACAGGTCAACGCGAACCCGATCGAGAAAATCGCGCCCGCCGTCGGTGTGCTCGGCGGGTGCCAGGAGCGAGCGCAGCTCGTTGATTTTTCGCTCGTAGGCCTGATTGCCGCGGCCGCCTTCCTTGTAGCGCCAGTGCGCCGCGACGCCGCGCTCAGAATCGGCATGCATTTGATGAGTGCGGATCTGAATCTCCACCGGCTCCTGGCCGGGCCCAAGCACCGCGGTATGGATCGACCGGTACAGATTGTCTTTCGGGGTGGCGATGTAGTCGTCGAACTCGCCGGGAATGAATTGCCATAGCGAGTGCACCACCCCCAGTGCTCCATAGCAATCCGCGATGCTGTTCACCAGCACTCGCGCCGCACGAATGTCCATCAGCTGCTCGAAAGCCAGCTGTTTCACCTGCATTTTCTTCCAAATGCTGAAGATGTGCTTGGGCCGCGCCTCGATGACCGCTTCGATGCCGGCGCCGCGCATCGCTGTCTCGAGGACCGTTTTCAATTCCTCGATGTAGCGTTCGCGTTCGGAACGGCGCGTTTTCAGGGCGGCGGCAATATGCTTGTACTGCGCCGGTTCCAAATACCGAAATGCCAGGTCTTCCAGTTCCCATTTGACCTGCCATACCCCGAGGCGATTGGCGAGCGGGGCATACACCTCGCGGGTCTCAATCGCCAGCTTGCGCTGCCGCGCCGCGCCCACGCTCTTGGCGGAACGCATGCGTTGCAGCTGTTGCGCGAGCCGTACCACGACCAGCCGCACATCGCCGATCACCGCCAGCAGCATTTTACGCAAGGCTTCGGCTTGCGCCGCTTCGAGTCCACGCTCCGGAGCCCAGTCGGCCGGCAGGCCGAACTCCCCCAATTGACTCAACGCGCGGGCGAGGCGCAGCGGCTCCTCGCCGAAGCGTTTTGCCGCGCCCGAAAGCTCGATGACGCCGAAGTCGAGCAGCGGTTGAATCATCGCCGCGACCACGACGTCATCGTCCGCGTCCAGTAAGCGCACAATGTCGGCCACCTCCAAGGCGGCCTCGCGCAGCGTATCGGCATCGGTGGGCAATTCGATCTCGCGCAATGCCGCGATGGCGGCGTGCAATGGGCCGCTGGCGGTCCTGACGGGTGCGGTTGTTTCCATGCTGTGGGTGGGTTTAGGCGGCTATTGCCGGTATCATACTAGTGCTATGCCAGCCCCTATGACGAATCAACTTGCGCGGGCGTGAGGTTGCGGTGATCCGCGTGCTCGGTATCGACCCGGGTTCGCAACGCACCGGCTTCGGCGTATTGGATGCCGTGGGCACCCGACTGACGTACGTGGCGAGCGGCGTCATCCGCACCGGTCAGACAGATTTTGCGTCCCGCCTATGCGAGATTTTCCGCTGCATGCAAACCATCGTGGCGCAATACCAGCCGCAGGAAATTGCCATTGAAAAGGTCTTTGTGAATCGCAATCCCGACAGCGCCTTGAAGTTAGGCCAGGCGCGCGGTGCGGCTATTTGCGGTACGGCAAACGCCAACGTGGAAGTGTTCGAATACGCCACGCGCCAGATCAAGCAAGCAGTCGTCGGTACCGGCAATGCCGAAAAGGCTCAAGTCCAGCTTATGATGCGCAGCCTGCTAAAACTCGATGGGCCTGTGCCCGCGGACGCTGCCGATGCCCTGGCCGCGGCGGTGTGCCACGCGCTGCGCGCGCGGGCAATTCTGCTGCAGGCGGCGGCTTCAAGCCGATGATCGGCTTCCTCAAGGGCCGGCTGGCGATGAAGCAGCCGCCAACGCTGATGCTGGATGTCAACGGCGTGGGGTATGAGTTGGAAGCTCCGATGTCGACTTTCTACGGCCTCCCGTCCACTGGGGAGCCGGTCGCGCTGTTCACACACCTGGTGGTGCGCGAGGACGCGCACATCCTGTTCGGCTTCGGCACGGACGGTGAACGGCGCTTGTTTCGCGGACTGCTCAAAGTTTCCGGAGTGGGGCCGAAGATCGCATTGGGTGTGCTGTCAGGGGCGAGCGTGGAGGATTTTCTGCGGATCATCGAGGCCGAGGATGTCGCCATGCTGCAGCGGATTCCCGGCATCGGCCGAAAAACCGCGGAGCGGATCATCATTGAGATGCGCGACAGCGTGCAGAAACTCTCCTTGCCGACCTTGACCGGTGATCCGTTGAACCCCGGTGCCGCCAAATCGGCGCAAAGCGAGGCCTTCAGCGCGCTGATCGCCTTGGGCTATAAGCCCCCGGAAGTGACGCGGCTCTTGAAGTCGGCCGATGAGCCGGGACTTTCGACCACCGAAATCATTCGGCGCGCTCTCAAATCCGCGGTGAAAGCTTAAAATCGCGCATGAGCATCCGCGTATGAGCATCGAAGAGGATCGGATCATTGCCGGCGCGAGACGTCGCGACGACGAAGTCATCGATCGGGCAGTGCGGCCCAAGACTCTTGCCGATTACATCGGTCAGCCGAACGTCAAAACGCAGATGGACATTTTCATCCAGGCGGCGCGCATGCGCGGCGAGGCCCTGGACCACGTATTGATATTCGGGCCGCCCGGTCTCGGCAAGACCACGCTGGCGCATATCATCGCCAACGAACTCAAAGTAAATCTGCGCCAGACCTCGGGCCCGGTGCTCGAGCGTGCCGGCGACCTGGCGGCACTGCTCACCAATCTCGAACCTCGGGATGTGCTGTTCGTCGACGAAATACATCGCTTGAGTCCGGTCGTCGAGGAAGTGCTGTATCCGGCCATGGAAGATTCGCAGCTCGACCTGATGATCGGCGAAGGCCCCGGCGCGCGCTCCATCAAATTGGATCTACCGCCCTTTACGCTCGTGGGCGCCACCACCCGGGCGGGCTTATTGACCTCACCGTTGCGCGATCGCTTCGGGATCGTGCAGCGGCTCGAGTTCTACAGCACGGCGGATCTGACCCAGATCGTGATCCGCAGCGCGTCGATTCTACAGTTGAACTTGCAGCCGGATGGTGCCGACCGCATCGCTGAGCGATCGCGCGGCACGCCGCGCATCGCCAATCGGCTGCTGCGCCGGGTGCGCGATTTTGCGGAAGTTAAGGCATCGGGGGTCATCAGCGGTGAAGTTGCTCTGGCCGCGCTCACCATGCTGGAAGTGGACCCGGAAGGTTTCGACATGCTCGACCGCAAATTGCTGTTGACCATCATCGAGAAATTCGACGGCGGCCCGGTGGGCGTCGACAGCCTGGCTGCGGCGATGAGCGAGGAGCGCGGCACCATCGAGGATGTCGTCGAGCCGTTTCTCATACAGCAGGGATTTTTGATGCGCACCGCGCGCGGGCGCGTGGCGACGCGCGCCGCGTACATGCACTTTGGCCTAACGCCCCCTGAGCGGGACATGAATCTGCCGCTGTTCCGGGACAGCCCGTAAATGCCCTCTGCGCCGAGCTTCGCCAAATCGTTCAACGTTTACTGGGAAGACACGGATGCGGGCGGCGTCGTGTACTACGCGAACTATTTGAAGTTCCTGGAGCGCGGACGTACCGATTGGCTGCGGGCGATGGGCGTCGATCAGCAGCAATTACGCGCGCAGCGGTGCCTGCAATTTGTCGTGGTAAATATTACCGTTGATTTTTTGCTGCCCGCCGTGCTGCATGATGAAATTCTCGTCACGGCGACCCTCGAGCGTCTGGCCGGTGCCACAATACATTTCAAGCAAACCATAGAGCGGGGCGGCGCGCAATTGATCGATGCCACGGTGCGAGTTGCCTGCCTCGATTCCGGCACGCTGAAGCCGCGTGCCATCCCCAAGGATCTTTTCACGGAGTGGCGCAATGCCCAATGACTTGTCGGTTTGGAGCATGGTGCTCGATGCGAGCCCCATCGTGCAGGTGGTGGTGGGGCTGCTGCTGATCGCTTCAGTGACCTCCTGGGCAGTCATCTTTCGCAAGAGCCAGGTGATCGGGCGCTCGCGCCGCCAGGCCGCGAAGTTCGAAACCGCGTTTTGGGCCGGGGGTGATCTCGCTACCTTGTATCGCAATATCGAAACCAAGGGGCGTGCGGGCACGGGACTGCAGAGCATCTTCGAGTCGGGGTTTGGCGAGTTCAGCCGGCTGCGGCAGCAAGGTGTGCCGGCGGAGCAGCTATTGGACGGCGCGCGGCGCGCCATGCGGGTGGCACAACTGCGCGAGTTGGATCGCTTGGAAGAACACCTGGCGATCTTAGCCACGGTCGGCTCGACCAGTCCTTACGTCGGATTGTTCGGCACCGTCTGGGGCATCATGACGGCGTTCCACAATCTCGGCAATGTACAGCAGGCGACCCTTGCCGCGGTCGCGCCCGGCATCGCCGAAGCGCTGATCACGACGGCCGTCGGCCTGTTTGCGGCCATCCCTGCCGTGATCGCCTACAATCGCCTGGCCGATCAGGTCAGCCGGCTGGAGCTGCGCTTCGACACGTTTGTCGAAGAGTTCTCCACCATCTTGCAACGCCACGGTTCCACTCGGGCGCAGGCCTAAGCGATGCCGACGCCGCAACGTCGCCGACGGTTGATGGGAGAAATCAACGTCGTGCCGTACATCGACGTCATGCTGGTGCTGCTGATCATTTTCATGATTACGGCGCCCCTGCTCAAGGAAGGGGTCAAGGTCGACTTGCCGGATGCCGGCGCGAAGCCGATCGACGCGGATTTCCTGGCAAAACACGAGCCGCTGATTTTGACCATCGATTCGAGCGGGCGCTTATTCATCAATTTTGGGCAGAATCAAGATCAGCCCGTGTCCGAGTCAACCGTTAGCTCGCGCACGGCCGCGCTCCTGCGCCGCGATCCGCAGACGCCGGTTCTGGTCAAGGCCGACACCACCGTACCCTATGGCACAGTGGTGCGCGCCATGGTGCTGCTGCAGAAGGCGGGCGCCTCGAAGGTTGGTTTTCTGACTGACCCGGTGCGCAATGTGCCCGGCCCGCGCCCCGCCACTGGAGCCGCCAGCGGGGCGCGCTGATGCCTGGTTTCGTTCGTGAACACTCGTGGCCGATCATCTTGTCCGTGGCCTTGCATGGATTGTTGGCGGCCGCGCTGCTGGCGGCAACATTGATTTCCATCAACCACGCGCTGCCCAAACTGCAGCAGATTCCGGTCGACGCCGTCGTGATTGATTCACAAGTCCTGCACGCCGCGCAGCGTGCGCTGACCGAGCGCGCCGAACAAGAAGCGGCGCGGGTGCGCGCGGCCGCGGATGCCAAAGCGGCCGCGGATGCCGCCGCCGCCCAGGCCACCGCCGATGCGCAAATGGCCGCGGAAAAGCAGCGCGCGGACGAACAGGCCAAGGCATCTGCCATCGAGGTGGAGCGTACCAAGCAAGCGGAGGCCGCTCGGGCAACCGAGGCGCAGAAGATCGCCGCCGCCAAGCATGCCGAGGAACTCAAACGCGCCGAGGACGCCAAGCGGGCGGAGAATGCCAAACGAGCCGATGAGGCAAAGCGCGCCGCGGAGGCCAAGGAGGCGGATGATGCCAAGCGTGCCGCGGATCTCAAAGCCAAGACTGAGCGCGAGGCGGAATTGAAACGCCAGCTGGCCGAGGAGGAACACGTCAGCGCGGTGGAGGCCAGCCCAGCGCGCGCGCAGTATATTGCGCGGCTGGCCGCCAGAATTCAGAATGCCTGGATCAAGCCGCCATCGGCGCGTGCCGGGCTCGATTGCGTTGTAAACATTACACAGATTCCGGGCGGCGAGGTGACGGGCGCTAAAGTCAGTCAGTGTAATGGCGACGCCGCGGCGCGCCAGTCGATCGAAAATGCGGTGTACCGGGCTTCGCCCTTGCCGGCGCCCCCGGACCCGGCATTATTTGAGCGCAACCTTGTGATCCACTTTCATCCTGAAGAATAGAGTTCACCATGCATAAGCTGCTTTCGTTTTTGGCCGTTCTGCTGACATTGGCGTGCCCTTTGGCACACGCCGAGTTCGTGGTCGAGATCACGAAGGGCCAGACCGAAGCCATTCCGATTGCCGTCGTTCCCTTCGCACCGGCGGAACTTACGGCGGCGTCGTTCGATGTAGCGCAGTTGGTGAGCGATGATCTGGCACGCAGCGGCCGCTTCAAAACCATGGACCGCAAGGACATGATCGATCAGCCGCACACCGGCGCCAACATCGCGTTCGATGATTGGCGCAGGCTCAACAACGACTACATGGTCGTGGGTACCATGCAAGCGGACGGCACGAACTACTACAGCATCAAATACGAGCTGTACAACGTCCTGACCAAGCAGCGGCTTCTGGGCTTCCAGATCAGTGCCAATCGACCGGGTTTGCGATCCGCCAGCCATCAAATCGCCGATGCCGTCTTTGAAAAAATCCTCGGGATACGCGGCGCATTCTCCACGCGCATTGCTTACATTTCGGTGCTCGGACATCTGCCCGACAAGACCTTTCAGCTCATCGTCGCGGACGCCGACGGCGAAAACCCGCGCGTCGTCATGCAATCTCACGAGCCGCTGATGTCGCCATCATGGTCGCCGGATGGCGCGAGTCTGGCCTACGTCTCTTTCGAGCAGCGCTTGCCGACGGTGTATGTGCAAACCCTGAAAACCGGCGATCGGCGCGTCATATCGGCGCATGCCGGCGTGAATCAGGCGCCGGCCTGGTCTCCGGACGGCAAGAAGCTGGCGCTGGTGCTGTCCACGCGTGACGGCAACTTGGACGTCTATGTATTGGACCTGACCAGCCAGGCGTTGACACGCATCACAGATGATCCGGGAATCGATACCGAACCGCAATGGTCCAAGGATGGCCAGAGTATCTATTTCACCTCCGATCGGGCGGGGGGGCCGCAGATTTATAAGGTCGGAATCAGGCCTGGCGACAAGCCGCGACGCCTCACCTTTCAAGGCAGTTACAACGCGCGGCCACGCATCTCGCCGGATGAATCGCAGTTGGCATTCGTGACCCAGGAGAACGGGGACTATCGAATCGCAACGATGGATCTTCGCGGGCGCGGCGATGTCCAAGTGCTGACGAAAGGCCATTTTGACGTTTCGCCCAGCTACGCGCCTAACGGGGCGGTGCTGATTTACGCCAGCCGCGACAAGGGAAGAGGCGTGCTGGCCCTGGTCAGCGCCGACGGCAGAGTGCAGCAGCGGCTGGTCTCGAGCGAAGGAGAACTTCAAGAGCCGGCTTGGGCGCCATTCTGACCGCACAAACTAATACACAAAGTGACTCATCGTCGGTACCCTTACAACCCATAAGATCCACTTAGGATTAGGACGGAGAAATAAATGAAACGCATCCTATCGATCGCCTTGCTCATCGCAGGCGCCGCATTGATGGCCGGTTGCCCCAAGAAGCACAATGTGAATGACGCACCTGTCGCCGGCACTCAAGTTCCGGATTCCGGCGCGAACTCCGCGGAAGGCGCGTCGACCTCAACCAGCCCGCTGGGTGGCGATGCCGACGCCAGCGCGCGGGGCCTGAATGGCGAAGGCACGGGACCCCTGGCCCGCAAAATCATTTATTTCGACTTTGACAAGTCGGAGATCAAGCCCGAGTTCGCCGACATCGTGACTGCCGCGGCCCACAATCTGAGCGCTAACCCACGTCTGAAGATGAAACTCGAGGGCAACACGGACGAGCGCGGCACGCGAGAATACAACATCGGCTTGGGCGAGCGGCGCGCGCAGGCCGTGCGCAGGGCGTTGATGCTGCAAGGCGTCGCGGAAACGCAAGTTTCCACAGTCAGTTTCGGCGCCGAGCGGCCTGCGGTCGAAGGCGATGACGAGGCAGCATGGGCGAAAAACCGCCGCGTGGAATTGGTCTATCTGCCGTGAATACGCGTGCGCGACTGGTCTTAAGCACAGCCTGCGTTGCCTGGGCGTTGAGCGGGTGCGCATCGACCCCGCCGGAAGAGGATCCGGTGCAAATCAAATTGAAGGACCTGGATACCCGGCTGGCGCGGATCGAACGGGTGATGGCCAATCAGAGTCTGCTCGACGTGTCGAATCAGCTGGAGGCGCTGCGCAGCGATGTGCGCGCCATGCACAATGATGTGGATCAGTTGAGCAATGCGCTGGATTCGGGGCGCAAACAGCAGAGAGATATGTATGCGGACCTGGATCAGCGCCTGAAAAATCTCGAGGCGCGCGGCGGGCCCGCTTCCGCTGCGAGCGCCGCGCCCGCGGCAGGCGCCGCGACGGCCGGAGGCGCACCCGCTGCCGTCTCGGCAGCGGCGAGTCCCGCGGCGGACTCCGGCGAAGACAAGTCCAGTTACCAGGCGGCGTTCAACCTGTTGAAAGACGGCCAATATGATCGCGCCATTGGTGCGTTCCAGAAATTTCTGGTGACCTATCCCGATAGCTCACTGGCCGACAATGCGCAGTACTGGCTGGGTGAGGCCTACTATGTGAATAGAACCTACCCGGAGGCCGAGGCGGCATTTCAGCGCGTCGTCGACAAGTATCCACAGTCGCGCAAGCTTGCCGACGCGCTGCTCAAGATCGGCTTCTGCCGCTATGAGTTGAAGCAATGGCAGTCCGCGCGCGAAGTGCTCGGCCAGGTGGTCGCGCGATTTACCGATACTCCAGCGGCGCGCTTGGCCCAACAACGACTCGATAAGATGTCGGCCGAGAAACATTGAGTGAGCAGGCGGTCAAATCAGAGCGCTTGCGCATCAATGAAATTTTTCATTCGTTGCAAGGCGAGGCTGACTTCGTAGGCTACCCTACGGTGTTCGTGCGGCTGACGGGGTGTCCGCTGCGCTGCCAATATTGCGATACTGAATATGCTTTTCACTCGGGAGAATGGTTCGATCTCGACGCCATCCTGCTAAAGGTGCGCGAGCTCGACGCTCAATACGTCTGCGTGACCGGCGGCGAACCCTTGGCGCAACCGAATTGCTTGAAATTGCTCGAACGGCTGTGCGACGCCGGCTTCGCCGTGTCCTTAGAGACGAGCGGCGCGCTCGATGTGGCGGCGGTGGATCCGCGTGTTTCGCGCGTGATCGATGTCAAGACGCCCGCCTCAAACGAGGCCGCGCGCAATCGCATTGAGAACTTTGCGCATCTTTCGCAGCGCGACCAGCTCAAATTCGTGATCTGTTCGCGTGCGGACTACGACTGGAGCAAGGCATTTCTGCTCGAGCATGCGCTGCCGCAGCGCTGCCGCATTCTTTTTTCGCCCAGCTATCAGCAGCTCTCGCCCACCCTGTTGGCGGATTGGATTCTGGCGGATCGCCTACCCGTGCGTTTTCAAATGCAGCTTCACAAGGTCTTGTGGGGCGATGTGCCCGGCAAGTGATGCGTGGCTGCTAGCGC
>Ga0210398_10005434_pt1 | contig 11838 bp, 17 predicted proteins | sample IncBWC4OmetaG_FD_161047 | JGI IMG/M metagenome (GOLD analysis project Ga0210398, IMG submission 161047) | Forest soil microbial communities from Barre Woods Harvard Forest LTER site, Petersham, Massachusetts, United States - Inc-BW-C-4-O | ecosystem: Environmental > Terrestrial > Soil >... | reverse complement strand
GTTCTGCGCTCGCTCTTCTCGCGCTCGTTGGCATGGGCGCGCTGGCCGAGCGCTCGCCGCCTCGAGCACCGTTGAGCCTCGATGATCTGACGGCCGTTCGCGATGTCGCGGAGCCTCATCTGTCGCCTGATGGCCACTGGGTAGCGTTCTCGGTTACCCAAGACGATATCGCGGAGGATCGGCGGGTGGCGCGAGTCGACGGCACGAATAGGCGCCGGTTGGCGCATACCCACGACGATCTTGCGACCCTGCAGTGGATCCCGAGCGGACGTGACGTCACGTTCATCTCGAGTCGCGGTGCACCTGGGAATCATGCGCAACTATGGCAAGTCAGTTTCGCGAGCGGAAAGACCGAAGCACTGACTCATGTGGCTGGGGACGTGACGAGGTATGCGTGGTCACGCGCGGACTACATCGTTGCGCGCGCTATCGCCGACGCGGAGCGCCTCGGTATTGGCGGCTGGAGCTATGGGGGCATGCTGACAAACCACACGATCGCCCGCGACGGCCGCTTTAGAGCCGCCGTCAGCGGCGCGCTGTGCGCGGTGGCTTTCCTGCTACTTTTGTGGGCGATCTATTGGTTACGGCTGCGTCACTTGACGCGTACGTTCAACATCACGTTCGAAGCACGCGTCAATGAGAGAACGCGCATCGCGCGCGAATTACACGATACTCTGCTGCAGAGCTTGCACGGACTCATGTTTCAATTTCAGGCAGTTCGCAATCTGTTGCCTCGCCGACCCGATGACGCTATGCAATCGCTCGATCAGGCGATCGATGACACAGAAAGAGCACTGGCCGAAAGCCGAGATGCGATTCGTGACTTACGTTCGGAGCCGCTGGCTAGGGGAGATCTCGCAGCGTTGCTCATGGCTACGAGTCGCGAATTGGCAAAATCCGGAACTGCGGACCAGCAACCGCCAGTCTTTGAGCTTATTAAGGAGGGGGAGAAGCGAGCCTTATCTTCCACCGCGAAGAATGAGGTCTGTCGCATAGCGCTGGAGATCCTGCGGAATGCATATCGGCACGCGCACGCCAGTCGGATTGAAGCAGAGATCCGATACGATGACCGGATACTTCGGGTTCGCATTCGTGACAATGGCAGAGGTTTCGATTCCAGGTTGCTGAAGGAGGGCGGAATCGCTGGACATTGGGGCTTGCGGGGCGTGCGTGAACGCGCTGAGCGCCTTGGAGCTCGACTTGATTTTTGGAGCGAGGCCGGAGCCGGCACTGAGGTTCAGCTGACGGTCCCCCCGGAGGTCGCTTACCAGACCGCGGGTGACGACGTTGGGTCACGATTGCTTCGCAAGGTAAGAAGTCATGCAGAGCACTCATAATCTGATTCGAATCCTTACCGTAGATGACCATCCTCTTTTGCGGAAGGGCATTGCGGCGTTAGCGAACGCAGAGCAGGACCTGGAATTGGTCGCAGAGGCATCGAACGGGAAAGAGGCCCTGGAAGCCTTCCGATCGCATCGGCCGGATATAACGCTGATGGATCTTCAGATGCCGGAGATGGACGGGCTCGAGACAATTAAGGCTATTCGGAGAGAGTTCCCCGAGGCTCGGATCATCGTTCTGACAACCTACACCGGCGACACCCAAGTACTGCGGGCCCTTAAAGGCGGTGCTAGAGGGTACATACTTAAAGGATACGTGCACAAGGAACTGCTCGATTCGATCCGTGCCGTCCATGCAGGACAAAAACGAATTCCGGCAGAACTTGCCGCAGAGCTAGCCGATCACGCAGCTGATGACGCGCTGACGGCACGCGAAATCGACGTCCTCCGGTTGATCGCCGCCGGTAACTCGAATAAGGAAATCGCCGGTCAGCTCTTGATCGGTGAGGCGACGGTGAAGAGTCATGTTACAAGCATCCTGTCGAAACTAGGCGCAAACGACCGAGCTCACGCCTTAACGATCGGCCTGAAGCGGGGCATCATCGATTTCACCCAAAAGTAGGAGTCCCGTCTCCAACCCTGAGCGGTTTCGATTTCGTTGCGGTCTTCCTTACGATCCGGTTTGATTGGAGGAGCTTTGCAGCGACTTTTCTCGAACTTTGCCAACGGCTGGCCGGGCATGGGTCTTCTGCTTCAGCGCATTCTGACGGCCATCTTGCTTATTCGCTTCGGAATTATCGGCCCTACCGGCACACCCCTTCCTTCGCCGATGATCCCGCAGATCATCGCTGCGTGCGCAGGGATACTGCTCCTCGTTGGCCTCTTCACTCCAATCGTGGGAGCGCTGATTGCGATGATCGAATTATGGATCGCTATCGCGCGCGTCGGTGACCCGTGGATTTCAGTCATCCTGGCGACGTTCGGTGGCACTGCGGCAATGATCGGGCCGGGCGCGTGGTCCATCGATGCTCGGCTTTTTGGTCGAAAACATCTCGAAGCCTGAGCCCAACAAGAACGTGGGCCCGCCGAAAGTCGGAGCGCCGCTGTTGACCAGAGATTGAGGAGGCAACTGAACCGCTTGGGGTGGTCGACGCGCATGAAGGTGCTCACACTCGCCACACAGTTAGGAGGTGTGGGTATGGGTTCAGCGCGCGCACTTCGTCATCAGTTAGGGGTTTCCTCCACACCGAACTTCGGACGAGTGCCCTTACCGGTCGACTCAACTAACTTCGATGACAAGACTGGGGGCGACGTCGCCTTCTCGATCGAGTCAAGTAACCGCAAACAGGCGGAATTGCAGACGCGAGATGGCCACCGGCGCTGCCGGATGTGACTGGCCGTCCGTAAGTGAACAAGAAGCGTTGAGCCCGATGGTGAGTGATGGGGAGTACAATGATATCCAAAGCGGATTGTGACGCGACCGTCGTCTCGATAACTGATGCACCTGGATATCGCGTGGGCCGCGAAGAGCTGCCGAAGCTCATCTTCGCTGCAGCCGCGACGTTGGACTGTGATCGTGCTACTGCGAAAGCGTGCCTACAGCGCGCAATAGAGCTCTTGGGCGTGACCGGCGAGGGACGCCCTGTCCCAGCTGCAGCCCGTAGTCGCGGCGGCCTCGCGCCCTGGCAAGAAAGAATCGTTACCGCATACATTGCGGACAACCTGGCTTCCACGATCCGGGTCAGCGACCTTGCTCGCCTCGCACGACTGAGCGTCGGGCATTTCTTCCGGGCCTTTCGCGAGAGCTTCGGTGAACCTCCGCTCGCCCATATCGCGAGGCGTCGCAGTCAGCGCGCACAGTCACTCATGTTGAGTTCGCAGGCGCCTCTATCACAGATAGGCCTCGACTGCGGGATGCATGATCAGTCGCACTTCACGCGTGTCTTTCGTCGGTTCGTCGGTATCAATCCGGGCGTCTGGCGGCGACAGTTCAGCGCCGGTGATGCCAACACGAGCGTGAGGAAGAGCGCGAGTAAGGCCACAGAAGATCTGACAACGGTGCAATACGACTCGCGCCGCACCCGGGCGTGATGAACCTTGAACCATTGGAGCAAAATGGCAGGAAAACATCTTCGGGATCCCCTGTAACCCGATCAAGATCGTCGAGCATCGGATCGGCCGCTACTTGTCCCGCCGCGGCCATTTCAGCCGCCGCAGTCAAACGGCTTCAAGGGCGAAAGCACCCGCAGCGGTCGCGGGTTCGGGACCAAGCGCCAGGAGGGCAGCACCCCGGAGGTCCAATCGTAGCGACGGACCGACTTCCAGCAGCCGCAAATTCACCTCTCCGCACCTAATGCATCGAAGGATCATTGCCCTGCTCCCTCTATACAGATGGAGTCTCCCGAGTACCGTTTCCGCCCCACAGCTGGCGCAGGTGACCCTCAGATTTGTCGCCTCAAAAGCAAAGAAACGACCCAGCGGCCCGGCGGCCGCGTTTCCATCGAGTCGTGCGACCTCGTCTGTCATCGCTTGTCTCCCGTTGGACCGAAACGCTCGGTCTTGATGGCCGACTCACCATGCCCGAGGCTGACCAACTGATCGGCGACGGTCTCCACGAATGAGGTCGGGCCACACACGAAAATCTGAGGCTCCTCTGTCGCCTGGAAACCGCACTGGGCGAGCATGTCTCGGTCCACCCGCCGAGTCTGACCCTTCCATCCGGTAGGGGCACCGCGCGTGAGCGTGTGGACGAGGTCGAAGCCATCGCGATTGGCTGCCATCCGATCCAACTCATCTCGATAAATGATGTCGTCGGCCGACCGTGAGGAGTAAAGAAGCTTTGCCGGAACTTTGTTGTCGGCTCGATTGCGAGTGCGCAGCATCGACATCAGCGGCACCACACCGGAACCGCCGGCGATCAGCATCAGCGGCGACGAGATACTGGGATTCCAAGTGAAGTATCCGCCAATAGGCCCGCGAAGTTCGATGGTATCTCCAGCGCGCAGTTCTTCGGTAAGGAACTCGGACACTTCCCCGCTACTCACGCGCTCGACCGTCAGCTCGACGTGAGGCCCGCGGCCCGCCGGGGATGCGATCGAGTAGCTTCGCTGTGCCTGATAACCATTATCTGCGGTCAGGCGTATATCGACGTGCTGCCCTGCCATGTGCCCGCCCCATGCCGTGGCCTCGAACGTGATGCTTCTCACCCTGGCCGTCTCCTGGCGGAAGAGTGTCGCGGTCACGACCTGCCAATCAAGACGTGCAGGAGAATTCACCACTTAATCGCCCGAGTACCGCTCCTCGCGCCACGGATCGCCATAAATGTGATAGCCAAGAGACTCCCAGAATCCCGGGGCATTCGTCTCCATGAAAACCAGCCGCCGGACCCACTTTGCGCTTTTCCAAAAATATAAGTGAGGCACGAGCAGTCGGGCTGGGCCGCCGTGTTCAGCCGGCAGCGGCAGTCCGTCAAAATGCGTGACAACCATGGCCTTACCTTCCATCAGGTCTACGACAGGCAGGTTCGTTGTGTAACCGCCATCACAGTGGGCCATCACATACATCCGCGGAGTTGACGTGAGCCCGGCTGCCCTCAACAAGGCATCGAAGGTGACCCCGCGCCAGCGCGTGTCGAACTTGGTCCACTTCGTTACACAATGGATGTCGAAGGTACGCTCCGTCTGCGGGAGCGCCTCGAATTCCGCCCAGTTCCAACGCGCGAGCAGTTGTCCCCCATCTTGCAATACGAGGGACCAGCTCGCGAGCGGAGTCCGCTGCGTAGGACCTGACGTCAGCACCGGGAAGTCCTGAGTCACGTACTGTCCAGGCGGGACTCGGTCGGTCGTCGCCTTCGAGTCACCCTGTTTACCCTTAAACCCCCTGGTCACCTGCATGACTGCCTCCTCGGCTCAGCATCGACAGTTACGTTACCCCTGGTACAGGAATGGGCCTGCAATGGCTGGGACATCGAGGCGATTTTCCAGGCCACCGCTCTCGAGGATGAAGCGCGCTATGGCACTAACTCCTTTTCCGGCCTTGATATTCGTAAACACAAACGGCCGTTTTCCCCTCATCCTCAGGGCATCCGCTTCCATGACATCGAGACTTGCGCCCACGAGCCGAGCCAGGTCGATCTTGTTGATGACGAGAAGATCGGAGCGCGTAATACCAGGTCCGCCCTTGCGGGGAATCTTTTCGCCTGCCGCGACATCGATCACATAAATCGTGAGGTCAGCGAGTTCTGGGCTAAAGGTCGCCGCAAGGTTATCGCCGCCGGATTCGATAAAACACAATTCCGCTGCAGGGAATTTCCGCTGCATGTCCTCGATGGCGGCGAGATTCATGGAGGCATCCTCCCGAATCGCAGTGTGCGGACAACCGCCTGTCTCCACGCCCATGAGGCGCTCTGCTGGTAGTGCCTGGGCGCGCATGAGAATGAGCTGATCCTCCTTGGTGTAAATGTCGTTGGTGATCACGTAGATGTCGTACTTGTCGCGCAGCTGCTTGCATAAGGCCTCAACGAGTGCCGTCTTGCCGGAGCCGACCGGGCCACCAATGCCGACCCGCAAGGCACTCCGGTGGCTCGCCCTCATTTGTTCGGGACACGCATTGGGATTCATGAGCGAAACAGCCTCGTGTATTGGGTCTCATGGGCCATGGAGACCAGATCGAGGACGAATGCGGCGGACCCGAGATCCGCAAGCGTCTCGTCCTCGGTGCGAGCGCTTGCTTCGAGCACCTCTGACTCGAGCTCAGCGACGGCGAGCTGGCCCGCCGTTTGCCCGAGCGGGATGAGGCGGACGGCGGCCGTCACGAGATTGGCTAAATAGCCTTGCAAGAACGCAGGCAAGCCGAATTTCAGCGGAATCCCTTCCCTGGCGGAACGAGCTCCAAGCACGACCGCAAGCGCAGGCGGAATCTCGCGCTCGGAGAGCGTCTCGGCGAGCCAGTCTAGAAACGGATCCGGCCACACACGGCGTAGCACCGTGAGTGACGCCGCCGCCTGCTGCGACGATTCGAGCGCAAATTCCGCTGTCCCGCGATACGCAGCGGCCAGTTCCGCGACCTCGAGTAACTTCGCCGGCTCACAGCTGCTCGCTGAGTTCCACGCCTCCCTAAAGAAAAGCGCCTCATTCCGCACCGAGCCGTAGCGCAGATCCGCTTTGAGCCATTCCAGGAGACTCGCGAGGTTGTTAACGTAGCCGAGCTCGACCGCCCGTTCGAGACCATGCGAATAGCTGTATGAGCCTGTTGGAAACGCAGGCGAAAGCCAACTCTGCAGCCTCAACAGCGCGTCGGGGGCGAGGCGCAAAGGTTCAGCGTTCACGACGATGCACGCTGGCGTCTGAGTGGACGTGGTGGCGTTCACCGTGGCTACTGTAGGCACCACCTTCGGGTTGAAAGGCCGCGCGCATTTTCACGAGATTCGCTCCTAGGCTTTCGAGCATGGCTTCGATCACATGGTCGGGGCGAATGCGAAGAACCGCGTGACCGATCTGCGTCGGCAGATGCCGGTTTCCCAGATGCCAGGCAAGACGTGTCAGTTGTTCGGGATCTCTATGGCTGACCTCTACGACTGGCTCCGCTGCCGCCTGTATTTTGAGCCATCTCCCGTCATGTAACCGCAACCCGTCTCCATCGGCCATGGCAATCGCCTTCGGCAAATCGAGAAGAACCTCTTCGCCCTGATCCGTTATCAGACGAATACGCCGGCGGTGACGCTCTTCAAACAAAAGTGTGACGGTTCCCGTGGCCTCATGCTTTGGCCAACACTCGGAGGACCGATGAATCGACGCGCAGGCTAAGACCATATCAATACAGGAAATAGCGCTGTGTCATCGGGAGCACTCTCGCCGCTTCGCAGGTGAGAAGCCGCCCATCCGCACGCACCTCATACGTTTCGGGGTTTACCTCCATGCGTGGTACGGCATTATTTAACAGCATTGAACGCTTACCGATCTTGCGGGTGTCCATGACGGGAAGAACCTTTTTTGCGAGTCCGAGTAAGTGGGCCCTCTCAACTCCCGCTCGACTGACGAACGTAACGGAGCTCTGAGTCCGGCAGCGCCCAAAAGCGGCAAACATGGGCCGGTAATATTGCGGTTGGGGGGTCGGGATGGAGGCGTTCGGATCTCCGACGATTGCCGCTGCGATTGCCCCGCTCTTCAGCACCATATCCGGCTTCACTGCGAAAAATGCTGGATCCCAGATGCACAAATCGGCCAGTTTTCCAACCTCGATGGACCCGACGTAGCTTGAAATTCCCTGTGTCACCGCGGGATTGATCGTGTATTTCGCGACGTAACGCCGTGCCCGGAAGTTGTCATTGTTTCCTTTCTCCTCTGACAAACGTCCGAACTGCTTTTTCATCTTGTCGGCGGTCTGCCAGGTGCGAATGACCACTTCGCCAACGCGGCCCATGGCCTGACTATCCGACGACATGATCGAGAGCGCCCCCATGTCATGCAGAATGTCCTCGGCGGCTATGGTTTCCTTGCGGATACGGCTTTCGGCGAAAGCCACGTCCTCCGGAACGTGTCGGTCGAGGTGATGCGTGATCATGAGCATGTCGAGCGCTTCGTCCAGCGTGTTGACGGTGTACGGGCGCGTCGGACCGGTAGACGATGGGATGACATTGGCTTCGCCGCAGACCTTGATGATGTCGGGCGCGTGCCCGCCGCCGGCTCCTTCGGTATGGAACGTGTGAATGGTTCTGCCCTTGAAAGCCGCGATGGTCTGATCGACGAAGCCGCTTTCGTTCAGCGTGTCGGTATGGATCAGAACCTGGACGTCCATATCGTCGGCCACCGACAGACAGCAATCGATCGCCGCGGGAGTCGTGCCCCAGTCTTCATGGAGCTTAAGCCCGCACGCGCCCGCCTGTATTTGCTCGATCAGCGCCGTGGGAAAGCTTGCGTTGCCTTTACCATAGAAGCCGAGGTTCATGGGAAAAGCATCGGCAGCCTCGAGCATCCGCTCGATGTGCCAGGGCCCTGGCGTGCAGGTGGTTGCATTGGTTCCGGTGGCCGGTCCCGTCCCTCCTCCCATCATGGTCGTGATGCCGGAATAGAGTGCCTCTTCGATCTGCTGAGGACAGATGTAGTGAACGTGGGTGTCGATTCCCCCCGCCGTGACAATCTTGCCTTCCCCGGAGATGACCTCGGTTCCGGGGCCAATGACGATATCGACGTTCGGCTGCACGTCGGGATTACCGGCCTTGCCAATCGCGGCGATATGTCCGCCCCTGACTCCGATATCAGCCTTGACGATTCCCCAATGATCGAGAATCAGCGCGTTGGTAATGACCGTATCCACGGCTCCCTCGGCCCGGGAACGCTGCGACTGACCCATGCCGTCGCGAATCACTTTCCCGCCCCCGAACCTCACCTCCTCGCCATAGGTCGTGTGGTCCTGTTCCACCTCAATGGTGAGATCCGTGTCCGCAAGTCGGACTCTGTCCCCAACCGTCGGCCCGAACATCTGGGCATAGGCGGCGCGGCTCATGACGTGGGGCATTTCCGGTGACCTCAGTGCTGTCCTGGAGAGAGCTATCGCGAGGGGCGCATGGGTGATGGACCCATGATCGCCTGTTGAAAACCGTAAATTAGGCGCGCGCCCCCGAAGGGGATCACGCTGACCTCACGGACCTGGCCGGGTTCGAACCGCACAGCGGTTCCCGCAGGAATGTCCAGACGGCATCCGAGAGAAGCATGTCGGTCAAAGGTCAAAGCTGCGTTGGTCTCTGCGAAGTGATAGTGACTCCCGACCTGAATCGGCCTGTCGCCCGTGTTGGCCACCCGAAGGGAAGTGGCCGTCGCACCGGCATTGCAGACGATCTCGCCAGCTGCAGGGAAGATCTCCCCCGGTATCATGTCAGGCCCCGATCAGTGCCAGTCCACCAAGAACGGTAAGAGCGCCCATAGCCTGCACCGCAAGCTTGCCGACGGAACCTTCGGCGGCGAGAGCGAGGCCGATGCCGGCGCCGTGAAGTGCAGCCGTCGCTACGGCAAATCCTGCTCCATAGGCGACGAGGCTGCCCGCGATCGCCTCGGTGCCGTGTGCGTGACCATGAAAGAAAGCGAACAGACCGATGAGGGCTGCACCAAGCCACAGGGGCGCCCTTACCGCCAGTGCTACCATGAGTCCTAGCACGATGATCGAGGCGGCCACCGCAGCGGGAACCCCTGGGAGCTGCAATCCCAGAGTGGCCGCGGCAAACCCGGTCAGCATCGTTGAGACGAATACCGCCGGCCATACCCAGAGCGCGCGACCACCCGCGAGCACTCCCCACACACCCACGGTAACCATTGCCAGAACGTGATCGATTCCAAGAACGGGATGTGCAAATCCAGTCGCGAAGGAAGCGATTGGCTCGACGGCGGCATGCGCTGGGCTTACCAAGCACCCTGTTCCGAGTGTGAGGATTGCACGGTTGAAGGCTCTCATGATTCGAACTCCTCTAGCGGATCGGGTTATGAATCGGAACGAGCTTCGTGCCGTCGGGAAAGGTCGCCTCCACTTGCATCTCCGGGATCATCTCGGCGATGCCTTCCATGACCTCAGAGCGCGTCAGAATCGTGCCGCTCTCTGACATGAGCTCAGCCACAGATTTCCCGTCGCGCGCTCCTTCCAGGACGAAGTCTGCTATCAGCGCGATGCTCTCGGGATAATTGAGCTTGAGGCCTCTCGCGCGCCGGCCGCGAGCAACGATAGCCGCCAGCGCGATTATCAGTTTGTCTCTTTCGCGTCGCGTGAGATTCATTGTCTTGCTCCGTGAACCCGCCGCTCAGCACGACCACATCTTCGGAACACGAAACGGGCCCTGCACCCGCGTCCGGCCGAAGTTCAACAGGATCTCCCGTAGACCCGCTTTCAACTCAGCCACGTCTCCTGCGGCGAGGCGGGTGATCACGAGCCCGGACACCATTGTTGTGACGCAGTGACACGGCAGCTGGGGGGCCAGGGAACGCATGAATTGCGCCACCGCCTCCGCGTCCGGGCCGAAATAGATCAGCGTGCCGATGGCTTTGAAGTCGGCGAGTAAGGCCGGGGTTCGAAGCCGTGGGAAGACATCGCCAATCGCGCGGAAGCAATCTGCCCAGATCAGACGACCGTCCAACTTCACCTGCCAACCATCGATAATCTGTCCGTTGACTATCTCCTCGCCGTGAGCCGCGCGACCGAGCACGAGCCACTCGAGAGCCAGCATCTCCACTCCAGCGGAGATTTCGACCTCTGTATTTCGTCGCATGCGCGCGCCGTTGTAGACGATCGTCTCCTGCGGCAGCCATGCAAGCTTCGCGGCCTGGCACAGCTTCAGCCGAGTGTCGATCAGTGCGGGCTCGCTCAAGGCTCGGTAGACCCGTTCGGCGGCTTGTGAGGTGACTGTGACGGACGCATTGGCGAGTAGCGTCACAGAAGATTCGAGCCGGTCTCCGCCAGCAATGCCACCAGCGGTGTTCACGACCACCGCTTCCTCGACCGGAGCACCCCGAAATCCCGGGAACATGATCCTGATGGGACACCGTTCGAAAAGGTCGACAATACGGGTGCCCCGTCCCGAGCCAGTGAGTACGAGCCGCGCCAACCCTTCCGACCGCTGCAGGTCCTTGTCGGCTGGAGTCCCGACTGTCGATGTGCAAACACTTGAACGACCGCTGAGATCATTGGATGGCAAGTCAACGAGACTAGCGGACACCTTCGCGCCTCAAAGATGGATACCCGGCCACGTAGACCCATTCGGTGGCTTGCGCCGGTACATGACAGCCGCGGCAGTTAGTCTTGTAATCGGTCGACGTTGTCTTCGTGGGATTCCCGGCATCGAACCAGGACCATCCCCAACCATCACCCCAGAGCCGGTTGCCGGCATGCCGCCGCGTGGTGTCCCGGACCATGACGAACCACCCCTTCAAGACGTCCGCGTGGCTTACTGTTCCGGTGGTCATGGGCGCGGTGGCCGCCTGGAACACCTCTTTCACGAGGACCATGCCGTCCGGAAAATGTCCTCCGGCTTTATAGGCCTCCGCCGCGCCAGGCGATGCATAGACGACATGAACGTCTTTTGAACCTTGACCCTGGTCAGCCGCTACCGCCCAGCTCCCCACATATTCATACTCGCGCCGATAGTTCTCCGGCACATGCAAGTTGCCGTTGACGTCCACCACGCTCTCCGCGGCAGACGCGCCGCCCGCCTCGCGCGCCCCGCTCTCTCCAAGAGCGCCGATCAGGAGCACAGATGCCGCCGTGACGAGAGCGCCGCCCAGGTAGCGCCTGTTGATCACTGTGTTTCTCCTTCGACTGGATAGATGTCCGGGTATCGACCCGAGTCAATGATCCAAGCGGACGTAGAACTGCGTCCAAACCTCGTCCTTCTTGGCACTCGCCGCGTGGCAGTACCCACATTCCGCCTTGGGTTTTAACTTCGCGGTGGGTGCTTTCGGCTCATAGTGATGGAAGTTGTAGTAACCCCAACCTCCGGTATCGGCGTAGCGCTTGCTAT
>Ga0210398_10005432_pt1 | contig 11840 bp, 9 predicted proteins | sample IncBWC4OmetaG_FD_161047 | JGI IMG/M metagenome (GOLD analysis project Ga0210398, IMG submission 161047) | Forest soil microbial communities from Barre Woods Harvard Forest LTER site, Petersham, Massachusetts, United States - Inc-BW-C-4-O | ecosystem: Environmental > Terrestrial > Soil >... | reverse complement strand
AATCGCCGCCGTTCACGCCCTCGGCTGCGAGATCGGCATTGTCGTCGGCGGAGGCAACTTCTTCCGCGGCGTCGCCCAGCAGGCCATCGACATGGATCGCGTCGCCGCCGACCATATGGGCATGCTGTCCACCGTCATCAACGCCATCGCCCTCCAGGACGCTATCGAAAAGCTCGGCCTCTACTGCCGCGTCATGTCCGCCATCGAGATGCACGAGGTCGCCGAGCCGTACATCCGCCGCCGAGCCATGCGCCATCTCGAAAAAGGCCGCATCGTCATCTTCGCCGCCGGCACCGGTAACCCCTTCTTCTCCACCGACACCGCAGCCAGCCTCCGCGCCATGGAGATCAAGGCCGACATCCTCCTCAAAGCCACCTCCGTCGACGGCATCTACACCGCCGACCCCAAGATCGACGAAAAAGCCACCAAATTAGAGCAGATTACCTACAACGACATCCTTCGCCTCAACCTCCGCGTCATGGACACCACCGCCGTCTCCCTCTGCAAAGACAACAACATGCCCATGATGGTCTTCAGCATGCGCGAACCTGGCAACATAGTCCGTGTCGTCAGCGGAGAAAAAATAGGCTCCCTCGTCACGGCCTAGACCTCACAACAGGATCCAAGCCACTCTGGGTGGCCCCGGCAAAAGGGGAGAAATATGCGTCCTGCATCAATTTCTCCACGTCAAATGTCACAGCGCCGCGTTAGATAGAGTTGCATCCGCATCCAATTGACAGGACAAATCGGTGAACACCAGCATCCTCGAATTAGGGTCCAAACCCGAGACCGAGCGGCCGTCAGCTCTCGTCCCTCAGCCCGCGGCCATCCGCAATCCGCCCCTGCCTGCGCTAACCGGCATCCGAACCCTGCTCGCCTTGGCCATCATTCTCTTCCACTTCACCCCGCCGCACCTCGGCCTTCTCTACCCAATCATCGACAACGGCTACGTCTTCGTCGGCGTCTTCTTCCTTATCTCCGGCTACGTTCTCACCTACAACTACGCCGACCGCGGAAAGACCCTCATCAAGCGCGAGTTCTGGCTCGCCCGCTTCTCCCGTCTTTATCCCGTCTATCTTCTGGTCCTCATCATCTCCCTCCCCATGGTGCTGGATGAGTGGCACGCGCGCCCCCACGCTGAGTTCTGGCAGGGAATCGTCCTCACCCCGTTCGTCCTCCAGGGTTGGAGCCCATCCGTCGCCACCTTCTGGAACACCGTCGCCTGGACCCTCACCAGCGAGTGTGTCCTCTACGCTGCCTTTCCCTGGCTTATCCGCTTACCCTGGCCCAGGAAGCCCGCCCAACTCGTCCTTCTCCTCATCACCCTCTGGATCATCGGCCTCGCCCCCCACTCTCTGTATCTCTATCTGAACCCAGACCACATAGTGGGCCGCGTCGACCGCTACAGTTCCTCTCAACTCCTCCGTTTCCTCAAGTACACACCGCTCCCCTACGTCTGCACGTTCCTAACTGGCGTAACGCTTGGCAAGCTGCAACTCGCCCTCACGCCCACCCCACGTCAGCGTCTCGTTCTCTCCGGCCTCAGCCTCGCCGCCGCCGGACTCTTCTTCTACACCCTGGTAGGCCACACCCCCTACCTCCTCATGCACGGCGGCCTCCTGACCCCAATCTTCGCCGCGCTCGTCCTTGGCCTCAGCGGCCCTCATCCAATCTCCGCGCTCTTCTCCTGGCGCCCTCTACTTCTGATCGGCGAGAGCAGCTACTGCCTCTATCTCCTCCACTTCAACGTCTTCCAACTCATCCACACCTACCGTGTGCCCGAGCGCCTTCATCTAGCTGCCCTGGATCCCTGGCTCTCCTACGCCATCCTGGTTCTGCTCGCGCTGGCTGTCTTCCATTTCTTTGAGGTCCCGGCCCGCAAAGCGATCCTCAACCGCTTCTCACGCAAGTCTCGCGCTCTCCTGTCCGCCTCCTGATGACCACAAACCACGAAGGGCCCCGCAATCGCGGGGCCCTTTTTCCAACCAAGGAAACATTGAGGACTAGGGAACGATGATCTGGGTCGGGTGCGATCCATTCGCTACCGCCACCGCACACGTCGGCAAGCCGGAGGAGGGGAACGGAGTGTTCTGCACCTGTTGCAATCCGCCATTGTGCGGATTCAGTTGCAGCGCCGAAACGTCGCTCGCCAGGTTATTTGCGGTGTACAGGTAGATGCCCAGTGCAGGTTCGATCGTCACGCACATTGGTGATGTATCCACTGCAGTCGAGGCGGATCCCACAGACCCAACCGGTGTTCCTGTCGCGACATCGATCGCGTAGGCCCCCACTGTGCTGGAGCTGAAGTTCGCAACATACAGGAACTCGCCGCGCGGATCGATCGTTAGGCCGACCGGGAAGATTCCCGTAGCAAACGGTCCGTTGGTCATCGGCACCAGCGAGCCGTTGCTGGCGACAACGTTGCCATAAAGCACATTGGTGGCCTCATCCGTGATGTACACGAATCGCGACGAAGGATCTTCCGCGATCGCACTCGGAACCACTCCCGCGCCATACCCGGTCGCCACCGTCTTGCCTGTGGAATCAGTCGTAATGACCGTACCCGGCGCAGGCGTCAGAGCGCCCGTCGCCATGTTCTGCGAGAACCCGAGCACCGTCGCTTTGGGCGAGACCTCCTGGTCCAGCACATACACAAAGGAGGTCTCGTTGCCGCTCCCACTCCCGTTCGACGTGGTGCAGGTAGGGTTCGCGCTGTTGTTTGAACCGGTCGGTGCGCACACCGGACGGCTTACCACTACTCCCACCGGAGTATTGCCGACGTTCACCGTGGAAGGGGTACCCAGAGAACCATCCTTATTGATCGGGAAGATCGTTACCCCACCCGGCCCTGGCGAAGCCGGCGAATAGAGCTGCTGCCCATTGAGCCCGATCTGGTACGTGAACGTCACATACAGGAACGCGCCTGCCGCATCGATCGCAACCGCCGTCGCCCCGCTTCCCGTCACGTTATACGTGTTCTGCAGGTAAATCTTCCCGTCCGTCCCGATCGCGTACTCCCCGACAGACGAATCGTCGTGGTTCACGACATACAGGTTCAGGTCGTTCGGCGAAGCCACCAGAGTTACTGGGTTCCGGCCGGCCTGTATCGGTGAGTCGGCCAACGGAGTCAGCGAACCAATCTGATAGTCCACAGCGTAAGCGCTCACACCGCCGTTCGGTGACCCTGTTGTTAGGGGCTTTGCCGTCGTCACGTACACATACGCCAGCACATAGTCGCGGCTGCACGCCGTTACGCTCACCAACGCCAAAGACAATATCGAGGCCAATGTTCCACGGCCCAACTTATTCCACTTCATGCTTGCCTAACTCCGGGGCAAATCGTTTCCGCCCGCTTCTGCTGTCCCGATACTGAGGATTCGTGACGACATCCTGTCCTGGTTCTCCAGCTGCGTCCTGCCAGCTAGTCTACGTTGCCACTTACTGCAAGGCATGTCGCCTGTCCTACCGCCGTAAAGGTCGAGCCTCGAGTCAAGTTCGAAAGCTGGCCCGTAGGCGCAAACAGGACCTTGCCGGTTACAGTCCCGTCCCCGTTTGACGTATAGAGATACTGGTTCGAAGGGTCTTCCACTATGCACACAGGCCCAGCTCCAATTGGATAGGGATTGAGTCCTGGTGTATCCGGAATCGCTTGAAAGGTTCCGTTGGACTGAAAGAAGAACCCCGACAGCGTACTGTTCGCGATGGTCGAGTTTGTCGACGACTGGTTCGCCACGTACAGATACTTGTCCTTGCTGTCAACCAGCGCGTACGCCGGGTTCGCTCCCGGCGCCAGGTTCTGGGTGGCCCCCCCGGTTATCGTGTTCAAGGAGCATGTCGTCCCGCCCACCGTGAATGGCAGTATCTGCCCTGGGGTGTTTGTGTTCGCCGCGCCAGCATCTGTTATGTAGACCGAGGACCCACCTGCAATGATCGAGGTCGCCCGCGTCGCTCCCGAGTTGATCGTGGAGTTTGTTGTCAGCGTCAACTGTCCATTGGCACCCGAGGAATAGGGGAAAACGGTCTGGTTCGCGTCATTATCCAGCGTAAACAGGCAGGAACCAGAAAGTGCCATCATCTTCGGCAGCGCTCCGACGGGGAAATAAGTCAACTGTAACTGGCTCCCTGGGACCTTGATTTGCTGATTCAACACCAGAGTCAGCCGCCCAGTGTTCGGATCAACCGAGAAAACAGTAATCTCGCCATTGCAGGCGTTGGCAGCCTGTCCGGGAGCGGAAGGCTCGGGTTCTCCATTGGGCAGGCAAGCCGTGCTCGGGGCATACTGGTCCAGGACATAAAGAAAGTTGCCAGTACTATCGTGCGCCGCCCACACCGGTGTACAACCCTGGCTCTGGAAAGTCTGCTGGAAGGTAAGCACACCCTGCCCGCCTATGGCGAACTCAGCAATCGATCCGCCACCCGCAAGGTTGGCCGGGCAAGTCACTCCACCATTTACGTCCGTCGCTAAGCCGCCACCCTTATGGACCACATAAAGGTAACGGCCACCGGGCTTCACCACGAGGGAAACCGGATTCGTCCCGCCCGAGTTGAACGGCGAGCCCGGAGGCGTGGTCAGGTTTCCCGTGAAGTCATCGATCTTGAAGGCGGCGATCTGGTTGTACTGCGTTCCCAAGACCCACATGAACCCGATCGTGCCGCCACCGCACGCCGTCATGCCTAGACCCATCGCTACGGACACTACCAAGGCCATTGATACCCGGCCAATCCTGCTCAACTTCATGCGCTTCCTTAATCCTCGCCAGTGGACGGTCTTCGTCCACCTTCTGCCGCGAGCAATTCTGTAGGGTACGATTCCTCTGCCTATTGTAGAAGCTGTCGCGACTTTGTGCCACCCGTCCCGTGCATTCTGGCCAATCTATAACTTCTTCTGCATCAGTTACCAGCTCGAAGTTACCTTCTCTTACCATGTCGTCTGCAAACAAAAAGGCCCAGGCCGAAGCCCAGGCCTTCTCGTTTGCCTATCCTCTCTACCAGACGCGACACGAATTCGTCGGCATCATCGGTTGGCCCACCTTGCAACCAAATGCCTTGCCGAACTCGTCGAAGTTCTGCACCGTGCCCTTGGTCCGCCACTCGCCTGTGCTGTGTGGATCCGTCTTTGCCAACACCCGCGCATTCTGCTCCGTTTGGTTCTGGCACCACACCTGCCCAAACGTGATGAAGAACCGTTGCGCCGGTGTGTATCCGTCCTTTTCGCCGTTAACATATCCAGACTCAGCAGTCGATCCACCCTTGGCCAGGACCTCCTGCAACGCCTGGAACGCAATCCGGATACCGCCGTTGTCGGCTGTGTTCTCACCCAGCGTCAGCTTGCCATTCAGGTTCTGTCCTTCGGCGACCTTGAAGCCGTCATACTCCTTTACCTCGCAGTCGGTCCGCTCCTTGAACTTCGCGAGGTCGTCGGCCGTGAACCACTGCTTCACATTTCCCTTCGGATCGTACTTTGATCCCTGGTCGTCGAATCCATGCGTCATCTCATGGCCGATGACCACGCCGATCCCGCCGAAGTTCACCGCAGGATCCATGCTGTTATCGAAGAACGGCGGTTGCAGAATTCCGGCGGGGAAGTTGATGTCATTGTTCGGTGGGTTGTAATAGGCGTTCACGGTGGGTGGCGTCATCCCCCACTCCTTCTCGTCGACCGGCTTGCCGAGTTTGTTGAGATTACGCGCGCGCTCAAACTCAGCGCTCCGCTCCAAGTTCCCCAGAGGGTCATCGCGCTTCACCACCAGCGCGCTATAGTCGCGCCAGTTCTCCGGATAGCCGATCTTGTTCCGGATTGCATCCAGCTTCTTCTCTGCCTCAACCTTGGTCTCGGCGCTCATCCACGGCAATTGCTGGATGTCCTGACCCAGAGCACGTTCCAGCGCGGCCACCAGCTTGTCCATGTTTGCCTTCGCGTCAGGCGGGAAGTTCTGCTTCACCCAGTCCTGACCCACGGCCTCGCCCAGCGCCTGGTCGGTCGCTCGCGTGCAGCGCTTCCACCGCGGAGTCTGTTCCTTCTGCCCCTGCAGCGTCGCTGAAAAGAAGTTGAAGTTCTCATCGACAAACGGCTTCGATAGCGAGGGCGCGGCGGCCCGCAGCGTATGCCACCGCAGATAGCTCTTGATCGAATCCAGGCTCGCCGAATCGATCTCCGCATTCATCGCTGTGAAGAAGGTCGGCGTCGCCACATTCAGCGTCTTGAATTCGCCGATCTTGATCCCCTTCAGGTACGGCGTCCAATCATAGCCGGGAGAGAGTGCCTGCAGTTCAGCCAATGTCATGATGTGGTACCGTTTGGCCGGGTCTCTCAGCTCCACGCGGTCGATCGCTCCCTTGGCCAGAGCGGTCTCGATCGACATTACGCTCTTGGCCTCTTCCGCTGCCTTGTCCTGCGAATCGCCCAGCAGCACAAACATCTTCGTCAAGTGGTCGATGTACTGATCGCGGAGCTTTTGGCTTCGTGGACTGTCGTCGATGTAGTATGAGCGGTCTGGCAGCGTCAGGCCACCCTGCGCTGTGTTTACAATCTGCTGGCTCGAATCCTTCTGGTCCTGCTGCACGCCAAGCTGATAGAACGTACTCACGGCATACTTGGTCTGCAACTCAGCCACCATCGTTGACAGCTGCTTCTTGTCTTCGAGCGATGCAATCGTCTTCATCGCTGGCTCGACCGGCTTCGCGCCCAGCTTGTCGGCCAGGTCTACGTTCATGCAAGCCGCAAAGTAGTCACCATACTTCTTCTGCAGCGGAGTCTTCGGGGCATCGGCCGCGGCCTTGAGCTCCACGTAAAGTAGGTAGTTGTTCCGTTCAGCGAGTTCGTTGAAGCGCCCCCAGCGGGACTGGTCCGACGGGACCGGATTGTTCTTGACCCAGTTCCCGCAGGCGTACTGATAGAAGTCGACACAAGGGTCCGCCGTCTTATCGATCGCGGAAAGGTCAAAGATAATCGGCTTCTTCGGTTCCGTCGTCGGCCCAGGCGCCATGTCCGATCCAACAAATGACTGCCCGAGACAAATCCCAGTAGACAGCACCACGACACCAGCAAAACACTTAAACATTACGGTCCTCCTCGAAAACTTAAAGCTTGGTGAAAAGTATTTTTCAAACAAGTGTGGCTAAACTCTCACCCCTCAACGCAGAGATATTTGAGATATTACGGAGACGAAACACCGTATCACAAAGTTTCCTGGGTCGGCCAATGCGAAAAAGCGGTCCCAGACCGAAGTCCGGGGCCCGCTCAATCTCAGCCCTCTCCTTTACCCTAGAAAATCTTCATGTGGATCGTCAGATACTTCTTCGGGTCGCTTCGGATGGTCGTCACCAGGTCCGTGCTCGCCATCAGCAGCTTATTAAGGTTCGTATACATCGCATCGTCGGTCGCCAGTTTGCCCAGCGTCCCATGCCCTTCATTGATGTTGGACACCAGCGAGTTCACCTGCGCCAGCGTACCGCTCAAGTCTTGCCGGAACTTCGGGTCCTTCAGCATCAGTCCCAGCCCGCCTTTGCCCGCGTCCGCGTCTGCCAAAATCGAGTTCGCATGCGCTACCGTCGAGTTCAGGTTCTTATAAAGCGCATCGTCCTTCAGCAACATGCCGGCCGTACCCTTGCCTGCGTTCACGGAGCTCGCGATGTTCTGAAGTTGCCCAACCGTGTCGTTCAGCCGGTTGTAAAGCGTGTCATCGGCAATCAGCTTCCCTATCGACCCGCGCCCGGCGTTCAGGTTCTTTGACAGCGTAAGCAGTTGCTCTATTGTCTTGTCCGCCTTGTTGTAAAGGTCAGGATTGTTGATCAACTGACCCACCGACCCCTTGCCCGACTGTATATTGTCGACGATCACATTCATCTTCGCCAGAATCACATTCAGGCTTTCGATCGTCCCCTGACTGGCCTTCACCACGTCGGTCAGGCTCGGCGTCTCCACGGTCTTCAACACGTCGCCGTCCTGCAGCCGCGGTCCCACCGCAAACTGGCTGTTGATATCGATCACCGTATCGCCCAACACTCCCACCGTCGACAGCGAGGCCTTCGAGTCCTTCTTCAGGTTCGCCCCATACTTATCGTCGAGCTTCATCACGACCTTAACCGGCGTCAGCTTGCGCTCAGGCGAGTTGTCGATCGTCACCGTCTTCACCGTGCCGATCGTCACCCCTTCCAGGTTCACGGCCGCTCCAGTCTTCAGCCCCGCCGAGTTTTCAAAGTACGTCAGCACCGTCAACTTGTGCGTCAGGATCCCTAATCCCGACGAGCTCGTCATCAGGAACAGCAGCGCTACCAGGATTACGGTCGAAATCAACACGATTACGCCCACCTTCAACTGCGACCATCGGACCTCGTGTTGGCTGGGCATAGCCCTCCTTTAAGAACCGGTAAGACTTTATTCCACAACGAAACGGCATCACGGCCTCACCTCCACCGCTACCGACGTTCGATACAGGCCGGGTGCTGTAATTGAGAGGATACATTACCTCCCAGCCCCTTCTGCCACGAAATCAACCGTCAATCTGCCTGTACCCTGGTTGTATCGAAAGTGCTTTGTCTTCAGTAGATGCCCAGGCCCTTCCAATGGTTTCAACTCCAGTTCTGACGCCGGGCTTAGTCTTCTACTACCACCACGGCCATCGCCAGCTCTCGGCTGTGGGTCAGGCTCAACTGCACCCTCCTTACCCCCATCGCCTCAGCCAACTCCGCCGCCCGCCCGCTCAGGTGCAGCGAAGGCCGCCCGCTCGGCTCTCGCCTTACTTCGAACTCCGTCCAACTCACCCCACGGCTGATCCCGGTCCCCAGGGCCTTCGCCCCGGCCTCCTTTGCTGCAAACCTCGCTGCAAAACTCTCCGCCGCGTTTCTCTTCTTTCGCGAGCAGTAGGCAATCTCTCCCGTTGTGAATATCCGCTCCAGAAACCGTTCGCCAAATCGATCCATACTCTCCTGGATCCGTTTCGTCTCGATCAGGTCCGTCCCGAGTCCCAGCACCATGCCAAACCTCACAACACCATCCTCCTACACTTACCCTCCCAAGCGCACATAATAATCACAAATCAAGTTATTGCAATATCATAACGACCGCAGTCACATGACCACCGTACCCGACCCCACCCCTCACGCTCGGCCCTGATCCTCCGATGAACACCCTAACAGCAACCCACGTCCGCCTCAGAGGCCTCTTCACCCATGCAATTGCTCGACATCCAGGGTTTCAGTTATGAGGAGCGCCACGGTCTTCTTCCCACCCTCGTCTCCGCCTTCGCCGACTGCGGCGGCTGGGTCCTCGATCGCAAGGCCCTCTCCCCCACCACAATGGAGTTTCGCATCGAGATCCAGCTCCGCGCGGTCGTCGACCTCTACTCTTCGATCCTCGCTTCAGGCCTCGAACTCACTCGCGGGGGTCATCTCGGCCTCACCCATCTCTGCATCTGCCGCAAAAACCTCGCTGCCCCAGCCGACCTGGGTCAGATCGTCGCCATCCGCATCGAAATCAGCTTCCTCGAAGACGCCACCCTCCACTCCGTCTTCGCTAAACCAACCGCCTGAGGGGATACGGACTGCCCTCCGCTCACTTGACGTCGGGCAGCTTCTTCAGCTTAGGCCCCCAGATGCTGGTTCGGAACGGCACTCCCACGGAGAACTGCAGATTCGGCGTATCCGGAGTTAGCCCCACCCCAAAGCTCAAATCGACGATCCTACCCGGCTTGTACATGTAACTGGTGCCGAGCCGCAAGGTACCTTCCACCAGGTACGACGCCGGAATATCCACTCCATTTAGTTTAGTCGAACTTGTGAAGCGTTGGTCCCATCCGACAGTCATCGAAACGTCGGGATTCAGCGCTAAGATAGCTCCGAGTTGAAACCCTATCGCACCTCCCGGATTGAAGTACCCTAACGTCGTCGCGTTTGGGTTATTCGGGTCGTTGGCTGAGATAGTGTGATGCGCCGGCAGGCTGCCGGTATAGGAAAGGTTGCCGAAGAACACTACCGGGTCGCTCGACTTAGCCACTGTCAGGTTCCCTTGGAGTGAATTGAATCCCGTTCCCAGGGCGACCTCACTGCTGGTCAGGGTGAAGGAATCCGCTCCCGTCGTCGATTTGAAACGCACATTCGCCAGCAGGTCTGGCACACGTCCATGCTCGGACGTCAGCTGCCGATAGAGCCCGGCGGAAATGTCGCCCAGCCCAAAGTTGCTTGAAGAGGTCGAAGTACCGGTTGCATCCACCGTTCGGATCAGTTCGTAACCATACGGGATAACCACGTCCATTTGAAACTTATGCGGCAACCCAAGCCGGGTCGTCAAGGACGGCAACAGGTAGTCCTCGCGCACTCGCTGAGATGTGATATCGCCCACGACCAGCACAGGAAGCAACGCAAATCCGTTGACGGAAAGGTGGTCGGAAGACGCGCTGAAATAGGAGGTAGTATTGTCGATCTCGAGCATTCCGGAGGGCAGCAGCAAGCTGCCGCGGACAATCAGGGCCTGGTCAAGTGCCGCAGTCGCTTGGCGCTCCGCCGCGTCGTAGGTCGCAGTCCCTACGACGGTGTTAGTCGACGTCAAAGAATTGATCATGCGGCTGTTCGCGGCCCCCGTTATCACAGGCCTCTCGTCGATCTTGGCAGCGCTCGTGAAGCCGCCGTTGACTCTCCACTCCAGTTCGTTGACCCGCTCCAGCAGGTTACGGATGATAGCGTCCCGTTCCCGCAGGGCTTCCTGCAACTTCTGGTCAATCTGTGCTTGTGTTTGCGCCTGCGCGGCCCCTGTCGCTGGGGCCGTCTGAGCTTCCATGGCCCCACCCCACACCAATAAAATCAGGACACTCCCTAACAGTCTTCGCAGCAACATCTGGCCCGCCTTTCCCCTTTAGTACAAATAATTGCTCGGGGCCGTGACCCCGATCCTGCGAGTAATCGCCGTCTCGTCAGGCACCATTCGAGACGCCACCGTAAGGTTTTTCTCGCCGATCATTCGTTCGTCCGGCGGATGGACGACAAACTCGATGCCGTTCTTCCACAGCTTCTGGAACTCGTCGACGCGCATCGTCATGTTGCCGAAGGCAGGATCGGCCAGCAGCACGTGTCCCGCCACAAAGCCCTTCACCACGACAAAGTGGTCGACTCCCTTCGCACGGATTGGAGTGATGACCGAAGTCTTTTCGAGCGCCAGGTCTTCGATCGTCATTCCGCTGAAGCCCTCGGCGTGATAACCCCGGGCCTCGGCGAAGTGCTTCAGGTCAAGCAGTGAGAACCCACCGCGAGCGCGCACACGTCCCGCATCAAGCCGATGAAGTAGCCACACCACTATCGCGGTCTCCGGCGTAGGGTCTTTGAAGTCGTAGGTCAGCACGGTGCTTAAGGCGGCAGCGCCGCAACTCATGTCCCAGCGCTGCCGCGTGACGCCCTCACCGCGGATATCTTTTAGAGTGCGAACATTCTTACTCCCCCGCACCCCCGCCGCCTCTCCCGCATCTTGGGCGAGCGCGGGCGCAGGGAAGAGAAGAGGACTGGCCAATCCAATAACCAGTCCGACAGCAAGCATTTTCCTACCGCAATTCATCAGTGTTTTCCATTCATGTTGGTCTGCGTAAGGGTCCCGACCGTCGAGTTGATATTGACGTTCAGGTTCAGCAGCACATTGATGTTTGAGTTGACTGCGTTGATGTTGATCAGCGAGCTCAGGTTCTGCTGCGCCTGACCGTTCAACGTCAACGTGCCCTGGTTCAGAGTGGTCGACGACGGCCCGGTTAAGACCGCCAGAGTCCCCGCTCCTGAAACCAGTCCGTTCTTGGTCGGCACCGACCCTTGAAAGGTGATGACCCCATTCGCTAGTCCTGCCGTAATCCCTCCTCCCCCAG
>Ga0210398_10005431_pt1 | contig 11840 bp, 10 predicted proteins | sample IncBWC4OmetaG_FD_161047 | JGI IMG/M metagenome (GOLD analysis project Ga0210398, IMG submission 161047) | Forest soil microbial communities from Barre Woods Harvard Forest LTER site, Petersham, Massachusetts, United States - Inc-BW-C-4-O | ecosystem: Environmental > Terrestrial > Soil >... | reverse complement strand
CGACCGCGGCCGGGCCGATCTCGGCGGTGTTGGCGACATGAGTGCCGCCGCACGGCTGCAGGTCGACGCCGGCGATCTCCATCAGCCGCACCCGCCCGCTGCCGGTCGGCGGCTTAACCGACATTGTGCGTACCAAATCGGGCTGGGCGGCGAGTTCGTCGTCGCTGATCCAGCGCGGCGTCACCCGGTGCCCGGCGGCGATCAGCTGGTTGAGCCGGGCGGCGATCGCCTCCTTGTCGAGGCTCGACCCGGGCACGTCGAAATCGAGCCGACCGCGGCCGTCGGTGACCTGGCCGCCGGTCACCGCCCCCGGCACGACCGCGCACAATAAGTGCAGGCAGGTGTGCATGCGCATCAGCCGATGGCGGCGCTCCCAGTCGATCTCGGCGGTGATCTCGGTTCCGGGCGCCGGCAATGCCGCGCCGGGTGTGGCGATGTGGACGACCTCGTCCGGCATGCCGCCCTTGACCGTGTCGAGGATCGCAATCGTCTCGCCCGAGGCGAGCCGCAATGCGCCGCGGTCGCCGGGCTGGCCGCCGCCGGTCGGATAGAACACGGTGCGGTCGAGCCGAATGCCGCGCTCGTCGGCGCTCACCACCCTCGCCGTGCAGCTCTTCAAATACCCGTCGTAGCGAAACAAAAGCTCGGTCATCCTTATATCCCAATTTTTCGATCCCCTTACGCGGGGATGGGCGGGAGGAAAATCAACGTTCAGAGCCACCCCGGTGTCGGCAGGTTGCGTTCCGCGAGAAACACGGGGTTGAACAATTTCGACAGATAGCGGGTGCCGGAATCGGCGAGGATCGTCACGATTGTGTGGCCGGGGCCGAGCAGCTGGGCGAGGCGGATGGCGCCGCAAACATTGATCCCGGTCGAGCCGCCGAGCACCAGCCCCTCATCCTCCACTAGGCCGAACAGCACCGGCAGCATCTCCTCGTCGGTGATCTGAAACTGGCCGTCGGGAGTGAAGCCTTCGAGGTTCTTGGTCTCGCGGTTGTTGCCGATGCCTTCGGTGATTGAGTTGCCCTCGGGCTTGAGCTCACGCCGGGCATACCAGCTGTAGATGCCCGAACCCATGCAGTCAGCGAGATAGATTTTCACGTCGCGGTTGCGCTCCTTGAGCGCGATGCCGACCCCCGACAGGGTGCCGCCGGTGCCGACCGAGCACGCGAACCCATCGACCTTTCCCTGTGTCTGCTCCCAGATTTCGGGGCCGGTCGTCTCGTAGTGGCCGCGCCGGTTGGCGAGGTTGTCGAACTGGTTGGCCCAGACCGCCCCGTTCGGCTCCTGCGTCGCGATCTCGGCGGCGAGCCGCTCGGAATAGCGTACGTAATTGTTTGGATTGGTGTAGGGCGCGGCCGGCACAAGCCGCAGATCGGCGCCGCACAGCCGCAGCATGTCCTTTTTTTCCTGGCTTTGCGTCTCGGGCATGACGATGACCGTGCGGTAGCCGCGGGCATTACCGACCAGCGCCAAACCGATGCCGGTATTTCCGGCGGTGCCCTCGACAATGACCCCGCCGGGCCGGAGCAGCCCGCGCTCCTCGGCGTCCTTGATGATGTAAAGTGCGGCGCGGTCCTTGACCGAGCCACCGGGGTTCAGAAACTCTGCCTTGCCAAGGATCGTGCACCCGGTCTCCTCCGAGGCCCGCCGCAATTTGATCAGCGGCGTGTCGCCGACCGCCCCGACAAAGCCGTCGCGAATTTCCATCTCCCCTCCAGCTCCTGGCGCGGCGCAATCTTGCCGGTGAGACTATCCGGCGCCTCATGTCGAGAGCAAGCTGGGGGCGATTTACGCCTCGCTGTGCATGGCTTAGAACGGCCGCGTCGCAATCGGAGGACATTACCTGATGACCGAGGCGCAGGCGGGCGCTCTGTTCCCGCCGCTTGAAATCGAGCCTTCCACGGGGGATTTGTTTCCTCCGCCCGAGCCGCGCGAGCTCGAGCACGCGACCGGAATCCTACCGTCCCAATTATTGCGCGATGCGATCGAGCGGACCCGTGAGATTCGGTCGCTGGAACCAATCGCCGACGATCAGATCCAGCCTTCCAGCCTCGATCTACGCCTCGGCAACGTCGCCCATCGCGTCCGCGCCAGCTTTCTTCCGGGCCCAGAGTGTACGGTCGAGCAAAAATTGCGCAGCATGACCCTGCATACGCTCGACTTGCACGATAGTGCCGTTCTCGAAAAGGACTGCGTATACATCGTGCCGCTGATGGAACATTTGGAGTTGCGGTACCGTGCGTCCGGATCAGCAAACCCGAAGAGTTCGACCGGACGCCTCAACGTCTTCGCACGCGTCATTACCGATTACGGCACCGAGTTCGACAGCATAAAGTCGAATTACTATGGACCGCTTTACGCGGAATTATCACCTCGGTCGTTCAGCATTCGCGTTCGGCGGGGTTCACGCCTGGTACAGCTGCGGGTTCGTCGCGGGCGGCCAACCTCGAGCAATGCCGCGCTGCGCCGCCTCCACGAGGAGGTCGGCTTCAGCATAGTGCCCCCCGGTTCCCCTATCGGTCGGGAATTAATCGAAGGGGGGCTAGCGGTTACAGTTGATGTCAGCGGTAGCCTCCAGAATGGCTTCGTCGGATATAAAGCTCGAAAGCATACACCGGTAATCGACGTCGATCAAATCGACTACTACGACGTCCGAGATTTCTGGGATCCGGTATTCGCAAACGACAGGCGGGGAATAATACTCGACCCAGAAGATTTCTACATCCTGGCTTCACGCGAGGCGGTCGCCATCCCGACCGACCAAGCGGCGGAAATGCTGGCCTACGACACCTTGGTGGGTGAATTTCGGGTGCATTTCGCGGGGTTTTTCGATCCTGGCTTCGGCATGGCCGAGACCGGCGGCAAGGGCAGCCGCGCGGTGCTCGAAGTGCGCGCGCACGAGGTGCCCTTCCTGATCGAGCACGGGCAGATCGTCGGCCGCCTCGTGTATGAACGACTGATCGCGCGCCCCGACAAGCTTTACGGTCGCGACATCGGCTCGTCCTATCAAAGCCAGGGGCTGGCGTTGTCAAAGCACTTTAAAGATTTCTCGCCGGGCTGAGACGACCCGGCGCGAACCGCCCCTATCCGAGCCCACCCCTCTCCCCGCAGGCAGAGAGAGGGGTGGTGCGGATGAGGGGTACGGCGACCCCTTTGCCTACATCGCGGCCATGCGGGCGGCGCGGCGCCGGGCCATCGGCGTCGCGGGCTCGGGCGCCGGGGTTGGTTGGATCTTTTTGGTCGAGCGCGGCAAGGTCCAATCCCACTCGTCCGCGCCCATCTGGTAATGCCGGTTGTTCTGCGATGGGTTGCGGTTGACCATGTGGCGATTGTGCAGCGGGTGAGTGCAGCTGCGCACCTCGTGCTCGATCGTGAACAGGTGCTTGCCGGTCTCGAGGCAGACGATGTCCTGCCAGCGATACTGGTACTGATCGCTTTCCTCGGTGATCAGCTCGCGCTTTTCCAGCTCGTCATGCGGGCCCGAAAATTCCTGCGCGTAGACCTGCAGGTGATGACCGTCGAACTCCGGCAGTTTCTTGTCAGTCTCGCGGAAGATCAGCTCCTGCCTGGCCCCGGCGCGGACATGGGCGGCGCGGCCCTCGCCATTTTCCTTGACGCAGGCGGGTGCATAGAAGATTTCGCGATAGAACCGCGCGATGCCGTCGGCGGTGCCTTCCGGCACGGTGAATTCCACATAGGGCATCCCGAGATTGATCGGGCCGAACCGTTCCTCGTCCGGCTCGTAGAGGCGGAACTGATTGCCCCAAGGGCAGGTCGCCTCGACATAGGCGTTGTGCTGCTTGCAGTCAAATTTGGTGTCCGCGAGCTTTTTCTTGGCTTCGCCGAGACGCTCGCACAGCTCCTCGAGCGATGGAACCACGAGGCCGACATGGCCACGCAGCACGTTGGGCTCGCCGGTCGGCAGATGGAACTGGCTGTTCCCGACATTGACCCACATGTTGTTGGTGCCGGGGAACATGTAGGGATCGCGAGTAAAGCCGAGCGCCGACAGGTAAAACTCTTGCGCGAGCCCCTGATTGTTGATTCTGAGATTGACGTGTTCGAGACCGACGAGATTGCCGAGATCCTCGGCGGTTCGGTCATAGAGTTGCTGCGCCATTAGGAACCTCCAATGTTGCCGGGAGGCGGCGTGCCGCCCGGCTTGCGGTAATCGGTATGCACAGGAGGGCGGCGCGGCTTTCGGGCTCGCCGCGTCGTCGCCCGCGTGCGCCTCTATCAAAACAACTTTTCGAACCTCGCGTCCACTGGCACGCGATAGCCATTGGCCAAAGCGTTGGTCTCGTTGGCCATACCGACAACCGCCAGCAATTCGGCGAACATTTGCGGCGTCATCCCCTGCTTCTTCGCGGCCGCCGAATGCGAGGCGGTGCAATAGGCGCAGCCGTTGCCGGCGCTGACCGCGAGATAGACCATTTCCTTGGTCAACGGGTCGAGCGCGCCCGGCGCCATGACCTCTTTGATGCTCTCCCAGGTGCGCCGCAAGGTCGGCGGGTCGTTGGCCAGCGCCTTCCAGAAATTGTTGACCCAGTCGGTGGCGCGGGTCCGCATGATGTCGTCGTAGACGGCGCGCACCTCGGTGCCGGCGTCCTCGTATTCGATCAGCGGAACCATCGTCATCGGCTTCCTCCCCTGCCCGCCCGGTGCAGTTCCGGGCCGAGCCGCCCCGACAGGAACAGGCTCAGCATACGCAAGTCGCTGACGAGGGACCAGAACGGATGACCGAAGGTCTCGGGGCGATTGCCCTCGAAGACGAGATGGCCGAACCAGGCGAGCGCATAGCCGGCGATCGGCGCGGCGACGAGCCAACGCCAGTCGCGCGTCGCCGCGCCGACGACGAGCGCCGCCAGTCCCAAGGATGTACCCAGGTAATGCAGGCCACGGGTGCGCCCGTCGCGGTGCGCCGACAAGTAGCGTCGCCAGAATTCGGGATAAGTCATGACCGGCCGCGCTTGTAAACCCGCGGTCGTCGGCGTAAGTCAGCTGCCATCCCCAACCCCTTCCGGCTGCGGAGTCGCATAATGGGCTTCAAGGTAGCGGTGGTCGGCGCCACCGGCAATGTCGGCCGCGAGATTTTGTCGACGCTCGCCGAACGCGACTTTCCGGTGGACGAGGTCGCGGCGTTGGCCTCCTCGCGCTCGCTCGGCAAAGAGGTTTCGTTTGGCGAGGACGACGTCCTCAAGGTCCAGAACCTCGACACCTACGATTTCCGCGGCATCGACATCGTGCTGTCCTCGCCCGGCGCCAAGGTGTCGGCGCAATTCGCGCCGCGCGCGACCAAGGCCGGTGCCGTCGTGATCGACAACACCTCGCAGTTCCGCATGGAGCCCGACGTGCCGCTGGTCGTACCCGAGGTCAATCCGAAGGCCATCGCCGATTACCAAAGGCGCCACATCATCGCCAACCCGAACTGCTCGACGATCCAGATGGTGATGGCGCTGAAGCCGTTGCAGGACCTCGCCCGCATCAAGCGGGTGGTGGTGGCGACCTATCAGTCGACTTCGGGCGCCGGGCGGGCGGCGATGGACGAATTGTTCAACCAGACCCGCGCGATCTTCGTCAACGACCCGATCAAGCCCGAGCAGTTCACCAAGCAGATCGCGTTCAACGCGATCCCGCACATCGACATCTTCATGGACGACGGCTCGACCAAGGAAGAATGGAAGATGGCGGTCGAGACGCGCAAGATCCTCGACCCCGACATCGCCGTCACCGCGACCTGCGTGCGCATCCCGGTGTTCATCGGGCATGGCGAGGCGGTCAACGTCGAGTTCGAAGAGCCGCTCAGCGAAGACATGGCGCGCGCCGCGCTGCGCCGCTTTCCCGGCATCAGCGTCGTCGACCGCCGCGTCGACGAAGGCTATGTGACCCCGAGCGAGGCCGCCGGCGAGGATTTGGTCTATGTCAGCCGCATCCGCCGCGACCCGACGGTGCCATATGGCCTGAGCTTCTGGGTCGTCGCCGACAATCTGCGCAAGGGTGCCGCACTCAACGCCGTGCAAATCGCCGAAATCCTGGCTAAGGACTACCTCGGCGGCAAGCGCGCCCCGGCCCGCTCGAATGTCGAGCCGCTGCGCCGCAAGGCGGGCTGATTGGGGAGCGCATTCCCGGCGGTGTTTGCCGACGCCGGTTCAGACTCGATCGCCGGCAAACACCGATTGGAAGTCGAGGTCGTAGCCAAAGGCGCGCGGGCCGACATGGTCGAGGCCCTTTGGCGTCAGGAACACCGGCGGTGCCGGCAATGCGACAACGGTCACCCGCCTTCCGTAGCGGATTGTCTCGGTGCCGCAGGCCTCCCCCGACACTGTGTCGAGGACACAGATCAGATCGGGCGACATCGCGATCGGCGCCGCGTCGCGCCAGGCGACGACCCATTCGTTCTGAAAGGCGATTTCGAGCCGCGACCCGCGGTCTTCGTCGAGCCCCTCGATCGCCGCGCGGCCGCGCAAAAAACCCTCGGTCGTGCGCCGCGCGACGTCGACGACCTTGCCGCGGAACAACTGTCTGCCATGCGCCTCGTCGAGGATCGCCGCCACCGGATCGTCGTGACGGCGTTGTGCCTGGCGCACACGTCGGCCGATACCGATCGCCTTCGACACGGTGAAATGGATGCCCCATTCCTTGACCTCGGCGCCCGTGCGCGGCGCTTTGCAGGTTGACGCAATTGAGCCCATCTCAACGCAGATCTTGCGGCTCGCGCGCTCCATCCATTTCCAGCTCGGGACTTTGGTCACAACCGCCTCGATGCCGCGCGGGTCATAGAGCACGCACGGATAGGGGCGCAGCTCGCCGACCGCGACGCTCGTCATCTGCGCTTCGGGATAGGCGCGCCCCATGGTGTCGGCATCGACCACCGGGAGGTCGAGATGGGCCGCCGCCATCATCGGCTGGATGCCGTTGCCGCCGCCGATCTCGAGCGACATGACGGCGCGGAATTTGGCGCCGAGCAGCGCCTCCTGAAGCTCGACCGCGCGCGCGACGTTGCAGCTGTCGGCGAGCCGTTCCTGCCCGACCAGCGGCGCCCCCATGTTCGAGACCACCGCGACCCAGTCCTCGTCGCCGAGATCGAACGGCGACATCAGGCTGACCCGGTGTCCCTCGGCATAGAGACGCCGCATGTTCAAGAGCCCGAGATAGGGGCTGCCGCCGCCCCCGGTGCCGAGCACCCACGCCCCCACCGCCAACGCCTCGATGTCGTCGAGGCTGATTTCAACGCTCATTGTGCGAGGCTACGAAGCCGCGCAACGGTCGGCGGCAGCTTTGTGCTAAGATTCAAGCCCGTTGCCAAGCACGTGTCGCCTTGCCGTTGACGCGTATCGGCGTAGTCGATCTGACCCGCACCCTCGCCGGGCCGTTCTGCCCGATGATCTTCGCCGATATGGGGGCGGAAGTGATCAAGATCGAGCATCGGCGACCCGATGCGCCGGCGAGGGGCATCGGCGACCCGATGCGCCGGCGAGGGGCATCGGCGACCCGATGCGCCGGCAAGGGGCGATCAACGGCCCGCCGATCGCCAGCCAGGAAATGCTGATCAGCGCCGACCATCCCGGCCATGGCGAGGTCAGGATGCGGGGCTTCCCGCTCAAATTCACCGAGGGGCCCTGCCGGCTGCGTCGTCCCGCCCCGATCTCGGCGCCGACACCGACGATGCGCTGCACGAACTGGGCTATCCCCCGAGAAGATCGCCCAATTGCGCAAAGCCGGGACCGTGTGAGAACAGCCCTCACCACTTCCTTATTCAAGGCGGTAGAATTTCTTCGCGCTAGCGGAGAAGAGGGCGGTTTTTTCGGCGGCGGAACAACCCGCCGCGATGCGCTTGAAGGCGTTCCACAGCACGTGATAGCTGCAGCTGCCTTTGTCGACCGGGAAATTGCTTTCGAACATCGCGCGCTCGGGGCCGAAGGCGGCGACGCAGGCCTCGATATAGGGTCGCCACGCCGCTGCCAGCTCTTCCGAGCTCGGCGGCAAGTCGCGGGTGTGGACATCGAACCCGAACATGCGCATGCCGAGCCCGCCGAGCTTGATATGAACGTTGGGGCGCGCCGCCAGTTCGCGGATGCGCGCGCGCCATTCGGCGAACACCTCGTCGCGCTTGCCGGCATAGCGGCCGAGGCCGATCGGCCCGCCGACATGGTCCAGCACGATTTGCGTCGCCGGAAAGGCGCGCGCCAGATCGGCAAGTTCGCCGAGCTGGATGTGGTAGAGCCATGCATCGAAACTGAGGCCGAGCGGCGCCAGCCGGGCAAAGCCTTCGCGCACGCGCCGGTCCATCAGCAGCCCCGCCGGCCGGGCGACCAGCGATCCCCATTGCGCCTGGTCGGGATGCGTCGCCGCGATAAAGCGGATACCGCGAAACCTGCCGCCGCCGGCCGCAATCTGCGCCTCCAGCACCTTTTCGACGCGGGCGCCGAGTGCCAGATCGGCATAGCCGACGATGCCGGCGCAGACCCGCCCGCCGCCGTAGCCGCCGCTGGCGGTCATCGCCGCGACGCCATTGGCGAACTCGACCTCGCCGACCGGGCGCAATTCGGCCGGGCCATCGGCGCGGTACATCGACAGCCATTCGAGATAGACGGTCTGGGTGACGTTGTGGCCGCTCTTGAGGTCGGCGAGCAGATCCGGCAGCAGATAACGGCCGGTCTCCGGCCGCTCGACCAGATGATGATGCGGGTCGACGATCGGCAGGTCGGGGTCGATAATCTCCTCATGGCGGCGGTCGAGCCAGTCCGGCCGCACCGCCAGATGCAAGCTGGTCGCGGTTCCCGGTGTCATCGATTGCATTGGCTTCTGTCCTGACGAGCCGCTGAAACCTTTGCTATGCGTGAGCCGGAAGCAGGTGTGCCACCCTCGGCATCACTTCCTGCGCCAACAGCCGCATCGACGCATGCCACGCGTCCGGGCTTTGGCTGTAGTCGAAGCAGAACAGCAAGAGCGAACCGAATCCGCCAACCTCGTCATACATATGTTCGATCTTTTCGACGACAGTTGCCGGCGAGCCGATCAGCCAATTGTGCTTTGCGCAATATTCGGGGGTGACGTCGCTGTCGGCGACGTCGGGATCGTGCTTCAAGAATTCGATCACGCCGACATCGGTCAACAACGGCAAGAAATATTCCCCCATCATCCGGCCCATCATATTGCCGACCGACAGCCGCCAAGCCTCGGCATCGGTATCGGCGACAAAGATCTCGCGCACAAGACGCCATTGCGCGCGTTGCGGCGTGCGGCCGGTGCGGCGCGCACCCTCCTCGACCGATGCCCAGTGGCTCGCGACATAGGTCGGGTTGAGGTTCAGGCTCATCGGCAAAAAGCCGTGCTCGCCGGCGAGTTTTAGCGTGTCTGAGCCTTTGCTGACGCCGGCGACGCCGATCGGCGGATAGGGCTTTTGCAGGGGCTTGATGTGCGGCCGCAGGGTGCGCAGCATCAGATCGGTTTTGCTGACCTGCCAGTATTTGCCGGGATAGTCGAACGGCTCCTCCGCGGTCCACAGCTTGAGGATGATGTCGAGCGCCTCGCGCGTCATCTCGCGGTGTTGGCCGGCATTACCGTCGACGTTGAACATCGCCCAGTCGCTGGGCAGCCCGCTCGCGGCGACGCCGAAATTGAGCCGGCCCTGCGCCATGTGGTCGAGCATCGCGACGCGGTTGGCGAGTTCGGCCGGGTGGTGATAGGGCAGCAGGAAACCGCCGGGGGCGAGGCGAATTTTCTTGGTCTGCATCAGCGCCTGGGCGATCAACAGGTCGGGCGAAGGGTGCGGTTCCCAGGGTGCGGTGTGGTGCTCGCCGATCCAGGCCTCGGAAAAACCGAGCTCGTCGGCCCAGCGCAGGGTGTCGAGATCCCAGCGATGGCCGTCATAAAGGCTGCGCTCCGGGGGGTGCGAGGGCATCGTGAACAGGCCGTATTCCATCGTCGTTCCTCCCGCTGTCGGTTCGGCGGGCCAGTCTAACCCGGGCCTCGGCTCAGCGCGAGCTTGGCCCGCCATAGTTCGGCCAAGCCAGGGTAATCTCGACAATGCTATGATTGTCGGGGCGCCGCATCGGGCAAAACATGGTCCTCGCGTTTGACAGTCTCGCCTATGCCAGGCACCTTCGGAAGCAAGGCATACCCCCGAGATCAGGCCGACGCGCATGCGGAGGCAGCCCGGACGCTCATCATGAACGAGCTGATGGCAAAGGAGGACTTCCGGGTGGATCGATGAATCGCGCCGCGCGATCCCGAAGCCAAGATAGAAAACCTTTCGCCCGGCTCGGCGTTCGCATGGGCATAATGCTCGCCGCCGGGTTGACTCTTTTCGGCGCCGTACTCAAGCTTTACTAGCGATCGGGCCACGTTGTCTGGAGGCGCGGTGCTTAGGCCGCGGGGTGGAACCGTCTACACCGGCATCGTGCGGCGTTGGTGCGCGCGGCCGATGGCGGCGGTTTCCTCGCGGTGGCCGGCAACGACGCGCACGCCCTCGTCGAGCTTGGCGGCGATGTTTTCGGGCGCGCCGGTTTCGAGAAACGCGATTCCGTTTTTGCGACAGGCGGCAAAGACACGCCCGCGCGCCGCTTGCATTTCGGCCGGATAGGGTTCGCGCGGAACCGCGACATAGCCGAGCGATAAGCCGAGATCGCCCGGCCCCAATTCGGCAAAGCCGAGACCGGGCACCGCCAGGATTGCCTCGCAATTGGCGATGCCCTCGGGCGATTCAAGCTTGACGCCGAGCAGCAATTCGCCGGCGGGATCGAGCGGCCAGGGTTCGCACCGAACGATGTAATCCTTGGGCGAAATTCCCCAGATCGGCGCCGCGGTTGCCTCCGAGCCGCGGCCGCGCGTGCCGATGCCGAGCCCGCCGCCCTTTGCTTTTCGCGCCGCGCCATGCAACCGCGCGACCGGGGAGGGCAGGCCAGGGTCGACCCCGGCGGAATGATGCGGATAGCGGCAGGATTCGACGAAGGCGCGCACCGCGTCCGCCGATTCGGCTTGGCACAGCAGCAGGCCGTGGACGCCGCGGCCGAGGATCTGCCGAAACTGCCAGGCGTTGAAGCTGACATTGGCGGCGTCGGTGCCGTTGACCGGCGCCTCGACGACGATCGCCGGCGCGCGATGACCGGAGCGGGTTGGGCCGCCCTCGACCAAGCCCGCCATGTATTCGCCGAGCCCGGTCATGTCGAACGCGCCATGCTCCATCCCGACATTGATGTAATCGGCCCAGGTGTGGGCGTCGTCCCGCCCTTGCGCGCGGGTCAGCACATGCCCGCTATGGCCGCCGACGTAGTAGATGGCCTGGTCCTGCGCCAACAGCTCGATTGCCCGGTTGATCCGCTGAGCCATGACGTCTCCTCGCGCACACCCGCACGCGGCGCCGTTGACCGCCGCGCCCTCGCGGTTATAGTCCGCGCGCGTCGTGCGGGCGTGGCGGAATGGCAGACGCGGCAGACTCAAAATCTGTTGTCAGAGATGACGTGGAGGTTCAAGTCCTCTCGCCCGCACCATACGATTTCAGGATCTTAGGCTCCCGGCCGGGCGCGACGCGCCCGAGCACGGTCCCGGTCGGGTAAGCACCGGGTCAGCGCCGACGTTCTCCTCACATGCCCCCTATATCCCCCCACTTCTTACAGAGTTGAAGAGAGGATTGACGTCCCGCTTGTCCCGACCGTCCCGGCCCTCCTAAATCAACGGCTTAGACGGGACGATCAAAAACCTCGACCGTCCGACCGTCCCGGTTTTCGCGGGCGCCGCGACGCCGTCAGAACCGACAAAACATTTGAAGCAATAGGAAAATACCTCGCGCCGCGGCGCTGACGGGTCTCGTGAAGTCTTGATATCTAACCGGAGCT
>Ga0210398_10005429_pt1 | contig 11842 bp, 10 predicted proteins | sample IncBWC4OmetaG_FD_161047 | JGI IMG/M metagenome (GOLD analysis project Ga0210398, IMG submission 161047) | Forest soil microbial communities from Barre Woods Harvard Forest LTER site, Petersham, Massachusetts, United States - Inc-BW-C-4-O | ecosystem: Environmental > Terrestrial > Soil >... | reverse complement strand
GATGGTGCCGAGGGCCAGAATCGGACTGGCTACGCCGGCCTTTTCAGGGCCGCGCTCTACCGGTGAGCTACCTCGGCACCGGTGTGTCAAACGATTCTACGGAAAATTCGGCGGGGTGACAAACGAAAACGGGGTTCGCAGAAAGACGATCTTGGGTGCCTTTGTAGCGGCGGTGCCGCAAGGCGGGGCCGACATAGATCGTCTCGCACTACTCGTCCGCACCATAATACCGATCGCGCACTGATGTGCACGCTACAACTGCAACCGCAGGAAGGAAGGGCGTGGGGCTGGCGTTGTGGCAAGCTGGGGCGCGGCCCTTCAAACCGGCGCGGCCGGTTCTCAGGATGAATCACCCGGCGATTCACAAGCAGCGCCCTACTGCGAGTTTATCTATTTCACGGAGTCGTCGTACTCTTTCATCCAGTTGCGGGCTTTTAGGACTTCGCGGGCTTTGGAGCCGTCGGCTGGGCCTACTATGCCGTCTTTCTCCATCAGGTCAATGAGGCGCGCGGCGCGGCCGTAGCCCACGCGCAAGCGGCGTTGCAGAGTGGAGGTGGAGGCGCGGCCCATTTCGCACACTACGCGGACTGCGTCCTGGTAGAGGTCGTCGTCCACTTCGTCCCCAGCGTCGGCGCCGCTGCCACCACCACTTGCGGAACCGGTCGCGGTGTTTTCATCCTTTTCCTTCGGCGGCTTCAAGAGTTCTTCGTTGTAAATAGCCGAGGCTTGGTCGCGCCAGAAATCGCAGACGGCTTCGACCTCGCGTTCGTGGACGTAGGGGCCGTGAATGCGGTGCAGGCGGGACGAGCCTGCCGGCAGGTAGAGCATGTCGCCTTTCCCGAGCAGCGATTCCGAGCCGTTGGCATCGAGAATGGTGCGGGAGTCCACTTTGCTGGCCACGCGGAACGAAATGCGCGCGGGGAAGTTGGCTTTGATGAGGCCGGTGATGACGTCAACCGACGGGCGCTGCGTCGCGAGAATCAGATGGATGCCTACCGCACGAGCCATTTGCGCCAGGCGCGTAATGGATTCTTCTACGCCGTTGGTATCCACCATCATCAGGTCGGCTAATTCGTCCACGACGATTACGAGGTAGGGAAGCGGCTTGTGCTCGTCTTCCTCGGCGCCGTCGAACAGCGAAAGCGATTGGCCTTTTTCGAACGAGCGGTTGTATTGTTCGATATTGCGCACGCCGCGCGAGGCGAGGAGCTTCAGGCGGCGCTCCATTTCCCGGGTGGCGTTCCGCATCACGTTGGCTGCGACTTTCGGGTCTGTAACTACAGGTGCGAGCAGGTGCGGAATATCAGCGTAGAGGCCTAGTTCTACTTGCTTCGGGTCAATCAGCACCAGTTTTAATTCATCGGGCGTAGCTTTGAAGAGCATGCCCATCAGCAGGGAATTGATGAAGACGGATTTTCCCGTGCCGGTCGAACCAGCGATCAGCAAGTGCGGCATCTGGGTCAAGTCGCCGGCGCGGATGCGTCCGATTAGGTCTTTGCCGAAGGGCAGGCTGAGTTTCGACGGGGAATGGCTGAATTCCGGCGATTCGATCACGTCGCGCAGGGCGATGGTTTCGCGATGCACGTTGGGAACTTCGATACCTACCGTGGATTTGCCGGGGATGCGCTCGATCAAGATGGATTCGGCTTGCAGCGCCAGGCAGAGGTCGTCGCTCAGGTTTGTGATCCGGCTGTATTTGATGCCGGCTTCGGGCTTGAATTCGAAAGTGGTGACGACGGGCCCGGGATTGATCTGGGTGATGTGACCGCTCACGTCGAATTCCATGCACTTGGATTCGATGGCGCGGGCGCGCTCTTTCAGCTCATTCTCGTCCATTTTTTCGCCGCGCTCGGCATTGGAGAGTAGCGACGGCGAAGGTAGCTTGTAAGTGGTCTTGCCCGACGCGATTTTTGGCTCGGTGGATTTTTTCTTCGCGGCCGGCGGAGCTACGGATTCGTTCTCGTGGAACGTGATGACTGTGGGGGCGCGGCGAGCGTCGTTGCGCGCTTCTTCGGCTTCGCGCTCTTCCTCTTCTTCATCTTCCGCAGTCAGTTCCTTGGTAGAAACGCGCTGGCGCGGCACGGGCGGACGTCCGGCGATTTTGATTTCTTCCACGCGCTTGCGCAGGCGATCGGATTCGCGGGTTTCGCGCCAGTCTTGCACGCGCGCCCAGAGTTGGCCGAGATAGCCGTCGTTGGCCATTGGTTTTTTCATCCATGCCAGAGCCGTGCGGAAGGAAAAGCTGGTGGTGAGAAATAGCGCTGTCAGAAATGTCGCACCGGCAACGAGCCCAGCTCCGATTGGATTGAATGCGGCGCGCAAAGATTCCGCGAGGATCGTGCCCGCCATTCCACCGGCGGGTAACGCGCTGCGGACTTCCGGCATGGGGAGAAGCGCCAGTATTGACGCGAAAGATGCGAGCAGCATGGTAAATCCGATCACTTTCGCAACCGGCGCATCGAGGAGCTGGCTGCGGAACCACTTCATCGCCACCAAGAACATTCCCACCGGAAATAGGAACGCCGCGAAGCCGCAGAACTGGAAGAACAGATCGGCCATGTGCGCGCCGACCGGGCCGATCCAATTGCGCGCTGGACCCGCGCCAGGCGGCGGCGCGGAAACATTGAACGAAGCGTCATGCGGAGAATAAGAGAGCAGGCTGAGAGCGAGCAGGACGGCGAGGCTGAGGCCGACGAAGCCGATCAGCTCGTTGAGACGCTTATTTTCAGTTGGTGTAAGGATCCGCACGACGATTTCCCCTTTTTTCCCGTTGGCGCGGCGTCACTCACTTACGGCCCGATTATACGGCCAAAGCGGGTGACGTGGCGGCAATAGGTCGCCGGAGGATGCCGCTGTGAGGCGTCCTCTGGCTGAGCAGCAACGACTGGGCACAAATAGGGGAAGGCCGCCGCGTAGAAAACCTGGGGAGCGCCGGCGCTAACGCGCAAAGCCCAAGTGGAGGAACGCGAGCAACAAAATGACTATACCAAAGGCAATCCGGTAGTAAATAAAGATTTTCAGTGTGCGTGTCTGCAAATACTTCAGGAAGAAGGCTATGACGATGAAGCCGACTACGGCGGAGACCGCGATGCTGGCGATTAGCGTGGATTGCGGGATGTCGAGCGCGCCGGCGTGATGTAGCTTGAGGAGTTTAGGGACTTCTTTGGCAGCGGCTCCGGCGATTAGTGGCGTCGAAAGCAGGAACGAGAAGCGGGCTGCGGCTTCGCGGGTCATGCCGCGGAACAAGCCCGAAGTGATGGTGATGCCGGAGCGCGATACTCCGGGAAAAAGCGCTAGAGCTTGCGAGGTACCGATGGCGAGGGAATCGCCGAGAGAAGTTTGTTCGATGCGGCGGGTGAGCCGGGCGGAATATTCCGCGTACCACATCAGCAGGGCGATTGCGATCATGGCGCTGGCGATCGGAATCGGACTGCGCAGATTTTCTTCGATCCAGTGTTCGAAGAAAAATCCCACCAAGGCTCCGGGGATGGTGCCGGCCACCAGATACCAAAACAGGCGCTGATTCTGCATGACCATTTGTTCGCTGGCGCGCTTGGGATAATGAAAGCCGAGGCCGCAGAGCGTGAGTTGAATCCATTCGCGGAAGAAATACAGCAGGACGGCGATCAAGGTGCCGAGGTGCAGTGCGACGTCAAACGCGATGCCGGGATCCTGCCAGTGCAGCAAGTCGGGAATTAAAATCAGGTGCGCCGAGCTGCTGATGGGCAGAAACTCGGTGAGGCCCTGCACGACTGCCAGAATGATTGCTTGCCACAGAGGCATTGGTTTTCAGTTCTCCCTAGTGACGGCTTGGGCCGCCGGAAATTGCGCGCACTCTAGTGTGGAAGGGGCTTAGCCATCACGAACGCGTCGCGCCCGCCGGGATAGTAATCTTTTTTGATCCCGCGATTACGATATCCATGCTTGGTCCAGAAGGCAACCGCGGAATCGTTGTCAGTTGCTGTCTCCAGGGTAATTTCGCGGACGCCGTTGGCGTTGAGGCGGCGCTCAATCTCGTCGAGAAGCATCGAGCCGACATGGTGGCGGCGGAATTCCGGCAGGACATCAATGGTTACGATGTAGCCGCTTTCATCGCGGCGGGCGCTAATGCAGAACCCGGCGATTCGATTTTGCGGCGCGAGCGCGTCGGTGGGTTCGGCTTTGGTTTTGGCTTTGGTTTCGGCTTCGGCGTTGGCTTCCGTTTCGGCGACCAGGCAGTCCGAGCCGCTGAAACGCAGGTAGGCGCGCAGCTCGCGTTGCGAATACGCGACTTCGGGTTCGTAGCAGGCCTGGTCGATTTCGTAGAGCGTTTCGAAATCCTCGGCCTTGAAAATTCTGAGAGTGATGTTCACAGCGGAGTCTAGACTTCCAAGATCACCGGCAGAATCAGCGGGCGCTTGGCGGTTTGCTTGTTGAGGAAGCGCTTCAGGTCCTGGCGAACTTTTTCCTTGATTACGCTCCAGTCGGTTTTTTCTTCCTGAGTGGATTGCTCGATGGTGCGCAGGATGATATCGCGGGCTTGATTGATGATTTCGGCGCCGTCTTCAGAGGGCAGGAAGCCGCGCGTGACGATTTCCGGCGGCGTTTCCATGCGTCCGGAGTGCTTGTTGATCACCATGATAGGCACTACCACCCCGTCCTCCGACAAGTGGCGGCGGTCGCGGATCACTACTTCTTCGATTTCCTCGAGCGAGCCGGAATCCACCAGGACGCGTCCGGCGGTGATGGGCTCGCGGCGGTGCGCGCCGCCATCGGCTGTGAATTCGACAGGCTGGCCGCTTTCCAGCAGGAAGATCTGGCCACCGACGGCGCCCAATTGTTCGGCGAGCGCAGAGTGGCGGAAAAGCTGGCGGTATTCGCCGTGCACCGGGACGAAATATTTCGGGCGCACCAGCTGCAGCAGGATTTTCATTTCTTCCTGGCTGGCGTGGCCGGAGACGTGAATGGGAGCGGAGCGTCCGCCTTCGTAATAGACCAGCACGCGGCGGCGGAAGAAATGATCAATCATGCGGAAGATGGCTTTTTCGTTGCCGGGAATGATACGGGAGGAAAGGATTACGGTGTCGTTCTCGGCGATGCTCAACAGGCGATGATTGTCCACGGCGATGCGCGAAAGTGCGGACATCGGCTCGGCTTGCGTGCCACTTGCCAAAACTACCAATTTCTGCGGATCGAAGGTGCGAATGTCTTGCGGACGCACGACGCTGCCATCGGGAACGCGCAATTTGCCGAGGCCGTGCGCGATTTCGACGTTGTCTACCATGCTGCGGCCCACAAAACCGATCTTGCGGCCGACCATGCGAGCGATATCAATTACTTGTTGGACGCGATGCACGGAGCTGGCGAAGCAGGAGACGAGAACTTTGGCGGGCGCGGCGCGGAATAATTCTTCCAGGCGCACTACTACGGCACGTTCCGATGGCGTGAAGCCGGGGCGTTCGACGTTCGTGCTGTCACTGAACAGCGCGAGGACGCCTTCCTGGCCGTAGCGCGCGAAGGCGTGCATGTCGAAGGGCTTGTCGTCCACCGGCGTGTGATCAATCTTGAAATCGCCGGTGTGGATGATTACTCCCACGGGGGTGCGCACCGCGAGAGCGACGCAATCAATGGTGCTGTGCGTGACGTGCAGGTATTCGATGGAGAAAGGACCGAGGACGGTGGTTTGCCCGGCTTTTACTTCGTGCAGCTTGGCTTTATCGAGCAGCGCGTGTTCTTCGAGCTTCTTGCGCACGATGGCCAAGGTGAATTCCGTGCCGTAAATCGGGACATTTATTTCGGGCAGTATATATGGAATGGCGCCGATGTGATCTTCGTGCGCGTGGGTGAGGATGATGGCGCGCACCATGCGCTTGTTCTGCTTCAGGTAGGTGATGTCGGGGATGACGATGTCCACGCCGAGAAGTTCCTGCTCGGGGAACATCAGGCCGGCATCAATTACGATGATGTCGTCGCCGGTGCGCAGCGCGAGCATGTTCATGCCGAACTCGCCCAGCCCGCCCAGCGGAATGGCCCACAACGATGGTTGGCTCAATTTGTGTGTCCGATTTGTTCGTTCAGCTCGACCAAGGGGGTTGCACGCAGCGAAAGCAGTCCCGCAATGAAGCCGATGCACGAAAGTCTTCGTTCTTTGTTCGCGGTTATCGTATCACACCCGGGCCGGGAGAATAGCGGCGGAGCGAAGGCGCGTGGCGGGTCACTTTGATTTTGCCGGCCAAATGACGCGCAACATGATGAAAACGACTGCGGCGTAAATGGCAGCGTTAGCGGGAAGAGCGATCAGTGCAAGGTCCGTCTAAGTGGTGTTATGAACGCCCAGCAATAATATGCAGACCAAGAAGCCTATATATTGGGGCTTGTGTACAGCACTGCTGTGTGTCGCATAAGCCAGGTTAAATAGCACCGCCGAAAGAGCAAAACCGACGACTAGCGCAATCCACAGTTGTTTCGTCGGTTTCCGCACGCTTAATCCGCCCGACCGCCGGCGAAAATGCGGGCTACTGCTACTAGCAGGACTGCACCGACGGTGGCGGCGGCGAGGCTGCCCCAGAACCCGAATGTGCGGATGCCAAGCTGGGTGAAAATCCAGCCGCCGATTACTGCGCCCACCAGGCCCAGGATCACGTCGGTGATGCAGCCGAAGCCGCGGCCGCGCGCGATGGTGCCGGCGAGCCATCCGGCAATCAGGCCGATCATGATCCACCAGAAAATCCCGTGCGTTTCGACGTACACGACCCAGCCGTGTTCGGTCGAAGGAAGTTGCTGATGCAGCGCTGCCATTGCCAACGTATTCATGCGCTCTCCTGAATTTATCCCTGGCAGAAAATGTAAGCCAGAGTCTTATAGATTAGCTTGGCGGCCAGAAAATCCGAAGCGTGATCGCGCGGGCGCGGGGAAAGCTCGGCGACGTCCATGGCGACGATTTTTTTGTGGTCGGCAACAGCGCGGATCAGCGACGTAACTTGATACCAATCGAGGCCGCCCGGTTCGGGCGCGCCGGTCGCGGATACAATCGAAGAATCGAAGCCGTCCACGTTCACGGTGAGATAAACCCGCGGGCCGAGGTCTTCCAGCACTTTCGCGATCCACGCTTTCACCGGGGCGCGCACGATGTCCTTGGCCCAATAGACTTTCGTTTGCAGCTTGGAGATGACTTTGGATTCTTCCTCGGAGAGCGAGCGCACGCCCACTTGCACGGCGGGGCACATTTCCACGACGCGGCGCATGGTGCAGACGTGGCTGCCGGGATTTCCCTGATACTCATTGCGCATTTCGGCATGCGCGCCGATGTGCAGCACGCAGAGATCTTTGAATTTTTTCAGCGTGGCGGAAACTAAAGGTGGCGTGAGGGAATGTTCGCCGCCGAGCGCGACGGGAAATTTTCCGGCGTCGAGCAATTCCAGCTGCGCGGTGAAAAGTTCGCGCAATACTTCCTCGAACGTGCCATCCTGCGTATCAATGGGCGGCCAGGTGGCAATGCCGATTTCACGGCTGGGATCTAGCTCCAGTTCCTCGTCGTAGAGTTCCATGTGGCGGCTGGCTTCCAGGATCGCCCCCGGCCCGTTGCGCGTGCCGCGCTCGTAGGTGGCGGTGCGTTCCAGCGGGACGGGAAAAATTACCGCGCGCGCCGTCTCATAAGCGGAAAACTCTTCGGGAAGTCCGCCGAAATTTTGCGGCGGCATGGGCGTGTATCGGGACATGTGGGGTCTAGACTCCTGCGATGCAGTAGAAATTTTTCTTTCGTCTCGTGCGCATTTGTACTATCAATGATGCGCGCGCACGCGCGAATTCGTGCTCCCAGGCCTCTTGGGAGACATACATTACCTGTGAGGACGCTGAATGGCAAAGAAAAAGGGCGCAACCGGACGTATCCTGCACGATCCGGTGGAGGACCGCCTCACTCCGATTTATCCGCTGGATCTTTCGCGGATACACACGATTGACGACATGGTTCGCGCGATGAGCCAGACGGCGTACACCGCACGGCAGATTGGAGACGCGGCGGACGTGCTGGAAGCGATGGCGCGCGATAAAGATTGTTTTATCGTGATGACGCTATCTGGCGCTTTGACCGTGGGAAAAATGGGTTTGGTGTTCTGCGATCTGGTCGAGTCTGGCATCGTAAAAGCGATCGTCTCGACTGGCGCTTTGATGGCTCACGGATTGGTGGAAGCTACTGGCCGCTCGCATTTTCGCTACGACCCGAAAATGGACGATAACGAGCTGTTTTTGGCCGGCTACAATCGCGTTTACGATTCTTTGGAGCCGGAAGTCAATTTGGATGCGGTGGAAGTGGTGGTGGACCACGTGCTGAAGAATTGGCCCGACAATGAAGTGGTTTGCAGTTGGAGATTGAATCAACGCATTGGGGAATATCTGGCGCGGCATGCCAAGGGCCGCGGGATTTTGAAATCTTGCATCGAGCATAACGTGCCGGTTTTCGTTCCGGCGTTCACCGATTCCGAATTGGGGATTGATTTTGCTTTGTACCAGCGGCAGCGGAAGACGGAAGGGAAGGCGCCCCTGCGATTTGATCCATTTTTGGATTTCGAGCATTACGCGACGACGATGCTCAAGACGAAGCGTATGGGAATTTTCACGATTGGCGGCGGCGTGCCACGCAACTGGGCGCAACAATTCGGCGTCTATGCGGAACTGTTGGCGCGGCGCGGCTACGAGAAGATTCCTTTGAAGCGTTACAACTATGGGTTGCGGATTTGTCCGGAGCCGGTGAATTGGGGCGGGCTTTCGGGGAGCACTTACACCGAAGCGGTATCGTGGGGGAAATTTGTGCCGCTGGAGGAAGGCGGGCGATTCGCGGAAGTTTTGGACGATGCTACGGTGGCGTTGCCTTTGATCGTTGGCGCGGTGTTGGAGCGGCTTGGATATCGGCACAAAGGCGGGTCGAAGCCCGCGAAGCGCGCGCCGAGCGCACCGCGGAAGTGAAGGCGTGCCGCTTCGTTGCGCTTTCGCGAAGCGCCGTGTTTGCGCGAGTCGGGCCTGCCTATTTTTCGTTCTGAGCTGTGTTTGCGCATCGCGTGTCGCTGTATTTGCAGTTCCCGCACCGGCAAATTCGAGCGAAATCCATATTTCAAGTGGGGTTGCGATTGCGGTGGATGGCGTGAAGTCCGCCGGCGAATGGGACAACGCTGCCATGACGCAGTTTGCGGTGGCGCCGGGGTGGAACGTGCGCGTGTTTTCGAAGCACGATGCGCAATATATCTATTTTGATTTTGAGGGCGTCACGCATCCGGGCGTCCGGCTGTTTCCGGAGATTATGATTGACCCGCGCAAGACGCAATCGGTGGCTTGGCAGAAGGGGCAGTGGTGGCTGCACGTATCGAACAATTTGTGCGAGGGGAACGGCGAGCCTAACGTTTACGAGCGGAAGAGCAAGTCCTCGTGCACGCACAGGAAGCCGGGCTGGGACGCAAATAATCCGCCAGAAGCCGGTACCGAGATAATCGAAGTGAAAATTTCGTTTGCGAAGTTGGGCGTGGCGTATTCGCCGGGGATGAAGATCGGATTGGCGCTCGACGTAACCAACGCGACGGGCAAAGCTGATCAGAAAACGTACTACTGGCCGGCCAATGCGAAATTCGATTCGCCAAAAACTTGGGGAGTGGCTGTGCTGGAATAAAGGTGCGGACTGACAGCTTACTCTGACTAATCGTCTTCGCCGATGAGGATAGCCGCGGCTAGCACTGTGGTCCAGAGGCCGCGCTTATCACCCACGGCGGATTGCGTGATGTTCATGGTGCGGACGATTTTGTTGGAGATGCGATAGACTTCTTTTTTTTCGTCCCAGGAAAGATCGGGATCGAATTCCACGTTCAGCGTGGTCGCGAGCATTTCCGCCGCGAGTTCCTCTGTGTATTCCCCGGCAATTTCTTCACTTTCACCGAACGAGTGGTGCTCGGACAAATATCCGAACATAGATTTATCGGCGGGAAGCGCTAGGCCCACGCCGGCGGCGATCAGGCGGTGCGGTTCGCGCGTCTGATTTTCGCTGATTACCGTGAAAGCGACTTGGCCGGGCTTGATGTGCTTCAAACCTTCACTGCGGGAAATCAATTTGCAGTAAGGCGGGAAAATTGAGGAGACGCGAACGATGTTGCACGCGGCAATTCCCGCGTTGCGCAAGGCCAGCTCAAAGCTGGATAGGCGCTCGCGGTGTTTCCCGACTCCCTTGGTGAGGAAAATTTTCTTCGCGACGAACGCCATGAGCAGTACCGAACTGCGGTGCCTCCACTGAAACGAGTCGAAAAATAGAGCGCATCGAAAACTAACAAGCACACGTAGCGATGTCAATGGAATTCAGCGTCGAGGCGAGGTGCTGACGCTGGAACACTATTGTCGCGGTGCGCCGATTGTTACAGCATGATGAAAATTTTGCTGCGCGGGGGCGGCGTGGCTACGCGCCGTAACGGCAAAATCTCGGATTTTCGTTGTGATCGTGCCGCGCGAGCGGCATGTGCGTGAGCCTGACGCGGCGCTTTTCCGGCGCGCGCGACTGCGAAAATGAAGATGGGGACCCGCGCAGCGAGTCCCCATCGAGGGAAGCGGCGGATGACGGCGAACTCGCCGCCATGGTCCGATTAGATGCTTACCATCCCCACCGGCCGTAGTAGCCGTAATACGCTGGATACGGATACGGTCCGTATGCGTACGGCCCGTAGGGGTATCCGTAGTATCCATACGGCGGCGGTGGATACGGCCGCACCAGACGCGGCCGCGGCGGTGCGGGTTTCGATTGCGCGTAATCCTGTGAAGTCACCGGACGGAAAGCGACATTGCTGCGCACGGTCGAAATCGTCACCGGATTCTCCAGCCGGAACGTCAGCACGTCTTCCGGAGGAATAATCGTCGGCTTGCCGCGCGTGAGCAATACTCCGGCGACGCTGGCGACGAACCCTGCGCCCGCTCCGATAGCCGCGCCTGGACCGCCGGCCGCAGCCGCGCCGATCGCGGCCCCCGTTCCCGTGGTGATGCCGATCGCAGCAGCGTCGCGGCCGTTGGAAGTGCCGGCGGAAGCGTTCAGCAGCGTGGTTTGAACCGGCAGGAGCTGGCCATCGACGAGCGTCAGCTTGCTTAATTCAAGCTGCAGCTTAGAAACGCCTTTCACGCGTCCGGCTCGTTTCGCGTCAGTCACGTTGCCCACGATGTTTTGATTGCGCCGCATCACCACCCATCCGTCCACCACGATGGGTTGAACGAGCGTGGCGATGAATTCATCACCCGTTTTGTTGTGGTCACTGGAAAGCCAGTCGGAAGTGCGGACTTGGATCACGGTGCCGGCGGGAATCGTCAGCGCATCCGGCAGATTCGCAGGGCGCACGCGCGGGTACGGTTGCGGCGGGGGCGCCTGCTGCTCATATTGCGGAGTGGGAGCCGGCGGTAGAGGACCGGACTGATCCGGTGGCGGAGGTGGCGGCGCCGCTTGCTGGTCTTGTTGCTGGTCTGGCGCTTGCTGATTCTGTGGCGGCGCGGACTGATCTTGTTGCTGCTGGTCCGGCTGCGCCTGCTGATCTTGCTGCGGCGGCATCGCTTGGTCCTGCTGAGTTTGGGGCGGGTTGGCAGGTGCAGTCGCGGGCGGATTCTGCGGATCCGGCGGGTTCTGCTGGCCCTGTTGCGCCAGCGAGGGGATGCCGCACAGCAATATGCCTAATGCCAGGACGCCAATCGCCCTGCCGTTCCATTTCTTGGAAACGTTGCGGCCAGTTTGTTCCACGTTCATCGAAGACTCCTGTCTTACTCCTATGGAGATGCAGCAACTCCACGGGAGGCTTCAGGCGCGCCGGCAAACATTGTCTGACCAGCCAACGTGCTGCGAAGCCCTTATACG
>Ga0210398_10005428_pt1 | contig 11844 bp, 10 predicted proteins | sample IncBWC4OmetaG_FD_161047 | JGI IMG/M metagenome (GOLD analysis project Ga0210398, IMG submission 161047) | Forest soil microbial communities from Barre Woods Harvard Forest LTER site, Petersham, Massachusetts, United States - Inc-BW-C-4-O | ecosystem: Environmental > Terrestrial > Soil >... | reverse complement strand
CGTCGAGCCCGCGCGACGTCATCGGCCTGATGGCGGCGGCGGTGCGCGATCCCGATCCGGTGATTTTCTTCGAGCATAAATCGCTCTACGCGACCAAGGGCGAAGTACCCGACGGCGAGATCGTCGATACGCTCGGCACGGCGAAGATCGTGCGGCCCGGAAAGGACGCCACCATTCTGGCGCTGGCCCTGATGGTGCCACGAGCGCTGGCGGCGGCGGACAAGCTGAAAAGCGAGCACGGCATCGACTGCGAAGTCGTCGACGTGCGCTCGCTGGTGCCGCTCGACACCCAAACCATTCTCGGCTCGGTGGCGCGCACCCATCGCCTGTTCACCGTCGAGGAAAATCCGCGGCTGTGCGGCTGGGGCGCCGAGATCGTCTCGATCGTCGCCGACGAGGCGTTCTACGAGCTCGACGGACCGCCGGTGCGGATCACCACGCCGCACATCCCGCTGCCGGCCGCCGACATTCTCGAAGACATCGCGCTGCCGACTGCGGATCGCATCGCCGATCGGGTGCGGCGCTCGCTCTCATCGTAGCCGCCCAATAGGTGCATCATGGCCATGTACGACAATCTTCTCGCCAACGTCCCGACCGATCTGTGGATCGGCGGCAAATGGCGCAAATCCTCCGACGGCGGCCGTTTCGACGTGATCGATCCGGCGACCGAGAACAAGGTTGCCTCGGTGGCCAGCGCGACCGTCGAGGACGCCAAAGCCGCGGTCGATGCCGCGAGCGCCGCGTTCCCCGGCTGGGCCGCCAAGAAGCCGCGCGAGCGCGCCGAGATTTTGCGCAAAGCTTACGACCTGATCATGCGCAACGCCGAGCGGCTGGCGAAGCTGATCACCATCGAGAACGGCAAGGCGCTGTCGGACTCGCGCGGCGAGGTCGCTTATGCCGCTGAGTTCTTCCGCTGGTACGCCGAAGAGGCCGTGCGCAATGTCGGCCAGAACTCTCGCGCCCCCTCCTCCGGCGCCCGCATCTTCGTCCAGCACAAGCCGGCCGGCATCGCGGTACTGGTGACGCCGTGGAATTTCCCGGCCGCCATGGCGACGCGCAAGATCGGCCCGGCGCTCGCCGCCGGCTGCCCGGTCGTGCTCAAGCCCGCCTCCGATACGCCGCTGACCATGCTGGCATTGATGCCGATCCTGGAAGAAGCCGGCGTGCCGGCCGGCGTCGTCAACGTCATTCCGTCGCGCTCGTCCGGCAAGGTCGTCAGCACCATGCTGCATGATCCCCGTGTGCGCGTGGTGTCGTTCACCGGCTCGACCGAAGTCGGCCGCAAGCTTCTGCACGAAGCCGCCGATTGCGTGGTCAAGCCGGCGATGGAGCTCGGCGGCAACGCGCCCTTCATCGTGTTCGAGGACGCCGATATCGATTCGGCGATCGAGGGCGCCATGATCGCCAAAATGCGCAACATGGGCGAGGCCTGCACCGCGGCCAACCGCTTCTATGTGCACGAAAAGGTGCACGACGAATTCACCAAAAAACTAACCGCCAAGATGTCCGGGCTGAAAATGGGCAACGGCCTCGACGACGGCGTCGCGCTTGGCCCGCTGGTCAACAAGGAAGGCCGCGACAAGGTGATCGAGCTCGTCGATGACGCCGTGAAGAAGGGCGCAAAAATTCTCACCGGCGGCAAGACGTCGGACGGACCGGGTTATTTCTATCCGGCGACGGTGCTCGATAACGTGTCCAACGATGCAAAAATGCTCAACGAGGAGATCTTTGGCCCGGTCGCCTCGATCTAGACCTTCAAGTCCGAGGACGAGGTGATCACCCGCGCCAACGACACCGAATACGGTCTCGTCGCCTATCTCTACACCAAGGATTTGAGCCGTGGCATGCGCGTCTCCGAGCAGCTCGACTTTGGCATGATCGGGCTCAATCGCGGTCTCGTTTCCGATCCCGCCGCGCCGTTCGGCGGCACCAAACAGAGCGGGCTCGGCCGCGAAGGCGCGCACGAGGGCATGCTGGAATTTCTGGAAACGCAATACATCTCGGTGACGTGGTGAGCGGAGACTCTCAATCCGCGGCCCAACGCCTGGTCGGCGCGTGGCGCTATGTCGGCACGCGCATCAACGGCGGCAACTGGGATCGCGGCAAGAACCCGAAGGGCATGATCTATTACGGCCCGCACGGCGAGATGGCGGTGCAGATCGCCCCTGACGTCGAGCGCAAGCGCGCCGGCGCCGTGATGACGCCGGACGAAGCTTTTGCCGCGCTGAAGGATTACATCGCCTATTTCGGCACCTACACGGTCGACGAGAAAGCCGGCACGGTGATCCATCATCGCCACGACAATTTGCAGCCGGGCGAGGGCGGCGATCTGGTGCGCCGTTACGAATTTGCCGGCGAGCGCCTCGTGCTGCGGCCGCCGAATTCGACCATGGAAGTAACTTGGGAACGCATCAAGTAATTTAGGAACACATCACGTGAACGGACTATCGGACAAGGAGCGCCTGGTCGGCTCGTGGCGCCATATCGGCTCGACGGTCGACGGCAAGCCGCGGCAAGGACAGGGCGCCAACCCCAAGGGCATCATCATCTACGATGCGCACGGCCACATGGCCTGCCAGGTCGCGCCCGACCGCGAAATCAACAAGGTCGGCGACAAGCCGACCGGCGACGAGGCCAAGGCGGCGCTCGACGGCCACATCGCCTATTTCGGCAAATATTCGGTCGACGAGCGCGCCCGCACCGTCACCCATCATCGCCACGGCAGCGTGCAGCCGGGTGACAAAGGCGACGTCGTGCGCGGCTACGAATTCGCCGGCGACCGGCTGATCCTGCGGCCCCTCGGCACCACGACCGAAGTGCTATGGGAACGAATCAAGTGACGCGTCTTACCGCGTCATTCCGGAAGCCGCGAAGCGGCTATCCGGAATCCATAACCGCAGTCTGTGCCGACATTGCACCGACTGTGGATATGGATTCCGGGTTCCTCGCTTCGCTCGGGCCCGGAATGACGAACTGGGAAACACGGTCATGGACGTCCTGATGCCGCAACTCGGCGAGACCGTCGCCGAGGGCAAGATCACCAAGTGGTTCAAGTCGGCTGGCGAACAGGTCAAGCCGGGCGACAATCTGTTCGAGATCGAGACCGACAAGGTTTCGATGGAAGTGCCTTCGACCACGACGGGCGTGCTCGCTGAAATTCGCGTGCCGGCCGGCGACGTCGCGCCGGTCGGCGCCATCGTGGCCGTGATTGCGGACGGCTCGCCCGCGCAGTCGAGCCGAGCGGCCGCGACAGCGCCTCCCCCGGCACCCGCCGCAAAACCAGATGCATCGCCAGCAGCTACAACGGCGGCAGCACCAGTTGCCGAAATCCGGCAAGATTCGCGGCCAATCAAGCTCGATCCGTTTTTCGAGGTGCGCACACCCGACCGCAATTTCGGCCCGGCGCGACTGTCCGGCGGTGTCACGGTCACGCCGCTGGCCCGCCGGCTGGCCGCCGAATCCGGGATCGATCTTTCGCGCATCGGTGGCTCCGGCCCCCACGGCCGCATCGTCGCGCGCGATGTCGAAACCGCGCCGCGGCCGGCGCGCGCACCGCTCGCGGCGAAAACCGAGGGTCCGAGCGCCGACGAGGTCAAGGCGCTGTTTGCGCCAGACGCTTACGAGGAAGTGCCGCTCGACGGCATGCGCCGCACCATTGCGGCACGGCTGACGCAGGCGATCCAGACCATCCCGCATTTCTATCTTACGGCCGACGTGGAGATCGATCGCCTGATCAAGCTGCGCGAGGAAGCCAATCTCGGCGCGCCCAAAGACAAGGACGGCGGCACGGCATTCAAGCTTTCGCTCAACGATTTCATCATTCGCGCGTTGGCGCTGGCGCTGCAGCGCGTGCCGGCGGCGAATGCGGCGTGGGCCGGCGACCGCATCCTGCGCTTCAGGCACGCCGACATCGGCATCGCGGTGGCGCTCGACGGCGGCCTGATCACGCCCATTATCCGCAGCGCCGAAACAAAATCGGTCAGCGCCATTTCGGCGGAGATGAAGGACCTCTCCGCGCGCGCGCGCGACAAGAAGCTCAAGCCTTCGGATTACCAGGGCGGCTCGGCGGCCATTTCCAATCTCGGCATGTACGGCGTCCGCGAGTTCTCAGCCATCATCAATCCGCCGCACGGAACAATCCTTGCGATCGGCGCGGCGCGGCGGCAGGCCGTCGAGAAGCCGGACGGCGGTGTCGCCTTCGCAAGCGTCATCGCGGTCACGCTGTCTTGCGACCATCGCGTGCTCGACGGCGCCGTCGGCGCCGAGCTGCTGGCCGCATTCAAAGCTTTTGTCGAAATGCCGGTGACCATGCTCGTGTGACGAGAGGATAAAGTATGACCACCGACAAGCCCGAGGTAATGCTGATCGGCCCGCCCAAGCCGGTCGTTGTGAAAGGTTTGGACGCGATCTGCATCGTGCATAAGGTCGCCGCGGCGAAAGACCCTGACGCCTTCATCGCCGGCCATTCGCACGTGCGCGCCATCGCCTGCAGCGACACGGCATGCAAAATCCCCGGCGATCTGATGGCGCGCTTTCCAAATCTCCAACTCGTCTCGAGCTTCGGCGTCGGCTACGACCACATGGACGTCAAATGGGCCGCCGCACACAACGTGGTCCTGACCAATACGCCGGGCGTCCTGACCGAGGAGGTCGCCGATACCGCGCTCGGGCTGTTGCTTTGTACCGTGCGCGAATTTCCTCAAGCGGAGCGGTATTTGCGCGCCGGCAAATGGCTCGAGCGCAACTATCCGCTCACCAAGGCGACCTTGCGCAACCGCACCGTCGGCATGGTGGGCATGGGCGCCATCGGCCAGGCGATCGCGCGGCGGCTCGCCGCCTTCGGCGTGCCGGTGGTCTATCACACGCGCAAGCCGCGGCGCGACGTCAACTATCTGCATTGCCCGAGCCTGATCGAGATGGCGCGCGCGGTCGATATCCTCTTGGTCATCGTGCCCGGCGGGCCGGGGACCCAGAACCTGATCAACGCCGAAGTACTCGACGCGCTCGGTTCCGACGGCATTTTGATCAACATGGCGCGCGGCTCGGTGGTCGACGAGCCGGCACTGATCAAGGCGCTCCAGGACAAGCGCATCATGGCGGCGGGCCTCGACGTCTTCGCCAAGGAGCCCGTCGTGCCGCAGGAATTGATCGCGATGGAGAACGTGGTGCTGTTCCCGCATCTCGGCTCGGCGTCGGTCTATACGCGCGAGAAGATGGATCAGCTGGTCGTCGACAACATCGCCGCTTGGGCCGCGGGCAAGCCGCCGCTGACGCCGGTCGCCGAGACGCCTTGGCGATCCTGGAACAAAGACTAGCCGAACCCTTTGGCAAAAAATTGCATCAGTGCCATGCCGGGCCCCGCATGACGGCACCGGATGTGCGTGCTAGCCTGCAAAGGTAAGCGTGAGCAGTTTCGACATGAGTCGTATCGCTGTCGTGGCCATCGCGGCTAGTCTCTTTGGCAGCGCCGCGCTGGCCCAAGATGCTCAGCAGCCGCAAAATAGTCCGCCATCCGATCCGGTCGCCGCGGTGGTCGGCGCCTGGGAGCTCTCCAACGCCGACCATGACAAGACCTGCCGCCTCATTCTCCGCGCCGACGCCGCGCCTGGCGGCAATAAGATCGACGTCGACAAGAACTGCCCCAGTGTCTTTCCCTCGACCAAGGACATCACCGCCTGGGCGGTCGACAATTACGGCAGCTTGCGGCTGCTCAATGCCCAGGGCGAGGCGGTGATCGAATTGACCGAAGTCGAGAGCGGCATGTACGACGGCTTCACGCCGGAAGAAGGTCGCTATGTCATGCAGTCCGCTGCGGCGGCGCCGGTCCGCTCCCCCGACGACATGATCGGCGATTGGGGCATCGCGCGCAGCACCGGCAAGCCGATCTGCATGCTCTCGCTCGCCAATACCGCGGCTGCGGCCGGCTCCGATAATCTGGCGCTAAAACTCAAGCCCGGCTGCGACGCGCTGGTCACCCGTTTCGGCCCGACGTCCTGGCGCATGGACAACGGCGATCTGGTGCTGCAATCGGCGCGCGGGCAGACTTGGCGTTTCGAAGAGAACGACACCAATACCTGGCAGCGCCTGCCGGAAAGTGCCGATCCGATATTGCTGGTGCGGCAGTAACGGATAAACTTCAGACATCATCAGATTAGCCAATGAGCAAACGGCATCAGGTCGTCATTGTCGGTGGAGGACCCGTGGGCGTCGCGCTCGCGGTCGAGCTGGGGCAGCGCGGCATCGCTTGCGCCTTGGTCGAGCGCCGCCGCGAGCCGCAGCGCATCCCCAAAGGGCAGAACCTGACCCAGCGCTCGGTGGAGCATTTTTATTTCTGGGGTGTCGCCGAAGAGCTGCGCGCTGCGCGCCTCTTGCCGCCCGAATTTCCTATGAGCGGCATCGTCGCCTACTGCGACCTCAACAACGAATACTGGTACGCGCCGCCACTGCGCGAGATCGTCAATTCCTATTACTTCCAGAACAACGAACGGTTGCCGCAGTACCAGGGCGAATCTGTCTTGCGCAAACGGATGGCGCAGCTGCCGAGCGTCGAAGCTCGCTTCGGCTGGATCGCCGAAACCATCGAGCAGGATGTCAATGGCGTGCGCGTGACCATCGCCAAAGACGGCGGCGCCGAGCGCGAGGTGTTGGAGGCGGACTACGTCGTCGGCTGCGACGGCGGTCATTCGACCGTGCGCCAACAGATCGGCATCGAACGCGGCGGTGCCGATTTCAACGAGCTGATGGTGCTGGCGCTGTTCCGGTCGCGCGAACTGCACGAAAAGCTCAAGCGCTTTCCGCCGCGCTCCACCTATCGGGTCATTCATCCCGACTTGGGCGGCTACTGGCAGTTCTTCGGCCGGGTCGACGTCGGCGAGAGCTGGTTCTTCCACTCGCCGGTGCCGGCCAATACCACGCGGGACAATTACGACTTTCATGGCCTCCTGCAAAAAGTCGCCGGCTTCAGCTTCGCCTGCGACTTCGACTATGTCGGCTTCTGGGATCTGCGCATCGCGGTTGCCGAGAAATATCAGGTCGGCCGCGTTTTTATCGCCGGCGACGCCGCCCACTCGCATCCGCCTTACGGCGCCTACGGCCTCAACAACGGCCTCGACGACGTGGTCAATCTCGGCTGGAAGATCGCTGCAAAGATCAATGGCTGGGGCAGCGATGCGCTGTTGCAGACCTACACCGAAGAACGACGCCCGATCTTCAAGGAAACCGCCGAGGATTTCATCGAAGCGGGTATCCAAAGAGACAAGGAATTTCTCGGCCGCTATAGCCCCGAGCGCGATCGCGCCGAGTTCGAAAGCGCCTGGAAGGAGCACGCCAACGCCGCGGCGCCGCGGGTCTTAACCTATGAGCCAAACTACGAAGGATCGCCGATCGTATTTGGCCCCGCGGGCGGCGTGAGCAGCGCCCACGGCTCGCACACTTTTATGGCGCGCGCCGGCCACCACCTGCCGCCGCAGCTTCTCAGCTCCGGCCGCAACGTGTTCGAGGAACTCGGCCCGGATTTCACTTTGCTCGCATTCGACGCCGATGACCGGACGATCCTGGCTTTCACCGACGCGGCCAAGGCGCTGAACGTTCCTCTGAAGATCGTTCGCGACAGCTATAGCGATGGCCGCCGAGCCTATGAGGCCAGCCTAATTCTGGTTCGCCCGGACCGTTACATCTGCTGGTCCGCAGTGAGCGCACCCGCCGATGCGGCAGCAATTCTCCGCAAGGTGGTCGGCCGCGGGTAGCCACGGCCGTCTCATCAAAAGTTCCGGCGGCCGGCTATCTCGTTGACGATATTCGATTACTTGAAACTGTCACAATGCAGAAATAAGGGCAGGCGATCCGGCCCGTCATCACGCGCCGCGCGCGACCATCCCGTCGCCGGGAACCCCATTCCGGTTGTGGCAGCATGCGATTACCGCTATGGTTCATGGTGTTTTGTAAAGTATTGGGGTGGTTCGATGCGTAAAGTCTCCGACTTTCTCGCGCGCGCCGGCGTCTCTTCGACACCTGAGACCCTGGCGGCGCTGACCGGCAAGCCGCAAAACTCAAATCGTCCTGACGACAACGGCAAGTCGACTTTCACCAATATCGGCGAGCGCATCGGCGGCGACAACGAAGCGCTGCGACATTTGCTGATCGACACCGGGCTGCAGTTCGGCGCGCTCGACGAATTGAAGGAGACCTTCGGCAAGCTGGTCGATCCGCTGCACAACCTGCTCAGCACGCTCGAACAGGCAAAATTCGACAATGCAAGCTTGCGCGGCGCGCTGACCGAGCTGCGCTCGAGCCACGAGACGCTGCGCAGCGATTTCGCGGGACTGGAAAAGAAATCGTCCGAGCTCGAAGGTGACAATCACCGCCTGACCCGCGAATTGACGGCGGCGCAACAGTCGGCGCAGGGGCTGGACGGCGACAAGACCAAGCTGACCGGTGAAATCGCAGCGATGCGCGTCGCCTTGGCCAATCTCGAAAAGCAATTGGGCGAAGAAGCCAACAACGGCCGGTCGCTGGGCGACGAGAAGCGGCTGTTGCTGGAACGCGCCGATACCGCCGACAAGCGGATCATCGAATCGGAGGCGGCAGCCAACCTGGCGCGCGAAAAGCTGTCATTGCTGGAGAATGAAAAAGACTCGCTGCAGTCGGCACTCGATCAAACCCTGACCCAGTCGTCGCGAACCTCGCGCCGCCTTGCCGAGATCGAGAACGCCTTGTCCGAAGCGCGCGCCCGCCTGCAGCAGATGGAACACAACCTGGCCGCGGTCGAGGATGAGCGCAAAAAACTGTCCGCGGCCTTGGACGAAGCCAACGAGCGGCGGCAATCGGAAGTCTATGCGCTGACCCTGAAACTCGACGCCATGCGTTCGCGGTCGACCGCGGCGGAAAAGCTGCTCGCCGAAATGCGCCAAAGCCTGGTGGCGCGCACCGAGGAAATCAGAGCCACCGAAGCCAAGCTGATGGAAGCAGTGCTTGGCCGCAGCGGCGCGGAAAAGAAGGCCGAACAACTCACCTCCGCCAACGAAGCCCATGACCGGCAGAACAAGAAACTCGAACAAACTCGCCTGTCGCTAACCGACCGCTGCAACGTGCTGTCGGAAACCGTCAAGGCGCGCGACAGCTCGCTCTCCCACGCCCAGGACAAGATCAAGTCGCTGACCGATCGGGTCGAGTTGCTCAAGGCCGAAGCCGCGGCCAGCCACGCCAAGGCGGACAAGCGCATCGAGCAGCTCAATTCGGCAATCGAGCGCGAACGCGCCGAGCGCGCCGTCGCCGAAGGCGCCTTGGAGGCGACCCGCTCCGACTACGGCCGGCTGCAACGCGAAATCTCGGCCGAGCGTTCGCTGCGGCGGCGCAGCGCCCCCGAGGAGGCTTTCGACGCCGACAAGGCGAAAGAGGCCCGGCCGTCAAAGAACGGCAACGGCGCGGGCCATAGTACTGGCAATGGCGAACCGCCGGCAGCGCCACCACACAGCGGCGCGGCCTGACCGCGGCCGATCAAAGCGGCTTGATCTCGACCTTGCGGAATTTGACGACACCGCTCTCGTCGGTAACGCCCTTGCCGTGCTGCAGCGCGATCCGGCCTGAAGCGAACTTGTCGGATTTGGCGCCATCGACGGTCTTTTGCCCGTTGAGGATCACGGTAAACGTGTCGCCCTTCGCCGTGATCTCATAGACGTTCCATCTGCCGCCGGCCTTCGGCATGGGATCGACCGCGGCGACGTCGACAATCGCGCCGGTGCCGTATTTCGGTTCAGGCCTCGTGTCCCAGATATTGACCTCATAGGAGGTCTTTCCGGACACGCTGTTGGGATCGGTGCAGCGGATGAAGACGCCGCTGTTGGTCTTGTCCTCGATCCAGAATTCGACCCGGAGCTGGAAATCCTTATAGTCATTCTTCGACACCATGAAGCCGTTGCCGTTGTCGGCGACCAGGGCGCCGTCCTCCAGCTTCCAATTGGCGGTGCCGATCGGGCTCCAATTGTCGAGGTTCTTGCCGTCGAACAACGTGATCCAACCGGCCTCGGCTTGCGCGGCCGCGTCGCGCGACGGCGGCGCCACCAACAGACCGATACTGCAAATGAACAACGATGTTGCGATGATAGCCCAGCGCTTCATGGTGATTCCTCCCGTTGCAGGCTGTTTTGTTGTTAGGTTTATACAGCAGGCCTATATTGGCCCACTCTGACCAATTTTAATCCCTTCGAGCTCGCGTGTCCCGCCTTGCCTGTCCCAGCCGGGGAAATCAGTGCGGAGATCCTAGCCGCAAAACCTTCCAATTGTTGCAGTCTCTGATCCACGAGCGCCTTGATCAAAATACAACTTTGGATTAGTATTGCAACTCCATGTTCTCAACATGAGTCAGACGTTCAGGGGACCTATCACGGAAAAGCGGGAGCGACGTCTAGAGGTAGTGTGGGCGACTCCTGATGATAGAGAGAAAGCGTCCGATGAGAGCCAACTAGCCGCCGACTATAAAAATAGCGGTTCTGAGTGATCAAAATAGGGGATGGTGATGCTGCGACCTCAGAAAATGTTATCGGCGACAATGTTCTGGATTGCTTTATTTGCGGTGCCTATGTGGAGCTCATTTGCTAATGCCGATGGCAGTGGCGGTTCAGTGCAATCATACAGCGTGACAATTTATTCCGGACAAAACGGACTTAATGATATTGTGTTAAAAGGTGTTCGTGCGCAGGTGTTTCTATTCCTGCAGCCGCCCCAAGGGCAAAGTCCTTTGGACTGGGTATATACTCTCGATTTTTTTGAGCCAGGATTCTCTTTGTCGAGCAATGGCAACGATCATCACGTTTATTTTCCGGTATCGAGTTTACCAGTCGTTCTGCAATTACTTCGGGATGGTAAGAAATTGTCATTCAAGTTAGACGCGACTGGCGTCTGGGCGCTTGACATTGCTCGCGTAGACTATCCTCAATAATTGAGCACCAGCGAAATCCAGGATGAGCATATAACCTGATCAATAGCTCTCGCATTTTGCTTCGGTCAGCGCGGGCTACATCATATCAGCTTCAGCCCCTTCAAGCTCGCGTGTCCCTCTTTGCCGACGACGATGTGATCGTGCACCGAAATACCGAGCGGCTGCGCCACCGCGATGATCTGCTGCGTCATCTGGACGTCGGCGTGCGACGGCGTCGGATCGCCGGAAGGATGATTGTGCACCAGCACGATCGCGGTGGCCGATAGCTCGAGCGCGCGCTTGACCACTTCGCGCGGATAGACCGGGGCGTGGTCGACGGTGCCGGTCTGCTGCACTTCGTCGGCAATGAGCTGGTTGCGCTTGTCGAGAAACAGCACTCGGAACTGCTCGCGGTCGGCGAACGCCTGCGCGGTGCGGCAATAGTCCAGCACGCTCGACCAGGATGACAGCACCGGCCGCTTTTTCACCGCGCCGCGAAGGAGCCGGCTCGCCGCCGCCTGCACGACCTTGAGCTCGGTGATGCCGGCGTCGCCGAGGCCTTTGACTTCGCGCAGCCGCGACTGCGGCGCCGCAATGACCTCGGCGAACGAGCCGAATTTTTCCAACAGCGATTTGGCCAGCGGCTTGACGTCGCGCCGCGGCAAGGCGCGAAACAACAACAATTCGAGCAACTCATAATCGGACAAAGCGTCGGTGCCGGCCTCGCGAAAGCGCTGGCGCAGCCGTTCGCGGTGGCCGTGAAAATGCGGCGTGGCCTCGGCGAGGCCGGCTTTGCTGTCGCGCTTCTTTTCCAGCATGAGATTTCGCACGCAACTTTCGCCCCCGCCGCGTCCGCAGTCGCCGGGGCCGACGCCGCCAAGGATGACCGGATTAGGAATTTTTGCAATCGCCTTGCGGCGGCCGAGCGG
>Ga0210398_10005425_pt1 | contig 11848 bp, 5 predicted proteins | sample IncBWC4OmetaG_FD_161047 | JGI IMG/M metagenome (GOLD analysis project Ga0210398, IMG submission 161047) | Forest soil microbial communities from Barre Woods Harvard Forest LTER site, Petersham, Massachusetts, United States - Inc-BW-C-4-O | ecosystem: Environmental > Terrestrial > Soil >... | reverse complement strand
ACGGCGGGCTTCCGGTCAGCAGTTCGTACAGCATCGTGCCCAGCGAAAAAACATCGCTTCGCGGATCGAATCGCGCCCCCGGCAGGGTGTGCTCCGGCGAAAAATAATCCGGCGTACCCACGATTTCGCCGGGCCGCGTTACGCGCCTGCTGTCGCTCTCCAGATGCTGCGCCAGCCCAAAATCCAGAATCTTTGGTTCTAAATCAGCGCTCACCAATATGTTCGTCGGCTTCAGGTCGCGATGTATGATCTGGTGCTCGTGCAGAAAATCCGCCGCCAGCGCCACCTTGCGCATCAGCTCCGCTTTTTGCGTCAGCGTCAGTGCGCGCCCCGCTTCGGCGAGCGACCTTCCCTCCACCAATTCCATCACGAAGTGCGGAAGTTCGTCCGGCGCGCCCAGGCTGAAGATATGCACGATGTTCGGATGGCTAATCTGTGCCAGTGCCCGCGCCTCGTGCATGAAGCGCGTCTTGACCGATTCTTCCGCGCGGTAGCGTCCTCCGAGTATTTTGATCGCCACCTTTCGGTTCAATCGCTCGTCATATCCCAGGAGAACCCGCCCCATTCCACCGGCGCCAATCTCCCCGAGAATTTTGTGCCCGGAGAGCCTCTCGGGCAATTCTTCTCCTCCTTCGGATTCCGGACCAGAGCCCTCGGGAAATGGCGGTCCATCCATCTCATTCAACGATTCCAGCAACGGCCGAAGCTCATTTTCCAGTCCGGGGCAAGTCTTGCAGAACGCATCAATATCCACCGTCTCTTCGCGCGCGACCTGATCCAGGTATGCCGCCAGCGCTCCGGCTACCGCACGCTCGCGCTCCGTTGATCCTTCCTCGCGGGACGCAGGATTCTCAGGATTTCTTGGGGATTCTTCTGCGCCCATCGTCATTGCGCCGGCGCTGCCAGCTCGCGGAAGCGTTTCAGCGCTCGGTGCAGCGTGAGGGCCACGCTCTCCCGCGATTTCTTCACGCGTTCGGAAATTTCTTTTGTCGTCAGTCCCTCGAACTTTGCCAGCAGGATTATTTCCCGGTATTCCGCCGGGAGGGAATCCAGTTTTTTGAACAGGATCTGCATGTTTTCTGTCCGGGCAAACACCTGGCTCGGCGTTTCTCTATCCACCGGCTCGGGCCCCGCCGGGTTACTCTCCGACCGGAACCTTAGCATCTCTTCCGCGTGCCGCTTCCCACGGTTCTGGTACCGGACGGCGTCCACGACTACGTGGTCTGAGATCCGCGATAGCCAAGCCATCAAACTTCCGGGAGACTGATACGTGAAATTGCCCATATCCTGGGCCGCCGCCAGGAACACCTCTTGCAGGATGTCGTCCACCTCAACCGCCCCGCGCAACTCTGAGCTCATCCTGTAGTACACCAGCACCGCCAGCCTCCGACGGTACTTACGGAAGATCAGGCTGAAAGCCTCCGTCTCGCCCCTCTTGAAGCGCTCGACCAAGCCAAATGTAGATGTTGCAGAGTCCATCTTTTCGCCGCCAGGGCTTGCTGTTCGCGATTTCCAGTACTCTATCTACACATGCAGGTGCTAAGCAAGCATCCCAGATGGTTCCGCAGGCCAGGCTCGCCATCCTCCGCAAATAGCCAAAATGCGCTCCGGGGTAGTGGATGTCTCCTTCCGCCCGGCGAACGTTGTGCCCGCCGCGATCCGTGGGTATGCTCGCGCAGGTAACCCAGCACCGGGCTCAGCCACGATTGCGCAGATAGATGGGCTGCCCCGCGCACGCGTCAGGTAGCCGGGAGAGCTACAAGGAAGACCGTCTCTCGAAAAACAGACGTGAACGTGCTGGGAACTTTGTCAACGATTCTGACGACGGCCCGCAATGGGGGCTACTCCTGTGAACAGATCAACCTCGACAAACTACGCCTACCAGCGGTGTGAATGAAGTATGCAGCCCGTCATTCACACCCGACCAACGCAAACCTATCCTGGCGGTTGCTGAGGAGCCTTGGCGTACGATGTTCTGCACTGCCCTTGGTGGGAATGTCTGAGGCAAGGCTGGAGAGGGTCCGTTCGAAAGGCGAGTCGCTGCGCGAGATGATCTCCCTGCTGGCCGCCTTTAGGGCGTTGGCCAAGTTTACTCGATGCTGGGACCTGCCCACCTCTGATCTCCGCCACGGCTGATCTCGTTCATGTAATTTGTTGCGCGATCTCCGCGTATGTCATTCATTTCAAAGGCGCTCCCGGTCTTGACAAGGAACAACGCTTATTGCCAATCGTCAAACACCAGACACTAATCTCTCGCAAGCCTACTAATTGGCCGCAAGACAGCTTTATTAATGACCTGTAAATTCGGGGGAAATATGCCAGCTGGGGCCCCGACACGGCGATTCGGCGCAATGAGTGAAAGTCATTGCAAAACTGAGCCGACTGGTCTCGGCTTTCTCTTTTGCGGGGGTTGGCACACGGACGTACGTGATTTTTGCCGGAACGAGCGACTTCGCCCTGGGGGTACCAAACGATGTATATGACAACTCGCGAAATCATCAAAACGTGGCTTATCCGGTGCGGCAGCGTTTTCGCCCTTTTGCTCGCCGCCGCCTTGGCGTGTGGCGCGCAGGTCGGTAGCGGCTCCATCCGTGGCTCAGTGACAGATTCGTCGGGCGCGGCAGTGGCAGGCGCGAAAGTGACGCTCAAAAACGTTCAGACCGGCATCGTGACCGATATGGTGACCGACACGGACGGCCGCTACACGATGCAGAGCTTGGCCATTGGCGAGTACCAATTGCAAGTGCAGCTACAGGGGTTCAAGACCGAGCAGAGGAACAACATCATTCTGCAAGTGGGCGATCAGCGGGAAATGAATATCACTCTATCGATCGGCGAGATCTCGCAGTCTGTTTCGGTTGACGCTCAGGTGGCGCAAGTCGACACTAACTCGGCCACGGTGTCCGGTCTGATTAATCAGGCTCAAATGCGCGACCTCCCCCTCAATGGCCGGAACTTCGAACAGTTGATCATGCTGGCCCCGGGGACTCAGCGGGTAACGAATGGAGATCATAGCTCGTTTTTCGGGAATTCTGACGAGTATGCGTTTGCCGGGGTCCGCCCGGTCGGGCAGGCCCTGGAAATTGACGGGCAAGACGTCGAGGATTTCTGGGACCGCGGAGGAGGTTCAGCTGTCACCGGGACTTCCCTGGGAGTCGATTCCATCGCCGAGTTCCAGGTTTTCTCGAGCGACGCTGGCCCGCAATTCGGCGGTAGCGGCGGGGGCATTAACGCCGCGACCAAGGGCGGTACCAACTCTTGGCACGGCTCCGCCTACGAATTTTTCCGCGATAGCTACATGGATGCGCGCAACTATTTCGATCCTCTCACTGGTCCCCCGGCTTTCCGACGCAACCAGTATGGAGGAACCCTGGGCGGGCCGATGAAGAAAGACAAATCGTTCTTTTTCGTGAATTTCGAGGGATTGCAGCAGCATCTCGGCGAAACGGTTATCTCCACCTTGCCCGACGCGGCGGCGATTGCGGAAGTAACGAACCCTTTCGTCCTTGCCGCGCTGAAGGCGCAGCCGTTGCCGAACGGGGCGGACAACGGCAATGGAACCGGGCAAAACACGGAGGTGGGTACTCAGACGGCTAGCGAGAACTATGTGGTTGGCAGGTGGGATTACAAGCTCACCTCAAAGGATTCCATTTTCGTTCGCTACATCCTCGATCGGGCGAACTTGCATGAGCCGTTTGCGTCCAATTCCCTGGCCCAATATCCGCAGACGAACTATCAGCACAACCAGTTCCTCGTCCTTTCTGAGCAGAAGCAGATCTCCTCCACGCTGATCAATCAGGCGAATTTCAACTATGCTCGTGTCGTGCAGATCGGAAATATCACCGCGCGCATTCCAGCATTCAACTGCAATCCGGAAAATGGATACGACTGCGGAATTCTTTCTCCCGGCATCAGCACCATGGGGATTATCACCAACGGAGCGCCAATCTACTTTTACGTCCAGAACAAGTTCGAACCCAGAGACGATATTTTCTGGACCAAAGGCGGCCATGCAATTGCCATTGGTGTGCTGGTCGAAAGGCAGCAAACGGAATCGAACACGCCTGTGCAGCCCGGGGGGAACTACTTCTTTTCAGCCTACGGATATAACCCATCGGGTGGTGCGCCTCTGCCGAATTCTTTCCTGTCGGGACAGCCATCCTCGTTCATCGGCGCGTTGCCTGGGCAAGCCGACAGCCGACGGGATTTTCGCGAAACGGACGCTACCGGCTACATCCAGGACGTCTGGAAAGTCCGTCCGAAACTTACGCTCAACATGGGTCTGCGCTATTCATTCGCTTCGAACCCCCTCGAAGTCCATAACAAGCTCTTCGCTTTCATCCCGTCAGATCCGGACTTCGTGAATGCGCCGCACGTGTTCCAGTCCAATCCCGCGTTGCACAACTTCGATCCCCGTCTCGGCCTAGCGTGGTCACCTTTCAAGGACAACCGGACATCGGTGCGCGTCGGCTTTGGCATCTTCCACGACGTTTATCAGGTCCGAAGCTACGGAGTTGGCTACAATTTTTTGCCGCCTTTCAACCAGTTAACGGTGCCTTTCCCAGCGTTCACGGTTCCGGTCGTTTTCCAGAGCACGGTCCCCGCCGGCACGGCCTCTGCCGTCCTGCCCTCGGTTCACGATGCTCTTGGCTACAACATTTGCTGCACTCCTTACGTGATCCAGTACAACTTGACCGTGCAGCGCGAGTTGCCAGGGCGCGTGATCTTGACTGCGGGGTATCTCGGCAACCAGGGCAATCACTTGCTGGCTCAGGTGGAATTGAATCCGCCGGAAAACTCGGGGACCCTTCAGAACCCACAGTTCGCCCAACTAGTGAACGGCGTGCTCGTCACCAACCCGCGCATGAATTCCAATTTCGGATCCATGGGCGAAATAATGCCTGACGGCCACTCCAGCTTCAACGCGCTGCAGTTAATCGCGAATAAGGCGTTCAGTCACGGTTTGCAGGCACAAGCGAACTTTACGTACTCAAAATGCATGGACGACAGTTCGGGGGCCTACTCGATCGATACGTTTGCCTACGTTGCTCCACCGTCGCCCTATCCGATATCTCACAATCGTGGGAATTGCGGCTTCAACCGCGACAAGGTCTTCACTCTCAATTTCGTCTACAGCTTGCCCTTCCACGGAAACCGGTTCGTGCGAGGCTGGCAGATCAGCAACATACTGACACTCGACGGCGGAGACCCCTTCACGGTGGAAGATGAGTTCGACTCAGCTGGATTGCAAGGACAGAACAGCGCCGACTTGCCCAACATCGTTCCCGGCAGGAACCCCGGCAATATCACCTTACACAATCCGAACCAATGGTTCGATCAGTCGGCGTTCACATTGCCGACTCCCGGCACGATTGGAAATGAGGGCAGGGACGTATTCACAGGCCCAACGCTGAAGCAGGACGACGTCGCGATCATGAAGAACTTCTCCATAGAGAAGTACACTCTTCAATTCCGGTTCGAAGCGTTCAACGTGTTCAATCATCCCAACTTTGCCGATCCCAACTTCGGTGTGTTCCTCGATGCGGCGGGCGATCGAGACCCCACTTCGGGTCTCATCACCAGCACGGTAACGACATCCCGGCAATTGCAGTTGGCGGTGAAGTTTATCTTCTGAGCGGGGAGAAAAACGGTACCCGGCCGGCAAGTGAGCTGGGGAACGCTGAGATGATTCGGGGACTACAGACAGTCCTTAGTCGGAAGGTGCCGGTGCGGCACTGAGCTTTGACTCAATTCCAAGCGGGTAAAACGGCAGTCACACGCCGCACCCTCGTGAACCGCGGATAGACGGAATCGAGAGTGGAAACTCTCAGGCGGTATAGTCTGGGCCGTAACGCAGCGGCTGGGAGGCTCGAGCACGGAAGAGCAGGCCCAATTCGACACGTAGCTTGTGCAGGAAATCGCTGGGAATGCGGAGCACCAAAATGACAATCAGCGGCCGCGGGATCTAGCATATGCAACTGACCAAAGAGCGGAACAGAACCGTAGAAGGGTGGTGGATGCCCATGAAGCAAAATCACGCGGCACGCAGAGTCGTCATTCTTGCCAGCCTGGCGATCTTCGGAGTTTTTGCAGCGCTGGTGTCGGCCCGGACCGCGACCCCGTCGTGGCGATCGAATAGGACCGCCCCCGAGTCGGCCTACGAAGTCTACGCCATTCGGTACGGGACTCTGAAGAGTTTTCCGCTAGGAGAGCTGGTAAAAGGTGAAGACAAGAACAAAAAGATCGACATAGCGCTCATGATCTGGCTGGTAAAGGGCAACGGCCGGAACATCCTGGTGGATTCGGGGTTCTATCGCGACGCCTTCATGAAGCAATGGAAGCCGGCCGACTACATGCAGCCTTCGGAAGCGCTTTCCAAGCTCGGCTTGAAGCCGGAAGACATCACCGACGTCATCATTTCCCACGCTCATTGGGACCATGTCGACGGGACGGACCTATTTCCGAAGGCGCGCGTCTGGATTCAGAAAGAGGAATTTGAGTATTACGACCAACCCGAACACCAGAAAGACTCCGGAGTTTTTGCGGTGGACATGGCGATGCTTGAGAAGGTAAGAGCCGAGGGCAGACTGGAGTTGGTCGATGGAGACGATAAGACCGTCCTCCCCGGGATCACTGTCTACACCGGGGGGCGCCACACCTACGCCTCGCAGTACGTGGGGGTGAACACCAGCAAGGGAATTGTCATACTCGCCTCAGATAATGTCTACCTCTATGAAAACATCGAGAAGAGTCTCCCCATCACTGCCACTTTCGATGCGGAATCGAATTTGCGTGCGCAAGAACGAATGAAGAAACTTGCGGGCAGCCCCGGCCTGATCATCCCCGGCCACGATCCGGCGGTATTCGTCAAGTTCCCGAAGCCCGGCAACGGAATAGCCCTTATTTCCTGAGAGCAATTTCTACTTTGTGAGGTCCTAGTTCTACATCCGATTCGAGGGAGAGACAGCGCCATGCCAACCATTATCCAGAGGACCCAGCGATCAATATTATGGCTGGCGTCGTTCGCTGTAGGGATGGTGTGGTTTGGCGGAAACCTCCGTGCTCAAAGTCAAGAGAAAGCGAATCCTTTTGAGCCGCTTCATTTTCGTTTTATCGGACCAATGGGAGGACGCACGTCGGCAATTACAGGCGTGGTTGGCCAGCCAGCAGTCGCTTATATCGGGAGTGCGAACGGCGGAATCTTCAAGACGTCCAACTTCGGAGTCACGTGGAAGCCTCTCTTCGAAAACCAACACACTGGTTCGATCGGCGCGCTAGCCGTCGCGTCAACAGCCCCTAACGTTGTTTGGGCTGGAACGGGAGAGCCTTGGATCATCCGGGCTGACCCGGGACCGGGGGATGGTGTTTACAAGTCCACGGATGGAGGCGACAGCTGGCAGCACGTAGGATTGGAACAGACGGGGCACATCACCGAAATTGTGATCGATCGACAGAACGCCAACATCGTCTACGTCTGCTCCGTTGGCCAAGTCTATAAACCCGGCCATGAGCGAGGCGTTTTCAAGACCACCGATGGCGGACAGACGTGGCAGCAAGTGCTTTTCGTCAACGAGGGGACCGGATGTTCCGACCTGGTCGTGGATCCGCACGATCCCTACACACTCTTTGCGGGCATGTGGCAGGTGGCCATCCATACATGGGATTTGCACAGCGGAGGGCCCAGCAGCGGAGTTTACGTGACGCACGACGCGGGTGCGACATGGCAGAAGCTGGCGGGCAACGGTTTGCCGGCCGCGGACCACCCATTGGGTCGGGTTGGCGTGAACATCGCGCAGACGAACCCGAAACGAGTTTACGCACTTATCGAAGATCACCCCCCAGGGCTTTACCGCTCCGATGACGGCGGAAAGCAATGGGAATTGGTCAACTATACCTATGCGCTCGGCGGCCGCTTCCCATACGACAGTCGCTTCGGGGTCTCGACCGGCAATGAAGATCTGCTTTATTTCTTGGGGCAGGCTTGGTTCGTGTCCGAAGACGCTGGCAAGACGCTCATCGCCAAACCGACGTCAGCTGGGGGTGATCTTCATAACATTTGGATTGACCCAAATGACGCAAATCACTTCATGGTAAGTGACGACCAGGATGGCACGATCACGTGGGACGGCGGCAAGACCTATATGCGGATAATTTTGCCGAATTCCCAGTTCTTTCATGTCGTTACCGACGATCGGATTCCATATAATATTTATGGGAACAAGCAAGATGCTGGATCTTTCGGTGCGCCAAGCAACAATCTAACTGGGGCCAAGGGCGGTATTACGCAGGGTGACTGGTTTAGTGTTGCCGGTAGTGAGAGCGGATACCTAGTACCCGATCCAAGTGATGAGAACATTTTCTGGGTTAGTGCTTATTACGGTGACATAGGCCGGGTAAATCTGAAAACTGGGGAATCTCGCACGGTGTCTCCGTGGCCAGATGCCCCCTTCGGCGTAAAGCCAGCCGATATGAAATACCGCTACAACTGGAACATACCGATACTGGTTTCTCCCCATGACCACAATCGGGTGTACATCGGCAGCCAGTACGTCATGATGACGACGAACGCGGGGCAGTCGTGGCAAGTAATCAGCCCAGACCTGACTCTTAACGAAAAGAGCCATGAACAGGATTCAGGTGGCGTGACACCTTACAATTTAAGTACGTTCTCAGCCGAGACAGTTTTTGCCATTAGCGAGTCACCCCTTAAGGCCGGTGTGATTTGGGCCGGTACTGCCGACGGACAAGTCCAAGTAACCCGCGACAGCGGAGCACACTGGAACAACGTAACGAAGAACATGACGGGTTTGCCGCCATGGGGCACCGTCCAGAACATTGATCCGTCGCATTTCGACGCGGGCACGGCCTATGTGTCAGTGAGCCTGTGGCAGGAGGGCGACAATAACCCCTACGTGTACAAAACGGCCGACTTCGGACAGACATGGAAATTAATCTCTGGGGATATTCCCAAGTCCGTGTTCAACTTTCCGCTCTGTTTGATCGAGGATCCGAAGCGACAGGGGATGCTGTATCTGGGCACCGGCAACGCGCTCTACGTCAGCTGGGACGATGGAAAACATTGGACGCCATTGCGAAACAACCTGCCGCCGACGTCCATCAAATGGCTGACGATTCAGAAGAATTACAACGATCTGGTCATAGCCACGTACGGCCGCGGGATATGGATTCTCGACGACATCACGCCGCTTCGCGACTGGGACAAGGCACAGGAATCTGACGTCTACTTGTTCAAACCCCGCCCGGCCTACCGTTACCGTTCCATTTATAACGGCCGGCTGGCCGAAGATTCGCGCTTGAAAGTGGGCGAAAATCCGCCCGACGGCGGCGACATCAATTTATATCTGAGCAAGCCAGCGAAGGACGTGACACTCACGATCAAAGACGCAAACGGTGCAATCGTTCGCACACTTAAGGTTGACGGCATGGCGGGATTGAATCGAGTTTGGTGGAATCTCGAATGCGACCCCGCCCATGTCGTGAAGCTGCGCACCCCTCCGCCCGACGCCCCGTGGGTCCAATTATCGCGAGAAGGCTGGCGGCCGATCGTGAGCCTGACGAGCTTTCAAGGCGCGCCGCGTGTAATACCTGGAACCTATATGATCCAACTCAGCGTAAACGGGAAGCAGCTATCGGAACCGATGGTGGTCGAGAGAGATCCGAACTCCGAAGCCACCGACCAGACAATCAGCGAAGAGGTTGCCTTTGGTCGCGAAGTCCTCGGCGAATACAACCAAGTGGCAGACATGATCAACCAACTTGAGTGGGATAGCAAACAAGCTATGGATCTCAAGGCCATGTTAACGGACCGAGGCGAACCCGACCATCTGCTCGAAGAAACTGTGAATCTAGAGACGAAAATCATCAGCCTTGAAGACAAGTTGTTTCAAATTCATGTAACTAGCGCGAGCATCGAGGAAGGCATTTCTATGCCTATGAAGCTCTATGAGAGGATGGCGGCCCTGGTGGAAGCAGTTATGCATGGCAACGCCGCCGGTGGCGGCGCAGGTTTCGCACCAACCGAAGCAGAGATTGCAGTGAACAAGACCTATCGGCAAGAGCTCGCCGAGTGCCAACGGGAGTTCGAGCAACTCACAGATAAGGAAGTGCCGGCCTTCAACGAAAGGCTCAAGGTGAGTCATCTCGTTGCCGCCATTGCCCCCTGAGCGCTAATCTTGCTTGCTGGATGACGCGCTTCAAATTGTTGTTGGGGCAGGACGGAGACCTCCACTGCTCAAGTCCCACACTACCGATTAGAGTGCTTTAGTTAGGGTGGCGCTGGGGCAACTCGCAAGAACTGCATCCTCTATTTCCCCGTTTCTCTGGATTCATAAATTTCATAACAACTTTGTGCCCATGTGAACTACTGTCGTCTCGGAGAGGAGGTGACTACTCGGTTAGATGTGCCGACCGGGCAAGACTCAAATCGTCCAAATCGACCTTTATTCGATCAAAGCCTTGCGCTAGACTCCGCTTCATCGGCTCCAGGGCCCCGGGGATAGCTCTCCGATCTATAATTCATTCCGAGTCCCCGAAAAATCCCGAGCCGCGCGTTCGGATCTACGGCCATAGTCCTATGCTTTAGGGGAGGGTTTCGTTATGTTTTCAGATGCATCGGTCGTCCCGTTCTCCGGAAAGACCCTACGATCGCATTCAACGGCGGGATTTCGGCTGACTGAGAAACTCTTCGGACCCGATCGTCGAAATCTCAATCATGCGCACGCGAATGCGTACATAGAAGTGATTCTTAAAGGTGGATATATCCTGTCTCGTCACCGCAGGCCTCAGACGTGCCGCCCATGGACGATCGTGTATCACCCGGCGGGCGAAGTGCATTCCCACTCTTTTCCCTTAGCTGGCGTTCGCATTCTGATTGTCGAGATCGCGCCGCAAGCACTTCCTTGGATTCGGGAATGTTGTCGATTTGCGGAGGATTCGCTGACTTTGGAAGGAGGAGGGCCAGGTTGGCTTGCTGCTCGCCTTTACCGTGAATTTATACATTCGGACGAAATCTCTCCTCTAATTGTTGAGGCCCTTGCACTTGAATTACTCGCGGATATATTGCGAAGCAAACCACCAGGATCGCCCAAGGGAGCTCCTGAGTGGCTCCACCACGCCGATGAGTTGATTCGGGCGAAATTTGCCGAACGGCTCACTCTTGCGGACATTGCGCGTGAGGTCGGCATCCATCCGGTCAATCTTGCGCAGGAATACCGGCGGCGTTACCAATGTACAGTCGGTCATCAGATCCGCAAGTTGCGGCTCGAGTTTGCTTCAAAGCAGATCTCAGAAACCAATTTGGCGCTTATAGATATTGCACTGGCCTCAGGATTCTCTGACCAAAGCCATTTCACGGTGGCCTTTAAGAATTTCACGGGAACGACTCCTTCTGCATACCGTTACATGTGTCGGGAGACTAATCGGCTCAAAACACCGCTAATCGAAGACCAGACAAATGCGGGAGCGTGACGGAGCTCTGGTCCTTATACATAGGTGCGCTCCAAGAGCACTGGTGTTGGTGCGCTCCAGAGTCTTCATGCTCTATCGAGGCAATAATCGTATTCAGGCATACTCCGTCAAGAACCGCGCCGTCTTTGGTCTCGGCTCAAGTTTTGGAGAACCACAAGGCATTAGCTACCGGGTCTTGCCGGTTCGACCGGCTCACAGCCATGAACGACGGCTTCGAATTCATCCAAGATGGACCCATCCCACCAGCCGCGTTTTACTTCTTCCCGCATGATGGCAAAGGCCTTTTCCAAAGGAAGAGCCTTGCGGTAGGGTCGGTCCGTAGTAAGCGCGTCATAAATGTCGGTGATTTGAAGGATTCGTG
>Ga0210398_10005421_pt1 | contig 11852 bp, 9 predicted proteins | sample IncBWC4OmetaG_FD_161047 | JGI IMG/M metagenome (GOLD analysis project Ga0210398, IMG submission 161047) | Forest soil microbial communities from Barre Woods Harvard Forest LTER site, Petersham, Massachusetts, United States - Inc-BW-C-4-O | ecosystem: Environmental > Terrestrial > Soil >... | reverse complement strand
CTGTGTGTTCACGAGAAAGGAGCGGTGCGGGCGCCAGAAGGACTCGGAATCGAGCGTGGCGTTCAGTTCTTCGAGCGTGCGGTAGTTCGACGAGCCTTCTACTTCGCGCGTCACCACGACAATCGCGCTGCCGTCGGTCGTCGCAAAAATAATGTCTTCGCCGTTCACGAGCAGCAGCCGCTGCTGCGATTGCACCAGCACTTTCACCTTTTGCGGCGCACTCTTCGCGGCGCCGAGCTGGTTCACGAGCTGCTCGAGGCGCTCAGTGGCCGACGTCTGCGTATCCAGCATTTTTCGCGCGCGCTGAATAGCCTTCGCGATGCGCGCCTTGTCGAACGGTTTCAGCACATAATCCACGGCGTTCACGTCGAACGCCTGCACCGCGTACTGGTCGAACGCCGTCGCAAATACCACGTGCGGCATTTTCATCTTTCGTTCGACAATCTTTTTTAGCACACCAAAACCGTCGAGACCCGGCATTTGCACATCGAGAAAAACGAGATCGGGTGAGTGCTCCTTGATCAGCGCCACGGCTTCCACGCCGTTCTTCCCTTGCCCGATTATGTTGACTTCGGGAAATGCCTTCAGCAGGAACGCGAGTTCCTCCCGCGCCGGCTTCTCGTCGTCCACGATGATGGTATTGATGGGCATGCTCTCGGGATCCAGAAGTGCCGGGCTGAAGCCCGGCCTCTACAGTGTATGATAACGGCGGAGAAAACGTACGGACTATGCCGCCCAAAGCAACCAGCCGCACTACCGCTAAAGTCCTTCGCAGCAAGATGATTTACAAAGGCCCGGTCTTCGGCCTGCGCCGCGATGACATCATCGAGCCGAGCGGTCTGCGCGTCACCCGCGAAGTCATCACGCATCCCGGCTCCGTCGTCGTTCTCCCCGCACTGCCCGATGGACGCATTGTCCTGATTCGCCAGTATCGACATGCCACGCGGCAGTTCCTTTGGGAATTAGTTGCGGGCCGCATCGACAACGGCGAAAATCCGCGACGCGCCGCGGCCCGCGAACTGATCGAAGAGACGGGCTACCGCGCCAAACGTTTCCACGTTTTCTTGGATATTTTTCCCACGCCCGGTTTTCTCGAAGAACGCATGTACATTCTTCTCGCCGAAGATCTGACGCCGGGCGAGGCGGAGCCGGAAGAAGACGAGAAGATTATCTGCAAGGCTTTCACGCATGGCGAAATCGAACAGATGATTCGCCGGAACAAAATTCGCGACGCCAAATCCGTCGCTGGAATACTGTACTACCTGCGCTTCCTGGTACGTTCCTGATTCCGCGCCAAGTATGCACAGTTCTGCTGATAGGCCCGACTCTTTTCCTCGATCGCACCGGCTTTTGTTTGCAGTGACGATTTTTCTCGGAGCCTTTCTTCTCTTTCTGGTCGAACCGCTCTTCGCCAAACGAATTCTTCCCTGGTTCGGAGGTTCCGCCGCCGTCTGGGCAACCTGTCTGGTCTTTTTTCAATCGGCGCTTCTTCTCGGCTATCTCTACGCCGACGCCACAATTCGTCGCCTCGTGCCGAAGCGCCAGTCCGTCCTCCACTTGGGGCTTCTTCTCGTCAGCATGGTGTGGTTACCGATCGCGCCCGAAATATTCTGGCGCTCGCACGTGCAAATTGATCCAGCCTGGCGCATCCTCGGCTTGCTTACATTTTCGATCGGACTTCCATTTGTCCTGCTGAGCGCCACAAGCCCGCTGCTGCAAACATGGTACGCGCGCCGCGCTTCCGGGCGCTCGCCATACCATCTTTTCGCGCTGTCCAACCTCGCTTCCCTGCTCGCGCTGCTCAGCTTTCCATTTCTGATCGAGCCGCGTCTTTCTTCTCGTCAGCAATCCATCCTCTGGTCCTCACTATATGGCGCCTTCGTGATCTGCTGCTCCGTCTCGGCTTGGCTGAGCCGCAGCAAGAGCGCGAAGTCGATCGACGCGAACAACTCTGTTGAAGAAGCAAGCGAAAATACTCCGCCCGCATTTGGCGTAAGGCTCTTGTGGCTGAGCCTGTCCGCGTGCGGTTCGATGATGCTTCTCGCCGCGACGAATCATCTTTCGCAAAATGTCGCGCCGGTACCGCTCTTGTGGGTCCTGCCGCTCTCGCTCTACCTCTTCTCTTTCGCGCTGGTGTTTGCCAAACGCCAGTTTTATTCGCGATGGTTTGGGACCAGGCTTCTCGCCGTCACACTGGGCTGTGCCGGTTACGCCATCCACGATTCTTCCATCACACACGCCATTCAGATCAGCGTGCCACTTTTCTGCGGCATGCTTTTTGTCGCTTGTCTGTTTTGTCATGGCGAACTCGTTCAGCTAAAGCCTCCCGTTCGCTACCTCACGTCGTTTTATCTGACCACCGCGCTCGGAGGCGCTCTTGGCGCGGTCTGCGTCGGCTTGATTGCGCCGCACGTTTTCTCCGGGGTTTACGAATTACCGGTCGTTCTGCTGCTGACCGCTGTTTTAGGAGCCGTAGTGCTCTGGCGCGAAGGCTGGTCGGTACGAATTTTCTGGTCTGGTATATCGATCGCTATGGGAGCCGTGCTGGTCTTGAACATTCGAGCGACCCGGGAAGACACCATCGCGATGATGCGCAATTTCTATGGAGCGCTCCGCATTCAAGAATTCACAATCGGCCTCCAGTTGCCGTACCGGAGTCTGGTTCACGGAACGATCCAGCATGGGGCGCAGTATCTTTCCTTCCCGGAAAATCGCAACCCCACGACTTACTATGGACGAAGGTCGGGCGTTGGCCTGGCTTTGCGATTTTGCTGCGACGGGTCAAAGCGAGTAGGAGTGATTGGTCTGGGAACGGGAACGCTTGCCGCCTACGGAAAACCCGGCGACTCGTTCCGCTTCTACGAGATCAATCCGCAGGTCATCTCGGTAGCGAATGACTGGTTTACGTTCCTCAAACAAAGCCCGGCAAAGTCCGAAATCATTCTGGGAGATGCACGATTATCGCTTGAAAGCGAATCGTCACAACAATTTGATGTACTAGCCGTCGATGCCTTTTCGGGTGACGCCATCCCCGTGCACTTGCTGACCAAAGAGGCTTTTGCGGTTTACTACCGGCACTTGAAGCCGGACGGCATTCTCGCTGTGCACACTTCGAACACGTTTCTGAACCTCGCGCCCGTGGTGAAATTGCTGGCCGAGGACGCGGATTACGCGACACGGCTGATTGCTAGCGATGAAGAGGTGTCCCAGATGCTTTCGTCGGCCGATTGGGTGCTGGTTACGCGAAACCAGGAGTTCTTGAACAGGCCCGAGACTTTTGCGGGCAGCCAAACCATCGAAGTCCCCACCGGTCTTCGCCTTTGGACCGACGACTACAATAATCTTTACGAAATCCTTAGGCCGGTCAGCTACTCCTCACGCTCTTCGGGTGGTTCCTGAAACGAATTTGCTCGCAAAGTCACTCGCGCGCAACAAATGATGCACAATGTGAAACTCGAATACGCAAACCCTGTGTTCGCTTGGACTTGCAGGATCTCCCGGGCAGTAAGCCGCAGAAAAAACTGGCTACTTTTCACTGAATCGTTTTTATAAAGGCAAAACCGTTCACTTTTTGCCAAATGAAAACGATTGCTCTCTTGACTGAAGGCATCTTTCTGGTACACTCCGCGCAATTTATTGAAAGTAGCGGCTGCTTTCGTCCCGAATTAGCCGCTGGGAGGAACATCCAGGTCTCCATCAGGAGGAGCACATAAGTGCAAGGAACCGTAAAATGGTTTAATAACTCAAAAGGGTATGGCTTCATAGGGCGCGACGATGGTCCAGACGTTTTTGTTCATTATTCCGCTATAGTGGGTGATGGCTACCGCACCTTGCAGGAAGGAGATACGGTAGAGTTCGAGATTGTCCAGGGACCTAAAGGCCCCCAGGCAGCGAACGTTCAAAAGCCAGCGTAACTAATCAAGGACTCATTCGGCCGGCAGAGAGCGCCCCTCTGCCGGCCTTTTTTATTTAGAGAGGAATTGAGGAGCGTGTAGTGAGTAAATGACCTAGCTGCGCTTCAATGACCTCTTCTTCTCCGTGTCCTCTGTGACCTCGGCGCCCTTTGTCTAGAACCTTTTTCCCTCCGTTTGTCCTCCGCCCCTGGTTCGCCGCAACGACTCACTACCTACTACTCGCCATTCACTACTCGCAATTCACCTTCCAGGCGCGGCTAGGCGGCCGACTTGGAGGCGGAAGAAGGCGTCGGCGTCGGAATGCATGCAAACTTGGGCGTTGGGAGGGCCAGGCTCGCGTCGAGTAAAGCCTTTATCGTCGACGCGGATGTGCATGGGTTCGACGGGGCAAATTTTTGGATCGAGGATAAAAGCGACGGTCACGGGGTCGAAGAGCGTGGGGGTTTGCTGGCCCCACTCGTGATAGAGCAGCGTTAGAGAGTCCGTGAGCGGAGCTCCCTGCTTGAAGAGATAAGCGCGTTTGGTCTCGTCGAGCTTCAACTGGGTCGAGTCAAGCGGCATCACGTACAGCTGCACCCCGGAAAGAAAGAGTTTTTTGGCGGAGGGAATGTCATTGATGATGTTCCACTCCGCGTCGGGGCCGCGTTGGGGGCAGAACCACAACTCGCCGTAGCCACATTCGATGGAGCCGCCCATAATGACCACGCGTTTGAGTTTGAGGAAAGTTGCAGGGTCTTTGTCGATCAGCGCGCCAACATTCATCAGCGGGCCGATGGCGATCAGCGTGATTTGGCCGGGATAACGGCGAATCTGCTCGAAGATGAAATCCGCGGCGCTGGGATGAGAGGCCCTGGCGAAGTGACCACCCTCGCCATAGCGGCGTTGATTCATCACATTGGTGGTGTGAGTGGGTGTACCGGCGAGGACCGGAATGTCGATGCGGCCGGCTTCGCCGAGGAGCCGGTCGACGATTTTGGCTCTGGCTTCGGTGTCTCCGAAGGTGGTGGAAATGCCGAGAATCTCGAGCTCAGGACTTTTGAGAGCGAGGGCGATCGCAAAGGCGTCGTCGATATCGTCACCGATGTCCGTGTCGATGATGACTTTCTCAGCCATCCCGGCTGACCGCGCGGGGTTCTGTGTTTGCGCATGGGCGCTAGGAACCACGACCATTGTGAACAAAGTCGTGAGGATCGAAAGACGCACTCTGCCTCCCAAGAAATCTATCTAGGCGACGCGCACCGGGCTGCAAGATTTTCTGTGCAGCGTTTTCCGCCCAGTGAGTCTATCGCAGAGCGCGCATCGGGAAAGCTCGATTCTGGCAGATTCTTCTTCTGGCTAAACTGCCGGAAGGATTATGCTGCGCGCGCGGAGCCGAAATATTGGGAATCCGGCGGAGTGAAGAGGAAATACGCGACGGCGATCAATAGAAGGAGGTGCGGCACGGACGCGAAAAGCGAGTTAAGCCCGCTGGAAATGACGTGAAACGCTATCCAAGCCAGCAACAGCCAGCGCGCCCAACTGCGCCCCTCGAGCAGGAAGATTCCTGCCAGAACCGCGACGAGCTCAAAAAGAACAATCGTAACCATCCAAAAATCCAGCGTGCCTTTGATCAGGTGATAGAGGAGAGCCGCCAGGCCCACAAAAATGAATAGCCAACCGAGGAATGCGACTGCAAAGGGGCGTTTCATGGCTTTGAGCGGCTCACAGGCAGCCGGGAAGCAGTCTAATCAAAAACCAGCTAAAAGATAACTCCCGAGGAAGGCGCGAATTGGAAACGGCTGGGTGAGCAATGAGCGAAATTCGCGAGCGTGTTTTTCGCTGGACTCTGGCCTTATAATCTCCCGCATGGACAACAAACAGATCGCCCGCATCCTGCGCGAAACTGCGCAACTCCTGGAAATTGACGGCGCCATTATTGGCCGCTACCGCAGCTATGAAAAGGCCGCCGAGTTGATCGATGGGCTGCCGGAATCGATTGAGCAGCTCGTGACGACCCCGGAAAAACTGGAAGAGCTTCCGGGAATTGGCGAACGCATGGTGGAGCATCTTCAGGAAATCGTGAAGACCGGCGACTACGCCCTGCGCAAAAAGCTGCTGAAGAAATATCCGGCGACGATTCTGGATTTGCTGCAACTGCAATCGCTCGGGCCGAAGAAGGTGGCGTTTCTGTGGTCGCATTTCAAGGCGGGTACCGTGGCGGATGTGGAGAAAATCGCGAAAGAGGGCAAGCTTCGTGATTTGCCGGGATTCGGCGAAAAGACCGAACAGAACATTTTGAAGGCGATCGAAGTATTCAAGAAGTCTTCGGGCCGCTTTCACATCGATGCCGCGGAGGCCGCGGCGGCGGAAATCATTGCGCATATCAAGAAAGCGGGCAAAGCGGTCGAGGACGTGACTCCGGCGGGTTCGCTGCGGCGCGGCAAGGAAACGGTGGGAGATCTGGATCTGCTGTTGACGCTTGGTGCGGGACATACCGCGCAGAAACAGGTAGATGCTCTAGCCAAACACATTCTGGAGTTTCCCGCGATTGACCAGACGCTGGCGCATGGCGAGAACAAAGTCAGTTTCACGCTGCAGAATGGCTTGCAGGTGGATGTGCGGCTCTTGGAGAAGGAGAGCTTTGGCGCGGCGCTGCTTTATTTTACGGGCTCTAAGGAGCACAACGTGGCGCTGCGCGGGCGAGCCAACGACATGGGGCTGACGCTGAACGAGTACGCTCTAGCGACGCTCAAGGGAGAAAAACCAGTCGCGCGACGCACCGAAGAAGAAATCTACGCGAAGCTGAAACTGGACTATATCCCGCCCGAGCTGCGCGAAAACACGGGCGAAATCGCAGCCGCCGAAGCGCACAAACTGCCGCACTTGATTGAACTGAAGGATATGAAGGGCGATTTGCAGATGCACACGACGGCCAGCGATGGAAAAAATTCCATCGAGGAGATGGCGGAGGCCGCGCGCAAACTGGGACATCAGTACATCGCCATCACCGATCACTCGAAGGCCGTTACGGTAGCGAATGGTCTGGACGAAATGCGCATGGCCGCGCACATCAAAAAGATTCATGAAGCGAGTGACAAAGGGCTGGGGATTCGGGTGCTGGCGGGCGCCGAAGTCGACATCATGAAGGACGGCTCGCTGGATTACTCGGACGAGTTGCTGGCGCAATTGGACGTCGTAGTCTGTTCGATTCACTCGTATTTCAGTCTGGAGAGAGCTGCAATGACGGAACGCATGCTCCGGGCGATTGAGAATCCCTACACGCAGATCATCGCGCATCCGACGGGGCGGCTACTCCTGCGGCGCGATCCCATGGATTACGATATGGAGAAGATTCTGAAAGCGTGCGCGAACCATGGCGTGGCTATGGAATGCAATTCGTACCCCGACCGTCTGGATTTGAAGGATGTTTATTTGCGAATGTGTAAGGACCGCGGAGTGAAGGTCGTGATCTCGACCGACTCGCACAACGCGACGAATCTGGCGTTGATCCGCTACGGTGTAACGATGGCCCGCCGCGGCTGGCTCGAGAAGCGTGACGTCATCAATACTCTGCCGACAGAACAGTTCCTGGCGGCGCTGCGGGCCAAGCCGGGAGCAATGAAGCCGAAAGCGGTGCCTCACAAAAGGGCTGCCGCCAAACGTTAAGAGCATCTGGTGATGTCCAGCTCGGGGCGAAATGCTGACCCGGGTATCAGACTATGGGGCCCACGGCCGCATCTCTAGGAACGAGCTGGGCACGGCCGCACCGGTGAAGCGTTAGAAACGGAACATTTTGAACCGGGGTTTCGTACCTACTGTTAGAACGGCTAGTTTGAAGACGATGTTACGGAGGCTTTGAGCCATGAAACTCGATCCCAACCGCACGAGCGTGCTTCGCTTAGGGATTGCAGCTGGTGCCCTGCTTGCCGCAGCCGTGTTCGCGCCACACGCCGGGGCTACGGACTGGCCCTCGAAAACTTACACCATTTCGGGGCGGGCCAATGTGCGTATCGACACCAATGACGGCAGCGTGCGCGTCACCACGAGCGACAGCAAGACTGTAGAATTTCACGTCGACTATGAAGGCTATGAGCTGGACAAGAATCTGCACGTTGAGTCGCACCAGAACGGCGACCAGGTGGAGCTGATCGCGCGGGTTACCGGACACTGGGGATTTTCCTGGGGCGGCCGCGGGCGGAGACTACATATCGAAGTACGCATGCCGCAAAACGCTGATTTGAATGCACATACGGGAGACGGCTCGGTCGAGGCCAGCTCCATCAATGGAAATGTCACCGTGGAAACAGGCGATGGAGCGATTCGAGCGAACACTCTGACGGGCACGATTGATCTACACACGCACGACGGAAGCATCAACGTGGATACGCTGAAGGGCGATATGAAGCTGCATACCGGAGACGGCTCGATAGAAGCTCGCCAGTTGGACGGTAAGCTGGACGCCGATAGCGGCGATGGCCATGTGAGGGTTTCGGGGCGATTCGACGGCCTGCTAATTAAGACGGGTGACGGAAGCGTGGATACGCATGTCCTTCCGGGGTCCAAGATGGCTGACAGCTGGAATATACGAACAGGCGATGGAAGCGTGGATTTGGCCCTGCCGGGCGACTTTCAAGCGAATATTGACGCCAGCACTGGCGACGGGCACATCAGCGTGGGCTTGCCTGTAACCGTCGAAGGGACGTTCAGCAACTCGCAGCTTCATGGAAAGATGAATGGCGGCGGGCAGTCCCTTACCGTGCACACCGGGGATGGATCTATCCGCCTGAGCAAGGCATAGGCTGAGATTGCTTCTATGGGGCGCTCCCTGAGCGCCCCGCTAGTCAGTACTATTACTGGAAAAATGTGCCTTCCGACTGACACTTGTCTCCAATTGATGACACGATTTCATATTTCATAGCTGTATCTCACTGAAAACACGAACATTGTGTTTGGAAGCCTACCTGCCCTTCCTTCTTGTGTTGTAGAAGGGAGTTTCCAGTGATTGTGGTCATTCTCGCATTCGCCATGGTAGCTTTGGTTTCGATTACGATTGCCAGTTCCATCTTCTCCATGGACCGCCGTCGCGGATCCTGAGTGCGTCTGACTGCCTCAGGAGCCGGATTGATCGAAAGCCACGATTGATTTCCATTCTTCCCGAGTCTTTCTACGAGTAGGTCCTGCGCGTTCTTCCCTTTCGACCCTCGCCCGTTCTGGAGCATAATCAATCGCCTAAGGGCGAGTTTATGACTGACGTTTCCTCGAAGAACCCGGCGCCGCATTCGAGCCTTCCGAAACAGGAGAGAGGCGTGTTGGGCCTTACGCGCGCGCAGGGATGGGCGATTCTTTTTCTCATTTACACCGGCATCTTCGTTCTGATCTTCAGCTACCGTTTCCTCGACGATCTTTCCCGCGAGAGGCCGGGGACTTTTGGGGTGAGATTCCTCGAGGAGTTCACCGGCGTATATTCGGTGTTCGTGATTCTGCCGCTGGTATTCCGAATGGCGGGTTCGTACCTGTTCAAATCCATTGGGTGGCTGAGGTTAATCGGCCTGCATCTGTTGTCAGCAGTAGCTTTCTCTTTTTTGCACACCAGTCTGATGGCGGTCAGCCGCTGGATACTGTCCCCTCTGGTGGGACTGGGGAGCTACGACTACGGCATCATGCGCTTCCGCTATCCCATGGAGTTATCGAACGACTTGCTCGGATATACGATGGTGGTGCTGGTGTATTACTTTCTGGAGCGTTTGCGAATTGCTCAGGCGCAGCAACTGGCCGCGGCGGAGTTGCAGGCGAAGCTGGCGCAGGCGCAGCTGGAGAATTTGCGATTGCAGTTGCAGCCGCATTTTTTGTTTAACACGCTGAACACGATTTCCTCTGTGATGTATGAGGATGTGCCGGCGGCGGACGCGATGTTGACACAGTTGAGCGAATTGCTGCGGCTGACGCTGCGAACGGCCAATTCGCACGAAATTCCACTGGCGCAGGAGCTGGAGATTACGCGGCTTTATTTGCAAATCATGCAGAAGCGGTTTGAATCGAGCTTGCGGGTGACATATTCCGTCGATGCGGAGCTCGGGAATTCGCTGGTGCCGCAGCTGATCTTGCAGCCGCTAGTGGAAAATTCGCTGCGCCATGGATTGAAAGACGGCGGCGCGGGGATAGATATATCGATTGGGGCAAGGCGCGAGAATGGCTCGCTGATTTTGCAGGTTGCCGACACGGGATCGGGTTTTGGTACCCGGGGCGGCGAGGCGGCGATCAATCGCGGAGTCGGGCTGGCAAATATCCGGGGCCGGCTGGAACAGCTTTACGGGACCGAACAGGAGTTTGGGATTGCCAACCGGCCGTCGGGCGGGGCGGAAGTGACGCTGAGGGTTCCCTTTCATATAGAGGAGAGTCATTTTTAGCCGGTGGCTTCCTTGTGCACACTTCAGGTGCTGGTAGTCGACGATGAAGCGCCGGCGCGGCGCAAGATATTGAGGTTGTTGAGGCAGGAGCCGGATGTTGCCGTGGTGGGTGAGGCGGGCGGCGCAGAAACCGCGATCGCGGCGATTGAGAAACATCGGCCGGATCTGGTTTTCCTCGACGTGCAGATGCCTGGGATGGATGGATTCGGGGTGGTACAGGCCATTGCGGCAAAAGAAATGCCGCGCGTTGTGTTTGTGACGGCGCACGATCAGTACGCTCTGCGCGCATTCGAGGTTCATGCGTTCGATTATTTGCTTAAGCCCTTTGGCGAAGAGCGCTTCCGGACAGTGCTGCGCCGGGCGCGGGAGCAGAATGCGCAATCGAATGATGGTTTCGCGGCGCGCATTCAGGAACTGCTCGGGCAACTCCGGCGAGAGCGATCGTTTCCTGACCGGCTGTTGGTGCACGAAAATGAGCGGGCACATTTTGTGGCGATCCGGGAAATATCGTGGGTTGAAGCGGATCGGAACTATTTGATCCTGCATTGCGGCGCGAAAACTCACACGTTGCGAGGAACTCTGGAATCGCTTGCTGGCTCGCTTGATCCGAAGATCTTCGTGCGGATTAACCGAGGGAGTTTGGTGCGGCTGGATGCGATTCGGGAGATGCTGCCGTGGTTTCATGGAGAGTACAAGGTCGTACTGAAGGACTCGACGGAATTGCGCTGGAGCCGGCGGTACGTGAAGCAGCGGCCGGAGTTGCTGAAGCTGCCCGGAAAGTGCTCGTGGAGCCGGTGAGCGGCCCGTTCGTCCCCCTGTTAAGCCCACTTGTCCCAAGTGCTTTGTTGCTCTGAGCCTTCTCGCCATAATTGTCCAACCATGAACTACAAACATGTTTCGCAATTTGCTGCGTGGACCTCCCTGCTCTCCTTTTTGTTTCTGTTTCCTGCGTTGTTGGCGGCGCAAACGGCCACCGAGGCCGGGTGGCCGACTTACGGCAACGATCCCGGCGGGACGCGCTACTCCCCCGCGCGGCAGATCGACCGCGGCAGTGTGGCCCAACTGAAGGTGGCGTGGACGTATCGTACGGGGGCGTTGCCGTACGACGAGGATCTCGACAAGAAAGCGGCGTTTGAAGCTACACCGATACTGATTGACGGGAAGCTATTTTTGAGCACGCCTTACGATCACGTAATTGCTTTAAACGCAGTGAGCGGGACTAAGCTCTGGGAATTCGATCCTAAGCTGGAACACCCCCACGGGTTCTCGGAAGTGACCTCGCGAGGAGTATCGGCGTGGCGCGATGAGTCGGCCAAGGCCGGCAAAGGCCAGGCCTGCGCTTGGCGCATTTTCATCGGCACATTGGACGCACGTTTGATAGCACTCGATAGCGAAACGGGCAGGCCCTGCCTTGATTTCGGAACCGGCGGCGAGGTCGACCTGACCACCGACGTCAAGATGCGCGACCCGGGCGATTACCAAGTGACTTCGGCTCCCGCGATTTACAAGGACTTGGTGATTACCGGCTCATCGGAGGGGGACAATCGCGCGG
>Ga0210398_10005420_pt1 | contig 11852 bp, 4 predicted proteins | sample IncBWC4OmetaG_FD_161047 | JGI IMG/M metagenome (GOLD analysis project Ga0210398, IMG submission 161047) | Forest soil microbial communities from Barre Woods Harvard Forest LTER site, Petersham, Massachusetts, United States - Inc-BW-C-4-O | ecosystem: Environmental > Terrestrial > Soil >... | reverse complement strand
CTGGATGTGATGAGATTTTTCGCCAAACCACCGCTGTTTGGGCAGGAATTCCGGGAAGCCCACGGTTTCCAGGCGTTGGGCGCCATCCCCCTCGAGAACGCTCTCCCATCCCGAGGTCATACTGACTGTTGCGCCTTCGTTCGCCTGCTCGGCGGCTGCAACGGACTCAGCCTTTCGTTGCAGCTCCAGCCAAAGAAAGCTGTAAGGCGCGAGCGTCAGCCGGTAGGGGTGGCGATCAATGGCCGGGAATTCCACATACCCGATCATTTCAACGGGACCGGTGTCGGCGAATTTTGACAGATCCAGGTCGACGGGTTGCGTGAAACGCGAGAAATTCGCGATGCACAAGACCTGCTCGTCTTCATAACTGCGAAGGTACGCCAGCACCTTGCGGTTCGACGATTTCAGAAACTCGATGGTGCCGCGCCCAAACACGCGGAAGAGCTTGCGCAAGGCAATCATGTTGCGCATCCAGTGGAATAGGGAAGAAGTGTCGGTCTGCTGGGCCTCCACGTTGATCGCTTCGTATCCCCAGACCGGATCCATGATTACGGGGCTGTAGAGCCGCGCGGGAACCGCCGTGGAGAACCCGGCGTTGCGGTCGGCGTTCCACTGCATCGGAGTGCGAACGCCGTTACGATCTCCGAGATAAATGTTGTCTCCCATCCCGATTTCGTCGCCGTAGTAGAGGATGGGGGTGCCGGGAAAGGAAAGCAGCAAGCTGTTGAGCAGCTCAATCCGCCTGCGGTTGTTATCTACCAGAGGAGCGAGCCGCCTGCGGATGCCCAGGTTGATGCGCATGCGCGGGTCGGCACTGTAGGCCAGATACATGTAATCCCGTTCGTCGTCGGTCACCATCTCGAGCGTTAATTCATCGTGATTTCGCAGGAAAAGTCCCCACTGGCAGGTTTCCGGGATGCTCGGCGTTTGAGCGATGATGTCAGTGACCGGCAAACAGTCTTCCTGTCGCAGGGCCATATAGATTCGCGGCATCAGCGGGAAATGAAACGCCATGTGGCATTCGTCGCCGTTTCCAAAATACGGGCGAACATCCGTGGGCCACTGATTGGCTTCCGCCAGAAGCATTCGATTGGAATAGTTCGCGTCGATTTCCTGGCGAAGCTTCTTGATGATTGCGTGCGTTTCCGGCAGATTCTCGCAACTGGTGCCGTCGCGCTCGACGAGATAGGGAATGGCATCTACGCGCAGCGCGTCCACTCCCATGTCCAGCCAGAAGCGCATGACCCGCACGACTTCGTCCACAACGTGCGGATTGTCAAAATTCAAATCCGGCTGATGAGAGAAAAAACGGTGCCAGAAGTACTGCTTCGCGAGAGGGTCCCACGTCCAGTTCGACCTTTCGGTGTCGGTGAAGATAATGCGGGCGTCTTTGTATTTGTCGTCGGTGTCGCTCCACACATAAAAGTTGCGCTCCGGGGACCCTGCAGGCGCGAGGCGGGCCGCCTGAAACCAGGGATGCTGATCGGAAGTATGGTTGGTCACCAGCTCGATCATCACCTGCAGGTCACGCTCGTGAGCGGCCTCCAGAAAACTGCGGAAGTCGTCCAGCGTGCCGTAGTCCGGGTGGACCCCGATGTAGTCGGAGATGTCATAGCCGTCGTCTTTGAGGGGAGAAGGAAAGAAAGGCAGCAGCCAGAGGCAGGTGACTCCCAAATCCTGCAAGTAGTCCAGCTTCTGAATCAAACCCTGAAAATCGCCGATGCCGTCGCCGTTGCTGTCCTTGAAGGCACGGACGTGCAATTCATAGATAACGGCGTCCTGATACCAGAGCGGATCGGCTGCGCTGCCAGGCTGTTTGGCCATAGTCTCTTTTTCGCGTCTCACGCGGCGTTTCCGGCTTCCAGCTGAAAGGCGACAGCGCCGAGCGGAGGAAGTGTCGCGTTCAATGAAAACGGCCGGCCGTGAATGGGAAGCGGGATCGCCTTCAGGCCGCCGAAGTTTCCCTTTCCGCTTCCGCCATACAGAGGAGCGTCGCTGTTGAGAATTTCTTTCCAAGCTCCGTCGAAGGGGACGCCCACCCGATAGTTTTCCCGGACAAGCGGCGTGAAGTTGTATACGAAGAGGATCCGATCGTTGGGATTTCGCCCGCGGCGTAAAAAGCTGACGACGCTGCGTTGAGAGTCCTTGCAATCCACCCATTCGAAGCCAGCGGCGTCGAAATCCAATTCGTGCAGGGAGGGTTGCCCACGGTAGAGCGTGTTCAGATCGCGGACCCAGCGCTGGAGCCCCGCGTGCCGGGAATCGTTCAGGAGGTGCCAGTCCAGGCTCGCGTCGTGATTCCATTCCGACCATTGGCCGAAATCGTTGCCCATGAACAGAAGCTTCTTTCCGGGGTGGCCGAACATGAATCCATAGAGCAGCCGCAGGTTCGCAAATTTCTGCCAGTCGTCGCCGGGCATCTTGCGCAGCATCGAGCCTTTGCCGTACACAACCTCGTCGTGCGAGAAGGGAAGAATGAAGTTTTCAGAAAATGCGTAGACTAGACTGAAGGTGATCTGGTCTTGATGGTAGGTGCGAAAGACCGGGTCCAGCGACATGTAGCTCAGCATGTCGTGCATCCAGCCCATGTTCCACTTGAAGCCGAATCCCAGCCCTCCCAGGTACGTCGGCCGCGACACCTGCGGCCACGCTGTGGACTCTTCCGCGATCATCATTACGTCGGGAAAGGCTTCATAGACCTGCTCGTTGAGCGTCTTCAGGAATTGAACCGCTTCCAGATTCTCCCTTCCGCCAAAACGGTTCGGCACCCATCCACCTTCCGGCCTGCCGTAATCGAGATACAACATGGAGGCCACCGCGTCCGTGCGAAGACCGTCGACGTGGTACTTGTCCAGCCAGAACAAGGCGTTGCTGATCAGAAAGTTTTGGACCTCCTTCCTTCCGTAGTTGAAGACGAACGTGTTCCAGTCGGGTTGTTCTCCCTGCTTGGGATCGGCGTGCTCGTAGAGGTGCGAGCCATCGAAATAGCCAAGTCCCGCCTCATCCTTTGGAAAATGCGCAGGCACCCAATCTAGAATTACGCCGATCCCGCGCTGGTGCAGATAATCGACGAGGTACATGAAATCGGAAGGCGTGCCAAACCGGCTTGTCGGCGCAAAATAACCGACGATCTGGTAGCCCCACGAGCCATCAAACGGGTGCTCCATCACCGGCAGAAACTCGACGTGCGTGTATCCGGCGTCGTGAATGTAGTCGGCCAATAACGGAGCCATCTCGCGGTACGTCAGCGAACGGTTTCCCTCTTCCGGCACACGTCTCCACGAACCGAGGTGCACCTCGTAAATGGAAATAGGAGAATCGCTGGAATTGCATTTCGCGCGGTTCGCCATCCACTCGTTGTCGGACCAGGAATATTCCTGCAGGTCGAAGACGCGGGACGCGGTGTGAGGCCGGATTTCCGCAGCGAAGGAATAGGGATCCGCCTTATCGACCGAGTAGCGCCGGTCGTGAGAGACCAGATGGTATTTGTAAAGGGCGCCCGGCCCAACCTCCGGAATGAAGCCCTCCCACACGCCGGCGGAACTCGAGCTCAGAGGATTCGTCGAGGGATCCCACCGATTGAAATCGCCAATAACGGAAACGGACTGAGCATTCGGCGCCCACGCGGCAAAATGCGCGCCGCGGCGGCCATCTCGCTCGCCTACGTGCGCTCCCAATTTTTCGTAGGCGCGGTAATGCGTGCCTTCCGAAAAAAGATAAAAGTCGAGGTCAGTCAGTACGGATTGCAACGCAGTGTCTCCATCTCGCCGGAACGGTTGCGGGCCGCTTGGGCGCTCGAACTACAGGTAGTAGTCGAAATCCTGTTCTGTGCGCGTCCAACGGCGAACGCGCAGAATATGTGCGGGGAGGGATCCCGGCGCGAGTTCAACGTAATTTCGTCCCCCTTGCCACAGAAACCGCCCCTCTCCCAGCAGGTCATGCGCCTGAAAGGCGCGATTCGACTTGAGTCCCAGGGCATTCAGGTCCAGATCGATCCAGCCGCTTTGGGTGTGGTTCGAATCCAGGTTCACCACCACAATCAGAACGTTCGAAAGGTCGTCCGTCGCTTTGCTGTAGCAGATCAGCGAAGGATTGTCGGTGTTATGAAAGCGGAGGTTGCCATCGCTCTGCAGGGCGGGATTTTCCTTGCGAATAAGATTAATGCGGGCAATCAGCGCCTTCAAACTCGACGGCGACTCAAGATCGTAATGCTTGATTTCATACTTTTCGGAGTTGAGATATTCCTCGCTTCCCGGTTGCAGCGGCGTGTTTTCGCACAATTCGAACGCCGGCCCGTAAATTCCGTAGCTGGCGCCCAGCGTGGCCGCGAGAATCAAGCGAATCATGAACGCGGGGCGCCCGCCCGCCTGCAGATACTCCGGCAGAATGTCCGGAGTGTTCGGCCAGAGATTCGGCCGGAAATATTCGTGGACGTCCGAGCGCGTAAGCTCGATGAAATAGTCGGTCAATTCCTGCTTGGTATTGCGCCAGGTAAAATACGTGTACGACTGTGAAAAACCGGCCTTAGCAAGCCGGTACATCACGTGAGGCCGGGTGAACGCCTCAGCCAGAAAAATGACGTCCGGATATTGTTTCTTGATTTCGCGAATGACCCACTCCCAGAACGAAAACGGCTTGGTGTGAGGATTGTCCACGCGGAAAATGCGGATCCCTTGTTTGATCCAAAACAGAAAGACGTCCCGCATTTCGCTCCACAAGGCTCGCCAATCGGAAGTTTCAAAATCGAGGGGGAAAATATCCTGATATCTCTTGGGGGGATTTTCGGCGTACTGAATCGTGCCGTCCGGGCGCTGGCGGAACCATTCCCGATGCTGCTTGACGTAGGGATGATCCGGCGTGCACTGCAAGGCGATGTCCAGGGCAACTTCGAGGCCATTTTCCGCGGCCTTCTCGATAAACCTCCTGAAATCCTTCAGCGTTCCCAGCTGTGGATGAATTGCCGTGTGCCCGCCTTCTTCAGAACCAATGGCCCAGGGGCTGCCAACGTCATCGGGCTGCGCGTCAACGGAATTATTCTTTCCCTTCCGGAAGGTGTGGCCGATCGGGTGAATCGGGGGAAGATAGACCACATCGAATCCCATGAGGGCGATGGAGGGAAGGCGTGCTTCACAGTCCCGCAATGTGCCCTGGCGGCCAGGCTCAGGGGAACATGATCTTGGAAAAACCTCGTACCACGCCGAAAACCGCGCCCTCGCACGATCGACCACGACTTCCAGTTGACTCTGATGGCGCGTGACCAGGCGCCGGTCAGGGTGGCGCTGAACAACGTCTAGCAGGGCCGGATCAAGCGCGACGTCTTTCCTCAGCTCTTTGTCCTGCTCTTCGCGCAATTGGCTTACGGACCGGCGAATCATTTCCGTATCTTCGCTTTCGGTTCGCGAGGCCACGTCCTCGAGCAAGCTCGCCCCAACGACAAGCTCGACATCGATTTCTTGCCCGGCGTCGATTCGTTTGGTCAAGTCGCGTCGCCACGTCTGGAAATGATCGACCCAGCCCTCGACGGTGTATCCATAGCGCCCGAGATCGCGGACGCAAAATTCGCCGCGCCAGCGGTCGTTGCCAAGGTGCTTCATCGGAGAGGATCTGATCTCCTCTGGCGACTTCTCATGCCAATACAAAATCTGGCACCCAATTTGGTCATGGCCGTCCGCAAATACGTCGGCCTCCACGACCACCGAATCGCCAACCACGCGTTTGATCGGAAAGCGTCCGCAATCGATCTGCGGTCGAATGCGCTCGATCACGAGACGGAGACGTCCCTCGGCCTGCTCGTCTGGCGGCCGCCAAAGAGCTTCCTTCTCACGGGATTCGGCTCGCGCTGGCACGTCGAACGCCCCACCTAACCTTTCGACCCTCAGGCTAGCGCAATGCTTGTGCCGTCCGACCTTAGGGCTTCTCTGTATTTATGGGTTTGACTTGATGTATGTCTGAGTTTTGCCCGCTTGGAACTTCAAAGAACTGTAAGCGACGGGCTGCAGGTGACTTATCACGATAGATAACCACAGGCTCGGGACTTCAACTTTCAGCCCGGCTACATAGGATGCTGTAAATTCGGTGCGGCAATAAGCAGCGCGATGGGAAAGTGCGCCAATACCTCTCCCGAAACAAGGTAAGGATTACGTTCACCGGACGTATTGTCGATCGTTTTCCCCGTGAAAACATTTCGCCAACACAACGGCGAGCCCGGCGGCAGCTGGAGAGAAGTGTCCGTCCAAAATCCCTCCGCCAAGGTGCAGTCGTCACCATCCAGGTGACCTGCAATCCATCGCGGAATGGCTATAAGGGCCTGCTCGCTGCCGCGCCGCCTGAGAAAAGAAATCAGGTGCCGCGAACGGCCTCCGGCGACTTCAACAGGAACGAACTCTCCTTCGCGAAATAGCTCCGCGTACTGACGGCGGCAGCACAATGCCTTCCAGATCGTGAATTGTTTGGTGCGGCCGTCGGACCAGTTCTTCCACATCTCCCGGACGTTACAAACGGGATCGAAGCGCGGGCGCGCCACCAGGCTCCGGAAGGCTTCCGTTCGAACCGAAAAAGCGACGGGCCGCCGGTTGTCGGGATCGACGAGGCTGAGGTTCCAAAGCTCTGAGCCTTGATAGAAATCCGGCACACCCGGCGATGCAATTTTCAGCAGCGTCAGACCGAGACTATTAATCGCGCCGGCGTGGGCTACCTTGCTGTGCAAACGCGCGACACTCTCCAGGAATGGAGAACTGGTCTCGGTGGAAAGAATCCTTTGAATGAAATCGCAAACCGCTCGCTCGTGCTCGGCGTTCGGCTCTGTCCAACGCGTATGCACCATAGCTTCCCGCGTCGCCTTTATGGCGTATTCCTGCAGGCGGCGCGAAATCGACGGCAATTCGGAGAGATTTGCCGGCCACAAGCCCACCAGAGCTTGATAGATTAGATATTCCTCGTTGGTGTCAGGCACGGGCCGCCCGTTCACCGTCTGCCTGTGTTCTTCATTCTCTCCCGACCATTCCGCGATTGCCCTCGCCCACTCCTCGGGAATCTCGGAAAGAACATCCAGGCGGGTGCGGACATCTTCGCTGAACTTCGAGTCATGTGTCGAGGTCGCGTTCAGCGAATCGGGCCAGTGCCGCTGGCGTTCCTGAATGAACTCCGCAAAACCTTCGAGTGTCGTGACTTTGGAAGGTTCCGGATTGCCGCCAACTTCATTCAGAGAAAGCAGCGGGTAATAAACGTACAGCGCCGTGTCTTCGACGCCTTTTGCCACGATAGGTCCGGTAACTTGTTGCCACCGCATAGTGAAGGCCAGGCGTTCCTCACGCTGTTCCGGCAGGATGTGTGGAGGATTCGCGAGCGTCAGGACGTCACGCAGGAACGCGAAACTCGCAGGATTCAAATGCGGCCTGCGGCGGCTCGCTTCCTCGATCGCACCTTCGATGACTTTCTTTGCCCAATCCGATGGTTCAATCGTTCGAATATACGTGCGGTATACGGGCACACAGGCGGTGACCTCAATCAAGGCGTCCAGCAGCTCGGGGCGCAGGATGTCCCTGGCGTAGCGATCGTGGGCGGCAAGATCCGCCAGCTGGCGTCCGAGCGAGCGCATTTCGACCCGCAACAGACTGTTCATCACCAGCTTTTTCTTCTCGTACACCACGTCGGCGAAGTTCATCTCCTTGGAAATGAAATCAAAATAAATTCGTTCGAGTTTGCGGGCGCCGCTCGGGCAAACAAACAGACCGTTCGCCGCATTCAGGTAGTCGTAGCCGGTTGTTCCGGAAACTGGCCAGTCCCCGGGCAGGGGTTCTCCGCGGGAGAGAATCTTTTCCACCACGACATAAGGAGCCTGCGAACCCGGCTGCGCCTCCGCAAGCCGTTCCTGGAGCCTGTTGAGGTATCCCGCGGGATCGCGCAATCCGTCGATGTGATCGATTCGCAGCCCGCGGATGACCCCTTTCGCAAACAGATTGGAGATCTGATCATGCGTCGCATTGAAGACGAGTTGATCCTCGGCGCGAATCCCAACCAAATCGGAAATCGCGAAGAAGCGGCGATAATTGATTCCTTCGTTGGGATCCTGCCAGTAGGCCAGGCGGAAATGCTGCTCATCCAACAGGCGCTCCAGGGCGCAAAGGCTGGCCGGCTCGTCCGGTTTGCCGTTAAAGATCCCTACATTTTCCTCGATGAAGGACAAAACCTCGCCATTTTCAGACGCCAGCCGGCGCAGCCGCTCGCGAACCCCTTCCACTTGCACTCGCCTCTCCGCATCCCCCTTTGGTCGAGTCGTTTCCGAAAGGGCCGCGATGATTCCGGAGTATTCCTGATAGGCGGGCGAATCCTCTGAAAGCCTGATCTTCAATTCTTCCATGCGCTGCTTCAGCACACGGCGGTAGGAGCGGGGCATCAGCGGAAATTTCGAATCAAAGTATTGAACGAAGAATCGCCCGTTTTCAAACTTCAGTTGCAGTTCGCGGCGATCCAGCGTCTCCCCGAACGGGCGGCCAAGGACCGGCAGCAACACGCGTCCTTCCAGATTTCGCGACGGGGGATGCCAGTCGATATCGAAAAAGGAAGCGAAGAGGGAATCGTTTCCATTTTCGAGGACGTCCATCCACCAGCGATTCTCGCTGCTCGCGGCCATGTGATTGGGAACAATATCCAGAATCAGGCGCATCCCGTGTTCGAGTAATGCATTCTCGAACTGCTCGAATTCCTGCGGCGTCCCGATATCAGGATCAATCTGCGTGGAGTCGGTCGCGTCATATCCATGCTTGCTGCCTTTGCGGCTGGCGAGGATGGGCGAGGCGTAAATATCCGTAATTCCCAGCTTGGCCAGGTACTCCACCAGCGCGGTCGCGTCGGTGAACCGAAAGTCGGAGCTGAACTGGAGCCGGTAGGTTGCGATCGGAATTGGTGCGGTTGACATTCGCTTAGTTCAGCGGCGCAAGTATTTTCAACTGCTCGCTCAGGTGAGAAAGCTCGTCCCTCAGCGCCTTGCCGGCCAGGTCGCCGTTGTTCGCGATTCCGAGATCGCTGTGGAAGAACTGCGACAGCGGTGCGTACAAGGCATTCTGCGCCTCCCACAAGACCACGGGGAGCGGAAGCGAGATGACGAATTCCACGAGTTGACGAAGTTTGTGCGCGCGTTCCGGTTCCGTGAGGTGCGTGGCGAACTGCTCTGCTTCCCGCTCGACCCGCTTCCGAATGACGAACTCCAGTGTGGCTACGTCGACGCTCACCTGGCTGGCAGCCGCTTCTTTGAAATAGCTTTGAATCGCTCCCGGGTCGAGGTCAGGGCGTTCGAATGCCGCGTGCAGCTGGTTGTTCAACGTGATCTCCGCTGCAGCCTTCAAGGCCGGCGGCACGGGAATGGAGAGGTCCCGAAGGAACCGGATGAGCGGCGCCTGGCTCTCGTAGATGGAGCGGTACGCGGCGGAGGAGGATGCCAGCGTATCGCCCAGAATCAAATTGGTGATCCTGCGCAGCTCGTCCCGGAAGAGAGAACGCAGCGAGAAGGTGCGCTTGTGGAATTGTTCGTCAAACACCCGAATGATCTCCGCGATATCCGCACGCGAGAACACCTCGGACAGCGCTTTCTGCAGCTGGCCATCGCCTTCGGAATTGGATGGAAGGACCCCCGCGATGATGTTGTGTTCACCCAGATGAACTGCGGCGAATGTGAAGTCCCCGCATTCCCTCGTAATCTTGGAGCAAAACTTTGCCTGCCCCTGAGCGAGCCGCAGCTTTCCGTCCGCTTCCGAAGAACAGTTCCGGCGGTCGACTTGGTAACAGTAAATCGTGGATTTCGCCTCATAGCTTTCAAACAACGAGCTGATCGCGAAGTGGCCGGCAAGGCGTTCGTTGTCCACGTAGGCGGGCTTGACCCACTTGTCGTAGATCGACGCGCCGTCTCCATGCTCGGGAAGATTGCTCTTGGCGTTTCGAAGCTGCTCGGCGAACCGCGGGTCCAGCTCCCGGCTGACGCACTCCGGAGCCAGGCGCAGCGCGCGAGCGGCGTATTGAATCACCTGGACGGTCTCCAGCCCGGATAATTCGTCGAAGAACCAGCCGCAACTCGTGTACATCAGCAATGCCTGGCGCTGCATTTCGAGCAGCCGCAGGGCGCGCACCTGCTCGTTTCCGTCCAGCGGATGCGTCGCATGGACTCCAAAGAAAGCAGCCAGCGATTCGTCCGACCGGTCCAGGATCACGCGGATGTAATCGTCCCGGGCGCTCCATGGATCCTTGAGCAGCGCCGCGCCATGTGTTTCGAACGCAGGAGCGAGGCTGTCCCGGAGCCAATCCAGGGCTGCCCTTAGCGGGGCTCGCCATTCCTGGTTCCATCCGCTGTGCCCGCCCGAATTGCATCCGCAGTTCGAGCGCCAGCGTTCGATGCCATGGACACAACTCCAGGAGCTGTCCGGAACGATTTCAGCCAGATGATCGGGAGGGAATTTCTCGAGAAATTGCCCATAATTCGTCAGTTCGGCGAGATTGTTTCTTTCGATATGAAGCAGAGCGGCGGAGAGAGCCATCTCTCCGTAGTGGTGGTGATGGCCGTAGCTCTCGCCATCGGTGGCGATGTGCACGAGCTGCGGCCATGTTCTCGAATCGCAAAAGCCGCCCAACAGTCGATCGGCAAATCGCTGGCCGTCGTTGAGAAGCCCCTCGAATGCGACCGCCTGCGAGATCGGGCCGTCATAGAAAAAGACGCTGATCGCCCGTCGTGACGGCAGTTGCACGGTGTATGCGCGACTGGGGTCGATGCGGCTTTCGGTCACATCCACCCATTTCCGTCCGCTCTTGCGGCGGACACGCGCGGCCTGCCGAGGAGCCAGAATCGTAAACCGGATGCCATGCTCTGCCAGGATTTCCAGGGTTTCCACGTTGACGGCTGTCTCGGGAAGCCACATTCCTTCCGGCTTCCGCTGAAACCGATGCTCAAAATCCCGGATGCCCCATTTGATCTGTGTGATTTTATCGCGGCGGTTCGCCAGGGGAAGGATCATGTGGTTATAGGCCTGCGCAATTGCCGAACCGTGGCCGGAAAATCGTTCCGCGCTCAGTTTGTCTGCCTCTTGAATGGAGGCATAAACCTTGGGGGCTTTTTCTTCCAGCCAGGAAAGCAGCGTGGGGCCAAAATTGAAACTGATATGCGCGTAATTGTTCACCAGCTCAATGACTCGCTGCTGGTCGTCCAGAACCCTGGAAAAGGCGTTGGGCGCGTAACACTCCGAACATACTCGTTCGTTCCAATCGTGGTATGGGTAAGCGGAATCCTGCACTTCAATCGCTTCAAGAGAAGGATTCTCTCGCGGCGGTTGATAGAAGTGGCCGTGAATGCAGACGTAATGCACTGTGGAATCCTACAGGCTCACGAATCAGATTTACCGTACAGGATTCTCTGTATAAATCGGCGGTTAACAATGCAGCCTAGCGCTTCCGTCGGGCTGCCCGAGGTAAAATCTCGCGTTCGTAGTTTCTCGTGCGGAATGGAAGGCTTGCACCATTGACTGCGCATCCTGAGGAACGGCTCGGCGCCACGCTTTTGGACGATCGCCGGTGCAGCTTTCTCGTATGGGCGCCGCGAGCGACACAGGTTGAAGTGCAGATCACCTCCCCACGCGAACGCAACGTCACCATGGAGGCCGTCGGCCGCGGATATTTTCGAGCGATCGTTGAGGATGCCGCGGCGGGCGCGCTTTACCGCTACCGGCTCGATGGGCAAAAAGAAAGGCCCGATCCTGTCTCCCGGTTTCAGCCACAGGGCGTCCACGGACCTTCCTTGGTTGTAGATCACCGGTTTGCCTGGAACGACATAGGATGGCGTGGAATTCCATTGGAAACATATGTTCTCTATG
>Ga0210398_10005418_pt1 | contig 11856 bp, 7 predicted proteins | sample IncBWC4OmetaG_FD_161047 | JGI IMG/M metagenome (GOLD analysis project Ga0210398, IMG submission 161047) | Forest soil microbial communities from Barre Woods Harvard Forest LTER site, Petersham, Massachusetts, United States - Inc-BW-C-4-O | ecosystem: Environmental > Terrestrial > Soil >... | reverse complement strand
CTGATCCGCGCAGCGGTCCTGGTTGCCGATTCGCCGAGGAGGATCCGAAAATCCAATCGCGGCGATGCGGACCAAACGGGGCGTTTGCAATATTGCGGGCATGGGTACGGTTTGGATGCGCGATTCTGAAAACATGGCCGCCATCGTCGAAATTGGTAGGGGGCGTTCGTGAACGCCCCGATAGAATCCTGATCCGCGCAGCGGTCCTGGTTCCCGATTCGCCGAGGAGGATCCGAAAATCCAATCGCAGTCATGCGGACCAAACGGGGCGTTCGCAATATTGCGGGCGTGGGTACGGTTTGGATGCGCCATTCTGAAAAACATGGCCGCCATCGTCGAAATTGGTAGGGGGCGTTCGCGAACGCCCCGATAGAATCCTGATCCGCGCAGCGATCTTGGTTTCCCATTCGCCGATTGGAATCCGATAATCTTCTCAATTCTGCGCGTACAGCGGATGCACCACTTCGCCATCGGTGGCCGCCTGGCCCACGTTTAACGCGACTATATCGTTGCCGTGGATGTCGCCTTCAACCACCACCATCTGGCCGTCGTCAAAACCAAGTTTGACCGGGACCAGGCGCAGGCGGCCGTCTCGAACTAATGGCACGAAAACTTTGCCATCGCGGAACACCAGCGCATCGTCGCGCACCATGCTCCCGGTTTCCTGCGCGTTGGCCGCGACCGTGATGTCGAGGTGCGCGTACATCCCCGGAAACAGCGCGTGATCTTTGTTGGGCAGATCCACTTCCACCAGCATGGTGCGACTCGCAGTGTCCAACGCCTCGGGATGGCGGATGACGGTGCCCTTGAATTGCCTGCCGACCAGCTCGTCGCTGGTGATGGTCGCCTCGTCGCCATTCTTGACCCACAGCGCCAGGTTCTGCGAGACGTCGGCATAGACGCGCAAGGGCGTCAGGGTGGCGACCGATATTATCGGAGTACCACTGGCGGTGGTGGTCGCTTGCGGGATCAATGCGCCCGGATCGACGTAGCGCGCGGTGACGATGCCGTCGAAGGGCGCGGTGATTTCCTTGTAGCCCTGCTCGGCCAGCAGTTGCTCGTAGGTATCCTTGGCTTCGAGCATGGCGGCATTCGAGGTGTCGGCCTCCTGCTGCGCGATGACACCCTGGCGCACGAGGACCTGTTCGCGCCGATCAGTCACTATCTGCAGCCAGTAGGCGGCCTTGGCATCGGCAACCTGCTTGTCGAGGTCGGGAGTTTCGAGGATCGCGATTACCTGTCCCTGCTGCACCCGATCGCCCTTGTCGACATCGATGGTCTTGAGGTAGCCGGCGACTTTCGCGTAGATGGCGGCCTCGGTGTAGCCATGAATGGTCGCGGGCAGGTTCACCTCGCGCGAGGAGGGCCGCTCGAAAACCTTTGCTACCAGCACGTTGCGGCCCTGCGCGGCAGCCTGCGCGAGGTCCGAGGTCTGTCGCTTCACGATCAGATCGTGGCCGAGCACCAATCCCGCAGTCAGCGCGACGACGACGATCACGGCGACGGCGAGGCCGACGCCGAAAAGTTTGCCGGGCCGCGGTCCCTTGTACTCGCGGGGATCGTCGTCCGTTTTATCTTCTTTTTCCGGTTTATCCTGGCGTTCCTGGTATTTCTCTTGGTCTTCCATGAAAATCCTTAGGCCCCCGGCATCGCGACTGCCTCGATCTCCTGATCGCGTTCTTTCTTTCCTTTCAAGGTGCGGCTGAAGATCGAATACACCGCAGGCACCACGAAGAGGGTCATTCCGGTTGCCGCGATCAATCCTCCGATGACGGCGCGGCCCAACGGCGCGTTGAGTTCGGCGCCCTCGCCCAAAGCCAGCGCCATCGGAAGCATGCCGAGAATCATCGCGAGCGCGGTCATCAGAATCGGGCGCAGCCGGATACGCCCGGCCTCGATGGCGGCTTCCACCGGGCCATAGCCTTCCTCGCGCAACTCATTGGCGAAAGTGATCAGCAGGTTGCCGTTCGCGACCGCGACCCCGATTGCCATGATCGCACCCATCAGCGATTCGACATTGATGGTAGTGCGCGTGATCACCAGCATCCAGAGCACGCCGGCGAGCGCGCCCGGCACCGCCATCATGATGATGAGCGGCTCGAGCCACGATTGGAAATTGGCCGCCATCAGCAGGTAGACCAGCAGAATGGCGAGCAGGATGCCGAGCTCCAGGGTAGTGAACGACTGCTTCATCGCCTGGCTTTGTCCGCGAATTGTGATCTGGGTGCCGGGCGGCAGTTTTCCCAGGTGGTTGATCTCGCGTTGCACGGCGCTGCTCACGCTGCCGAGGTCGCGTCCCGAGACGCCGGCGTTCACATCCATCACGCGCTGCACCGTGTAGTGCGCGATGACCGACGGATCGACATCGTGCTCGACCGTCGCGACATTGCCGAGCACCTCGCTCGGCGGCGTAACCCCGTTCGCGGGCACGGGGGATGTCGGCGTCCCGGTGTCGGCGGTCGAGATATTCATCGCGGATGAGTTCGAGGACGGGTTCGCGGGGGTGCCGAAGATCGGGATGTTCTGCAGCGCCGCGACCGAATCGATAAAGTGCTGTGGTGACTGCGAGACCACGGTGTAGTTGACCCCGCTGACCGGATCGAGCCAGTAGTCCGGTTGCAGCAGGCTGTTGCCGCTCAGCGCGGTGAGCATGCTGGAGGCGACGTCGGACTCGGTGACGCCGAGTTCGAGCGCGCGGTCGCGATCGACATTGACCTGGAAGGCGGGATAGTCGAGCGGCTCGGCGACGCGCGCATCGACGAGGCCGGGAATCAGGCGCATGCGCTGTTGCAGGCGCGAGGCGATCTTGAAATCACTCTGCAGATTGTTGCCGGTGATCTGGGTATCGATCGCGGCCGGCAGCCCGAAGTTGAGCACCTGGCTGACGATATCGGCAGCCTGGAAATATCCGGTGACTTGCGGAAAATCGCGCGCGAGCAGCCCGCGAATTTTGTTTTCGTAGATCTCGGTCGGCTGATGCTTGGGCTTCAACTGGATGAGCACGTCGGCATCCTGCGGGCCGGTGCTGTCGGTCTGGTAGTACGCGAGGTCGTAGGAAATCGGCAGTCCGATATTATCGCTGATGCCCTGGATCTCGGCCGGCGGAACGACGCTGCGAATGTCCTTTTCGAGCCGATCGACCACCAACTCGGTGTGCTCGATGCGCGTGCCGCTCGGCATCTTGACGTGCAGGCGCATCATGCCGGCGTCGACGGCGGGAAAGAAATCCTCGCCGGTAACCAACAGCAGGCTCATCGATGCGACCACCGCAATGGTGACGCAAACGAGTCCCAGGGCGCGCCGCGCGATGAACATCGCCAGCAGCTCGCGATAGCGATCGCGAAAGCGGTTGAACCGGTTGTCGAACCCGCGCACGAAACGATCCCAGCGGCCCGGGCCCTCATGCGCCTCGGATTCCTGCGCGAGCAGATGATGCGCCATGGTGGTGACCAGCGTTCGCGAGAGGAGATACGAGGTCAGCATCGCGTAGACGACGGCGAGCGCGAGCGGGGTGAAGAGAAACTTCGCGACGCCGGAGAGCAGCGCGACCGGAAAAAATACGATGCAGATGGAGAGCGTGCCGACCAGGGTGGGGGTGGCAATCTGATGGGCGCCGTCGAGAATCGCGACCAGCAGCGGCTTACCCATCGCGTGATTGCGATGGATGTTCTCGACCTCGACGGTGGCGTCATCGACCAGCATCCCGACCGCGAGGGCGAGACCACCGAGAGTCATGATGTTGAGGGTCTGGCCGGTGAGCTTGAGGAGGACGATGGCGGTGAGAATCGAGAGCGGTATCGACGTGATGACGATAAGGGTGCTGCGCGGGGAGCCGATGAAGATGAGCACCATCAGGGCGACCAATACCGCGGCGATGACGGATTCGCGGACGACCTCGACCAGCGCGCCTCGGACGAAGGTGGACTGGTCGAAAGTGAGCGACATCTGGAGGCCCTTGGGCGCGGAAGCGAGAATTTGGGGAATCTTTTGTTTCACATCGTCAACTACCGTCAGAGTGGAAGCATCGGCGTGTTTGATAACCATCAGGTAGGTTCCACGTTGCCCATCGACGCGTACCACGTTGGTTTGCGGCTGATGCGTATCGGACACCGGCGCTACATCACCGACGTGAATCGGCGCGCCATTGGTAATCTTAATGGGAAGCTTGTTGAAGTCGGGCACCGTGTTAGGGCTCATGTTGAGGTCGACGTCGTACTCGTAATCGCCCATCTTGGCGGTGCCCGAAGGGATTACTACGTTGGCGGCGGCGAGCGCGTTTCCCACATCGGCCGGCGATAAGCCGTTCGCGTACAGCGTGGTCGGATCGAGGTTCACCATCACCGCGCGCTGCACACCGCCGAGCGGCGCGGGGCTGGAAAATCCCGGAATCGTGAAAAGCTGGATGCGAATAAAGTTCAGTCCGTAGTCGAACAGTTGCGGCTCGGTGAGCGTGTCACTGAAAATGTTGAGCTGCGCGACCGGAACGTTTGCCGCATCATAGGAAATAACCTGGGGTGGGACTGTTCCGCGCGGTAACTGCGACAATATCGATTCCGAGACGCTCGTGATTTGCGCGATCGCTCCGCCGATATCGGAGCCGGGATAAAAATAAATCTTCAGGATGCCGAGGCCGTTCATCGATTCGGAATCGATGTGCTCGATGCCGTTGACTGTAGTTGATGCTGCCCGTTCGCTGATCCAGACCATCCGGCGTTCGATTTGAAGCGCCGAAAGCCCGGGGTAGTTCCAGACCTCTAAAACTACCGGCAAGTTGATCGCGGGAAAGATGTCGACGTTCATCAGTTCGAAGGAGAGAACGCCCAAAACCAGCATTAGCAGCGCCATAACTGCTACCGAGATAGGTCGACGGAGGGCGAGACGAACAAGCGCCATCATAGGATGAAAGCTCCGGGCCAAAGACCGCTGTTGCGGCGGCGTAGAAAAATCGAAGAAAGCACGATCGCATCAGGAAGGCGCACCGATGCGCCGTCCTTCGCGGAACCTTAGTTAGACGGCAAACCGATCAATTAATTCTGGACCGGCGAGTCCAAAAATACCAGTGCGAGAAATGTGCCGCCGATAATTCCACGGATTCGGCACCTTTTCGCAATTTAATTATCGCAGAATGCGAAGACGTCCTCGATTTGCAAATTTTTCGATGGCGCGATGATTTGATGCCAGGTTGCTCGCGTCAGCATCGCAAGCTGCGCGATTCTCTCTCGATGCACCTAGAAGATGCTTGTGCGCGCGCCTTACCGACGCTGCCGGGATTAAGGTGTTACCAAGATCCCAGTAGTTCAGGGTGCGACGCGACTTTGTGGCGATTACTCCTACTGCGAGTCGGCAATCTTCAAAAGCTGCTTGCCGAAGTTCGCGCCGGTGAAAAGCCGGATGATGGTCTTGGGCGCATTCTCCAGCCCGTGCTGCAGATCGATTTGGTTTTTGACTTTGCCCTGCGCGTACCACGCGCTCATTTCGCCGATAGCCTCGGGAAAATGCTTCAGGAACTGAAATACCAGGAAGCCTTCCATCCGCGCGCTATGCAGAATGAGACTCATGTAGTTCTTCGGGCCCGCGCCGCTCATCCCGGCTTCGTTGTAACGCGAGATCGCCCCGCACAGCACGATGCGCGCGCCGTCGCGGATGCGCGCCAGCGCATGATCGAGGATCTCGCCGCCGACATTGTCGAAGTAGACGTCGATGCCTCCCGGACACTGCTTCGTCAGCGCATCGCCGACCTTCTCATTCTTGTAGTCGATGGCGCCATCGAAGCCGGCTTCTTTCGTCAGCCATTCGCACTTGTCGCGCCCGCCGGCAATGCCGATGACGCGGCAGCCCTTTATTTTCGCAATCATGCCCGCCACGGAACCAGTCGCGCCCGCCGCGCCCGATACCACGAAGGTCTCGCCCGCCTTCACACTGCCGACCGAGAGCGTGCCGAAGTAGGCGGTCAGTCCGGTGGTGCCGAGCAGCGACAGCGCTAACAGCGGGTCTGTCCCGGCGGGGAGCTTTTGCAACCCCATCAGCCCTTTGCCGTCGCTGATGCTGTAATCCTCCCAGCCGAGGAGGCCCTGCACCAGGTCGCCGTTAGCGATTCCCGGCCGCTTGGAATCGAGCACCTGGCCGACGGTGCCGGCGAGCATCACATTCCCCAGCGGGATCGCCTTGATATAGGTGTCCATCGACATCCATCCGCGCTGGGTGGGATCGAACGAGAACGCGAGGTTGCGGATGAGGACCTGGCCATCCTGGAGAGGCGGCACGATGGCTTCGTTCCAGCGAAAATCGCTTTCCTTGATGAGGCCGTCCGGACGCGCCGCCAGCAGCCATTGCCGATTCTTGAGTTCCGCCATCGATTAAGCCTCCCGGGTTCCCGTTCGCCATAGACGGCGCGCGGGCGAAGAGAACATACTGACCGTGCTCCAGTTTGGCAAAGCACGCAACGCACGAAGCTTTGGGGCGCGATGAAATAAATTCATCTGTCGGTCGTTTCTCACTAATGATAGGCACACAAGGAGAAGCTACATGGGGATACTTTCCTGGATTATCGTCGGATTGGTCGCGGGCTTTCTGGCCAGCAAGGTGGTGAACCGCTCGGGCGAAGGTTTCATGCGGGACATTTTGCTTGGAATCGTCGGCGCCTTTGTCGGCGGATGGATTTTCACCGCGATGGGCCAAGCCGGTGTGAATGGAGTCAATCTCTATAGCATCCTGGTGGCGTTTGTAGGCGGAGTCGTGGTGCTCGTCATCTACCATGCAGTTTTCCGCCGCGCCTGAAGTTGAGGAGCAGTTTGCAGATGCCCTCGCGTTGCGGTAGCGACTAGCTAAAATCGCGCTCTAAAAATCCAATCGCGCTCGACGAGCAATCGCGGGAAGCGACGCCGGAGGATTCATGCCTTATCTCAATCGCGACGGAGTCAACATTTATTACGAAGAGCGCGGCAAGGGTCCCGCGGTCCTGCTCTCGCATGGCTATAGCGCGAGCACCCGGATGTGGGCCGGCCAGATGGAGGCGCTGTCCGACCGCTATCATATGATCGCGTGGGATATGCGCGGGCACGATCGCTCCGATTCTCCCAACAACCCGGCGCTCTACTCGCACGAGGCGACGGTGGCCGACATGGCGGCCATCCTCGATGCCTGCGGCGCCCGGCGCGCCGTCATCGCCGGTCTGTCGCTAGGCGGATTCATGTCGCTCGCGTTCAATCTCGCGCTTCCCGAGCGCGTCGCCGCGCTGATGCTCTTCGACACCGGACCCGGCTACAAAAAAGATGGCCCGCGCGAAGAATGGAACAAGATGACCGGCAGCATGGCGAAGGCGCTCGAAACCAAGGGCCTCGCGGCGGCCGGCGCCGGTCCCGAAGCGACTCTCGCGCACCATCGCAGCGCGCAAGGCCTCGCGCATGCGGCGCGCGGGATGCTCGCGCAATCCGACGGCCGCGTCATCGAATCGATGCCGTCGATCAAAGTGCCGACCCTGGTGCTGGCGGGCGCGAAGGATGTGCAATTCCTCGCCGCGACCGACTACATGGCGGCGAAAATTCCCGGCGCCGAGAAAGCTATCATCCCGGATGCCGGCCATGCGGCGAACATCGACCAGCCCGAGGCGTTCAACCGCGCGGTTCGCGCGTTTCTCGATCGCGTCACCGCCTAGCGACGCATTTCAGAGATAGCGCTTTGCGCGCCGGCGTTCTCATTTCGCGGTCGAAACCGAATCTCCAGCTTCAAGCAGATACGGCTCCAGCGTCGACTGCGCCGCGATGCGGTGCTTGTGCCACTTGCCGCCGCCGTAATACGCGAGGCTACCCGGCTCCGCGTTACCCTCGCCATTGTAGTAGGAGATGCAATCGCGCAGCGGCGCAGTTGCGATATCGACCTCGCGGCAATGCTCCGCGTACGATTCTTCGAAGTCCTTGCGCACATCGACGATGCGCGCGCCGCGCTCCCGCAGCGTCTTGAGCATCCACACCAGGTAGTCACCATGCGCGTCGATGGCGTCGGTGAAGTTGAAGCTGCCGCCGCCGCCCTGCGGACCGGTGACGATGAACAGGTTGGGGAAGCCATGGCTATGCAGGCCGAGGAACGTCCTGGTCCCTTCGGCCTCCCACTTGGCCTTCAGCGTGCGCCCGCCGCGACCAGTAATCATGTTGAAGGTCGAAGTGCCCATCCACTGGAAGCCGGTCGCGTAGATCAGGACATCGAGTGGATATTCGACGCCCTCGTGAACGACGCCGCGCTCGTTGATCTCAGCCACGCCACGCGGCGCGGTGTCGACCAGATGAACGTTGGGCAGGTTGAACGTCGGCAGGTATTCGTCGTGGAAGGTTGGCCGCTTGCAGCCATACGGGTAGTAGGGCTTCAGCGCCGCCGCCGTCTTCGGATCCTTGACGATGGCATCCACGCGCGCCCGGATCTGCTCCATGATGCGGAAGTTGGAATCGAGCTGCTTCTGGGTCAGCTCTTCAGCGGATATTTGATGTTCGTGTTTCTTGGGCTGCTTGATTTCCTGAATCTTGCCCGCGAGGTAGTCGTCGTTGGCCTGGATGGCGGTGCGACCGGCGGAAATTTTCGCGAAGCGTTGACGCCGCGCCCGAGCCCATCCGGGCTCGTTGGCCCAGGTCTCCCGCTCTTGGTCGGTGGTCGCGCGCTGGTCGCGCACGTCGATCGAGGAGGGCGTGCGCTGGAAGACATAGAGCTGACCGACAATCTTCGCGAGCTCGGGAATCGCCTGCACCGCCGTCGCGCCGGTGCCGATGATGCCGACCGTCTTGCCGCGCAGGTCGATGTTGTAATTCCACCGCGAGGTGTGGAACGACTCGCCCTTGAACTTCTCCATGCCGGCGATCCGCGCCAGCTTCGGCGTCGTCAGGATGCCGTTGGCGAGGACCACGAAGCGCGCACGCATCTTGTCGCCGCGATCCGTTTCGACGATCCAGCGGCCGGATTCCTCGTCCCAGGTCGTCGCCGCGACCGTCGTGTGAAACAGGCAGTGGTCATAAAAGCCGAACTTCTGCGCCATGTTCTGGCAGTATTCGAGGATCTCGAAGCCGGAGGCGAACTTCATTGACGGGATGTACCCGGTCTCCTCGAGCAGCGGCAGGTAGCTGTAGGATTCGACGTCGCAGGCGATGCCGGGATAGCGATTCCAGTACCAGGTGCCGCCGACGTCGCCGCCCTTCTCGCAGAAACGTATGTCGGTAAAGCCCGCTTGGCTCAGCTTGTGCCACAGCAACAGTCCGCCGAAGCCGGCGCCGACCACCAGGATCTCGCACTCGTCAGTCAGCGCCTCACGCGGGATAGGCGGCTCGGAATAGACGTCGTCCAGATATTTCTTGAACTCGCCTTCCATGTTGATGTAGTCGGCGGCGCCGCGGCGGGCTTCCTTGAAGGCGAGATACTTGGCCTGCTCTTCGGCGTTGAAGGTCGCGCCCGGCGGCAATTCCGGCAGCTCTTTCAGCTTCTGATCGGCGGTGACGGAATAACCCTTGCCGGTAATCTTTTCTGACGCTTTGGCGGCTCGCGTGTTGAAGACTTTCAGGCCTGTCTCAGGGTCGATACGGACTGCTGCATTCATTTTTGGGTTCCTTGTCTGCCGTGCTCGGCCAACCATGGGGTCACGGAAAAACGCCCTTTCACTTCGCTAAACGATCGGTATGTTAAACGAAATCCTACGCTAGTTCGGATAGCTCCAAGGCGTCAAGTCACGCCTCCAGCCAGCGCCGTCGTTTTGTATGCTCATTAAATAGTGCGATAAGCTTCGCAACATCAGTGAAACTATTGCTGCGGGAGATCCGACTATGAACTTCATCGACCAGTTAGACCCTGAGCTGAGAGTGGTGCTGGAAAAGCTGCCGACCGATCGCCCGATGAATCTTAACGAGATTCCGACCGCGCGGATCAAGATGAAAAAAATGGTGACTGCGATGCTCGCCAGCTTGCCCGCGGTCGACGGCGTCTCCGGCGCGGATCGCCAGGTTCCAGGAGCCAAGGGCGATCCCGAGGTGCGGGTCCGCGTTTACCGGCCCGACGTCCAACCGAGCAAGCTTCCCGCGCTGCTCTGGATCCATGGCGGCGGGTACGTGATGGGCGACATCGAGCAGGACGACCGCCTGATGAAACAACTGGTCAAGCGAGTTGGATGCGTGGCGGTATCGGTCGATTATCGATTGGCGCCGGAACATCCGTTTCCCGCCCCGGTCGAGGATTGCTATGCCGCGTTGAAGTGGCTGTTCGGTCATGCCGATGAGCTTCGGGTCGTGCCGGATCGCATTGCCATCGGGGGCGCCAGCGGCGGGGGCGGCTTGTGCGCGGGGTTGGCATTGATGGCGCGCGACCGTGGCGAAGTGCAGGTCGCTTTTCAACTTCTCATCTACCCGATGATCGATGACCGCAACGTCACGCCCGCCAGCTACGCGATTACCGACCCGCGCATGTGGAATCGCGAAAGCAACCGCCTGGGATGGAAGGCCTACCTCGGCCGCGACGGTGGCGGGGCGGACGTATCGCCGTACGCAGCAGCATCGCGGGCCACCGACTTAAAGAATCTGCCGCCCGCATACATTCCGGTCGGCGCCCTGGATCTTTTTGTCGATGAGAACATCGAGTACGCGCAGCGCCTCATCCAGGCGGGCGTGCCGACTGAACTGCATGTCTATCCCGGAGCCTTTCATGGGTTCGATATGTTCGCTCCATCGGCAGCGGTGTCGAAACAATTCAAGGCTGATCGAGAAAACGCGCTCAAGCGCGCACTACACCAAACCGCAAGATGATCGCGGTTCGAATCCCGCCGACTGAGACTGAGCGCTAGTGTCCCGGAAGCCTTCCAATTGTTCGCACGCCGAGGAAGCCCGCGACGCGCTGCGTCTCCACGTTTTGGAGCCACTGCTGCCTCGCTGCATGGATCGCGAGTATGGGGGTTTCCTGGTCGACTTCGACGAGCGATGGCGTCCAGTCGGACCGCATAACAAGAGTCTGGAGCATGCTGCGCGGACGACTAGCGCGTTCGCCCTGCTGGATAAGGTTTTCCCGGGTCTCGGATGTGATCGTATCGTGCGCCACGGTTGCGAGTTTCTGAAGGAGAAGATGTGGGATAAGGATCATGGCGGCTTTTTCGCCCAGGTCGATCGCGCAGGGCGGCCGCGCCTCGATGGCCTTAAACATCCGCACGGCGTGACCTACGCGGGCTATGCGTTTCTGCTGGCCGAACCTTATCTTGACCACGGCGAGGGCCGGGCGTGGGCCAGGCAGGCATTTGGCTGGCTCGAGGGTGTCACCTGGGATCGCGACTACGGTGGATATTGGGGTTCGTTTCGTCGCGACAACTCGCGTTACCCTCCCGGCGCACGTCTTCCTACCGAGGACGGACGAGATATTCTCGGCTCGAGCGCCGGCTTTAAAGAAATCAACACTTTAAGTGATGCGATCGAGATGCTTACGCTTTTTGAAGAGCATGCGGTCGAGAAACGATGCTCCGACCGTCTCGCAGAATTGATTGATCTGGTGGTGAACCGCCTCATCGATGCGAACGGCGTAATGCCGTATTTATGGCGGCCCGAGTGGCAGCCAGCCCCTGATCTGGTGCGGGTTGGATATCAGTTCGCTACGGCTCGTCGCTTGCTCGAGGCCGCTCACTTCGTGGAAGGCGCGGCCTCTGCGATCCCCACAGCGCGTAAGCTTACTGATTTTTGTCTGGCATCCGCGCAGCATCCATCCGGAGGCTTTTGCTATGCCGTCACCGCCGATGGCCGTTCCTGGCCTGCAACCGGTGGGTCAACTGATCAACGGCAATGGTGGGTTCAGTTCGAGGCGTTATACGCGCTACACCTTCTGGCAGGCCTGGAGTCCATCGAGGGTGAG
>Ga0210398_10005416_pt1 | contig 11860 bp, 19 predicted proteins | sample IncBWC4OmetaG_FD_161047 | JGI IMG/M metagenome (GOLD analysis project Ga0210398, IMG submission 161047) | Forest soil microbial communities from Barre Woods Harvard Forest LTER site, Petersham, Massachusetts, United States - Inc-BW-C-4-O | ecosystem: Environmental > Terrestrial > Soil >... | reverse complement strand
GACGCTTCGTTTTTTGAAATCCTCTCCAAAGCATGTCGTATATCTCCGCACAGCGAGCGCCGCGAAGCATTCTGCAGCGGCTGTGCCGTTTCACTCCGTGATTGATTTGACTGCAGCTGGTAGCCTGTTGCCCGTAGCCGGTAGCTTTACTACTCGCAACCCGCTGCTGACGTCCTGCTTCCAGCTTCCTGCTTACTGCAGCCGGTAGCCTGTCGCCTGTAGCCGGTAGGTTATTAATCCCAACCCGCTGCTGACGTCCTGCTTCCAGCTTCCTGCTTACTTCAACTCTTTACCGCATCTGTCCAGCCGGTGCGAACTCGCTACACGCTACCGGCTACAGGGCTACAGGGCTACAGGCTTACTTCGAGTACAGTTCGACGATCAGCTGCTCGTTCACCGGCAGGTTGATGTCTTCTCTCTTCGGCAGTGACAGCACCTTGCCACTCAAACTGTTCGCATCGCTCGACAGCCACGTCGGGGCAGGCTGATGGCTCGCGAACTCCCGCGAACTCTCCACCAACGTCAACTTCTCGCTGTTGGGACGGATCTTGATCTCGTCGCCTACGCCCACCTGGTAGGAAGGGATATTCACCTTGCGCCCGTTCACTTCCACGTGCCCGTGGCGCACCAGCTGGCGCGCCTGACGCCGTGAGCTGGCAAAACCGAGCCGGAAGGTCACGTTGTCCAGACGCCGCTCCAGCTGCTGCAGGAGCAGTTCGCCGGTGACGCCGGGCGTGCGCGATGCCTTCTCGTAGTACGCGCGGAATTGCCCTTCCAGGGCAAAGTAGATGCGGCGCGCCTTCTGCTTTTCACGCAGCTGCAGACCGTAGCCGACGATCTTCGCCTTGCGATCGCGGCCGTGCTGGCCGGGGGCAAAATTGCGCTTCTCGATGGGGCACTTGTCGCTGAAACACTTCGCGCCCTTCAGGAACAGCTTCATGCCTTCTCGCCGGCACAACCGGCAGACAGGCCCTGTATAACGTGCCAATGCATTCTCCTTAATTCAGAGGCCGACCGGTTTACGGATCAAAATCCTTCGTCCCGGTCCATCTATTAGTTTACAGCAAAGGCAGCAGTTTCTATTCCCTACTGCCTATTGCCTGTCCTTAGACCCTGCGTCTCTTCGGCGGCCGGCAGCCATTGTGCGGAATCGGCGTAACGTCGCGAATCGAACGCACATCGATCCCCGCCGCTGCCAGTGCCCTCACCGCAGATTCGCGGCCGGAACCTGGCCCACTCACCCGCACATCCACCGAACGCACGCCGTGATCCCGCGCCATGTTGGCCGCGTTCATCGCCGCCTGCTGCGCGGCAAACGGTGTGCCCTTACGCGACCCGCGGAACCCGAGCGAGCCCGAGCTCTTCCACGACAGCGTATTGCCCTGCTGGTCGGTGATGGTGACGATGGTGTTGTTGAACGAGGCCTGAATGTGCACCAGGCCAAACGGCACACTCTTGCGCTCGCGTTTCTTGAACTTCTTGTTGCGCGCGGCTTTGCCGGTCGCGCCTTTTGCTGGTTTCTGATCCGCCATTAGGTCTTCGCACTCGCTTTCTTCTTGTTCGCCACGGTGCCCTTGCGCGGTCCTTTGCGGGTGCGGGCGTTGGTGTGGGTGCGCTGACCGCGCACCGGAAGGCCGCGGCGGTGCCGCTGCCCGCGATACGACTGGATGTCGATGAGCCGCTTGACGTGCATGGCGGTGTCCTTGCGGAGATCGCCTTCCACATCGCCCTGCTCTTCGATCACCTGGCGGATGCGATTGACCTCGTCTTCGCCGAGATCCTGAACTTTCTTGAACGGATCGACCGTCGCGCTGGCGAGAATCTTCAGCGCTCGCGAGTTGCCGATCCCGAAGATGTACGTCAGCCCGATCCTTGCCTGCTTGTTGCGCGGCAGATCGACGCCTGCGATACGTGCCATACGGTTTCCTTCATCGTGCCCCGGCCAACTTTTCCGGAGCGGTTATTCCGGCCGAACCTCGTACCGGAGTTTGGAGAGCCTGAGTCCATCTCGGGGTTCATCGCAAGCCTGACTTCGGCTAACTAGCCCCAGCTTCCTGATTACGGCTAAAGAAGCTCAGCTCTCGAATCAGCGAGTAGCCGGTAGCCTGTCGCGCGTAGCCTGAACGTCTTTGCTACTGGCTACGGGCTAGTGCCTACAGGCTGCCATTTCAGCCCTGGCGCTGCTTATGCTTCTGGTTCTCGCAGATCACCCGCACCACACCGCGGCGATGGATGACCTTGCACTTGTCACAAATCTTCTTTACCGATGCCCGAACCTTCATCCCTCACGAACCCTTCACGCATCCGCTTCCATGCCGCCGCGCCCGGTTTTGCTGAACGCCGACCGCTGTCCGCTGAATGCTTTTACTTGTATCTGTACACAATCCGTCCGCGATTCAAATCGTACGGACTCAACTCCACAGCCACGCGGTCACCCGGCAAAATGCGGATGAAGTTCTTCCTCATGCGCCCCGACACATGCGCCAGCACCTCGTGCCCGCCGCTGCTCTCGAGCTTGACCTTGAACATCGCATTCGGCAACGTCTCGAGAACCGTCGCCATGACCTCAATCGCGTCTTCCTTCGACAATCGTTATCCTTAAACTCGTCTCTACTTCGTTGCTTTCGTGCTGGAATTCCGGAGCCGTTCTACTGCTGCTTCCACACTCGCCGCCACAGTGCTGACTGGCTGGCTGCCATCCACTTCCTCAAATCGCCCCAGGGCACGGTAATGCTCTACCACCGGAGCCGTCTGCGATTCGTACGTCCGCATCCGCTCCCGGAAAACTTCCTCAGTATCGTCTGAGCGCCGCACCAGAGGTGTGCCGTCCAGGTCGCACTTCTCATCGACCTTCGGCGGCTGCAGATAGATGTTATAGATCGTCCCGCAGGCTTGGCAGGTGCGCCGTCCGGTAATCCGGCGCAGTAATTCATTGTATCCGACGTTGATACTGACGGCAATGACCGGCAGAGCCTTCGGATCGGCCCCCAGATGCTGATCGAGCCACTTCGCCTGCCCCAGCGTACGTGGAAAACCATCCAGAATGTAGCCTTTAGCGGTGTCCGGCTGCTTGAGCCGTTCCGCGACCATCTGGTTGACCAGGTCGTCAGGAACCAGCTTGCCGGCATTCATGATTTCTTTGGCCTTCACGCCCAGCTCGGTTCCATGATCCCGGTGATAGCGGAGTAAATCGCCGGTGGAAATCTGCGGAATTCCCCATTTGGCGACCAGCTCTTTCGCCTGCGTTCCCTTGCCAACCCCCGGTGCTCCCAGCAGCAGAATCGGTCCAGGTTTCACTTGCAACGACCCCTTGGTTTCCACGTGCGTATCCGCCACTGCCGACGTCATTACCAGGCCCGCCTTCCTCTGACTCTCCCACTCTTGGGCGAGAATCCTTCATAGTGCCGCATGATCAGCTGCGACTCGACTTGATTCACGGTGTCCATCGCCACGCCCACGACGATCAGCAGCGATGTGCCTCCGAAATAGAAGTTGAAGCCCATGCCGTTGGTCATCCACGACGGCAGCGATTCAAACCAGCTCCCGATCAGCCACAGATGATTCAGGTGGATGCCGCTGATCATCAGCTGCGGGATGATCGCCACAATGATCAGATAAATCGCACCGACCAGGGTGATGCGGGTCAGAATCTCGTTGACGTAGTCTGATGTCCGCCGACCGGGCCGGATGCCGGGAATAAACCCGCCATACTTGCGCATGTTGTCGGCAATATCGTCCGGCCGGAACACGATCGAGATGTAGAAATACGCAAAGAAGACAATCGCGATCATGTACAGCAGCTCGTAGGCCGGCTCGCCTGCGCGCAGTGCATCGAAGGTCCGCGACAGCCACGCGCTGTTCCTCACGAACGCTGCCTGCCCGAACAGCATCGGCGCCGACAACACGGAAGCGGCAAAGATGATCGGCATGACGCCGCCGGAATTCACTTTCAGCGGCAGGTGCGTCGATTGCCCGCCCATCAGCCGCCGTCCCACGATGCGCTTGGCGTACTGCACGGGAATGCGCCGTTCGCTGCGCTCCACAAAGACGATGAAGGCCACGATGGCGATCATCGCGATCACCAGCAGGATCAGCAACGGAACTGTGAACACGCCAAACCGCTGCGCCTTGGCTGTATTCACCAGATCGGCGATGCCGCGCGGCAGGCCCACCACGATGCCGGCGAAAATCAGCAGGCTCATCCCGTTCCCGATGCCGCGCTCGGTAATCTGCTCGCCCAGCCACATGATGAATGTCGTGCCCGCGGTGAGGGTGATCACCGTCATGGCGATGAAGCCGAATCCGGGATCGAGCACCAGGTTGCCCGATGAGCTGCGCAGCGCAATCGCGATGGCCGCCGACTGAATCACTCCCAGAAGGACTGTTACGTAACGCGTCCACTGCGTGATCTTGCGTCGCCCCAGCTCGCCTTCTTTCTGCAGCTTCGCCAGCGGCTCGTAGACCACCGTCAGCAGCTGGAAGATGATCGAGGCCGTGATGTAGGGCATGATGCCCAGCGCGAAGATCGTCAGCCGGCGCAGGTTGCCGCCGCTGAACAGATCGACAAGGCCCAGCGACGAGCCCGCCTGGTTATTGAAGAAGCTCTCCAGCGCTGCGACGTTCACGCCCGGCGTGGTGATGTGCGCGCCCAGCCGGTACACAGCCAGGATGCCAAGGGTGAACAGGACACGCCTGCGCAGGTCGGGGACGCGGAAGATATTCAGAAACTTCTCAAACATGAGTTGGTGCTCTCATTCTAAACCGTTGGCCTGCCGCGTTTACTTTTTGCTCGCCCTGGGCTGGCTCTCCGCCGGCTTTTCGCTCGCTCGGCCTGGCTCACTTCTCGCTGCCTTCTTCACGAGCTTTCCCGCTGGCTTTTCCGTGACCGCTCCGCCCAGCAGGATCGCTTTGCCGCCGGCCTTCTCAATCTTTTCCTGCGCCGACTTCGAGAACTTGTGGGCATGCACGGTGACCGCGACCTTCAGCTCGCCGTCGCCCAGGATCTTGATGAGCCCGTTCCGCTTTTTCACCAGACCCAGCTCGGTAAATTTCTCGAGCGTGAGTTCCTTCTCGCCGAGTTCCGCCAGCCGGTCGAGATTCACCACGGTGTATTCGGTGCGGAAAATATTCGTGAAGCCGCGCTTCGGCAAACGGCGGTGCAGCGGCATCTGGCCGCCTTCAAAGCCGCGCATCAGGCTGGAGCCCGAGCGCGATCCCTGTCCTTTGTGTCCGCGGCCCGACGTCTTGCCGGTCCCGGAGCCCATGCCGCGCCCAATGCGTTTCTTGTTCCTGTTCGCCTTCTTCGGCGCTCGCAGATTCGAAAGATTCATGTCTGTCCTCGCTCAACGCCGGCCGGAATTCCACCGCCCGACTCGCCTTTTTTAGCGTTCAGCGTATAGCGTTCAGCCTTCAGAACAACTTCGCCACGTGGCGAATCGGCTTTGTATCCGCTGTCCGCAGTCCGCTATCCGCTAGTTCTCCACAATCCTGACCAGATGCGGAACCGTCTTCACCATCCCACGGATCGATGGTGTGTCTTCCCGCACCACAATCTGGTTCAGCCGGGTAAAACCCAGGCCCTTGATCACCAGCTTGTGCTTCACCGGCGCCTGAATCTTCGACCGGAAATACTGGATCCGAATCGTTGCCTTCGCCGCGGTTTTCGTCTCTGTCTTTTTTTGTGCCATGGTCAGATCTCCTGCACCGTCTTGCCGCGCATCGCAGCCACTTCAGCCCGATCGCGCAGCTGCACCAGCGCATCGAACGTCGCCTTGATCACGTTATGCGGATTGGCCGTGCCCAGGCTCTTGGTCAGTACATTCTGCACACCCGCCGAGGTCATGACCGCGCGTACCGCGCCACCGGCAATCACACCCGTGCCTTCCGGAGCCGGCTTCAGCAGCACCTGGCCCGAACCGTACCGGCCCAGCACCTGATGCGGAATCGAAGTCTGGGTCAGGTTGACGCGCACCAGGTTCTTCTTCGCCGCCTCAATGCCCTTGCGGATTGCCTGCGGAACCTCGCGCGCCTTGCCCGAGCCATAGCCGACCACGCCCGCGCCCGGATCGCCCACCACCACCAGCGCCGCGAAAGACATGTTCTTGCCGCCCTTCACGACCTTGGTCACGCGGTTGATGGCCACCACCTGATCTTTCAGGTTGAAACTCCCCGAATCCAGCTTCTTCTTCAATATCGCCATTCGCTTCCTGATTTCCTTCTGCCCGGCTTCCGCCGCGCCGATCCTTAGAACTCGAGTCCCGCCTCGCGCGCCGCATCCGCCAGCGCCTTCACGCGCCCGTGATACAGATAGCCACCGCGATCAAAGACTACTTTCGTGATGCCCTTTTCCTTCGCGCGCTCCGCGATCAGCTTGCCAATCTCTTTCGCCGCCGCAACGTTGCCGCCTGTTTTCGCTTTCGCCGCCACCGTCGAGGCTGACACGACCGTTACGCCCTGCGCGTCATCGATCACCTGCGCGTAGATGTGGTTCAGCGAGCGGTAAATGTTCAGCCGCGGACGCTCCGCGGTCCCCGTCAGCTTGCGGCGGATGCGCGTATGCACGCGCTGTCGAATCTCGTTTCTCTTCCTCTGCGGAATCATTTTCTTTTCCCTTCCTAACAGCGAAGCTGCCCTGCAGCCTCGTTCGGTTTTGTAGATCCCTCGATTCGCTACGCTCGCTCAGGATGATCGCGCTCGGCTCAAGCGCCGGGCAATCGCGATCACTTGGCGCCCGTCTTGCCGACCTTCTTCTTCAGCCGCTCATCGGAGTAGCGCACGCCCTTGTTCTTATAAGGATCGGGTTTGCGGAGCGACCGCATATCCGCCGCCACCTGCCCAACCTTCTGCCGATCGATGCCGCTGATCGTCACTTTGGTCTGCTTGGGGTCGATCGTGGCGGTAACGCCGGTCGGCAGCGGAAACTCGATGGGGTGCGAATAGCCCAGCGTGAACACCACCGTGTTCTTGCCTTTCAGCTCCGCGCGGTAGCCGATGCCGACGATGTCCAGATCCTTTGACCAGCCCTTCGTGACGCCTTCGACCGCATTCGAGATCAGCGCCCGCGTGAGCCCGTGAATCGCCGCCTGGGAATCGTTCTCGCGCACCGCGTGCACATGACCGTCTTTGGTCTCCAGCTTGATTCCGGCGGGAATCGGTTGCTCCATCTTGCCCTTCGGCCCCTCGACGAGGACAACACTGCCCTGCACGGAATACTTCACTCCCTGCGGCAAAGCGATCGGTTTCTTCCCAATCCGTGACATTTCAAAAATCCTTTATGGCTTGCGAGTCCCGGCGGAGCTTGTGCTCTGCCGTTCCACTGCAGCCTCGGTGAGTTATGCTCACCTAACTTCCCACCTCATCCGCGCCATCGGCGCGGGCTACATCTGCTGGCTAAGCACGGATGGCACGCGAAGCGTGCGCCCGCTGAGCCGGCAAGGCTACCAGATCTCGCAGAGGACTTCGCCGCCCACGCCTTCGCGCCTGGCCTGACGACCGGTCATCACGCCCCTGGGGGTGGTCATGATGCTGATACCCAGTCCACCCTGCACCCGGCGAATCTCGTCGCGGCCGATATAAACGCGGCAGCCCGGACGCGAAACCCGCTCCAGGTCGCGAATCGCGGCTTCGTTGTTGGCGCCGTACTTCAGGTACACCCGCAGCACCGGGCGCCCGTTCTCTTCCGTCGTCTTGAAGTTCGAGATATAGCCCTCTTCCTTGAGAATGCGGGCAATCTCCGCCTTCAGCTTCGAGGCCGGAACATCCAGCTTCTGATGACGCGCACGAATCGAATTGCGAATCCGCGTCAGAAAATCCGCTACCGGATCGGTCAAACTCATCGTTTCTCCTTCATTCCCCGTTCGCTCCGCCCGCCCTGCTCAACCCAGCGGAGAACCAGCGGAAATGTCTTGTGACTGCGAGCCTTTCAGCCATCAGTCAGAATTGTTTTGCGCCCGAAGGCGTCGCCTGGACGGCGGCTAGTCCTTACCAGCTGGACTTGACTACGCCAGGAATCTCACCCTTCAGGGCCAGCCCTCTAAAGCACAGCCGGCATACCCCAAACTTCCGCAGAAACGCCCGCGGCCGTCCGCAGAGCTTGCAGCGATTATGCTGCCGGCTCCTGAACTTCGGCTTGCGTGCGTCCTTCACTCGTTTTGCTGTTGTCGCCATCTCTCTTCAGTCCCTTCGATTCTTACGCGCCCTGCGCCCTGAACGGCATGCCGAACTGCCGCAGCAGCGCGCGCGCCGAATTATCGTCCAGGGCCGACGTTACAATGGTGATGTTCATGCCCTTCAGCTTGTCCACCTTCGAGTAGTCGATCTCGGGGAAGATCAGCTGATCGCGAATGCCGAGCGTGTAGTTGCCGCGCCCGTCAAAACTCTTCGTCGAAACTCCGCGGAAGTCGCGCACGCGCGGCAGCGCTACGGAGATCAAGCGGTCCAGAAACTCGTACATGGTGTCGCCGCGCAGGGTGACCATGGCGCCGATGGGCATGTTCTCGCGCACCTTGAAGGCCGCAATCGACTTCTTCGCCCGCGTGGTCACCGGCTTCTGCCCGGCAATCGCTGCCAGGTCCGCAGTGAGCGGATCGAGCATCTTCGAGTTCTGCGTCGCCTCGCCCAGCCCCATATTCAGCACGATCTTCTCAAGGCGGGGAACGGCCATCGGGTTCTCCAGTCCCAGCTCCTTCTGGAGCACGCCCTTGATTTCTTTGTGATACTTCTCTTTCAGTCTCGCTGCCATTTCCGTATCTCTTCTCTCTGTCTCCGCACTCGGATTGGCCACCCACCGTGACCGTCTACCGTTTCGGAGACTTCCGTTTCGCCCATCGTTCCCGATCGCTGAACGCTGAGCGCTGATTACTTCTTACTTTTCGCGGCAATGGTTCCGCCACACTTTTTGCAAATCCGGACCTTCACATCGCCTTCGAACTTGTGCGCCACGCGCGTCGGCTGATTGCAGCTCGGACACACCAGCATCACGTTCGACCGGTGGACCGAGGCTTCCTGTTCGGCGATTCCGCCCTTCACGCGCTTCTGCGGATTCTCCTTCATATGCTTCTTTACCACGTGCACATGCTCGACCAGCAGCCGCCCCGTGTCAGGAAACACGCGCAGCACGCGACCCTTCTTGTCGCGGTCGCTCCCCGTAATCACCTGCACCGTGTCGTTCCGCTGAATATCCAAACTCGCCATAATCTCTGTCCTTTGCTCTCCCCCGGCTTACAGAACTTCCGGAGCGAGCGACACAATCTTCAAAAACTTCTTCTCGCGCAGTTCGCGCGCTACCGGACCGAACACGCGGGTTCCGACCGGCTCGCCCACGTCGTTGATGAGCACCGCCGCGTTGGTGTCGAACCGGATGTAGGTTCCGTCGCGGCGCCGCGTCTCTTTGCGGGTGCGGACCACAACCGCCTTCACCACCTTGCCCTTTTTCACCTGTCCGTCCGGCGAAGCTTCTTTCACAGCTGCGGTGATCACATCGCCCAGCCCCGCCTTCAACCCGCTCGCGCCGCCCAGGGGCAGAATCATCTGCAGCTTGCGCGCGCCGGAATTATCGGCGACCTCGAGCATCGTTCTCATCTGCACTGCCATGGCTATTTCTCCTTCTTGCTGTCGCGGTCCTCACTGCCGGCCGCGATCTTTAACCCGAAAACCGCTGTTACTCGGCTGCGATCCCTGCCGCCGCTTCCGCTTCCTGTACCTGTGCCAGCGCCGACCGCCGCACGATCTCTTCCAGATTCCACCGCTTCAGTTTGCTCAGCGGCCTGGTCTCGCGAATCCGCACCACATCGCCCACGCGCGCCGTGTTCTGCTCGTCGTGCGCGTAAAACTTCCGCGTGGAGCGCACGATGCGCTTGTACTTCGCGTGCGCCTTGCGCATCTCGACTTCGACCACGATGGTCTTCTGCATCTTCGTCGAGACCACCTGGCCCACCTTCTCGTTGCGCCGCGACTCCGGCCTGGCTGTGTTGTTTTCCGTTGCGATCATCTCTTAACCCTTCTTCACACTTGTGGACCGCGAGGCCGCCTTCTTGTTGGCCGAGGGCTTCGCCGTCGACTTCCGCGCCGCCGCTGACCGGCCGCTCGCTTTGTGCGCCGCCGGCTTCTTTGCGGCAGCCTTTTTCTTCGCCGGCCGCGCAACCTTCTTTTTCGCCTGCTTTGCCGGTGCCTCGGCCTCGTGCTCTTCGGCCGCATCCGCGTGTGCATGGTGTTTCGGTGCCACCAGCGAATGAATTCCGAGCTCGCGCTCGCGCGTGATGGTATTGATCCGCGCTACATCCTTCTTCAGTTCGCGCAGCTTCTTCACGCCCTCGGTCTGACCGAGCTTCATCTGAAAGCGCAGCCGGAACAGCTGCTCGGACGCTTTCCGCCCTTCGAGCGCCAGCTCGTCGTCGCTCAGGTTGCGAATCTTCTCCACTTCCATCGTTGCTCTTCTCTCCGGACGGACCCAGTACCAGGATCCAACCCTCATCTCGAACTCTGCTAACTTGCCGATCTCTGCCAATACTGCTCCCGATCTACTTTGCCGCCGCGACAACCTTCGCATCGTGCCGCTGCACGAACTTCGTTTTCAGCGGCAGCTTGTGCGCCGCCAGCCGCATCGCTTCCTGCGCCAGCTCCGACGACACGCCTTCCATCTCGAACAGCACGCGGCCGGGGCGAACCACCGCGACCCAGTGATCCGGCGCGCCCTTGCCCTTGCCCATACGGGTTTCGGCCGGCTTCTTCGTGACCGGCTTATCCGGAAACAGCCGCAGCCAGATCTTGCCGCCGCGCTTGATGAAACGGGTCATCGCCACACGGCTCGCTTCGATCTGCCGGTCGGTGATGTAACCGCACTCCATCACTTTCAGGCCGAAGTCGCCGAACGACAGCTCGCTTCCGCGCCACGCTTTTCCCTTCATGCGCCCGCGCTGCTGCTTGCGGTACTTCACTTTCTTTGGCATCAACATATCGAGTTCCTGATTCTTCCTAATCCCGAATTTCTAGAAAACCGATGTGCCCACCGCGGTCTGCGGCTCACGCCGCTTCTGCTGATAGATATCTCCGCGATAGATCCACGTCTTGACGCCGATCACGCCATAGGTTGTGCGCGCTTCGGCAAATCCATAGTCGATGTCGGCGCGCAGTGTGTGCAGCGGCAGCCGTCCCTGCAGATACCACTCCGAGCGTGCGATTTCGTTGCCGTTCAGCCGGCCCGACACGCGCACCTTGATGCCTTTGCAGCCGAAGCGCAGGGCCGAGTCCACTGCCTTGCGCATCGCGCGACGGAAGCCCACGCGCTTTTCCAGCTGCAACGCGATGTTTTCCGCCACCAGCTGTGCGTCCAGCTCCGGCTTGTTCACCTCGAGAATATCGATGAACACGTCGCGGTTGGTCCGCTTCTGCAGCTCGCCCTTCAGCTTCTCAATCTCGGCGCCCTTGCGTCCGATCACGATGCCCGGCCGTGCCGTACGGATCATCAGGCGCAGCTTGTTGCCTGGCCGCTCCACTTCAACGGAGCTGACGCCCGCCGCCTTCAGCTTCTCCTTGAGTTCCCGCTTCAGGTGCACGTCTTCAATCAGCAGCCGGCTGTAATCTTTCCCCGCAAACCAACGCGAGTGCCAGGGCTTGTTGATGCCGACCCGAAATCCGTAAGGATGGACTTTCTGTCCCATAGAGTCTCTCGATTCCTCTCGCTACTTCTTTTTCGCGGGCTTCTTCGCCGCGGCTTTCTTTGCTGGTTTGTGCGCGGTCGCCTTCTTCGGCACCGCTTTCTTCATCGGCCTTTTCCCGGTTGTTTTCTTCGCAGCGGCCTGTTTCCCTGGTTCCGCGGCATCCTCGCCGACCCGATGCACCAGCCCCTCGGCATGCGCGCGTT
>Ga0210398_10005414_pt1 | contig 11862 bp, 10 predicted proteins | sample IncBWC4OmetaG_FD_161047 | JGI IMG/M metagenome (GOLD analysis project Ga0210398, IMG submission 161047) | Forest soil microbial communities from Barre Woods Harvard Forest LTER site, Petersham, Massachusetts, United States - Inc-BW-C-4-O | ecosystem: Environmental > Terrestrial > Soil >... | reverse complement strand
GCCTGGATGTACCTTATGCCCGCCAACCGTGTTCCACTCACTGCCCGCCGCAACGGTCCGCTTTCCGGCTCCGTTCGCGTCCCCGGCGACAAATCGATGTCGATTCGCGCGCTCATTCTGGGGTCGCTCACGGTCGGTGCGACCCGCGTCGGCGGTCTCCTCGAGGGGGAGGATGTTCTCAATACGGCCAAGGCTTTGCAGGCGCTCGGCGCTCACATCGAGCGCACCGGCGAGCGGCAATGGCTGATCCACGGTGTCGGCGTCGGCGGCTTTGCCGAACCCGCCAACGCCCTCGATTTTGGCAATTCCGGCACCGGGTGCCGACTGGCGCTCGGCGCGGTCGCGGGCTGCCCGATTACCGCAACGTTTGACGGCGATGCCTCGCTGCGCAGCCGGCCGATGCAACGGATACTCGATCCGCTGCTGCGCATGGGCGCGCGCACGCTGGCCTCGGTGGAAGGCCGCTTGCCGCTGACCCTTGCCGGCGCACGCGATCCGATACCGATCGTGTTCAAACCGCCGGTGCCGTCGGCGCAGCTTAAATCGGCGACGCTGTTGGCGGGACTTGCCGCGCCGGGCGAGACCGTGGTGATCGAAGCGGAGCCGACGCGCGATCACACCGAGAAAATGCTCGTTCATTTCGGCGCCGAGGTACGGGTCGAGCCGGAGGCGAGCGGACAGCGCATCACGCTTGCCGGCCAGCCGGAATTGACGCCACGGCCGATCACGGTCCCGGCCGATCCGTCATCGGCGGCATTTCCGCTGGTCGCCGCGCTCTTGGTGCCCGGCTCGGACGTGATCCTCAACGGCGTGATGATGAATCCGTTGCGCAGCGGGCTCTTCACGACGCTCGGCGAGATGGGCGCGCGCATCGAGCGGCTTGAGGAGCGCAACGAAGGCGGCGAGAACGTCGCCGATCTGCGCGTTGGCGCCGGCACTTTGCGCGGCGTTGAGGTGCCGGCGGCGCGCGCTCCCTCCATGATCGACGAATATCCGATCCTCGCCGTCGCCGCCGCCTTCGCCGAAGGCACGACCGTGATGCGCGGGCTCAAGGAGCTGCGCGTCAAGGAGTCCGACCGGCTCGCTGCCACCGCCGCGCTCCTTCGCGCCAACGGGATTAGTGCCGATATCGAGGGCGACGATCTTATCGTTCACGGCAAAGGCCGGCCGGCCGGGGGCGGCGTGGTGACCACCCATATGGATCACCGCATCGCCATGGCCGCGATCGTCCTTGGCCTCGCCAGCGAAAAGCCGGTGCAGATCGACGATGGCACCTTTATCGCAACGAGCTTTCCGGGATTCGTCGAATTGATGCTGTCATTGGGCGCGGAATTGTCATGATCATCGCCATCGATGGACCCGCCGCTTCGGGCAAAGGCACGATTGCCCGCCAGATCGCGGCGGTCTATGGACTGCAACACCTCGACACCGGGCTATTGTACCGCGCTGTGGCCAAGGCAGTGCTCGATGCCGGCTATCAGCCGGATGACGTCGAGCACGCCATCGATGCCGCGATCCGGCTCGATCCGACGAAGTTCCAGGATAATGCGCTCAAGCTGCAGGTGATTACTGAGGCCGCCTCGGTTGTTGCCGCGATTCCTGAGGTGCGGCAAGCCTTGATGAACTACCAGCGCGAATTCGCCACCCGGCCGCCCGGCGCGGTGCTCGACGGCCGCGATATCGGCACAGTCATTGCGCCCGGGGCCGATGTGAAGCTGTTCGTGGTCGCCTCGCCCGAAGTGCGGGCCCAGCGGAGGGTCCTAGAACTGCGGGCGCGCGGCGAAACCGCCGACGAGCAGGAGGTCTTGGCCGACCTGTTGCGGCGCGACCAGCGCGATTCCCGGCGTACCGCGGCCCCCCTGATGCAAGCCCCGGACGCACACTTGCTCGATACCACGCATTTGGGTATAGACGCGGCGTTCCGGGCCGCCGTCGATATCATTGAGGCCGTTCGAGCGAGCCGAAAGCGTCGTTGACAGCGCTTTCGTCATTGGAGGTTAGCCCGCTCACCGCCTCGGTTGCATGATGCCGAGTTAACTGCGTCCGGGACGCAGGCTTTTCCGAAACGTATGGCCTTGGCCCCAACCGCCGGTTTCGCCGGCGGCTGCCGCACGTTCCGGACCATTTCCATTCAAGGGGCCCGGAGTGATTTATGGCTCAAGCTGCCGTTCAAGCCGCCACCTCGCCGTCGCGCGAGGACTTTGCCAAGCTGATCGATGAATCGTTCGGCGACGGCAATATGCAGGAAGGCGCCGTCGTCAAAGGCACCGTCGTCGCGATCGAACGCGACCTGGCCGTGATCGACGTGGGATTAAAGACCGAAGGCCGCGTGGCGCTGCGCGAATTCGCCGGGCCCGGCCGCAACACCGAGATCAAGGTCGGCGACGTCGTCGAGGTCTATCTCGAAAGGATCGAGAATGCGCTCGGCGAAGCCGTGCTGTCGCGCGACAAGGCGCGCCGCGAGGAAAGCTGGGGCAAGCTCGAAAAGGCGTTCCAGAATAACGAGAAGGTGCAGGGCGTCATCTTCAATCAGGTCAAGGGCGGGTTCACCGTCGATCTTGATGGCGCCGTCGCCTTCCTGCCGCGATCGCAGGTCGATATCCGGCCAATCCGGGACGTGTCGCCGCTGATGAACAATTCGCAGCCGTTCCAGATCCTCAAGATGGACCGCCGGCGCGGCAATATTGTCGTCTCGCGCCGCACCGTGCTCGAGGAAACCCGCGCCGAACAGCGCCAGGAACTGGTGCAGAACCTCGAAGAGGGCCAGGTCATCGACGGCGTGGTCAAGAACATCACCGACTATGGCGCGTTCGTCGACTTGGGCGGCATCGACGGGCTGCTCCATGTCACCGACATCGCCTGGCGGCGGGTCAACCACCCGTCGGAGGTGCTCAATATCGGTCAGCAGGTGAAGGTCAAGATCATCAAGATCAATCACGAGACCCACCGCATCTCGCTTGGCATGAAGCAATTGCTCGACGATCCGTGGCAGGGCATCGAGGCCAAATATCCGGTCGGCGCGCGGTTCAAGGGCCGCGTCACCAACATCACCGATTACGGCGCCTTCGTCGAACTCGAACCCGGCATCGAAGGACTGATCCACGTTTCGGAAATGTCGTGGACCAAAAAGAACGTGCATCCGGGCAAGATCGTTTCGACTTCGCAAGAGGTCGAGGTGCAGGTGCTCGAGGTCGATCCGGTCAAGCGGCGCATCTCGCTCGGTCTCAAGCAGACTATGCGCAATCCGTGGGAAGTGTTCGTCGAGAAATATCCGCAGGGCTCGGTGGTCGAAGGCGAGGTCAAGAACAAGACCGAATTCGGCTTGTTCCTCGGTCTCGACGGCGACGTCGACGGCATGGTTCACCTGTCCGATCTCGATTGGAAACGTCCCGGCGAGCAGGTCATCGAGGAGTACAAGAAGGGCGACAAGGTCCAGGCGCAGGTTCTCGACGTCGATGTCGAGAAGGAGCGCATCTCGCTCGGCATCAAGCAGCTTGCGGAAGGCGGCGCGCCTGCCGCCGTCGCGGGCGAAGCGGTCCCCGGCGAGCTCAAGAAGGGCGTCGTCGTCACGTGCGAAGTCACCGAGGTGAAGGAAGGCGGCATCGACGTGAAGATCGTCGGCACCGAATACACGTCCTTCATCAAGCGTTCCGAGCTGGCGCGCGATCGGTCCGAGCAGCGGCCTGATCGTTTTGCCGTCGGTCAGAAGGTCGACGCACGGGTCACCCAGTTCGACCGCCGTACCCGGCGCGTCACCGTCTCCATCAAGGCGCTGGAAGTCGCCGAGGAGAAGGAGGCGATTGCGCAATACGGTTCGTCGGATTCCGGCGCCACGTTGGGTGACATCCTGGGTACCGCGCTCAAGCGCAAGGGCGAGGAGGCCGAAGACAACGAAAAGGAAGAGGCGGAGGAGGAAGAGTGACAACTCATTGCGGGGGACTTACGCCCCGCAATGACCAAGTGTGGGGGCGGAGCAAGAGGAAGGGACCATGTCGCTTGACGCCGACCTGATCGTCGACCGCCGCCGATTGCGGCGCAAGCTCACGTTCTGGCGCGTGCTTGCCATCGTCATCATCGTTATTGGCCTCGCGGCAACGGCGGCGATCGCCAGCAACCGCGCCGGTCTGTTCGGCGTCCGACCCTACATCGCGCGCGTAACCATCTCGGGCTTGATCCGCGGCGATCAGGAACGGGTTAGGGCGCTTGATCTTCTGGGCAACTCCTCTCTGACGCGGGCGGTCATCGTGCATGTCGACAGCCCCGGCGGCACCACGGCCGGATCCGAACAATTGTTCGATTCGCTCTCCCGGCTGCGCGAGAAAAAACCGCTCGTTGTCGTGGTCGACAGCATGGCGGCGTCCGGCGGCTACATCACTGCGCTTGCCGCCGATCACATCGTGGCGCAGCAGACATCGCTGGTTGGCTCCATTGGCGTGCTGTTCCAATATCCCAACGTGTCGGAGCTACTCGGCAAGATCGGCGTGAAGGTCGAAGCGGTAAAATCGACGCCGCTCAAGGCGGCGCCCGACGGTTACGAGCCGACCAGTCCCGAGGCGACCGCCGCGCTCAACGCCATCATCCAGGACTCCTATTCGTGGTTCAAAGGTCTGGTGCAAAAGCGCCGCCATCTTACCGATGACCAGCTCGCAGCGGTCGACGACGGCCGCGTCTTTACGGGGCACCAGGGCCTTGGGCTCAAGCTGATCGACGAGCTCGGCGACGAACGCACTGCATTGGCGTGGCTCGCCAAAGAAAAGCACATCGACGCCAAGCTTCCGGTACGGGATTATCGGCTGCAAAGCCGGTTCAGCGATCTGACCTTCCTCCACGCCGCCGCGACGGCCGCCCTCGATGCGGCGGGGCTCAACGCGCTGGCTCAGCGCCTCGACCTCTGGGGCGCCGCCGACGCGGCGGAGCCTTTCAACCTTGACGGTCTATTGGCCCTTTGGCACCCTGCCGGCGTGAATTGAGCGGCGTTCGCGGGCGAACCAATCATTGCGGCGTTAAGGGGCGGCGGACCATGATCAAGTCAGAACTCGTTCAGAATATCTCCACGCAGAACCCCCATCTTTATCAGCGCGACGTTGAGAACATCGTCAACGCCATCCTGGGCGAGATCATCGCGGCGATGGCGCGCGGCGACCGCGTCGAATTGCGCGGTTTCGGCGCATTTTCGGTCAAGCAGCGCCCGGCGCGCACCGGGCGCAATCCGCGCACCGGCGCCCATGTCGCCGTCGATCAGAAATGCGTGCCGTTCTTCAAGACCGGCAAGGAGATGCGCGAGCGGCTCAATCGTCCGAGCGCGGGTTGACCGGTGCATTGCGATCGGCCGGAAGTTTGCTCCGCAAGATCGTTGCGGGGCTTGTCCTCGTGACGCTTGGGGTCGTACTCATCGCCTTCGCGGTCGCTAATCGCCAAGCCGTGACGGTTTCGTTCGATCCATTCAATGCGACACAGCCAGCCGCGTCGGTGGTGCTGCCGCTGTTCGCGCTGGTCATCGTCTTGTTGATTGTCGGCGTCGTCATCGGCGGCAGCGCCTCGTGGCTGCGGCACGGCCGGTGGCGCCGCACGGCGCGGCGGCTCGAGCGCGATCTCACGAGACTGCGCGAGGAGCTGGAGGCGCACAAACGGACCGCGGCTGCCGCTCCGGTGAACATTCCCCGCGCGGCCGAGCCGCCCGAGCGGCTCAAGCTCAAGCCGCCGGTGCAGTGATAAAGCCATCGCCCGCCGGCAAGACAAGGCGCCTGCGCCCATGTAGAACGGCGACAGATTTGACTAGGCCATTCCACGATCCGGCAGGTTCATGTCGCTGATAGTGAAAATTTGCGGTCTTTCGACCCCCGAAGCGCTCGACGTGGCGCTCGACGCCGGCGCCGACATGGTCGGCTTCGTGTTCTTTCCGCCGTCGCCGCGCAATCTGTCTTTCAAGACCGCGGCGGCCCTGGAATCGCGCGTGCGCGGTAGAGCGAAGAAGGTCGCACTGTCGGTCGATGCTGACGATACCTTGCTGTCCTACGTGGTCGATGCGCTCGGACCCGACATTCTTCAGCTCCACGGCAGCGAGTCGCCGTTGCGGGTCGCCGCAATCAAGGCGCGGTTCAAGTTGCCGGTGATGAAGGCGATTGCCGTCGAATCCAAGGGCGACCTCGCGGCCATTGCGCGCTATGCCGCCGTTGCCGACTGGCTGTTGTTTGACGCGCGGCCGCCGCGCGAGGCGACGCGGCCGGGCGGTCTTGGCAAGGCGTTCGATTGGCATCTTTTGGAAGGCATCGATCCCCATGTGCCATATATGCTTTCGGGCGGGCTCGATGCCGACAATGTCGGCGAGGCCTTGCGCGTCACCCGTGCGCCCGGCGTCGATGTATCCTCCGGCGTGGAGCGCGCCCCCGGCGAGAAAGACCCCGACAAGATCCACGCCTTCGTGCGAGCCGCGCGGGCGGCGGAAGCAAAGCGCGTCCATCCGGTGGCATAAGGAAGATTGCCATGACCGTGCAGCCGCTCAATTCCTTCCGCACCGGGCCGGACGAGTACGGCCATTTCGGCATTTATGGCGGCCGCTTCGTCGCCGAAACGCTGATGCCGCTGATCCTGGAACTGGAGCAGGCTTACGCCGAGGCCAAGGCCGATCCCGAATTCAAAAAAGAGATGGACGGTTACCTCACGCATTACGTCGGCCGCCCGTCGCCGCTTTATTTCGCGGAGCGGCTCACCGAGCACTGCGGGGGCGCCAAAATCTATCTCAAGCGCGAGGAGCTCAATCACACCGGCGCGCACAAGGTGAACAACGTGCTCGGCCAAATCCTGTTGGCGCGGCGCATGGGCAAAAAACGCATCATCGCCGAGACCGGCGCCGGCATGCATGGCGTCGCCACCGCGACGCTTTGTGCGCGATTCGGTCTCGAATGCATCGTCTATATGGGCGCGGTCGACGTCGAGCGGCAGAAGGCGAATGTGTTCCGGATGCACATGCTCGGCGCCAAAGTGGTGCCGGTGGAGTCCGGGGCGAAGACGCTGAAAGACGCGATGAACGAGGCGCTGCGTGACTGGGTGACCAATGTCGGCTCGACATTCTATTGCATCGGCACCGTCGCCGGCCCGCATCCTTATCCGATGATGGTGCGCGATTTCCAATCCATCATCGGCCGCGAGACGCGCGAGCAGATGATGGAGGCCGAAGGCCGTCTGCCGGATTCGCTCATCGCCTGCATCGGCGGCGGCTCCAACGCCATGGGCCTGTTTCATCCGTTCCTCGACGACAAGGACATCGAAATCTACGGCGTCGAAGCCGCCGGCCATGGCCTCGATAGCGGCATGCATGCCGCCTCCATCGAAGGCGGCCGGCCGGGCGTGCTGCACGGCAACCGCACTTATCTGTTGATGGACGACGACGGCCAGATCACCGAAGCGCACTCGATCTCCGCCGGGCTCGATTATCCGGGTGTCGGTCCCGAGCATGCCTGGCTTCATGACGTCGGCCGCGTCACGTTCTTGTCGGCGACCGACGACGAGGCGCTCAACGCGTTTAAGCTTCTGTCGAAGCTGGAAGGTATCATTCCGGCGCTTGAGCCGGCGCACGCCATCGCCAAGGTGCTCGATCTGGCGCCGCAAAAACCGAAGGACCACCTGATGGTGGTCAATCTCTCCGGCCGCGGCGACAAGGACCTCGACACCGTGGCACGGCATCTGGGAAACGGCGCACGATGACCGGACGCATCGAGCGGCGCTTCGCTGCGCTGCAAAAGGAAAACCGCGCCGCGCTGGTGACCTTCACCATGGCGGGCGATCCGGACCACGCCACGGCGGTCGCGATCCTTAAGGCGCTGCCCAAGGCCGGCGCGGACATCATCGAGCTCGGCATGCCGTTTACCGATCCGATGGCCGACGGGCCGGCGATCCAGGCGGCGGGACTGCGCGCTCTCAAAGCCGGGTCGAACATGAAAAACACGCTCGCCGCAGTGCGCGAATTCCGCGCCGGCGACGATGCGACGCCGCTTGTGCTGATGGGCTATTACAATCCGATCTATGTCTATGGCGTCGACACCTTCTTGGCCGACGCCAAGGCGGCGGGCGTCGATGGGCTCATCGTGGTCGATCTGCCGCCCGAGGAGGATGGCGAATTGTGCCTGCCGGCATTGGCGGCCGGCGTCAATTTCATCCGGCTCGCCACGCCGACGACCGACGACAAGCGGCTGCCGGCGGTGCTCACCAACACCTCGGGTTTTGTCTATTACGTGTCGATTACCGGCATCACCGGGTCCGCGTCGCCCAATACTGAGAATGTCGCGGCTGCGGTGGCGCGCATCAAACGCCACACCAAGCTGCCGGTCTGCGTCGGCTTCGGCGTGCGCTCCGCGGAACAGGTGCGCGCCATTGCGCAAAGCGCCGACGGCGTCGTCGTCGGCTCGGCGCTGGTCGAGGCGGTACGCCAGAGCCTTGGACCCGACGCCAAGCCGACTTCCGGCACCGTGACAGCGGTCACCGGTCTTGTCGGCACGCTCGCCGATGGCGTGCGCAGCGCGCGGCTGGTTCGCGTCTAGCTTCACCGCCGCAATTTATCGAGCGTGATCGGCAGATCGCGCACCCGCTTGCCGGTGGCGTGATAGACGGCATTGGCGACCGCCGCGGCGACGCCGACGATGCCGATCTCGCCGACACCCTTGATGCCGAGCGGATTGATGATGTCGTCCGGCTCGTCGACGAAAATCACCTGAATGTCGTGAATGTCGGCGTTCACCGCGACATGGTATTCGGCGATATTGGCGTTCATGACGCGTCCAAACGCGTGATCGACCAACGCCTCCTCGTGCAGCGCCATGCCGATGCCGCCGACGACGGCGCCCATGATCTGGCTGTGCGCGGTTTTGGTGTTGAGGATGCGGCCCGCGGCGACCGCGCTGACGACGCGGGTGACACGGATCATGCCGATCTCCTCGTCGATCTTCACTTCCGCGAACACCGCGGAATGGGTGTTCTGCGCGTATTTCTTGTTGTCCTTGAAATCCGTCTTGGCTTCCCGTTCGATGCGGTCAAGGCCGCCATGGCGCATGGCGTCGGCGAGCAGCACGGCCTTATCGGGCGCATTCTTATCCGCGATCTTGCCGTCGATGAGCGCGGTGTCTTCAAGCTTTACCGAGGCCAGCGGCGAATCCGGCAGCTTCTTGGCGAGCCGCAGCAACTCCTTGCGGATCGCGTCGGCGGCTTTGGCGATAGCATGGGACACCGAGGCAGCGGTCCAGGAGCCGCCCTCGACCGGAGCTTGCGGCAGTGTCGAGTCGGCAAGTTTTACCGAGATATTGTCGAGCGGTAGGCCCAGCATGTCGGCTGTGACCTGGGCGATGATCGTATAGGTGCCGGTGCCGATATCGGAGAAGGCCGAAGCGACTTCGGCATGGCCGTTGGCCGTCAACACGATGCGCACGGCCGTCTCCATCTGCAGAGCTTCCCAGATGCCGGTCGCCATGCCCCAGCCGACCAGTTCGCTGTCGTCGCGCATCGAGCGGGGCTCGGGGTTGCGCTTGTCCCAGCCGAAGGCTTCGGCGCCGGCCCGGTAGCATTCGCGCAGCTTCTTGCTGGTGTACGGCTTGTCCTCGTTCTGATCGCGGTCCGAATAGCAGCGCAGCCGCAGTTCCAGCGGATCGAGCTTCAGTGCGACCGCAAGCTCATCCATGGCGCATTCCAGTCCATAGACGCCGGTCGTCGCACCGGGCGCGCGCATGTCGGAAGGTGTCGGCAAATCGAGCCGCGCCAGTTTGTGCACGTATTTGGCATTCGGGCTTTTATAGAGCTGGCCCGACCAGGCGGTGTCGTTGCGGGAGAAATCTTCGTATTGTGACGTCGCCGCGATAGCCTCGTGGATAACGGCGTCGAGCGTGCCGCCTTGTTTCGCGCCGAGCGCAAGATGCTCGATCGTGGCCGGGCGATAGCCTAGCCCGTACATCTGCTGCCGGGTCAGAACCAGCCGCACCGAGCGTTCGAGCGCCCGCGCCGCCAACACGGCGAGCGCGACCTGATATTGCGGGCGAAGCCCCGAACCGAAGCCGCCGCCCATGAACGGCGACATCACGCGCACATGGTCCGGCTTCATCGCGAACACGCTGCACAGATAGTGCTGCACGTTCTGCACGCCCTGCGTTTTGTCGTAGACCGCAAGCTTGCCGTCGCCCTCCCAGATCACGGTCGAGGCGTACAATTCCATCGGATTGTGAAACTCGTTCGGAATGAAATAGTCCGCCTCGTGGCGCACGTCGGCGGCGGCATAGGCTTTGTCGGCTCTGCCGCGGGGCTTCTCCGGCTTTTTGACCGGGAAGGCTTTGTCGCGCTCGGCCTGCAGGTCGGTGGCGGACTTTTGTTTCGTGTATTCGACGCGCACCAGCGAGGCGGCGAAGCGGGCGATTTCCCATTCCTCGGCCACCACCAGCGCGATCGGCTGACCGCTGAACACGATCTTGTCGTCATAAAGCGGACGAAACGGCTTGCCGTCTTCCGGCCCGACGTCGTCCTTGTAGGCTTCCGCTTTGGCGGCCATGCGTGGCCGGTGCTCGTGGGTCAAGATATCGAGCACGCCTTGGACGCGCAGCGCCGAGCTTACGTCGATGCGCGCGATGTGGCCCTTGGCGATCGTCGAGGTGACGACAGCGCCGTAAACGAGCCCCGGGGCGTTGAATTCGCCGGCATATTTCGCGCCGCCGGTGACCTTGGCATGGCCGTCGACGCGCGAGGTGGGTGTGCCGATATAGGGAGCCTGAGTAGCGGACATGACGATCACCGGATCTTCTTGTTGGACTGCGACTGCGGCGTGGCTTTTGCCGCTTGCGTCAAGGCGCGCACGATGACGCGGCGCGCCAGATCGATCTTGAAGGCATTGTGGGCGTAGCCTTTGGCGTCGCGCAGAATGATGTCCGCGGCCTGCACGAAGGCTGCGCGATCGGCGGTCTTGCCACGCAGCGCCGCTTCGGCATTCGGATCGCGCCACGGCTTATGCGCGACGCCGCCGAGCGCCAACCGCGCCTCCGCGATCGTGTCGCCGTCAAGCTCCATCGCGGCGGCCACGGAGATCAGCGCAAAGGCATAAGACAGCCGATCGCGGATCTTCAGATAAGTGTAGTTCTTGGCAAAACCGCGGGCCGGAAGCTCCACCGCGGTGACGATCTCGTCGGCTTGCAGATTGGTGTCGCGCTGCGGCGTGGTGCCGGGCAGGCGGTGGAAGTCGGTCATGGCGATGCTGCGCTCGCCGGCCGGACCGGCGACATGGACCTTGGCGTCGAGCGCCGCGAGCGCCACGCACATATCGGACGGATGGGTGGCGATGCAGGACTCGCTGGCGCCGAGGATGGCATGCATACGATTGAGTCCGGCGATTGCGGAGCAGCCGCTGCCCGGTTCGCGTTTATTGCAGGGCGTCGCGGTGTCGTAGAAGTAATAGCAGCGGGTGCGTTGCAGGAGATTGCCGCCGGTCGAGGCCATGTTGCGCAGCTGCGCCGAGGCGCCGGCGAGGAGGGCGCTTCCCAGCATCGGATAGCGTTCGGCGACCAGGGGGTGATAGGCGAGGTCGGAATTCGGCACCAGCGCGCCGATGCGCAAGCCGCCGTCATTTGTCTCCTCGACGGCTTTGAGTGGCAGGCGCGTAATGTCGATCAGCCGCGACGGCCGCTCGACGTCTTCCTTCATCAGATCGACCAGGTTGGTGCCGCCGGCGATGAATTTCGCCTTGGGGTCAGCCGCGATCCGCCGAACCGCGTCGGCGACGTCATTGGCGCGGGCATATTGAAAATTGATCATGGCCGCCCCATCGTTTGCTGGATCGCCGCCAGGATGTTGGGATAGCAGCCGCAACGGCAGATATTGCCGCTCATCAGTTCGCGG
>Ga0210398_10005411_pt1 | contig 11865 bp, 10 predicted proteins | sample IncBWC4OmetaG_FD_161047 | JGI IMG/M metagenome (GOLD analysis project Ga0210398, IMG submission 161047) | Forest soil microbial communities from Barre Woods Harvard Forest LTER site, Petersham, Massachusetts, United States - Inc-BW-C-4-O | ecosystem: Environmental > Terrestrial > Soil >... | reverse complement strand
CCAGGGCTAGCTATTCGGAAGCCATAGATGGCGCGCGCGCGGGCCAACCATTCAATGACGAATACTACGGCGGTGTATCGTCCGAACATTTCGGCACGCTGACCTTCGGTCGTCAGCGCTCTCTCGGCACGGATGCGATGCTCCTTTACGATCCGGTCGGAGGCGGCTATGGCTTTTCGTACATTGGGTATAACGGCACGATGGCCGGCGGCGGCGACACCGACGACAGCCGTTGGGACGACGCCCTGAAGTATCGTCTCGCGTATGGTCCGATCCATGTCGGCGCGATGTATAAATTTGTCAATGGTTCCGGCGGCTGCTTCTCGGCCGCCACAAGCTGGACTGCCGCCAGTTGCACGCCGGAAAGTCCGCATAACAACGCCTATGGATTCGACTTCGGCGGAAACTACGGCAAACTCTCCGCCGACTTCGTCTTCCAACATTACAATCAGGCGATCAGCGTATTAAACCCCTTGCTGGGGCCCCAGAGTTTGACGCAGCCTTATCAGTCGACGGTGAACAGCATCAATACAAACCAAATCACCGGGGCCAATCTGATCGACCCGAACGACACCGTATATGGCATCGTGACTGACAACGACGCCATTATGGTCGCTGCCAAATATATTTGGGACCCGTTCAAGTTTTTTGCCGGCTACGAATACATATGGCAGAACAACCCGTCGAACCCGTTGGGCGTAGGCGCCACGGACCAGGGCGGCTACATCATGAGCGGAGTCGAAGACAACAATCTCGATTCTCAGAAGTTAGTGCAGATCTGGTGGACGGGCGTGAAATACACTTACCGCGAAAAAACCGACGTCACTTTGTCCTGGTATCAACAGCGGCAGAACGACTTCCGTGTACCGCCGACTTGCTCGGCTACAGCCGGTTTCCGCAGTTCCTGCGCCGGCACACTCAACGAGGTGTCGCTCTACACAGACCATCACTTCACCCCGCGTTTCGACGGTTACGCCGGAATTGCGTATTCCTACGTGGACGGTGGTCTGGCCATCGCCATTCCTCATGGCCCTGGCGTTCCCTATAACCACCACAGCAACTTTGCTCCGACAATCGGTGTTCGTTTTGCCTTTTGAGCGTCTCCGCGGCGGGCTCTTCGAGAGCCCGTTACTTTCCTGGCTTGGCAAGCGGAACTTCGAAGAACATCAGCGGTTTGTTGCCGGGAATGACTTTGGCATCCGGAACATAGAGCGCGGATGTGTCTGCGAGTGACATGTCGCGGTCGAGATCGAAAAAGAGAAAGCCATGAACGGTGGCCCCAGGGGCAACGATATCCCCGTCGAGCGCAAGCGGAGCAAGAATATCTTCCATTTGCGAAGCCTTTTTATCTCCGCCCGGAAGGTTAAGGCTCGGCACGCGCGAAGGCTTCGGACCGGTCGGGCCCTTCGGATGTGCGATCAGGTAGGCGGCGTCGGCGGGGCTCAGCGAATCGATATCCTGTTGCCCTCCATTCTGAAAATGGATTTCGAGCTGAATCGTATTCAGGTTTACTCGAATGGGATGATCCGATTCGTTGCGCAGAAAAACTTCTACCGGCAGAATTCCCACTTCCACCGGATTCGCTTTACCGAATTTTTCTTTTGCGCGAGCACGATCGGCATAGGGATCGGCAAGGACGGTCATACCCTCGTGAGTGTCGTGGGCGACGGACGGCCCGGGCGAGCCGTTGGGGGTATGCTTCGCGGCAGGCGCTTGCGCAAGGGCAGCGTTGGCGCACAGGAACAATCCCGCCAAGGTTAAACCGCTCGATCGAATCATAAAGAAATTTCCCATCCTGGCGTTTCGATGCCCGGTGTCGGCGGGAAGTTGTGCATGTTTGTGGCTTGCTGCCACTATAATACCCAAATTGTGAGCGAAGTTGCTGCGGGAAGCGCATGACGCGCAGGCAACGATTCGCAACACCTTCCAATGTATTTCTTATATCGCATCGTCACCGCGGTGGGCATGTTCGTGCTCGCGCCGTACCTCGCGTTGCGCGGCTGGCGGCGGGGCGAGCGTCGCGGCGCGTTGCGCGAGCGCCTGGGAATTTTGCCTGCGAATATCGTAGCTTCCGCAAAGAACGGTGCGGCCGAAGCTACCGGTTCTGTTCGCGGCGGAGGAGCAATCTGGGTTCACGCTGTTTCTGTGGGCGAAGTTCTTGCCGCTACACCACTGGTCGAAGGACTGAAGAGCGAATTCCCAGGCCGTACGATTCTGGTTTCCACTACCACGGACACAGGGCAACGGCTTGCGTGCGAACGACTGAAATCCGCCGATGCCATTTTTTATTTTCCTCTCGATTGGATTGTCCCGGTGCGGAAGGCGCTTCGGACGATTCGTCCGGCTGTCGTAATCGTGATGGAGACAGAAATCTGGCCCAATTTTCTTAGGGAAGCGCGGCGCGAGGGTGTCTCGGCGATTTTTGCGAATGCACGTATATCGGAGAAATCCTTTGCGCGTTTCGAGCGCTGGCGATTTCTGGTCGGCGAGTTTTTTGCCAGAACATTAGCGGATGCGGATCTCTTCCTGGCGCAGAGTGAAGAGGATGCGCAACGTTTGGTCGGCATGGGCGCGGCAGAAGATCGCGTGGAAGTTGCCGGCAATATGAAATACGACGTGTCACCCGCGCCGCTCGGCCAGTTTGGCTCATGGCTTGAAGCGCAAATCCGGCGGCAGGAGCGCTGGCCGGCGTTGGTGGCCGGCAGCGTGGTAGAGGGAGAAGAAGAGGCCGTCCTTGCCGGATACGATGCAGTTCAGCGGCAATGGCGCCGGACGTTGCTAATACTCGCGCCGCGAAAGCCTGATCGATTTGCTGCTGCGGAAAAAATTGCAGCGGAGGCTGGATGGAATACTCTGCGCCGGAGCCAACTGAATCTCGGCGAAGTTCTGCCTGAGAACATCGATGTGCTGATTTTGGATTCGATAGGCGAGCTTGCCGGATTGTATTCGCTCGCGGATGCCGTATTTGTCGGAGGGTCGCTGGTTCGCGCTGGCGGGCACAATATTCTGGAGCCGGCGTGTTTCGCGCGTCCGCCGGTGTTCGGAACTTCCATGGAAAATTTTTCCGAGATGGCCGACCAATTTCTGGGCGCGCATGCGGGCGTGCAAGTTGCCAACGGCCAGCAACTCGGCAAAGTGTGGGTGCAACTAATTGAGAATAATGCCATGCGCGAACGCATGGGCATTGCCGCGCGCGATATAGCGGAACGCAATCGTGGAGCTACTGCGCGTTCGTTGAAACGTATCGCGGCGATTATTGCTGATGGCGCTAGTGCGGTGACTGGGAATGCCGCGAAGCAACTAAATTCGGTGGGGCGCGGAGAAAAGGGAAGCGCAGCGTGACGTTCAAGGAATCGCTGTTGTGGCCGCTGTCGTTAATTTACGGTGGCGTGTCGGTTCTCCGCGCGAGGGCTTATGCCAGAGGAGTTTTTCGACAGCGGCGATTGGATGGCACAGTCATTAGCGTGGGTAATTTGACTGTGGGCGGGACGGGCAAGACCCCGATGGTTTTGTGGATCGCCGAGCGTCTGCTGGCAGAGGGCAGAAGCGTGGGAATTCTGACGCGCGGGTATCGCGGCAAGTCGGCGGTTGTCGCAACAGAATCTAAGACGGATAGCGGATCGCAGATTATTTCGACCAGTGATGAGGTGCAGCTTCTGAAATCTCGCCTCGCAGACCGTGTGCTGTTTGGAATTGGCTCGAATCGTTACAAGAATGGGCTCGCGCTGACAGATCGTGGAGTGAAATGGATCATTCTTGACGATGGATTTCAGCATTTGCAACTCGCCCGCAATTTGGACATTGCTTTGATCGACACGAGCATGCCTTTCGGCGGAGGGCATTTGCTGCCGGCCGGGCGTTTGCGAGAGCCGCGCGGAGCACTAAAGCGCGCGGATGTAATTGTCATTACCCGGAGTAGCCATGCGCCGGCTATTGAGTCGGTTGTTAGGCATTATTCGAGCGCGCCCATTTTTTACGCGCGCACGGAATTGGATTCGGTGCGTTCACGTTCGGGGGCGCAGCGGACGCCTGCGGAGCTGCGTGGCGAAGCGCTGTTTGCTTTCTGCGGGATAGGCAATCCGGGCGCGTTTTATTCCGACTTACGGGAATGGGGATTTCACGTTGTCGGCAATAAATCTTTTCGCGATCATCATCGCTTCACCGCGGCCGACATTGCAGAGATCGAGAAGGAAGCCAAGAAAGCGGGTGCTAGCGGCCTGATTTGCACAGAGAAAGACAGTTTCAATCTGCCGGAATCTTTGCCGTCGATGGACTTATCGGTCTGCGCGATTTCGCTGCACGTGGATCAGGAAGAGGATTTCTGGCGGACCGTGCGCGAAAAGGCGCAGGCAGGAGTTCTTGAAGGCCGGCGAAATTAGAATTTGTTGGTCACGAACCGTTGCGGGCGGATTGCCGCGTTCATCGCCGCTGTGATACCTTGCGACCAACCGTTAAATTGAATCGTATTGGTTCGAGACACGAGGAGAATTGTTGAGCGCCAAACGGGGAAGAATTAAACCGGGCTCGAAGAAGCAAGCGGGTGCTGCGGCCCGGACCGCGGATACGACAGTTGACCTCACGCGGTTACTCGACATCGTCGCAACTTTTCCGCGCAGAACAATCTGTGTGGTGGGAGATTTTGTATTGGATCAGTTTGTTTCCGGTGAAATTTCGCGCATCTCGCGCGAGGCCCCTGTTCTGATTTTGCGCCATCGTCGCACAGAGGCGTACCCGGGAGGTGCGGCGAATGCAGTGAACAATCTCGCCGACCTTGGCGCGCGCGTTTTGCCCGTGGGTGTTGTGGGTGACGACGAAGGCGGAAAAATCCTGCTCGATTATTTTCGCGGGAAACGAATCGATACTTCGGGAATTCTTCGCGCGCGCGATCGTGCAACGACCACCAAAACGCGTTATCTGGCCGGGTGGACTCATACTACCGAGCAACAGGTCCTTCGGGTCGATCGCGAGCCGCGAGAGGAGCTGCCTGAGCGCGTCCAGGGATCACTTTCGCGCAAGGCTCGCACAAACGCGAAGAGTGCCGACGCTGTTCTTGTTTCTGACTACGGGCTAGGGGCGGCGTCACCGGAGATTGTTCTCAAGTTAAACGCGAATCGGATGACGCTGGATTCGCGCTATCGATTGCTCGAGTATCGCGGTGCAACGATTACAGCGGCGACACCAAATGAGCCCGAGCTCGAAGCCGCCTATCACGTGACCGTCGGAAACGACATGCAGAGGCTGGAAGAGTTGGGGCAGCAAACTCTTCGCGATTTGAACCTGGAAGCATTGCTTGTGACGCGTGGAAAAGATGGGATGGCGCTCTTCGAGAAAAGTGCGGGCAAAGGAGGGCGCATGCACAACATTACAATTTATGGCTCGGATGCTCCAGTGGACGTCACCGGGGCTGGTGACACGGTAATTGCAGTGTTTACTCTGGCGCAGGCCGCTGGCGCTTCGAACCTGGAAGCTGCCCATCTCGCAAATTACGCCGGCGGAATCGTAGTGATGAAGCGGCGAACTGCAACTGTCACGCGCGCGGAACTGGAAGCCGTATTGCGCCGCGAAGCAACCGCGCAGCGCTGAACATCATGGATACCCGCGAAAAAATATTGTCGCGCGAAGGTCTGCACGCAGTGCTGGACGAGCATAGGCGCTCCGGCCGCAGGGTTGTGTTCGCGAACGGCGTTTTCGATTTGCTGCATGTGGGGCACGTGCGCTATTTGCAAGCGGCGCGCGAAGAAGGCGATCTACTCATCGTCGGCATCAATTCGGATGCCAGCACGCGATCGTTAAAGGGCGCGGGGCGGCCGATTCTTACGGAACGCGCGCGCGCTTCGTTGGTAGCGGCGCTGGCTGCGGTGGACTACGTTGTGATCTTCGATGATCTCGATGTGAACGCGCTGCTGCGCGAATTTCAGCCGGATGTGCACGCCAAAGGTACGGACTATACGGCGGAAACCGTTCCGGAACGCGAGCTGGCAACGTTGCTCGGAATTCGCGTAGCGATCGTCGGCGACTCAAAAAATCATTCCACGCGCGAACTTCTTGCCCGCTTACGCGATCAGAAAGATGTCTGAATCGCGTTTTCTGCTCGTTCGGCTCGGATCGTTGGGCGATATTGTGCACGCGCTGCCTGCCGCCGCGGCGATTCGCGACGCATTTCCCGATGCGCGCATCGATTGGCTGGTTGACTCGAAGTGGACTCGCTTGCTGGAAGGGAACGCCGATCTGACAAATGTAATTTCAATGGAAGGTAAAAGCGCTGCTGGGATCTCCGCCGCGGTACGCCAATTGCGTGCGGGAAAATATACGCACGCGATCGATTTTCAAGGACTTTACAAATCAGCAGCGTTGGCTTTTGCATCGGGCACGCCGCGGCGAATCGGGTTTCAGAGCAGTTATGCGCGAGAAGGGCTTGCAACTGTGTTCTATACGGATCGCTTGAACCCGCGAGGGCCGCATAAGGTTGATCACAATCTGACGCTCGCCGCGCGCGGCGGCGCACGGATCGGAAATGTTCGATTTTCGATGGCGATCCATTCGGAAGATGATGAGCGCGTCTCTCGTGAACTCGCCGCACACGGCTTGCAGGAATATTTTGTGCTAAATCCCGGAGGAGGCTGGCGTTCGAAATGCTGGCCGGCCGAGCGTTACGGAACACTGCATCGGCAACTCGCGGAGAGATATCGGTTGCGCGGAATTGTCACGTTTGGCCCAGGTGAAGAAGAGTTAGCGCAGGAAATAATTCGTGCCGCAGCAGATCCTGCTCCTGTCGCGCTGCCGCTTGAGCTCGGTCCGTTGATGGCTGCGCTGCGGCGCGCGAAGTTCGTGGTGTCTGCTGATACCGGTCCGCTGCATCTGGCATGCGCGCTTGGCGCTCCGGTGGTTGGATTGTTTGGCCCCACGGACCCCGTGCGAAACGGCCCGTACTCTAGAGAAGACGTCGTTGTTAGAAATGCGCAATTCAGCGAAACGACTTACCGGCGCGGCGCGTCTTACTCGCCGTCCATGCTTTCCATCACGGTGGAGCAGGTACTTAACGCGGTCGAACGCCGTTTGAGGCGTAGTTCGTGAGCCAGCCCCGAAGATTCTGGATGCGCTGGCGAGTCCGCGTCGGATATCCGGTGGCGGTTCTCTATTGGATCCTTGCTAAGCCGACTCTGCATTGGATCGCAATTGGCGCCGTGATTTCAGGTCTTGGATTAATCATTCGCGCGGCAGCTTCGGGCCAACTGCGAAAGAATCAAGAACTAGCCACATCCGGAATCTACTCAGTCACGCGAAATCCGCTTTATCTGGGAAGCGCGATTCTGGCTGCTGGATTCATTATCGCGGGAAATTCTTTATGGGCCGCGCTGCTAGTGGGAGTTTATTTCTGCGTGTTTTATTACGCCGTGATGCGCAACGAGGAAGACGAACTTCGCGCGAAATTTGGAGCGTCGTTTGAGCAGTACGCTGCCGGAGTTCCTTTGTTTTTTCCGAACATTTTTCGCGCCGCGAGGCAGCCTGCAGTTGGTGAGACTTCAAAAGCGTTTTCCTGGGCACAGTACCGGCGAAACCGCGAATATAAGGCGCTGATTGGAACGATGGGTGCTTTCGCCTTCGTGTGGCTGAGGATGTGGCTGCGGTCGCGTTACGGATTCTAGGCTTTTACTGCAAGCGGTAGATGGCGTGCATCACGCGTTGAAATTTCGGCCGATAGAGCAGATCGAAAGCGCGCTCTTTGCCGGGAAACATTTCCAGCGCTACTCGCCTTGTGGCCGCAATCATTCCGGAGGCTTCTTCCGGCGTGAGGTCACCGGCAGCAATCGATTCCAGAGTTAATTGAACCAGGATGCGTAGCCGGCGAATGCGTCTGCTTTCATCGTCGATCTGTTCTTGCGTAGGCTGAAAGGACGTGCTGTTTTCCACCGGTTCCATAATGGATTCCTGTAGAGTTTCTAACGCTATTATGGACTTGGCCTCAAAACCGCGCAATAGTACTGTGGAACAGTGTTCGGAGTTATTCTCGAGGAATTTAAATGACTGAAAATTCATCACAGAAAGAAGCCCACGATCCATCGCAAGAGCGCGTCGTTGTTGCCTACACCGCAGGTACTGCTGCGGAAGCTATGGTAATTCGCGGGCTGCTGGAAAGTGCCGGAATTAGCTCGCCAGGTTCCGGCTCCAACGATCCTTTTCCGTTGCGCGAGTCGCCGGAAGGCACGCACGGTGTTGAAGTGTATGTTCTCGAGCCGCGAGCGGACGAAGCGCGGCAGCTTATCGAGGAATATCAGAAGGGCAATCAGTCCTCTGCCGCTGAAGGCGACGACACGGACGAAGCGTAAAGCGGATTGTGCTGTAAGAATCCAGCGATAACCTGCGGCTTCATTGCGGATGCGACTCCACAAATGTGTGCACTTCGAGAGTGTGTCCGTCGGTCAGTGCGGTGACTTCGCCGTCGCGATCGGTGCGCAGGAAACGCACGCCGTCGCGCGCGTAGCGCTCCACCACGTCTTCCACCGGATGTCCGAATTGATTTCCGTCGCCCACAGAAACTACGGCGACGCGTGGATTCACCGCGTTTACAAATTCCTGGATCGACGAAGTTTTGCTGCCGTGATGCGGCACTTTCAGGAAATCGGCTTCAATCGCGGAATGGTCGTGCACTAAGTTCGCTTCGACTTTCTTTTCGATGTCTCCGGGAAGCAAGAATTTTACTGCGTTGTCTTTCAGTCGTATCACGAGGGAATTATCATTGGCGGCTTGCGGGACGGCGGAAATATCCTCGGGCCAAAGCACATTTCCTTCTGTCTCGCCCCACTGAAAGTCGCTGCCGCGCTCTTTCTCCACGATTTTCACTCCGCGAGATCGGGCTTCCGCCAGTAAAGCTTTGAACACCGGCGTTTCCTCATCGCGGCCAATCCATAATTCTCCTACGCGGAAGTTCTGCAGCACGCTGCGCAGGCCGTCGATGTGGTCGTGATGAGCGTGGGTTAGCGCGACCACGTCCAGCCTCTTCAGGCCGCGAGACCATACGTACGGGGAGACCACTTCTTCGCCTACATCTGTGCCGGCATGATATCCGCCGATCGATTCCGAACCGGCTTGGCCGCCACCATCGATCAACATCGTTCCGCGATTGGGAAAGGAGACGAAGATCGAATCGCCCTGGCCAACATCCAGGACATCCACTTCCAACTTGCCGGATTTAAGAGTGGGCCCAAACGGATGCGTCGCGATCAAGAGAGCAAACGTTGCCACGGCGACGGCAGAAAGCCATTCAGCGGGGCGAATTGGACGGGGCATTTGACGGCGTATGGCAAGGTTCATTCGATGCGATGTCACAGTGCGAGCGCACATCGCCAGACAGATAAATGCTGCGAAAAATGAGATCACAAGCCAAACGGGCGGGCCGGGAATTCGATAGGAAAGCCCCGGCCAATGTCCAAACCACTGAACGGTCGACAGCAAAAGTCCCGTGCAAAAACCGAGCGCCTTGGCAAGCAGCAACGCAAGCCGGGACCACACAAACGAAACGAAAAGCGCCACGAAGCCTAGAGGCACAATAATCGTAGTCAGCAGGACCGCAGGGATATTGCTCAAAGGCCCGGCGAGACTCACACGATTAAAATCCTGAGCCAGCAACGGAAGCATGCCGAATTGAATTACGAACGAAAGCAGGACGATGTCCCACAAGCGCAGGCCGACGATCGCGGGCGCTGACAATATTTCATTTGCGCGCGGAGCGATTCGTTTGGGCAGTCGCGTGGAAAACCACTTGGCAAGAAACCTCATGTCGATACGAAACTGAGCCACCTTTGGTGGATGCGCCCCATCCCTTGTGACATCTCCCAAGTGACGCAAACCCGCGCGGTACGGCGCGCTCGTGCGTTCCATCCAGGGAAGCGCAAGGGCCGCAATTGCCCCGGCGGCGAGAAATGAAAGTTGGAAACTCGAGTCGGTGAGCGACGACGTTTTCCACAGCAAAATCGCCAGCGCCGCCAGCGAAATTGTGTTCAGCAATTCAACCCGGCGAAATAAAGGACGCGCGCATAAATAAAACGCAGCTACTAACGCTGCGCGCAGAATTGGTGGACGGTCCTGGACAATTCCAACGTACCCTGCGAGCGCGATTAGCGTTATCAAGGCGACGGCCATAGACGGCAAGCGCAAACGGCGTCCGAGCCAGTACAGGAAAACGATCAGCGCGCCCACGTGGAGCCCGGCGACTACTAAAACGTGATAGGCAGCAGTCTTCTGGAAGGCGAGAACCACGTCGGAATCCACAAAGCTGCGGTCGCCGAGCAGCATGGCGCGTAGAAGGGCGGCGCGTTCGGGGAGATCGCAGAATAGGGAATCGATGCGCGCAAGAAGATTCCCGCGGGCCCGCGCCAGACGCTGCTGAAACGTGGGCGCAGGGTGGTCAATCACCCGTAGCAATTCGCCGCTGCGCAGCGAACCTACTACATCGATTTTTTGCCGCGCTAGAAAGCCGTGGACGTCAAATGCGCCCGGATTCAAATAATTGCGTGGCGGACGCGCCTTCAACAAGGCTTCCACGCGATCGCCTGCGCGCAAGCCTTGCACCGGCTCAACAGCATGCGGAGCAAAATAGAAATTCACGCGCAGTCCGCCGGTTGCAGGTAACACAAGGCCCGCAGATTCCACATTCTCCAAATCTATTTCGTAGCGGAAGCCCCACGGCAGTTTGAGAGGATCTTCGCGAAGGCGCCCCCGCCAACGAAGCGGAACGGTCGTATTCACGTCTCCGTTAGCAATCAGCCGGGAAATGTGATTGGCAGGAACCGCGGCACGCTCGACTGTGATTGCCAGCCCGCCAAGCGCAAGCCATGCGAGCAATGCGAGGCACCACGCGAATGCTGCGCGTTCTTGCCAAATTAAAATCAGACCGGCGACGATTCCTATAGCTGCGCATGCGAACCAAATTGTCGGCGAACTTTGCCCGCGGCTAGCGAGGCCAATGCCCGAGGCAAAGGCTGCGGTAATCCACAGCGCGGGTAATTTCATTCGCGTTTACGCAAGCGCACAACCGTCTCCATATGAAATGTCTGCGGAAAAAGATCGAACAAGTGAACTTCGACCGGTTCATAGCCGGCTTGGACCAGCACGGCGAGATCGCGTGCGAGTGTAGGTGGTTCGCAGGAAACGTAGGTGATACGCGCAGCTTGCAGGCGGCCCAGGCGCTTGGCGGCCTCGGGAGCCAGTCCGTCGCGTGGCGGATCGAGAACTACCAGCTCAGGGCGCTCCTTATTTCTTTCGAGAAAACGTTCAACGTCTGCGGTGCGAACGGTGATGGAGCTCAGCCCACGCATGTTGATTTCGAGGTCGCGAGTAGCGGCTGGATTCGATTCCACGGAGATAACTCGCTCGAAATGCTTGGCGAGCGGAATCGAAAATAACCCTACGCCGGCGAATAAATCGAGAGCAAGCCGGCCGTTTTCGTTATCGCAAACCGATTGGACTAGATCATCAACCAGAAACCGGTTTACCTGGAAAAAGGAAAAGTGTCCGACGCGGTATTTTGTGCCGGCAGATTCAGTCTCCAGAAAACCCGGGCCGAAAAGTTCCATGCGGTCGTGGCTGGGATCGTGGAACAAAATACTGGCCGCTTCCGGCACAATGCCGCGAATGGTCTCTGCGTGTTCGGCGATACGAGAAGGGAAGCCCGCGAAGTTGGCCGTGAGTAAAAGCTTCGCGTTGGCGAGCGTGGACAGGTCGCCGGGGCCTTCATTGCTGAAGGCTTCAATTTCGCGGAGTTCGCGTGGAAGGACGCCTGCGGCGAGCGCCTCGCGAAGCGCGAGCAACGTTTTCAGGAGCAGCGGCGACAGAATGGCGCAATCTTCCGAGATCGCGTGCGAGTGT
>Ga0210398_10005410_pt1 | contig 11865 bp, 7 predicted proteins | sample IncBWC4OmetaG_FD_161047 | JGI IMG/M metagenome (GOLD analysis project Ga0210398, IMG submission 161047) | Forest soil microbial communities from Barre Woods Harvard Forest LTER site, Petersham, Massachusetts, United States - Inc-BW-C-4-O | ecosystem: Environmental > Terrestrial > Soil >... | reverse complement strand
GTCTTTCTGTTCCTGTACACCGACGATTTTTGGCGCGACTATCATGCCTATCAGTCGCAGGGCATTGTCTTCGTGCGGGATCCAAAAGAGGAGAGCTACGGCATGGTGGCTGTATTCAAAGACCTCTACGGCAATCAGTGGGATCTATTGCAGCCCAGGCACCTGCCGTGATGCGTCGGTGCGCACCGCTGCTGCTTCTGTTGGTCTTCGGCCCCTGCTCCATACTCGTGGCCCAACCGTCCGCGCCTGCCCTGGAACTCCTGGTATTGGGCTCAGGCGGCCCCGGCGCCGCCGGGCGGGCGGCATCGAGCTACCTGGTGTTGATCGACGGCGCGGCGCGAATATTGGTCGATGCAGGTCCCGGTTCATTTGCCCGTCTGGGTGAGGCGAAAATTTCCGTGGCGGACACCGACACGGTCCTGCTCACCCATCTGCACATCGATCACGCGGGAGAGTTGCCCGGCTTGTTCAAAGCACGCGCTGTCTCGGCTTCAGGGCCCATCGTATTCGACGTATGGGGTCCCACAGGCTCGCCCGCGCGCGATCAAGACGCCTACTTCCCCAGCACCAGTCGGTTGATGCAGCTGTTGTTCGGAGCGAATGGCGCTTACGCGTACTTGCGCGATTTTTCCTCGCCCATGACCATTCACGCGCACGACATTTCCGCACCGATCGAGAAAACGCGCACGCCGGCAGTGCCTCAGCCCATCATCAAACGAGGTGATGTCTCTATCGCGGCGATCGCCGGACATCATGGCGACGCGCCGTCGGTGATTTATCGCATTGAATACCGGGGCAGGAGCGTGACCTTCTCCGGAGACATCGATGCGCAAGGTCTGCCTGCCCTGCGCCGCATCGCCCAGGGGACCGACCTGCTGATATTCAACAGCGTGGTGCTCGATCCGCCCGGCTCGCCCGCCATTCTCTACAGCCTGCACACGCCTCCGCATGCCATTGGCGAACTCGCCAGGGACGCCGGCGTGCACGCCCTGCTGTTGAGTCATATTTCCCCAGCCATTGATGCAAACCGTGATGCCGTCCTGGCATCCATCCGTCATGGCTACGCAGGACCGGTGACCATCGCCGCGGACGGACTGCGGGTGCAGCCCTAACGACCCTCACCTAGCGACCCACCACCCGCGCGGCGTTGGTCAGGCCTTGCGCGAGAAGGCCAGGCAGACCGTCCTCGAGCGCACGGCGCCCCGCGCAGCGCTGCCACGCAGGTGTGGCACGCGCCAGAAAACCCGATGTTCGCGGCGAACCAGGTGGCCCCGGACATGATGCAAGCGGGGCGAATGGCGGCCGCTGGGTTCGCCGCCCGGTTCTGACGTGGACACCGCATCAAGAGCGGCATTCACCTCGATGTGATCGAGCAGAGGCGCACGCCCATGGGCCAGACGTTTGCGATTGATGGCCGCGCGCGACACGGCCAGCGAACGCGTGGCGTCCTTCGCGTTCAGCAACAAAAGGAATGCGATGAGAAAGGGTGCGTCCCAGGCAATCGATTCGATCGAATCATCGATCAGGCGGCGCTTGAACTGCGCCTCTTTGGCCGCCTCCCGATAGTAGCCGGCCCAAAGATCGTCAAAGCGAAACCTGACATGGTCCAGGAGCCCAGCCGTTGCCGAATTGCCGCTATGAGTGGCGTCGAGGAAACCGCCCGAAAGAGAATCCTGCCCGGCCGCGGCGCTGGCAAACTGGCCTTGCAGATCGAAGTGGGTTTCGAGCGGTGAGAGCGTCAAGGCGGCGCTTTCATCCCCGGATGCATCCGTCCAAAAGGTACGCGCCAACGCGGTCAGTCCGTCAGCCGAGGATCGCAGCAAGACGCCGACCTTGCGCCCCTTCGCCGCAGAATCGAACTCGGCGGCTGATTGCGTCTCATGGATCACGCGCTTGTGGGCTTCGTCATTCCACTCCAGCCACATGTGAGGCGCCGGCACGCGCAACAGATCCAGACAGCCGACCAAGCGCGCCCCGTCCGCAAAGGCCAATTCGCCGCAGGCGCGCGTCAGATCATCACCCAGTACGAAGCGCAACGGACACGCCGCCACTTGTGCGGCAAAACGGCTGGGGCCGAGGGCCTCAGGCCGGTTCGACGGCGGCCCGCTCGACGGCAAGTCCGGCGTCCGGCAATGGGCAACGCTGTCCAGTAAACGCATCGGCGCGGATCCTCGCAGCCACTGTGGCTTACCTTATGAGAGTCCGGGATCGCTGCGGGCGCCATGGAGATTTCGACGGACTCGTCCCGCCGATCGACGAGTTCGTCCCATTCGTTCTGTGACGTTACATCGCCACCCGCTTCAAGCGCGGCGAGAGCAGGTGCAAAACCATCAGCGCCGTCGCGTAGACGGTACCCGCGACGATGAATATCGGCGTGTAGCTGCCCATGCTGTCGAGCACCCACCCGGCGTACTTCGCCATCAGCATTCCGCCGATCGCGCCGGCCGTGCCGCCGATGCCCACCACTGAGGCGACCGCCTGCCGGGGAAACACATCCGAAGGGAAGGTATATAGGGTGGCCGAAAAAGCCTGATGTCCTGCGGTGGCAATACCGACGAGGACAACCGCCAGCCCGAGGCTGTCGGCGTACATGGCAAACATCACGGGCACCACCAGTATCGAGGCCAGCAGCATGGTCAGCTTTCGCGCGCGGTTCACGGTGTATCCCGCCCGGACCAAGCGCGAGGACAACCAGCCGCCGGAAATGCTGCCGGCATCCGACATCAGGTATACCAGGACCAGCGGCGGCCCGAAGTGCTCCAGATCCAGGTGATAGCGCTTGGCGAAGAAATCAGGCAGCCAGAACAAGAACATCCACCAAATCGGGTCGATCAAAAAGCGCGCCAGCGCATAGGCCCATGTCTCCGGTACTTTCAGAAGTGTGTGCCAGGGGATGGTCGTCGTGCCTTGCAACGGGCCGGCTTCCTGGCGCAAATCGCCACGGATGAAAGCCAGCTCCTCGGCGCTCACCTTGGGGTGTTCCTGGGGTCTGCGATATACCTTCAGCCAAAGGACCAGCCACACGAGGCTGAAAGAGCCGGTGACGATGAAGGCCGCACGCCATCCCCATCGGTAAGCGATGAAAGGCACGATCAGAGGCGTGATGATGGCGCCGACGTTCGAGCCGGCCACAAAGATGCCGGTCGCCAGCGCCCGTTCCTGTTGCGGAAACCATTCGGCAATCGCCTTCAAAGCCGCCGGAAAATTTCCCGATTCGCCCAGGCCGAGCGCAAATCGAACCGCGATGAAGCCGCCTACCGAACCGACGAAGGCGTGAGCGACGTGCGCGGCGGTCCACAGCACGACGACGGCCGCATAACCCAGCCGGGCACCGATGCGGTCGATCAGGCGGCCGAAGCCGAAATATCCCAGCGCGTACGCGGCTTGAAACCAAAACACGACATCGCCGAAGGAGGTTTCGGTCCAGCCGAACTCGAGCTGCAATGTCGGCTTGAGCACCCCGAGGATTTGACGATCCACATAGTTGATGGAGGTCGCGGCGAACAGCAGCGCACAGATCACCCAGCGATAGCGGCCCACTGTCAGGACGCAGCAAGCGGAGCGATCGACAGCGCCGATACCAGCGCCTTACCGCGGCGCGGCCGAAATGCGAGGAGCAGTACCCCGTGATCGACCTCGGCATCGAAAGCGCGATCCACTCCTTTGAGCCGCCCGCCGGCCGCCTGGAGAATATCGAACTCATGCAGCTTGACGAGGCCGTTGGCCGTCACGTCGAACAGCCGTTCGCCGGCGGCTGTGGCGGCAGGCTCTGCAAATCTGAGCAGCACCCGGTAACGGCCGTTCGGGAGGGGCACTCGGTAGGTAAATTCGCCTTCGCGGAAGCTATCATAAAGCCGTGCATCTTCGGCCAGCACCGCCAGCCCCGGCGGCGGCGCATCGGGCGGATTGACGCCGCGACCTGTGCCGCCATTGAAGTACATGTCCGAACCAAAACGCTGTCCGCCCTTCGACACACAGCCTGAGATATCGCCGGCCTTGATGTTCACGACGCGCTCGGAATGATGCAGCGACCAGCTCAGCGAGTCCGTCATGGGTGAACCGCCAACTTGCGCGGCGACGGACAGCACATTGTCGCCCTGACTCAATCGCACGGCGGGCCAGATGCATATTCCGCCCGCGCAAGGCGCAGATCCGATTTTCTGGCCATTCAATGTGAGCAGGGCCTGTGCGGCGTTGCTGTACGCCTTGACCTCGGTCACCGCGTAGGCCCGATCGACGTAGCGCCGTCCCACCAGGTGCAGCGTGGGTTGGGGGTTCCACCGGGCGCGATAGAAGAAATACGCGTCCTTGAGCGTTTGCCGGTCATAGCTGACCAAGCCCTTTTCATTGATGTCGGTCAGATCCCCTTCCTTGCGATAGTCGCTGGCGAAGTCGAATAGATTCCAGATGAAGACGCCCCAGAGATAGTCGCGCGGCTCGAGCGCCGCCCACGATTTTTCGTGGTACAGATTTTGGTATTCCTCGGGATGCGGCCTGCCGTGGGGGTTGATGGGACCGCCCTCGGCATCGTCGCTGTGCTGGGTAAGCGCCGCACCGGCGCCGTATTCAGAGACGGCAATGGGCAACCCCGCATGCAGCGCGTGCGCCTCGTCCAGCATCACGCCAAAATCAGAGAATTGACCCGTGTACCAGCCGAAATATCGGTTGTATCCCACGGTGTCGGCAATCCCGACGATGGGCTCGCGGGCTGCGGCACCCGCTTCGGCGCCCGCTTCGCCGCCGGCATGCGGCGCCATGCCGGCCTCGCAGCAATCGGCCAGCGTGGTGGCGCGGGAGGGATCTTCGCGCTTGGCGAGCGCGTTCAGTGATTGGAGCAGCGCCGACGGCCGGCTGGGTCCTTTGATCTGCGTCGCGGTCAGGTCAATTTCATTGGCGAGCGACCACACCACGATCGAGGGATGATTGTAGTTCTGCCGGATCAGCTCGGTGAGCTGTTGCTGCGCGTTGGACGTCAGGGCCGCGCTGGCTGCAGATCCGTCGAAGGACACCTTGTTGACCAGCGGAATCTCAGCCCACGCGACGATACCGAGCGCGTCGGCCAGTTCGTAAGAATATTCGTCGTGCTGATAGTGCGCCAGACGCACCGCATTGGCACCCAGGTTACGCAGCAGATCGAAGTCTTGGTGCTGATCTGCATACGAGACGGCCCACCCTTTCACGGGCCGGTCCTGGTGCATGGACACGCCTTTCAGAAACAGGTGCTCGCCGTTCAGAAAGAGGCCGTGGTCGGCGTCGAACTTTACCGTGCGAAAGCCCAGCGGCTGACTGACGCGATCCAAGACCGTTCCCGTGGGCGAACGGATGGTCATGACCGACCGGTACAGGTAGGGACTTCGTGTGCCTTGCCAAAGCCGCGGATGCTCGACGCGCAGCTGTACTTGCAGCGCCGCAGAGCCGGCGGCCGCGTCAGCTTGCAGAGATTTTGAGGCGACCGTGCCTCCGGCCGCATCTTCGATGGCAAACTCGACCGCCACGCGCCGCGGCTTCTCAAGATCATTCGCAACCCTGCCCCAGAGCTGCACGGTCGCCGCCCCGGCATCGAGGTCTAGCACCCGCGCGTACAGGCCGGGCCCGCCGAAATCCAGCAGATCCACGTGCACGGGGCGCGTGACGATCAGGGACACGTTTCGATAGATGCCGCCGAACATGAAAAAATCGCCGGACAGCGGGATGACATCCTGGGTGGTCGCACCAGGTTGCGGCCGGCTGTTGTCGGCCTTGACCACCAGAACATTGTCGCCTAAAGGGTGGATGGACGCGGTCGCATCGAAGCGAAATCGCGAAAAGGCCCCCGCGTGCCTGCCCAGATACTGTCCGTTCAGCCAAACTTCCGCGACCGCGGCCACCGCATCGAATTGTACGAAATAGCGGCCGCCGGCGGCGCTGCGCGGCGGCCTGAAGTGAAGCCGATACCAGCCCACTCCCTGGACGTCGTTGGACAGGGCGGAGCGCTCGGTGCCCTCGTTGCCGATGCGGTTCCAGGTGTGCGGCACATCGACCAGCGCCCAAGCGGCATCATCGAATGCCGGCGTCTCGACGCCGGGCAATCCCGCCCCCTGCATGAAATGCCAACCCTCGGCCAATGGCACCATGAGGCGCGTGTCGTGCGCGCAGGCGAGTGCCGCCATCCCCATCGATAAACTCGCGAACAGTGCATGACGCCGCGATCGATGACCCACTGGTTGCCCCCTTGTCCGCCTACCAGTTGGTCATCGTGCCGTCTTCGAGCCGATTCACCGGCAAATAGGCGCGTTGATAGGGAAACCGGGCGGCGAGTTCTTCGTCGATGTCGACGCCTAAACCCGGCGCATCGCCCGGGTGCAGGGAACCTGAGGAAAAGCTGTATGCATGCGGAAACACCGCATCCGTGTCGGGGGTGTGGCGCATGTACTCCTGGATGCCGAAGTTCGGCACCGACAGATCGAAATGCAGCGCCGCGGCCATGCAAACCGGCGATAGATCCGTGGCGCCATGACAGCCCGTCTTGACGTGGTAGAGATCCGCGAGCGCCGCCACGCGCCGCAGGTGGCTGATGCCTCCGGCGTGCACCACCGTGGCGCGAATATAATCGATGAGTTGTTCCTCGATGAGCTGCTTGCAATCCCAGATGCTATTGAAGACCTCACCCACCGCCAGCGGCGTGGTGGTGTGTTGGCGTATCAGGCGAAACGAGGCCTGGTTGTCCGCCGCCACGGTGTCTTCCAGCCAGAATAACTTGTACGGCTCTAGGTCCTTCCCCAGGCGTGCCGCTTCGACCGGCGTCAAGCGGTGATGGCTGTCGTGCAACAGGTCGATATCCCACCCCAGCTCTGCGCGCGCCGCTTCGAACAGTGCCGGCACGGTCGCCAGGTACTTCGAGGTGGACCAGACATTCTCGGCCGGCAGCCCGCCGTTGGCCGGTTCATAAAACATCTTGTCGCGCGACACGCCGTAGGTCGAGCTCAAGCCGGGAACCCCGGACTGCAGGCGGACCGCGGTATAGCCCATTTCCTGATAGCGCCGCGCCTCGGCGATGGTTTCTGCGACGCTCTCGCCGTTGGCATGCCCGTATACGCGCACCCCGTTTCGGCAGGCCCCGCCCAACAGTTGGTACAGCGGCAGGCCGGCAACCTTCGCTTTGATGTCCCACAGCGCCGTATCGACGGCGCCGATCGCGCTCATGGTGACCGGCCCGCGCCGCCAGTAGGCTCCGCGGTACAGGAACTGCCAAATATCCTCTATCTGGTGAGCGTCGCGGCCGATCAAACAGGGGATGACGTGATCGGCCAGGTAGCTGGCCACCGCCAACTCCCGGCCGTTCAAGGTCGCGTCCCCGATCCCGAAGACCCCGGCGGCCGTTTCCAGCTTCAGGGTTACGAAATTACGGCCCGGGCAGGTGACGATCACTCGCGCCGCGGTAATCGGCAGGGTCTTCACTGTATTCATGTTGCGCCAGCCATCACGTTATTGGTAAGGCCTCTTTAACGCGTCGTCCACCATCTAGTCAAGCACAGCGCACGGCGTCGTGCACGGGTTTGTTGGGATATTGCCCGGAAATCGCGCGCCCGATCGCCCGGACACCCCCCGGGGCGCGCGGCTGCCGCTGCCGTAACTGGGCAGGCGACTTCTGCAGTAGTTGATAAAGTGGCCTGACCAGTATAATTTATCACCACTAAAACCGCCGCGGGCTCCCGACGGGCTCACGGCTATACATTCGGGGAGTAATAACAAATGACATCGACAAAGCGTCTATACGTTTGCGCGCTGGGCTTTTTCGCCCTGTTCCTCGATGCATCGCTTGCGGCATTTGCCGAGGACGCCCCACAACTCGCGGAAATCGTGGTCACCGCGGAAAAGCGCTCCGAGAACCTGCAAAGCGTGCCGATTTCGGTCGATGTGGTCAACGGCGACACGCTGACCAAAGCCAACGTGTCGGCCTTTTCGGATCTGGCGAAATTCACGCCCTCGATGACCATGACCGCCGGCGATCAACCGGCCAACAGCTCCATCGTGATCCGCGGGGTCGGCACGTTCGCGTTCAGTGTCGCCGCCGAGCCCAGCGTGCTGGTGGTGATCGACGATGTGGCGGTGGGTTATCAGGCGCAGGCCTTTACCGATCTGGTGGACATCGACCGCGTTGAAGTGTTGAACGGCCCGCAGAGCACGCTGTTCGGCAAGTCCGCCTCGGCCGGCCTGGTCAACGTCACGACCCGGGCGCCAACCGACACCTTCACCTACTTCGGCGACATCAAGGCCACCAGCGATCACGAGCAGCGCGCTTCCTTGAGCGTGTCAGGTCCGCTGACGGACACCCTGTCCTTCCGCCTCAGCGGCTCATTCCGCTACTGGGGCGGCAACCTCAACAATCTCACCAGCGGAGATCGCATCGACGACGATCGAACCGGCGGCGTACGGGGCAAGCTGCAATGGCAGCCGAACGAGGACCTTAACGCGACGTTCACGGTGCATTTCAACGAAGATCGGGCCGAGTGCTGCGGTGTGGCGCTGGTCAAGCTCGGCCCGGGCGCCCTGCTCTTCGGGATTCCGGCACTGACGCCGGCTGCGGCGATCCCGGGGATCAATCCCGGGCCCAACAACGATACGGTCCGGGTCAACCAACCGCCGATCGCCAATGCCGAAGACATCGGCTTCACCTCGCACATCAGCTACAACTTCGGCGACGTGACCTTGCTGTCCATCACCGGCATCGATCAATACCACCTGCACGATCTCACCGATTTCGACACCACGGACGCCAACACGCTGCAATACTACACACCGTTCACGAACACCAACCCGGCGGGCTCCAGTCCGCCCTCGACGCCCACGCAATTGAACGGCGGTCTGCTGCAGGGCGGCCGATTCAGCGTCAAGACCTTCAGTCAGGAATTCAGGCTTTCCTCGAACGGCATCCGTGATTTCAACTACGTGGCGGGCGCCTATTTCTCCGATGAAGATCTCATCCGCGTGTTCGGCCGCGGCTTCGTCGGCAACACCAAGGCCATCGCCAACTGGCGCGGCGAGACCCAATACGACAATTACGCGGTGTTCGGCCAGACCACATGGACCTTTGCGCCGCGCACCTCGCTCATCACGGGTTTGCGGTTCAATCGTGAGGAGAGCAGCTACACCTACGACGACTACTACCGCGTCATCCATTTTCCGGCGTTCGGCGAGCCGACGCAGAACATCGACAGCGTGGTCACCGGCAAATTGGGACTGCAATTCCAGGCGACGCGGGACATCATGGCCTTCGCGTTCGCCGCCCGCGGGTACAAAGGCGTCGCCTATGATCTGGTCACGGGCTTGAGCGCCGCCGAGGCGGCCAGCTTTCCGGTCAAGCCTGAGCATTCAACCGACTACGAGGCGGGCGTGCGCACCGAGTGGCTCGATCGGCGCCTGATAGTCAATGCCACGATTTACGACACGGAGTACAAGGACTTTCAGGTACAAACCATCGTTCCCAACATCCTGAACTCATTCATCCTGACCAACATCCCGAAGGTGCGCACGCGCGGCTTCGAACTGCAATCCGTGGCGCAGATCACCGCTGACCTGCACGCGGCCTTGGGCTATGCGTACACCGATGCGCACGCGGTGAACTATCCGGTAGGTCAATGCTACAGCGGTGAGACCTCGCCTGCGACCTGCACGGCCAACCCGGCGTTTCAAAACCTCGACGGCGCGACGCTGCCGAACGCACCGAAGAACAAGGTGAGCATCGCCCTGGACTACAAGCGCAACATCCCCGGGATTCCGGTGGACGCCGATTTCACGGTGAACTCGGTGTGGCAGAGCGCCGAGAATTTTGCCATCGTTCGCGACCCGGGCACGATTCAGCCTTCCTACGGCATCACCAACATGAACCTGCAGTTCACGCCCCAGGCATTCTCGAATGTAAGTTTCTCCGTGTTCTGCAACAACGTGTTCGACAAGCACTATTCCGACAACATAACCAATGTGCGCAGCAATTGGACCTTTCCGAACCCGGCGCCGGTCGGCACCGCGTATGCGCAGGAGCTGCCCCGCGACTATGACCGGTTCTTCGGCATCAGGGTGGCCTTCGCGAGCAAGTGATGACGCTGCGAGTCAGACCGCAAGACGGCGCGTATATTCGTGACGCTTCTTCACCGCTTTGGTACGCGCGCCCTCGATGGCATCCGTTTCGGTCGCGGCCAACAGGCCCTCGATGACCCGCGCCAAATGCTCGCGCATCGCTTTGCGCGCGCCCTTCGGATCGTGCTTGCGCAGCGCCGCCAGGATGCGTCGATGCTCGCCGATCCGCGGCTGTACACCGACGCGCCTGGCGCGTTCCAGCATGTAGCTGCACAGCGGCGACTTCTGGCGCATGTCCCACAGATTCTCCACCACCGCGGTAATCGCCGTGTTGCGGGTGGCGCGCGCAATGGCCACGTGAAAACTGCGGTCCGCGATTTCGCCCTTTTGCTTGCGCGCATTTTCATCGACCATGTCGGCAATGATGTCTTCCATCTGCTCCAATTCTTCGTCGGTAATGGTGGTGGCCGCGAGCGCGGCCGCCTCGCCTTCGAACAGGCGCCGCGCCTCCGTCAGCTCAAATGCACCGATATCCAAATCGCCCGCCCCGATCTGAGCGGGGGGATGATCGGTCACATAAATGCCCGATCCGTGCCTCGACTCGGCGAGACCGCGGATTTCGAGGGCTATCATCGCCTCGCGAATCGTCGGCCGGCTGACCTTGAACGCAACGGCAAGATCTCGTTCCGATGGCAGCCGCTCGCCGGGCTTATAGGTTCCGCCGATGATCGAGGCCATGATGGTGCCGGCGACCTGTTGATAGAGCTTGCGGGTGTCGGGCGTTGCGGCCATGGGAGTTCGAATCTTGACCGCTTCCATTGCGGATGGCAATGTTGCCTGACCACTTCACGGACCGGGAATGAGCCGACCCCTTCATCTTGATCCCGAGAGGTTTTTCCCCGCGGAGTCCGCCACGCGCGCGATCGCCGCCCGGCTCTTCTCCGTGGTCGAACATCTGCCCATCTTGAGCCCGCACGGCCACACGGACCCGGCCTGGTTTGCGCTCGATGCGCCGTTTGAGGATGCGGTCAGCCTCCTGTTGTGGCCCGACCACTACTTGCTGCGAATGTTGATGAGCGCTGGCGTCAGGCTCGAGAGTCTCGGTGTCCGGCCGGGTGATGGGAGTCCCGTGGAAGAAGATCGGCGCGAGATTTGGCGGCGCTTCGCCCGGCAATTTCACCTCTTTCGCGCAACCCCCTCACGGCTTTGGCTGGAGCATGTGTTCGGCAAACTGTTCGATCTGAAGGTGCGGCTCGAACCTGCCACCGCCGACTTGTATTTCGACACCATCAACGCGGCGTTGCTGACCCCGCCCTTCAAGCCGCGCGCGCTCTTCGATGCCTTCGGCATCGAAGTGCTGGCCACGACCGAAGGCGCCCTCGACCCGCTGCAATATCACCGCGCCATCGGCGCTTCGGGCTGGGGCGGCCGCGTCATCACGACGTTTCGTCCCGACGATGTCACCGACCCGGGGCGTGCGGATTTCGTGGCGAATGTGCGCTTGCTCGGGGAGCTCACCGGGGAGGATTGCTCCGACTGGCGCGGTTACCTGGCGGCGCTGAGGCGGCGCCGGGCCTTTTTCCGTGAGCACGGTGCGACGGCGACCGATCACGGACACCCCACCGCCGCGACGGCGAATCTATCTGAAGGTGAGGCACGGCAATTATTCGCTCGGGTGCTTAAGGCGGGTGCGCGGCCCGCGGACGCCGAACTGTTCCGCGCCCAGATGCTGACGGAAATGGCGCGCATGTCGTGCGATGACGGCATGGTCATGCAGCTGCACGCAGGCGCCTGGCGCAACCACAACGG
>Ga0210398_10005409_pt1 | contig 11867 bp, 11 predicted proteins | sample IncBWC4OmetaG_FD_161047 | JGI IMG/M metagenome (GOLD analysis project Ga0210398, IMG submission 161047) | Forest soil microbial communities from Barre Woods Harvard Forest LTER site, Petersham, Massachusetts, United States - Inc-BW-C-4-O | ecosystem: Environmental > Terrestrial > Soil >... | reverse complement strand
AGATAAGGTGGCTGACGCGTCACGTCGAATTGCATGGTGAAAGCGCCGGTACGTGTCGGGCTTATATTCAGAAGGCGTTGTCGGCTGGCCTTGCAGCGGGTATGAGCAGGATCGCTACTGCTGGCTGTCAGGTAGTGCGATTCCTCAATAAAGGTTGCCAGCTATTTGCTCCGCAATCTGCTCCACTGGGACCTCCCGCTTGTTAGGGGACTTCGGAAGTGTTTCCTGTTTGAAGATTGTGAGTATTACATTGAAGTGAACGTCGCGAACGCGACTATTTACCATTTCGACGGTTTCTCCGTGGTAGCCCGGAAGCCTGCATTCAGCGGCCTCATTGCCGATTCCAACTAAATTTGTATGCTCGCCAGGACAACCGGTAAGACTGCCTTTGCCGACTTGAATTTGTAATGAATCACGAGAATCCTGGAGCTTTAGAAATTTGCAGGATCGATCATTGTTATTCGTCGTGCTGATGCTCACCGAAACATCGCCGCCTAATGCTCTTGCCGCGCTCCCGGCTGTAAGCCACGGACAAGTAGGCTGGGACAGGATGGTCGGGTTGCCCTGTTTAGCTGGCGGCGCATTATACTGTGCCAGCGTTGCTGCGGTACTCGCCAAAAACAGTAACAACAGGGCTGAAGCTCGATTCGGCATGATGGCAGCTAAGGCTTCGCCTTGGAGGCAGGCTTTGCCTGCGTCAGAGGGCCCGACTTTAGGATCTTTCCGCCCTCCTGAATCACGTAGAGCTGATTCACCTCAAGGTTCTTGAGCTGATCCACCTGACCGCTCAACCAGCGAATTTCTACCATATCCACCTTTTTCGCTTGTTCCAGTCCAAAGTGCATTCGCAGATCGTTTTGTGAGAAGTAGCTTCCACCGCTGCGCAGCTCGTCTACTTGCACGAGCGCTTTGGGGGCATTCGGTTCCGTAACGGCCGTCACGATCACCCGGCTGCCGATGCCAGAACGATTGGACTTCACGCCTACGAGTTTAATTTTGATCCAGTTGCGATTGAGGGTTGAATCGCATCGCAGAAGCTGTGGTATCGCATTAATGCAATTAACGGCGACGTCGATGTCTCCATCATTGTCGTAGTCGCCGAACGCGCAGCCGCGAGCGGGCGCGTTCTCCAGAATTCCGGGTCCTCCCTGGCCTGTAACTTCCTCAAAACGTCCATTGCGCAAGTTGCGATAGAGATACTTGTGTTCGGCGTATTTCAAATCTGCCTTTGACCTGTCGACTTCCGGATACACATGCCCATTCGACATCAGAACGTCGAGCCAGCCATCGTTATCCATATCAAAGAAACCAACGCCCCAGCCTAGAAGGCGCGTATTGACTCCCAGGCCTCCTGGATAGGTTCGATCCTCAAACGCGGCGTCGCCGAGGTTGGTATACAAAGAATCCGTGTCTCCTGCGAAGTTGGTTTTCACCACGTCCAGATTTCCGTCGTGGTTATAGTCGCCGATCGAAACCCCCATGCCTGCCTGCGGCTTTGCCTCTGCGGAAAGAGCGGCGCCAGCTTCGATAGCAATGTCACGGAACGTGCCGTCTTTTTGATTCAAATAGAGCGTTGCTGGAGCCGAATCGTTTGCAACGTAGATATCGGGCCAGCCGTCGTTGTCCAAGTCCGATGCCGCAACGCTCAGGCCGTATGTGCCTACCGCGGTCCACATTCCCGATTTCTCGCTGACATCGCTGAACGTTCCATCGCCATTGTTGTGATACAGAATGTTTCTGCCACCGGGAAGTCCAGGAGGGCCGCAGGCAACAAGAATGCCTTTATAAGTGCAAGGCCCATCTTCGGGCTTTGGCGCTGTTTTCAAGTCGAAGTCGACATAGTTCGCCACAAACAGATCAAGATGCCCGTCGCGGTCATAATCGACGAACGTACAGCCTGTATTCCAGCGTATCTTCGGTCCGGGTTGAATCAGTCCAGCCTGCTCCGTCACGTCTGTAAACGTTCCGTTGCCGTTGTTGCGGTATAGAGCGTTTTGGCCGTAGTAGGTGACGAACAGATCGTCGTGACCGTCGTTGTTGTAGTCGCCCACGCAACATGCCTGACCCCACCCGGTCTTATGCTCCAGCCCGGAACCTATCGTGACGTCGGTGAATGTGGCATCGCGATTATTCTTGAACAGATGACAGTGCGGCTCTTGACTTGCAGGGAATCCTTCGAGTCGCCAGCCATTTACCAGGAAGAGATCCAGCCATCCATCGTTGTCATAGTCGTAGAAGGCAAGCCCGCAGCCTGTTGTCTCAAGCAGATACTTGTTTGTGAATTCTCCGCCGTAAATCGTTTTGACATCGAGTCCGGATTCTTTCACTACGTCGGCGAAGCTTATTCCTAAGGGCGTACCCTCAATAGGAGATTTCGGCCCGGGCGGCGGCGGTGCGGGTTTCGCATCGTAGGTGCGTTCCTGTGCACCGATTTTCGGCGGTTGAGGTGTAGTTTGTGGCTCCTGCTGCCAAGTCCCGGCGAGCGCAACAATATCTGCAAATGGCAGTACCAGAGCGGTACGGCTAAGTGAGCGAACGAATGTACGACGATTCAACCAATCACCATCCTCAGGCTTACTGTAATCCAACCCCAGCAGCAGCCAGCGCACGCGTCAAGTCCGTGTGAATATGCCACGGCACACTCTCAGTCGAAATCTCGGGATGCTTGCGTAGGTAATCGAGAGAATATGTAGGTGCCGAGGGATCAACTCTCTTGATCGTGTAGAGTGCGGCTTCCCGCGTCGCCTGGTGTTTCAATCCCATCCGGCGATAGAGAATCGCAAGGTTGTAATGTGCCGCGAGATCATCCGGATCGATAGCCTGAAGGGCCTTAAATTGCTCCATTGCCTGTTCGCTGTGATGCTGCTGGTAATAGGAGATGCCGAGCTCGCGTCGGGCGTCCCGCGAGCAAGGATACTGCGCAACGACCTTTTGTAGATCGGCGACCTCAGCCTCCGAGTGTCTCTGCCGGCGTTCCACAAGAGCGAGGTAGTAGAGAGCCCGGGCGTCGTCAGGATGCAACGTGAGCGCCCTTGACCGGTCCAGTGAGGAATTTTTGGTCAGCGCCCCCGAGAGAACGCCGATCGGATTATGACAACTATCGCAATGACGCGAAAACTCGATTCCCTTGGTCCGTATAAGGATATTGACACTAGCGCGATAGAAGGGGGTGCGAAACGCATTGGAGTGCAAGGCCTGGCGCCATTCGTGATATGCCTCCTGATGGCAGTGGCCGCAATAGGCGGCATTCGGAAAACCACTTGCCTGGAGGAAGTCACCGCCCACAGCAGCGGCATTGCCAGGCAGCGATATTTCATCTTTTCCGAAGCGGAACGCATACGTCTCGCGAATCTTGTCAGCGTATGCTTTCCGCGAATTCGCTTCGACCGCAGACCCATCCTCGGCACCGCGGATCGTCCTCACACAAAGGAGAGCTCCTCCTGACAAAATCAGGATCAACAGAACGATGCGTCGGCCCAAACGACTCATAAGATGTGCGGTCTTAAAACCCGCTTATTCTTCTGAAGCTATCCCAGGAATGGAACCTGGAAAACCATAGTGTGCAGCCAACGAATTATAGCGAAATCATGCATCGACTGTAGATGCCGCCCGCTGACCCTTGCTGGGTGAATCAAGGTTTCTTATCGAGGGTTTGTGCCTTTTGCCGCTCCGACGCTGCCTCAACCGATTTTCCCTGTTGTTGTAAAACATTTGCAAGACCGAGGTGCGCGTCCGCGTAATTTGGGTCGTAGCTTAACGCATTGCGAAATTCCAGGATCGCATCGGCCAATTTACCTTGCTTGAGCAGTGAGTTTCCTGAGTGGCAGGCAACTTCGGCTCGCTGGCGATTCATGTTGGTCCGCATGAGATCGGCGGCCTTCTTGCGTTCTGCTGTGGCTTCTGCCGTTTGATTCTGCTTTACCAGCACTGTTGCAAGAGTCAAATGAGGATCGGGCTGCTCGGGCAATTGACTAATTGCTTCTTGAAGGGCCGAGACGGCTTCGGGCAGCTTCCCAAGATTGTTGTAAACGCTGCCCAGCGTCGCCCACCCATCGCCATTCTCAGAGCGCAGCTTGAGCGAAGCATTCAGTTCCCGCGCAGCATCTTCATAGCGGCCCGCTTGAAGATACAGCAATCCCAGCGCATAGGGCGGTTCCGGTGCGGTTGGATCCAGCTTCTCCGCTGCCTCGAACTCCGGGATTGCACCCGCAGCGTCATCTCGCATCTTGAAGGCCAATCCCAAGTTGTAGTGGAGCTGCGGAGCGTCTGGAGACAACTTCAAGGCCTCCCGCAACTGGTTCACCGCATCCTCAAACTGGCTGAGCTGGATGTAAGCGACCGCCAGGTTCTGGTGAGCTGTGGGGTTGTCTGGCGTCAGGAACACGGCCTGCTGCAACACGGGAACAGCTTCCTTGGCCCGCTGCGCTTGGCAAAGCGCCATACCCAGGTTCGTCAATATTCCTGCATCATTTGGGTCCGTCGTCGCTGCTGTTTGCAACAAAGAAATCGCGTCGTCGACTTTGTTCGTACGTTGCAATGCGAGGCCCAGTTGATATGCCGCCGTCGGATTATTTGGATCAACTTCCAGTGCTCGCCGCAGTACCGGGATCGCCTGCTCGTCATCTCCGCTCGTTGCCAGAAATTGGCCAAATTCGACTGCAATTACCGCGTTTTGAGGCCCCAGCTGATACGCCTTGGTGAATTCCTCGAGAGCTCCCGGCTGTTGCTCCGCCTGTAACGTCAATGCCAGGTGTAGATGGGCCATCGCAAGGTTTGGATCTGCCTGCAAAGCAGTGTTAAAAGACTGCTGCGCATTCGACCAATCTTGGCGCTGTGCGTAGATTGATCCCAGTTCATCATGCAACTCGGCATTTTGCGGGGATTCTGCTATCGCCTCTTTCATTTTCGCGGCGGCCGCTGCAAGCTGGTGTGTCGCGGCAAGCGACCGAGCATACGCGGCGAGCACGGTGGCCGATAGGGAATGTTTCTCAGCCCAGGCTGCGGTCTCCAATTTAATAAACCAGGGAAGGGCCTTAGCTGGCTGGCCGCTCTGTTCCAGGGCCAAAGCAAGATTTAACTGCGCACTACCGTCATTTGCTTTAATTGCAAGCGCCTTCTTAAGTTCTCGAATGCCTTCATTGGTGTGTCCGAGCCGAACGAGAACCGCACCCAGCGCGCTATGTCCTTGCTCCGCTGACGGCGCAAGCCGAACCACTTTAGTGAACTCTTCACGAGCGGCATTCAGATCATTGCGGGAGAGCGCTGCCACTCCAGACCGATAATCTGCATCCGCCTCCTTCAGATTGGGTGAAGGCTCCTGTGAATAGCATGGATGTTGAAAACCAAGGAAGATGCCTATAACGAGGCCAGCAATAGCGCGCCTTTTGAGAAGACATCGAGACATGCAGATACCGCGTCCACATATTACCTGATTGGTCCTGGCGCGAAATGGGTAGGTGGAAAACTCGCAACGCTTCAGTGAAATAGAGGTTCCCCTCCCTTTCTTCGCAACCGAACCCAACGGTGCGATCACGGTAGGTTCGGACACGGATCAGATTGAGCAGGAACATCGCTTATACCTGCACCTCGGTTCGAGCGAACGTGATGACGAGGTCGCCATGCAATATCTGATTGCAAATTGGAAGCTTCGATCCGAAAAGGCCTTGCTTCGTTCGCAATTCAGCTGAAGATCGCAAGTAACAAAGCAGCAACCTCAAGGCCGCCCGCTTCGCGACTCAGCGATTCAGTCATTTGAGTTGATTGAGCGGCTGTCCATCCGGTACGGTTGCTTCGGAGCATTTGCTTGAACGTCTACCTGGTCGATGGAACTTACGAGCTGTTCCGGCACTATTACGCGCTACCGTCCGCACGAGACTCCGAAGGGCGCGAGGTTGCTGCTGTTCGCGGTGTCGTCGCGTCGATACTCCAGATGCTCAGTCAGGGAGTGACACACGTTGCAGTGGCGACAGACAAGGTTATCGAGTCGTTTCGCAATGGGCTATGGCCGGGGTACAAGACCGGTGATGGTATCGAGCCCAATCTGTTGGCGCAATTTCCACTGCTTGAAGATGTTCTTTCAAACGCGGGAATTGTTGTCTGGCCCATGATCGAGTTCGAGGCGGACGACGCGCTCGCAGCAGCGGCGGCGAAGGCTGCCGAGGATCCACGTGTCGAACAGGTGATCATCTGCACACCGGACAAAGATCTTGCCCAGTGTGTTCGGGGTGCGCGCGTGGTCCAGTTGAATCGCCGAACGGGCGTTAAGTATGACGAAACCGGCGTCATCCAGAAATTTGGCGTTTCACCCTTGTCGATCCCTGATTACCTGGCGCTGGTCGGCGATTCCGCTGACGGCTACCCAGGCTTGGCCGGATGGGGTGCTAAGTCCGCTGCCGCGGTCCTTGCGAAGTTTGAGCATCTCGAATCGATTCCCACCGACAGCCGCGACTGGGGCGTAAATGCGACAAATGCGGCCAGACTGGCATCTACATTCGCCCTCGAGCGAGATCGCGCACTGCTCTTCCGAACGCTGGCTACCCTTCGAACCGACATACGGCTCTTCGAAAGCGTCGATGAACTGCACTGGCCGGGGCCGACACCGACCTTCACGAGTATCGCCGAACGATTGGACGCGGCTGTCACGGATGTTCGACGTTCATCGGGACGACGGGTCCTGAGCTCATCGATTTCAGCGACTGCACGTAGGCGATAACCGTGTTCTGTCGAGCGGACTTAGTGTTCCGCGCATAGCGCGTTATTTCGTCCACTCAAGCACTCGCACTTCGAAGGGTTTCAGTGCAATTTGTTTCGATTCCTTGGTTGAGATTGTTTCTGGCGCAGCCTGAAAGAAGACCTGGTGGGCGGAATAGCTGTCCGGCGAGCCGGGCGGCAATTCGAGACCTATCCGCAAATTGAGCGCAAAGGTTTGTGCGTGCGCCGAAGGATTGCGCAACGTGATCATCCAGCCGTCGGGGCTCCATGCCGCCCATCCATACACTTGCAGATTGCCCGGGTCGCCGCCGATCCAGTGCACGTCCTTCAGGATTGAAGCGCGCTCGCGTGACCATCGCGCGGCATTCGCAATCGTGTCCCACTCGGCAGGATGCAGCAACGACGGGGTGATATAAAGCTCCTGCAACTGAGTTCCGCTACCGAAATAGGAGAAGACTTCCTCCGCCAGGTTATTTTCCGGATCGTCATTCAGGTGTTCGGCCTGTTTGGCGAAGATAATGCCGTGCAGCATTAGTGAGTTCAGGGGAAACAACGGTGCCTTCTGCACGATGTTGCGATAGACCTGCTCGTCGCGATAGGTGATCCACCGCTGACGCCACGTCCCGTCGCCTGCAAAGCTGCTGTCCTCGCCACCACGCCAGATCGAGTCAGCGAAGAAAACCCAGAACGGTGACGGATGGGTTCCGGTGGTCAGATTGATGAAGATGCCGCTTCTCTCCTGCCGGATGCGCTCGATCAGGTGAATCGCAGCGTCGAAATCGCTGTCGAAGGCGCTACCTGGAAAGACGCGATCAGCATTTCCTGTTCCGTCGAACTTGAACTGGTTCACGCCATAGCGATCCACCATCTCGAGACATGTCTTCTCAAAGGCGTCGTAGTACTTCGGGCCGGAGAGGGTATACCCATCGCGCACAATCTCGAAACCATGCGCTCTTCCGTATGCGATGCGCTCCTTCTTCTGCTCGTCGTAGCCTCCCCAGGGGGATAGCCAGACGCCTATTCCGGCGTGGATCGTCCGGGCGGCATCGGCCGCCGGCGTGAATCCGTGAGGAAAGCCACTGTCGAAGGCCCACAGGGAGTTGGGGTCGTCCCACCCGTCGTCGAAGAGGAAGGAATCTAGCTGGACATGCCGCTTTTGGACCAACTCATCGCCAAAGGCGTTGATGCGGTCGATCGCGCCCGCTTCATCGTAGCGGTTGCCAAACCCCAGATCGAACCACGAGTTGTAGTGCAGGAACGGCTGGTAGGGGCGTGGCCGCTCCGCCTCCAGGTAGGCCAGGAAGGCGCGCCGCATCTGTCCGGGCGGGGCGGCGCCAATCACCGAGGAATACGTCACGCTTTGTCCGGCGCGCAGGGGCAGTTGCCGGGTGATACCGGCGGTCGCATGGCTTGCCTCGACTCTGGCCCAGGAACGCGGATGCTCGAATCCGAAGTACATCACGCCATCGACGATAGGAGAACCCTTGACGGTGCCGGCAACGTGGGCATCGGGATCGGTGAAGTCGAGCAAGCGGACTTCGGAGATGGGCAGGTCTTTGCCGGTGGCCTGTATCGTCAACTGCTGCCGCACATAGCCTGCGCCGTGGCGTGCCAGCAGGCACCAGTGCAGGTCGGCTTGCGGAGTGGCACTCGTCAACTCGGCGCAGACTCGCTTTCCGGCGGGAAAGGGCTCGTCAGCGAGCGGCTTTTCAACGCGAAGCCGGGATGCCGGGATCACAGTCCCGTCCTGCATGGTAAGGACGAAGGCTTCGGGCAGGGTGGCAGTCCTGCCAGAGGCCAAGTCATGCACAGTTACCGAGCCCAGCCGATTGCCGACTGTGCTCACGTCGGCTGTGACTTTACCGGTTGCTACGGTGGCCGCAGGCGTGGTCGTTTGCGCCAGCAACGAGAAGACGCAGGGAAGCATCGCGGCGCCGATTGCTGCTTTCAGACTTATCTGGTTCAAGGCTCAGGCCCTTTCGCTCAATGCGCATCTTAATTTGCCGGCCGTCGCGACGGGTACCCCCTCCGCCCTGTTTTTCTGTGGTTTGCAACTCATTCATTCCATTGGGCAAGCCCGTAATCGTTTCTTTCGATGAGAGTTATGGGGCGTCGGCATTCTTTAATACTGTTAGCAGCCGATTTCAGCCCCGAGGTTTCGATCATGCAACGGGTTCCTTTGACGATCGAAGCGGCCAGACAGGCGCGCACTCTACTTCTATTTTATCGAGTCTATGGAAATGGTCGGCCATGTTTATTAAGTCCTATCAAAAATAGAATGAATGAGTTCCAGGGGGCCATACTTCCGTGAGCTTGACACGAAATCACCCAGTTGAGGGCCTCTTAGCAACCGTCGCGAGAACTGCCTGAGAGCCGGTGAGATGTAATTCCTGAAGACCATGCTGTGTGGTCGCAAGCTGGTCGCGCAGTTCCTGATTCTTCAGCAGTAATTCACGCACAAGAACCCGCAGCCTGGCGTGTTGCTCTTTCACTTCTTCGAGACAGTCCACAGAAATCCAGTTTTCTGTCATTTGTACCTACCATCAAGCTGGTTCATCGCAAGCGGTTTTCTCGTAATGCAGTGGCCCGCCCTGCATTTTGGAGAGCCACTGCATATAAAGATTTATTGCACAGTTGAGAAACGGAGGCGACTTACTTTTCTAAATCTAAGCAGCCTGGGCAAGCCATTGGTCGAATCGTGTCTTTCCCAGCCTGGCGTTCTTTTCGGGAACGAGTGCGCGTTCGGTCACCTTTATGCCGTAGTAAGTCGCCTGTGGGTCAGCGACAACTTTTCGCGGATCCTTGAGTGCAGTCAGGCCTCGCCGGATAAGTTCATCGAGGCGGAACTGTTCCGGCCCTCCTATTTCTACGGTGCCATTCACCGGGGACCCCGTCGCGATGCGGCCTACCTCACTGGCGACATCGTCAGCGGCCATAGGTTGGATAAGTGCAGTTGGCAGGTGCACCTCGTTGCCCTGGGTGGAGAAATCGGAGATGCCCTTAACGAATTCATAGAACTGCGTAGCGCGGACGATCGAATAGGGGATGGATGAAGCTTTGATCAGGTTTTCCTGAGCAATTTTTGCACGGAAGTAACCGCTGTCGAGTAGACGTTCCGTTCCTACGACCGACAATGCAACGTGATGTCCCACGCTCGCCTTTGCTTCAGCAGCGAGGAGGTTACGGGTTGACTTCTCAAAGAAGTTCATCACAGCCGCATCTTCCCACGAGGGAGCGTTGGATACGTCCACGACGGCCGATGCACCCTTCAGTGCTTCAGCCAATCCCTCGCCGGTGACCGTGTTGACGCCGGATTTAGGGGATGCCGCTATCGTTTCGTGCCCCTGCTCACGAAGGATGTTGACGAGTTTTGATCCTATGAGTCCACTACCGCCGATGACCACGATTTTCATGATTTACCTCTCACGTGAGTCGCCCGCAAATGGGACGAGCTGGGTCGGGACTGTGCCCGAAGTTGTCATGATCTGCGGTTCTACGCAGTTATGTTCAGGTAGCGTGGTGCGTTTAATTGACCGGCAGCAGCACGGGAGCGCCCTTGTCCTTGACCAGAAACACGAGAAACTTTGCCGGTTTGGTATTGCTTGCATTGCGTCCAACGATGTGAACGTCGTCAGGACCTTCGTAGAAGGTCTGTCCCGGTGAAAGGGTGACGGGCTTTCCACCCTTGACTTGCATCACAATGGACCCCTCGAGCACGTAGAGAAACGCGTAAGCATTATGCCGATGAATAGGGTCTGAAGCGCCAGGCGGATACTCGACCGTAATCATCAGCCCTTCTTTACCGCGGAAGTCCGCCAAGTCCTTCGACATCAGCGGAGTGACTTTTGCCTGCTGGGCCATAAGCGTGCCAGACATCAGGCACAGCAGTATCAAGATTCTTTTCAATGCATGACTCCTTTCTCCATAGCCCGAAGCAGTTGCTGAAGCAGACGGGCTATGTACCAGCAAGGACCTGGCAGAGGAGCGATTTGTGACAGGGATTTTCTAAATTCCGCAACTTAGTGCAAGATTTTTTGGGCGACGCGATTTTTCCGACTACGAATGTTGACTGCAAGCGGGCAGCGATCGCGCCATTGAACTAAGCTTTGCCGGATTCATGACCCACAGGATCTGGCTGATGCCCTGCGGCGAGGCATCCACAGTGGCGACTGCGATGATCGCGCCACCGCGCGCAATGAGTACGGAGGATTGCCCGTTCACCTGTCTCCACGAAAGAGTTACATCAGCCCAGAAATGTGACGCGAAAGTAGCGATGAACTTCGCTACCCGCTCGCGGCCAAGCATAGGAACGCGTGCCGCTCCTGTGATTCCGCCACCATCAGTGATAGAAACGACGTCTTCGGTAAAGATCTCTTTGAGAGCGGCGAGGTCTCCCTTTTGTGCTGCGGAGAGGAACGCCTCAAGAAAGCGGCGATGCTCGGCGGAGCTTACTTGTGCTCGCCGCTCGTCGGCAACGTGTTTGCGGGCGCGGGTGACCAACTGACGCGTATTCGTCTCGCTGAGTTGAAGGATGTCTGCGATTTCGCGATGGGAATAGTCGAAAGCCTCGCGTAGAACGTAGGCGGCACGCTCATCAGGCGAGAGCTTTTCGAGCAGGATAAGGACCGCCAACTCCAACGCTTCACCGCGTTCTGCTCCCAGGGTAGGGTCGGCAGTAGTGTCGATGGGCTCTGGGAACCAGGGGCCAATATATGTCTCGCGGCGAGAACGGGCGGACTGCGAGAGACTGATTGCCAGCCGCACTGTTGTCGTTACAAGAAATGCCGTCGCATCCCGAACCACACTGCGGTTGGTGGATTGCCAGCGCAGCCAGACCTCCTGCACAATGTCCTCCGCTTCGGCGGCAGTGCCGAACATCCGGTAGGCGATGCCGAAGAGCCGTGGACGCACGCTGAGAAACGTGGAAGTAGCGCGATCGAGTGCGTCGATATCGTCCGGGGGCTGGGGCTGCATCGGCCTTATTCTACCGGCCAGTTCTCGATAGCCAAGCTCGATAAGCACCAAATCTCAAATCTCTGATATGGAGTGACCGCGTCAATCCGCGCGAGTCGGGGGGTTTGTTTTGTCGTTGTTTTTCGAGGACAGGGCCAGCAGCAGTCAGAGCAGGTTTGAGCGACGATTGATCAGTCTGATAT
>Ga0210398_10005408_pt1 | contig 11869 bp, 10 predicted proteins | sample IncBWC4OmetaG_FD_161047 | JGI IMG/M metagenome (GOLD analysis project Ga0210398, IMG submission 161047) | Forest soil microbial communities from Barre Woods Harvard Forest LTER site, Petersham, Massachusetts, United States - Inc-BW-C-4-O | ecosystem: Environmental > Terrestrial > Soil >... | reverse complement strand
TCCGGCATCACCGTCAGCAACCGCTCCTGCGTCGCCAGCGCGGCGCGGGTCAGCGGCAGCCGCACCTCATCCGTGCACAACCCGAGGCTGGCCAGCGCGGCCTTCAACGGAATCGGATTGCTCTCCTTGAACAGCGCCGCGTGCAATGGGTCGAGCAGGTCGCGCAGCACGGCAAACCTCTCCAACTCGCCGTTGTCCCAGGCTCGGTGCATCAGTGCGCACAGCGTGGGTGTCACGTTGGCGGTGACCGAGATGCAGCCGATCCCGCCCATCGCCCGATACCCGGGCGCGGTCGCGTCGTCGCCGCTCCATTGCATGAAGTCATCGCCGCACCGCGCGCGCAGCCGGGTCGGACGCGACACATCGGCGGTGGCATCCTTCAGACCGACGATCAGTTCCGCGTCGTGCAGCCGCGCCACAGTGTCGTCGGCGATCGGCACGCCTGAGCGCGACGGAACGTCGTAGAGCACGACAGGAAGATCGGTCGCGTGGGCAATGGCGCGAATATGCGCGATGATGCCGTCCTGCGTCGGCTTCACGTACGGCGGCACTGCGCAGAGCAGCGCATCCGCGCCCGCGGATGCCGCCTCGACGCCCATGGCGACCGCTGCGGAAGTAGCCAAGGCGGTGCAGCCAGCGATCACCGGCACGCGGCAGGAAGCGGCCTCCGCCACTGTGTGTATGGCGTGCGCGTACTCCCGCAGTGTCAGCGAGGCGGCCTCGCCGGTGCTGCCACAGACAATCAACGCGGCGGTGCCACGGTCAATCTGCCGCTCTGACAGCCGGGATAGGGCTTTCCAGTCGACATGCGTGTCACGGAAGGGCGTGGCGAGCGCGGTCAATGAGCCGCCAATGCCGAAAATGGGATTGCGCATCGTCATGGCTCCTGTCAGGCGTGCCGGCGAATATCGAACGCGGGGACTTCGGCGTTGAGCATCAGGCGGCCCGCTGCGCAGCGCGAGCGGATCGCAGTGAAGCCGTGCAGGCTCAGCAAGCGTCGGACGCGGCTTTGCATGGTGGGAAGCGGGTCGACGCTGAGTGCCAGGCGGCCATTCGCGAACAGCGCGCGGCGAATCGACGACAGTGCGCTCTCTAGCCAGTCGAGTGAGGGAACATGCGGCACGATCACCAGGCTGGCACTGTCGGCCTCCAGCCGCTCGGGTGATCGGAGGTGCGTTACTTGCGGCGCGCCGGCTCGCAGCAGCGCACACATCAAATCAGGGCCGTCCCTGCCGAGTACGACGATGTGCTCTTCGTCCTCGATCGCACCAAGGTTGTCGAGCAGGGCGGCCCCAGGTTCTGGAGGCTGCAGGGGTGGGCTGGGCGGCGCGCGGCGAGGCGCGGCCGCACGGACGTGCGTCAGCATGATAGACGGCTCCTGAAAAAAGTAATGCGCGGACCGGAATGGTCGCAGTTCATGGCAGGCCGGAAGATCGGCATACGGCATATAATTGCCATCGGTGTTGTGGCCTGCGCATATAGGATCGGTGTGGGTGTCGGGATGCACGGGCGGCCTCGGGAACCGGAGACGTGCGTCGTAACCCTTATGGGACTCATAGGGGACAGCCTCCTCGGGACAGCGAATTTGTATCCGTCGGATGCCTTAACTCTGGGTCCGTCAGATCCGATTCACCATTCTGGATGCTGGTTGCGGTCCCGGTACATGGCTGCGACGCCTCGTCACGCACGCGCGCCGACTCGGATTCTCCGACATCACGGCGCGGGGCTTCGATATTGCCCGGGCGCAAATTCATGTCGCGCGACGCATGGCTCATGATCTCGCCGGGCAGACGGGCGTCGATCTTACGTTCGAAGTTGCAGATCTCACCGGCCGGCTGGCGGAGGCGGATGTCTCGGTCGACATGACACTCTGTCTCTACAGCGTCCTGAGCCATCTTCCGGTGGCTAATCCAACGAAGGTCGCCGCCGAAATTGCGCGCGTGACCAGGGGACACTTCGTCACCACGGTGCGTTCAATCGGCAGCCCTCCCACAATCTTCGTCGATTCGATTGACAAGGCGCGCCACTTCAGCCTGGACCACAGTTTGGATCGATGTGAGGTCGAGCTCCGCAGCGGGCGTCGTATGGCGCTGCCCTTTCACCTCTTTACCGCGTGCGAGCTACAGAATTGCTTTGCACAGCATTTCGATAGCGAAGACCTGTGTGGCCTCAATATCTTTCACAATCGCTTCGTGCCTGACCATCGGTAGAATCCAGCGTCCATTCTGGTGGACCAGCAACTCTGGGGTCAGCTCGCGCAGCTCGAGGATACGCGAGGAACCCCGGTTTCATGGAACGCGCAACTCATCTGTTGCTGGTCGGTTGCCGTCGCCAGCTTCCGGAGCGGCGGCGTAGGTATGCGTAATCTCCGGTAGCTGACGCTGCTTACTCCACGGTCCACGGGTCCTCGACATCGACGCGCAGGTGTTCGGTGGGTTGCGGCGTTGCCGTCATCACGCATACGCCGTCGGGCGCCTCGAACTGGTGCCAGGCGTTCTGCGGCACGACCACCATCATCCCGGCGCTGAGCGTCACGGACTGCTTCCCCTCCGCGGTCATCAGATGCAGCGTCGTCGCGCCGTCGACGATCTGCACGATCTCATCGCCTTGCGGATGCCGCTCCCATGCGCTGGTGCCGGCGAACTTGGCGGTGAAGATGGCGCCGTCGCGATAGGGCGCCACCCGTCCGAAAGCCCCCTTGCGTTCGGCCTCGGATGAAGTCGGCGTGCGCGCCTCGAGCATCGTCAGTCTGGCGAACTCGGCCTTTAGATCGACGACTGGGATCATGCTCTCCTCCAGGGGTTGGATGTGTGCGGAGGTATACCAGTTGAGGCTTGGACCGTCGCGCCTCCCCCCCTCCCGCGCGGGGAGCCGCAGTGTCCGCACCTTTCCGCCCTCTGAACGGCAGACTAGAGTGCGCGCCCCAGCCCAGGAGACGAGTCATGGCACCACCTCCGCCCTTCGGCGCCAATTCCGCTGCCGCGCGCGACATCGCCAACGTGCTGCACCCTTATACCGATCTGCAGGCCCATCAGCAGATCGGTCCCATGGTGGTCACGCGCGGCAAGGGCGTTCGCGTATGGGATGATGCGGGCAAGGACTACATCGAGAGCGTCGCCGGTCTGTGGTGTGCCTCGCTGGGCTTCGACAACGAGCGGCTGGTGCAGGCGGCGGTCAACCAGATGCGGAAGCTGCCTTTCTATCATGCGTTCACCGCCAAGTCGCACGAGCCGCTGATCGATCTGTCCGAGATGCTGATCGAACGCGCGCCGGTGCCGATGAGCAAGGTGTTCTTCGCCAACTCGGGCTCCGAGGCGAACGACAGCGCGATCAAGATGATCTGGTATTTCAACAATGCCGTGGGGCGACCGGACAAGAAGAAGATCATCGGGCGGCTCAAGGGGTATCACGGCATCACGCTTGCATCGGCGTCGCTGACCGGCATTCCGCACAATCATCGGGCGTTCGATCTGCCGCTGCCCGGTTTCGTGCACACGATGAACCCGCATCACTATCATGGCGCCAATCCGGGCGAGAGTGAGGAAGCATTCGCCTCGCGCTGCGCGGACGAACTTGAGAAGCTAATCCTCGCGGAAGGTCCTGACACCGTGGCGGCGATGTGGGCCGAGCCGGTGATGGGCGCCGGTGGCGTGATCGTGCCGCCGCGGACATATTTCGAGAAGATCCAGGCGGTGCTGCGCAAGTACGATGTGCTGTTCGTCGCAGACGAGGTGATCTGCGGCTTCTGGCGCACCGGCAACTACTGGGGCAGCCAGACGCTGAACATGCAGCCCGACATCCTCACCTGCGCCAAGGCGCTGTCGTCGTCGTACCTGCCGATCAGCGCGGTGATGGTGAACGATCGCGTGTTCCAGGGCCTGGCAAAGCAAAGCCACGAGATCGGCACGTTCGGGCACGGCTTCACCTATTCCGGTCATCCGGTGCCGGCCGCGGTCGCGATCGAAACGCTGAAGATCTATGACGAGATGAACATCGGCGAGCACGTCCGCGCTGTCGGTGCGCACATGCAGAGCGAACTGCGCCGGCGCTTCGCCGAGCATCCGCTGGTGGGCGAGGTGCGCGGCATCGGCCTGATCGGCGCGATCGAACTGGTGGCCGACAAGGACAAGCGCCAGAACTTCGAACCGGCAGCGCGGATCGGCGGTCGCCTCACCAAGCTGGTCGAAGAGCAGGGCGTGATAGGTCGCACAGTACCGGGCGACATCCTCTGCTTCAGCCCGCCGCTGATCATCACCGAGGCCGAGGTGGACGAGATGCTGGACCGCGTCGGCAAGGCGCTCGATGAACTGACCGTGCAGTTGCGGCGCGAGCAGATCGCGGTCGTGCAGTAGGCCGACGGCGATGCGGTCGCGGCTGATCGCGGCGGCCGCTTTGCTGTGTCTCACGCTGCCGGTTGCCGCGCAGCAGGCGACCGACAGTTTCGATGCGGTGAAGGCCAGTGCGGAGATCACGAATCTCTTGGCGCGGCGCGATCTCGACGCCGCGGCCGAGGCCACGTCGCGGTTGATGGAGGGTAATTCGCCCGAGAAGCTGAAGGATCTGTTTCAGCTTGTGCGTGGTCTCGGGCAGGGCCAGTACACTGACCTGGTTTATTCGCGCGACTACGGGCGGACGGAGAAGGACGTCATCTTCAAGATCGACTTCGACAAGGCGTTCCTGTTCGTCCGTTATCTGTATCAGGTGGACAATGGCGCGTGGCGGTTGATCCACATTGATCTGAAGACGGAAGACGAACTCCCCTTTCCGAAGGACTGGCCACACATCTATCCGAGGTGACCGCGGCCCTTTCCATGGTGAGCTATCGCGCGCGGTCTACTGTGTAGTCCGCCACGTCCAGCAAGGCACGCCGCATTGCGCTGTCGGGAAATGGTGCCAGAGCCGCCTTCGCCGCCTGGGCAAATCCACGGGCGCGGCGGAGGGTGGCGCCAATGGCGCCGCAGTGCCGCATCAGATGGAGCGCGCGATCGAGATCGGCTTCATTCTGGTCTGTCGCCTCGATGGTGCGGCGCCAGAAGTCGCGGTCGGCCACATCGCCCGACTGGTACGCCACCAGCACCGGCAGGGTGATCTTGCCCTCGCGAAAGTCGTCGCCGACGGTCTTGCCCAGCACCGCCTGGTCTGCCGTGTAGTCGAGCGCGTCATCCACCAACTGGAAGGCGATGCCGAGGTTCATGCCGAATTCCGCCAGCGCCGCGGCCTCGGGGTCTGGCCGATCGGCCACCACGGCGCCCACCTCGCAGGCGGCGGCGAACAGCGCGGCGGTCTTGCCCTTGATCACTTCCAGGTAGCGCGCCTCGGACGTGGCGAGATCGTTCTGGGTGACAAGCTGCAGCACCTCGCCTTCGGCGATGGTCGCGGCGGTGCGCGAGAGGATGCCGAGTACGATCAGTGAGCCGTCCTCCACCATCAACTGGAAGGCGCGGGCGAACAGGAAGTCGCCGACCAGAACCGGGGCCTGGTTGCCGAATACCGCATTGGCCGAGGCCAGTCCTCGCCGCAGCAGGCTCGCGTCAACCACGTCGTCGTGGAGCAGCGTGGCGGTGTGGATGAACTCGACGCAGGCCGCGAGCTTCACATGCCGCTCGCCAGTGTAGCCGCAGAGGCGGGAGCAGGCGAGGGTGAGCAACGGGCGCAATCGCTTGCCGCCGGCGGCGACGATGTGTGCGGCGAGCTGCGGGATCAGCGCCACCGGGCTATCCATGCGGGCTACGATGGTGCGGTTGCAGGCCTCCAGATCGGGCTGGAGCAAGGCGACCAGAGCGGTCAGCGCGCCCTCGGCAGCCGAGGCACGCGCCTCCAGGCGCGGCGGAGACGCCGGATCGGCCCGGGACGGACTGACGACCTCGTCCAAGCTGGTCTCCTGGCTTGCATGTCTGGCAGGACAAGGCACCATATCGGCGCGCCGGAAACAGGGTCAAGCAAAGGCGGGAGAGACAGCAAGTGTGATTGTGCTGGCGACGTCGAATGATCCTGTGCGGCTGTCGTTCCTGACGGCGCTGCTGGCGGATGCAGGCATTGCCGCGTTCGTGCTGGATGTGCACACCAGCGCGGTGGAGGGCAGCATTGGTGCGATCCCGCGCCGCCTGGCGGTGGGCGCCGAGGACGAGCTGCGGGCGCGGCGGGTGCTTGCGGAGGCGGGGGAGATCTAAGGTTCCGGGCCAGTTCAAGCCCGTGTCCCTCGCCCTGACCGATGTGCTAAGGTGCGCGTGCAATGGGCATATTGGCGGCATTCCACCCGCTCTACACGCTGACCGGCTTCATCGTCGGGTTGCTGATCGGCCAGACCGGCATGGGCGGGGGTTCGCTGGTAACTCCTATCCTCGTGCTCCTCTTCGGTGTCTCTCCAGCCGCCGCCGTGGGCACCGACCTGCTCTACGCCTCCATCACCAAGGCCGTGGGCACAGCGGTGCATGGGGCGAACCACACCGTGCAATGGCCTCTCGTCGCGCGCCTGGCCGCCGGGAGCGTGCCGGCCACCGCGCTGACCTTGCTGGCAATTGCGCATTTCGATCTCAACAGTCGCGCGGCTTCGGGCGTCATCACGACCGTTCTCGGTGTGATGCTGCTGATGACGGCGGCCGCCCTGTTGTTCCGCCGCAGACTGCTCGAACTGGGGGGCGATCGGCTGGCCAACGTATCGGTGCGGCAGACCGGCCTGCTTACCGTGGCCATCGGCGCGATGCTCGGCTTGCTGGTGACGATCTCCTCGGTGGGTGCAGGGGCGATCGGCGTCACCGCGCTGCTGCTGCTTTATCCCAAGTTGCCGATGGCGCGCATCGTGGGGTCCGACATCGCACACGCGGTACCGCTCACGCTGGTCGCGGGGCTGGGGCACTGGATGCTGGGCTCGGTCAATCTGCCGATACTGGTGTCTCTGCTGATTGGCTCGATCCCGGGCATCGTGCTGGGCAGTCTGTTCGCGGTGCGCGTGCCGGACACGGTCCTGCGGCCGGTGATGGCGGCGACGCTGGCGGTGGTCGGCGGCACTCTGGTGTTCTGACGCCCGTTGCCGTCACGCTGCGGGCGGCATCTGCGCGGTCGGTGTGGACTTGGAGATCGCCACCTCTTCCTCGGTCATGTCCGCCGGAATGTCGGCGAACAGCGGCGTGCTGAGGTAGCGTTCGCCGGTGTCGGGCAGCATCGCCAGGATGTTGGCTCCCTTCGGCGCCTCGGCGCAGATCTGCAGCGCGCCGGCGAGGGTCGCGCCGGCGGTGATGCCGACGAAGATGCCCTCTTTTGCCGCCAGTTCCTTGCTGTATTTCAGCGCGTCAGGTCCGGCGATACGAAGAATCTTGTGCAGCACGCCGCTTTCCACCGCATCGGCAGTCAGCTTCGGGATGAAGTCGGGCGCCCAGCCCTGCATCGGATGCGGCTTGAACGCGGGATGCGCCGTCGCCGGTGAACCATCCTGGTTGCGTTGCTGACCCTCGCCGCTGCTCAGCATCGCCGCGTCCGCCGGTTCGCACGCCACGATCTTGGTGTTCGGCATCTCCTTGGCGAGGACACGTGCGACACCCTTCAGCGTGCCGCCGGTGCCGTAACCGGTGACCCAGTAGTCGAGTTTCGTGTCCTTGAAGTCCTCGATGATCTCGCGCGCGGTGGTGCGCGAGTGCATGTCGGCGTTGGCCTCGTTCTCGAACTGGCGGGTGAGGAACCAGCCGTTCATCTTGGCCAGTTCATTCGCCTTGTTCACCATGCCCATGCCGCGCTGCGCGGCTGGCGTGAGCACCACCTTGGCCCCGAGAAAGCGCATCAGCTTGCGGCGCTCGACGCTGAATGTTTCGGCCATGGTGACGACAAGCGGATAGCCCTTTGCCGCGCAGACCATGGCGAGGCCTATGCCGGTGTTGCCACTGGTGGCCTCGACGACCGTCTGGCCTGGCTTCAGTTCGCCGCGACGCTCGGCATCCTCGATGACGCCGAGCGCGAGACGGTCCTTTACCGAACCCAGCGGATTGAAGGCCTCGATCTTGACGAAGAGGTTCACGTCGCCCGGCGCCAGCTTGTTGATCCGCACAACCGGCGTGTTACCGACCGTCTCGAGGATGTTGGCGAACCTGCGTCCCATGTCCTGCTCCCTGCCTGTCCAGCGCCGCGGCGCCAGGGGCTATTAAGGCATCCCTCGCCGCGGCCAGTCCATGCTGATATGGCACGCGGCCACTTTGTGACCAGCTTCACAGCGAGCCGATCGTGGGGTGTGGCATCAAAATCTGGGGTGTCATCCGCGACTGAGGTGCATGCAACGCGCGTTTGGCGTGGGCGCGGGAGCCCTTCGACCCTTCGCCGGCCGGTGACACCACGAATCAATTGCCTTAAAGTAAATTTCTGGATACGGGGCGCTCAAATGCAAGCCGCATCGAGCGGGCTACCTGTGGTCAGGGGGGCAGAACCGCGGAGGCTGGCGGCCTTCGTGCACGCCGATATGGCGGGCTATAGCCGACTGATCGGTCAAGATGATGCCGGGACCTTCTCCCGCCTGGCCCGATTGCGCCGCGCCCTTATCGACCCTGCGCTCGAGCGGTATGGCGGGAAAATCCACAACACCGCCGGCGATTCGCTGATGATGGAGTTCTCCAGCGTCTTGTCGGCGGTGCGCTTTGCGGTCGAGATACAGACCCGCATACCGGAATTCGACGACGGCGAGCCACCTGATCGCCGCATTCGCTTCCGTATGGGCATCAACATCGGCGATGCGATCCCCGATGAGCAGAACATCCATGGCGACAGCGTCAACATCGCCGCGCGGCTGCAGGCGATCTGTCCGCCCGGCTGTGTCTGCGTATCTGCCGTCGTGCGCAACCACGTCCAGGAGCTTGACCTGCGATTTGAACCGATGGGGACCGTTCAGCTCAAGAACATTGCGCAACCTATCGAAGCTTTCGTGGTGCGTCTCGATCGCCCTGCCGGGTGGCGGCAGATCCGATATCGCCGCACTCGCAAGGTTCTGGCGGCATGCGTTGTGCTTTGTCTGCTCGCCGCCGGCGCGGCCGGTTGGTGGATGCAACGGACGCCGGTTGCGAAGCCGCCTGCCGAAGCCAGTGCCGCGCCGTTGTCCATCGCGGTCCTGCCGTTCACCAACCTGAGCAACGATCCGAACGAAGATTATCTCGCGGACGGCATTTCGGAGGATTTGACCACCGATCTGTCGCATCTCGACGGCGCCGTGGTCGTTGCGCGCGAATCCGCCTTCGCGTATCGCGGCAAGGAAGTGGACATTCGCGACGTGGGGCGGCAACTCGGCGTCCGCTATGTGTTGGAAGGCAGTGTCCGCAAGATTGGCGATGCGGTTCGTATCAATGCGCAGCTTATCGCCGCGGACAACGGCGCGCACGTATGGGCCGAGCGGTTCGATCAGCCGTTGCGCGCTTTGCAGGACGGCCAGGACAATACGGTCCAGCGCATTGGTGCGGCGCTCGACATCAGGTTCGATCAGGGAAAGCAGCAGCCAAAGAAGTCGACGTCTGATCCGGCGGCTTATGATCTGGTACTACGCGGGCGGGCGGCGATGCAGGAGCGCATCAGCTACACCCGTAACGTCATCGCGGCCGGATACTTCGAACAGGCACTGCGGAAGGATCCGACCTCGGTGCCGGCGATGGCCGGCGCCGCGACGATGCTGATCGAAGCCAATCGCTACCTAGGACGGGCCGGTAGCCTGCTGCACAGAGCGCAGATGCTGGCACCGAATTCGCCGGATGTGCTCGCGGCCCGATTTCGTCTGCTGATGCGCCGTGACAGCGAGGACGAGGCGGTCGCCACGTTCAGGCAATTGCTCGACACTGATTCGAGCGCCGCCGGGGTGGCCGCTGACTTTCTTGAATGCTCCTATTGTTATCGCCGTTGGGGACATCCCGAAGACGCAGTTCCATTGCTGGAACGCACGGCGCGCCTCAACCCGCTTGCGCCAAGTCGGCAGGCAATTTATCTCGCTCTTGGCCGCATGCTGATAATGCTTGGACGCGATGCTGATGCGATAGAATGGCTGGAACGCGGAATGCGAGTGTCCGGAGAATTGACGGCCACACAGATAGCGGAACGTGAACCATGGGACACTGTGATCGAAGAGACGAAACTGACCCTTGCCGCAGCATACGCTCTTACCGGCCAGTCTGATGGCGCCCATGCCATGCTCGCATCGGCGATGTCGTCCCAACGGCTGATGGACTACACGGTGAGGTCGTTTCTGCGCAGCATCCCTATTTACTATGACGCACATCGGCAGGAACAGGAGCGGCGACTCATCCAAGGGATGCGCCTCGCGGGGCTGCGTGATCATCTCGACGAGCAAGCGGATTGGCACATTCCATCCGGTGGTTACCTTCGAGATGCAGTGGATCAGCCGACGCCGATCAGCGTTCCAGGTGGCACAACGGTCCTCACCGATGAAATGCAGCACTTGCTCGAGAGCCCCCCCAAACCGTTGGTTCTCTCGACTTCACCGCAGAATCCAACCATTCCAGGTGCAATTCACATTAACTCGTCGAGCAGTGGCAGACTCGATGACGAATGGCAGACAACCTTGGGAACGCTGGTGGGTCAGGCGACAAATGGCGACAAAGAGCGACCGATCGTGGTGTTCTCGTTTTCTATCAACCATTGGCAGAGCCGCAATCTCGTGTTGCGACTGATCGCGCTCGGCTACAAGAAGGTCTATTGGTATCGCGGCGGTTGGGAGGCCTGGGACTCGCACGATCTTCCGAAGGCGCCACTCACCGTACAATTCCTGTCCCAGAACTGAAGATCGGACATCATGAACGACGCACAGACATTCGCCGAGACCGCCCCGGCAAAGACCGAGAACTTCGACGTCCTGATCGTCGGGGCAGGAATTTCCGGTATCGGTGGTGCCTATCACCTGACGAAGCAGTGCCCCGGGACGCGCTTCGTCGTTCTGGAATCGCAGGCGAGCTTCGGCGGCACTTGGCTCACCCATCGCTATCCGGGCATCCGTTCCGACAGCGACCTGCACACCTTCGGTTATCGCTTCAAGCCATGGCGAGGCGCTCCGATTGCGACGGCCGCCCAGATCATGAGCTATATGGGCGAGGTGATCGATGAGAACGACCTCGGCCGGCACATCCGCTATCGGCACCAGATCACCTCGGCAAGTTGGTCCAGCGCGGACAACCTCTGGACGATCGTGGCGGTGCGCGGCGACACCGGCGAGACGGTGCGTTTCACCGCGAACTTCCTGTGGATGTGTCAGGGCTACTACCGGCATTCCGAGGGCTACATGCCGCACTGGGACGGGATGGAGAAGTTCGAGGGCAATATCGTGCACCCGCAGACCTGGCCGGAAAATCTGGACTATCGCGGCAAGAAGGTCGTGGTGATTGGCTCAGGCGCCACCGCGGCGACGCTCATCCCGGCGATCGCAGCCGAGTGCGGCCACGTCACGATGCTGCAGCGCTCGCCAACCTATTTCAGGGCTGCCCGCAATGCCGACGAGCTGGCGGAACTGCTGCGGGAACTGCAGATCGACGAGACGTGGATCCACGAAATCGTGCGCCGCAAGATCCTGCGCGACCAGGACACGTTCACCCGCCGCACATTCGAGGAGCCGGAGGTCGCGAAGCAGGAACTTATTGCTGGGGTGCGCGCGCATCTCGGCCCCGACTACGACGTGGCGACGCACTTCACCCCGACATACCGTCCGTGGCGGCAGCGCATCGCGTTCGTGCCGGATGGTGACCTGTTCAAGGGAATTCGCTCGGGCAAGGCGTCGGTCGTCACCGACGAAATCGAGCGGTTCACCGAAACCGGTCTCCTGCTGAAGTCCGGCCGAAAACTCGACGCCGACATCATCATCACCGCCACCGGCTTCAATCTCAACGTGCTAGGCGACATC
>Ga0210398_10005407_pt1 | contig 11869 bp, 9 predicted proteins | sample IncBWC4OmetaG_FD_161047 | JGI IMG/M metagenome (GOLD analysis project Ga0210398, IMG submission 161047) | Forest soil microbial communities from Barre Woods Harvard Forest LTER site, Petersham, Massachusetts, United States - Inc-BW-C-4-O | ecosystem: Environmental > Terrestrial > Soil >... | reverse complement strand
GTTATCCGGGTTGTCTTGCAGGGCTTTTTCAAGCAGAGCGATAGCTTCCGACGTTTTGCCTTGTTTCAGCAGCGATTGACTCTTGGCAAACGGGTTGTCGGATTCGAACTCACCTCTAAGCAAGATGTAGCGGTTCTCGTCGTCCTCGACACTCTTCACGAAAGCGCTAAAAGCGGCGCGCTCGGAACCAGGGATCTCGCGCTGCTTGGTCTTGAGATGACGTGTGCCGTGAAGAACCCCATTTTCTAAAGAATAGGTTGCCGAGTACTCGGCGAAATCGGTTTTCTGGTCGGTATTTTTTGGAAGGATTGCCGAGAAACCAACGGGGAGTTTGAGAGAGGCTTCGTAGATGACTTCCTGAGGGGAGCCGAGAGGAAGAGGAACTTGCGAGGCCTTCTGTTTTTCCGTGAGTTCGGACAGAAGGATAATGGGGAATGGCAAGCTTATGCGGTGCTGTTTCCACTCCGAGTAGTCTGGCCTGTGATAGGAATAACTAAACCAAAAAGGATCGGAAGTGCTCTCTGGCTGAGCGGCGGCGACCTCACTTACGGTTCCCCCAAAACCCAAGCGCTGGACAAAATTTTGTGCAAGCTCATTCCAACGATTCTGAGCAGTGTTGCGGTAAGCCAATCGGATTAAGACTTCGGCATCACCGCGGTCTTCGAAGCGCGCTTTGCCGTCGAGAACGCCGCTCGAGTCGATGGAGGAATCCATCTTGTACTTCTCCCAGTTCGGAAACGGAGGATCGGCTGGGGTACGAACAAGTTTGGCCATGCCGTTCGAAGGGATGACAAGTGCCTGGCGGTTGCGGAGCTGGGCAAGAAGCAAGCCGAAGGGAGCAACTTCGGGAGTTGTGTCGAGAAAAAGAAAGGAATCGCCCTGAGGGATTGCGGTGATCACGTGGTCGAAAAGATTGGCGGACGGCATGTCCGCGTCTAGTTTGTACGTGGAGCTAATCAGAGCGGGAAAGGCTTGAATGCCGGCGGCTTGGAGAAGGGCGGCGAAGAGGGTGTGCTTGTCCTTGCAGTCGCCATAACGATTGGCAAGAACCGCCTCGGCGGAGTGAGGGGTATAGCGGCCAGCTCCAAGGTCCACGCCGATGTAGCGGAACCGAGAGGCCACGAAATCATAGATGGGAGGAATTTTTTCGGCATCGGTGAATTTCCCTTTGGTAAGTTCGTCGGCCTTGGCGCGAATTTCCGGCGTGACCTTGACACCCGGCTGTTGCAAACCGCCAAACCAAGTACCCACCTCAGCCCAAGAGGAGAAAGAACTGAGCTGCACGGAAGGCGGAGTGGCGCCATCGAAGTCCTTTTCCCAAGCGGGGATGCCTTCCTCTTCCTCTTTTTTCAAATGTGAAGTCGTGAATGTGTAGATGCGGCGTCCATCTTGTTCACGTATCAGAGGAGATGGGTTAGAACCGGACAATTTTACCGCCAGGTTCGCCGGGACATTCACTTCGAGTTCTTCCTTCAGACAGATACCGGCCTTGAAGAAATTGTGGTCAAACCAGAAATGTCCCGGCGCAACGGGGTCGTGGACGGTCCAGCGCAAACTGGCCTCGAGGATGTCGCCAACTCCCAGGGATTTAACAGCGATGTGTTTTTCCCGCTGGTCGGTGTACATGGGAGCTTCACGGCTGACCGCGGAATCGAGTTCCTGAATATCGCCGGCAGGAGTTTCGACGATCGATCCATCCGGCTTGCGCACGCGAGCGTAGAGAACGTCGAGATTTTCAAAACTGGCGCTATAGGCGTAAACGAGCACGCCAAATTCTCTAATGGCAGATTCGGACTGCACGCGGATACGGAGTTGCAAGTCACGCTCGCCTTTGCCATCCGGCTCAAACCGGACCTTGCTCTGGATTAACTCGATTACATACGGCTCAGCGGCGAGGGATGATTCTTCTGTTTTGGCGGGGCTGCCCGCGGGAGTGGCGGCGGGAGCCTGCGCGAAAACAGGCATAAAGGCAAAAGAAGACAACAATAGAAACCGAAGTGCGGTGAGGGAATGCCGCATTCAAGTGATCCTTAAGATAAGCGAGTAGTGGATACTAGCACACTGAAGGGAAAGGCTGCTGGTGCTGAGTGTTGCCTGTCTTGTGCCCGGGATTCCCAAGCTACTGGAAGGCGAGCCTTGCTGGGTCCTGTTAGGAGATCTTTTTTGCTTCGAAGGTTTGGGGGCCCGCGTGGAGGGTTAGGCCCGTGACGGCTCCTTGAGCGTCATTGTGGAAGGTGAAGGTGATGTCGCCGGAGAGGACGAAGAACTGGGTGGCGGATTCGGGGAGGAGCTCGATGGGGTCGGGGCCGAAGGGTTCGGCTTCTACGTAGAGACTGGGCGATTTCAGCGTGACGGTGAGTTTGCCGATGCCGGGGATTTCGTAGGTGCCGGGATACGCTGCGAAGGTGGCGGGATTGATTTTGAGCAGCGTGTGCTCGGTGGGGCGGTAATCGGGCCAGCCGTATTCCTTGGCGACGGCCCGGAAGATTTCTTCGGTGAGTTCGCCCCCGCTGTCGGAGTTGGTCATGACGGCGAAGCCTTGGCCGGAGTCGGTGTAAGTTTCGATGTTGCAGCGGAAGCCTTCGTTGGCGCCGCCGTGGCCGAAATGAGGCTTTTCGCCATTCGTTTCGAGGCCGAAGCCGAGGCCCCATGTGCCGATTTGGTGAGTGAGCATCTGGTGCGCCATGTCTTGCGAAAGAATTTTTGAAGATTTGCCAGCGTATTCGGCTTGGACTTCCATGGCCATGCGAGCGAGGTCGGAGGGAGTGGTCCAGAGGCCTGCGGGCGCCATTTCAGGATAGGTGTGCGCACCGCCTTTCACGGGGTCGCCGTTGGCGCTGTAGGGGGTGGCGGCTTCCGGCACGCGATCCTTGGAAAGCGGCTGCTCGTAGGTGCTGTGGGTCATGCCCGCGGGCCCGAGGACAAGTTCGCGCATGATTTGCGGGAAAGGCTTTCCGGTGACGTCGGACATGAGCGTTTGCAGGACGACAAAGCCGCCGCCGGAGTAACGCCAGAGAGTGCCGGGGACAACATCGACGCGGATGGGATCGGAGTTGGCGGGTTTTTCGCCGTTAAGGATTTGGACAACGGTGGGCGCTCGTTCGTCGGAGGCGTAGCCGGCAAAACCGTGCACCGTGAGTCCGGCGCTGTGGCTGAGTATGCGGCGGATGGTGACTTTTTCTTTTTCGGTGAAGGCGTTTTCAGGGACTTTCCAGGTGCGAAGTTTGACGTTGACGTCTTCGTCGAGATTGAGCTTCCCGTCTTGCACGAGGCGAAGCGCGGCGAGGGCGGCGACAGGTTTGCTGATGGAGGCGGCCTGGAAAAGCGTTTCGGCTGTGACTGCTTTTTTGGAGACGACGTCGGCGAAGCCGTAGGCTTTAGTCCAAATAATTTGCCCGTGGTCGAAGAAGGCGACGCTGACACCGGGGACCTTGTAGTGCGCCATGCGATCGATAATGGTCATCGCCTGAGGAGGCTGGCCTTTGATCACAACGGCGGGGAGGAGACCAGATTCAATACGGGCAATGCGCGCGGCAGCAGCAGGATCTTGTGCTCCGGCCGGCGACGATTGCGGATTTGGCCCGAGGGCGAAAGAGAGATTGCTGGCGGAGAGTTTGGGAGAAATCAAAGAGGAGCTGCAGATAGTGACCGCGAGCACGGCAAATGCGGCGGTCAGAAGTACAAGAGTTCTCGTGGCCGTTGATTTCATAGGCGATCTCATGGGCGGAAATCGTACCACTTTTGAGTGCGAGACGATTTGTTTGGTTGGCTGATGATTGGGCGAAATTTAAGCCTGAATGGTCGAGTTTGCCTTGGGGGCTTCGTGTTACGTTGGCCGACCGCGGAAAAAATCGATGAGGAGTTCGGAAACGCGGGCAGGTTCTTCGTGCTGGAGCCAGTGAGAGGCGTTGGCGAAGGTGTAGAGTTCGGCGCTGTCGCAATATCGCAGGCTGTTGTGGGCCATGTCGGAGAGGAGGAACGCGTCGCGTTCGCCCCAGAGGATGCGCGTCGGGACGTGGACCGTCGTGTCAGGAAATTTGATGCGATAGCGAAAGGCGGCCCGGTACCAGTTGATCATGGCAGTGAGAGCGCCAGGCTCTGACCACGCGGCGCGGTATTGGGCGAGATCTTCGCTAGAAAACGTGTTGGGGCGGCTGGAACGAACCAGAGAACGGACGCCGAGACGGAAACGGAAAGCGGAGAAGGCCGCCTCGGGGAGAAAAGGGAGTTGGAAGAAAAACATGTACCAACTGCGGCGAAGCTGGCGGCGATTTGATTTTAGGTAACGGCGCATCACGCTCGGGTGAGGCACGTTGAGGATGGCGAGCTTGGCGACGCGTTGCGGATGAAGGAGGGCGACGCTCCAGGCTACGGCGGCGCCCCAATCATGGCCGGCTAGGAAGATATGCTCTTCGCCGAGTTGGTCGGCGATGGCGAGAACGTCGGAAGTGAGTTCGGAGAGCGCGTAAGAAGCTGCGCCGCGCGGCTTGCTGCTTTTGTTGTAGCCGCGCTGGTCGGGAACGATAACGCGGAAGCCGGTGGAGGCGAGAGGGTCGATTTGCTTGCGCCAGCAGTACCAGGATTCCGGGAAGCCATGTAAGAGGACGACGACAGGACCGTCAGGCGGGCCGGCGGCGACGGCGTGGAGTTCGATCGCGCCGTTGTGAAATGTTACGTCTTCAAGTGGGCTCGACACCGGTAGAGAGTTTACCCTTGATCGGGAGGTGCTGAGAAACCGCGTGGTTGGTGAAAAGGACGGCTAGGTGATGGACGTGGTTTCGAGGCCGTAGGTGGTGACGTAGGCGGCGGTGGCTGCGATTTCCGAGACGCGAGCTTCGGAATCGCCGTGCGCGACGGCGGTGTGTGGCTCAGAGGCAGATTCCGGCGGGAGAGCGCCGATGGCCAGGTTGCGGCCGGCGTTTTTGGCTTTGTACATGGCGCGGTCGGCAAGGGCGAGGACCTCTTCGTAGTTGACGTCGACGGGCGAATGCATATTCCACGGGAAGGCGGCCCAGCCAATCGAGACGGTTCGATTCAGAGAGAGCCCTACCGCGCCTTTGATTTTAAAGGGTTCGCCGGCAACTGCGGAGAGTACGCGTGCGGCGAGCGTGGCGGCTTCCTTGCGCTCGCAAAAGCGGGAGACGACCAGGAATTCTTCGCCGCCCCAGCGGACCAACACATCCGAGTAGCGAATCGCGGAACTGATGCGGGTCGTCAGGTCTATGAGCATCTGATCGCCCGCATCGTGGCCGAAGCGGTCGTTGATTTCTTTGAAATGGTCCGCATCGATGAGATAGAAAACGATGTCACGATTGCGGCGGCTGCGCGTCGGATCGGGCGAGGAATAGGCGCGCACGGCTTGGCTGACATCGCTGGCAATGGTGGCTTGGAAAAAACGGCGATTGCGCGCGGAGGTGAGCGGATCGGTGAGAGACATCTCCTCGAGTTCCTTGTTGGCTTGCGCGAGGGCTTCGCTGCGCTCGGCGACGGCTTCTTCGAGGCGGAGACGCTCGCCCTGCAACTTGCGCGTGCGGTAGTTCATGAGGGAGTAGAGAGCGATGAGGCCTAGAAGAATGACAAAACCGCGTGAATACCAGGTTTGCCACCAGGCAGGGATTACCGTGAAGGAAAATTGCGCGGGAAGACTGAGCGTGCCACGGGCGGAACGGCAAGAAACGGTAAAAGTGTAATCTCCAGGAGGAAGAGCGGGATAGCGAGCTTCGCGGTCGGAGGTCTCGTTAGGTTCGCTTTCAAGGCCAGCTAGGCGATAGTAGCAGCGGACGCTCCCGGGGTCGCGGTAAGTGAGAGCCGCGAAATCCACGCGGAAGGTGTTGTCGCTGCGCGGCGCTCCCGGGTTGCGTTCGCCGAGGCGGTCACGGGAACCGAGCAGAGCGGAGGTAATCACGACGCGAGGCTGGGGCTCGACACGTTCGTCGGCGGAGACAGGATTATAGCGGGCGAGGCCGCCGCTGGTTCCAAAGAGCAAGGAGCCGTCTTCTTCCGCGAAAAAGCCGCGCTCGCTGAGGTCGTTCCAGATGAGGCCATCGGCCTGCGTGAAGCGAAGGGTGTGGCCATTGTGGAGAAATTCGGTAAGGCCAGAAGCGCCGCCGGCCCAGATGTTGCCATCGTGATCGGCTCCGAGCATGTAAACGTCGAGAGAGGGCAGTCCATCCGCCAGACCGTAGTGGGTGACGCGCGGTTTTCCATCAACGAGGCGCAGACGACTGAGACCAAGAGCGTCGGAGTAGTGAAACCAAACTTCATCGCGACTGACTGGAGCAGCTTCGACAACGTCATCCTGCAGCAAACCGTCGGCCGTCGTGAAGTGCAGCCAATGTTTGCCATCGAAGCGGGAGATGCCGCCCCTGCCAATGGCCCAAAGAACGCCATCGGGGCTCGATGCGAAGCGGCCTATGCCTTCGTGGATTTCTGGAGGCAATGGCACATCAACGAATTGAAAGGGTCGCTGCGAAGGACGGGTCGCTTTGACGTAGTAAGAGTTCGCGATCCAGATGCGGCCGTCCGGGCCGACGTGAACGCCGGTCGGATTGGGTTCTGGAGTCGAGATTTTCTCGGGGACCAGAGTATCGGGGTCAAAGCGCGTAAGGCCGCCCGGGCGGCAAAGGACCCATACGGCGCCATCGGGGGCAAGCGTGAGATCGCGAGCCAAGGAACCATTGAGGCCGTCTTTCGATTTCCAGATTCGCCAGTGATCGGCTTGAGGATCCCACATGGCGACGCCACTGTTGGTGCCAAGCCAGAGGCGCTTCCGTTTGTCGCGCAATTCAGACCAGACAACGTTGTCGGGAAGACCTTCGGTTTGCGTCCAACTGGACCATGTTTTGCGGCCGATCCAGCGCTGGATACCCGCCCCGCCAAGGCCGATCCAATAGGCGCCCTCGCGGTCCTCTGTGATGGCAAAGGTAGCGTTGACGGCCATGCCGCGGCTTTGATCGATGACCTCCCACTGGCCGGAGGTGCGGCGGTACAGGCCTGCAACCGTGGGGATCATGAGATTGCCGGAACGGTCGAGCGTGGGGGAGCCATAGTCGTTGGCGGGGGGAAGATCTGGGAGCTCGGTGACGAAGTGAGTTGAGCCTGGATTCAGACGATAGAGATGCGACCATGTGCGAACCCAGAGGATTTTTTCGGAGTCCTGAAGAATGCTAAGCACCGGTTCGTGAGCGAGGCCGCTTTGCACCGGGAACATGTGGACACGATCCTGAGAATCAAGCCAGCCGACGCGGTGCCCGGAGGAGAACCAAACTCGGCCTTCGGAGGTGACGCTGACCGACTCTGCTTCAATGCTGGGCAGGCCCTCTGCTACGGACCAGAGGCGGAAATCGTTGGGGCGGTCGGGATCGACGCGAAGCAGGCCGCCTTCGGTAGCGAGATAAACTTTGCCCCAGTGATCGAGGGCCAGCGCGGAGGGCTGACGGAAAAAATTGTAGATCTTGGCGAGTGGCAGTTGATGAAGCCTGCCCGCTTCCAAATAAGAGATGCCTCGGGAAGTGACAATCCAGATACGGCCGGTAGGCGCCAGAACGATCTGGTTGACGTTGGTGCTCGGAAGGCCTTGCTCGATGCCAAAGCGGAGAACATGATTGCCGTCAAAGCGAAGCAGGCCGTCGGGCGTTCCGATCCAGATGAAGCCTTCCTGGTCCTGCAGGATGCAGGACGGCGTCAGGAAGCTCAGGCCGAAATTTTCACCCACCTTCTGAAAGACGTAGTGCGGCCGACGAGGAAGGGAAAGCGGGGCCGTCTCGGTGGTCTTTGCCTTTGCGGCAAGGGAACCGAGCGCCAAAGCTGCCACGATAACCAGGAAAAAGGCGGCGGAAGTCTTGCTCCGCATGAACACTCCGGATAATGCCGTCCAAATAGTTTAGCGTGCGGGTGGGTGGGACCAGGGGGAGTGGTCCCAAAGCGATAATGGCGGATTGTGGGGACTTAAACTTAATAAGACAGGACGGAGGAGGCGGAAAGGCGTCGATTGTATGGCCTCTGAGCACGGATCTGCCAGCAATCGTCGCGTTACAGTGGATTTTGGACTTCTCCGGTAACCGCTGCCAGATGTAAGGCATAGCGTCTTATTGCAGGATCTTCGAGAGGGCGAGATCATTCCGCTGGCGCTATCGTTTACGTCCACGACGGACAAACGCTATTGGGCCGACAACCGCAGTTATGATCGCAGCGGTCGGCTCACCATCGAGGCCTACTGCGTCGAACCCGAGGCACGGGATCCACTTGCCGACTAAAATCATGGGCGTATCTCGACGGGCGTTCCGAGCGGAACCATCGCCGATATTTCCTCGATTTCTGCGTTAGTGACGGCGATGCAACCGTCGGTCCAGTCCACCTGGCGTTGCAGACTGCCAACCCAGGCGTACTTGCTATCGAGGCCGTGGATTTCGATATTGCCCCCAGGTTTGACACCTAGCTTGCGCGCTCGCTCCCGGTCAGCCGCATTCGGGTAGGAGATGTGAAGGGCAAGATGGAATCGACTGTGCGGATTCTTCGAGTCAACCACGTACTCACCCTCGGGTACTTTATGATCTCCCGTCCGCTCCTTCGCTCCGACGGGTTCGCGACTGAGTGCCACTTTGTAGGTCTTAAGAACCTTTGTACCCTGCATTAGCATCATCGTTCGAGCAGATTTCATAATAACGATGCGGTCTGCCCGCTTTGCTGCTGGTGTTGTGGTCTTGTCAGCGCACCAAGCAGTTATGCACGCGAGGCTCAGTAGGGTGCACAGAACAGAAGCTGCCGCAGCATTGTCCGTAGTTCTTGTCAGGCTCTTCATGATTGGGAAGTGTCTAGTCGCCGATTATTGCGGCAGCATCGTACGTTTCCAAGTTAAATCCGAGGCGCAGCTTCGAGGAAATTCTCCAGCCAATGAACTCAAAATTACAACCACGAGAACCAGTACGGGAATTAAGGCCATAGCGCTAGGATGAAAAGGCCGGGACCGCCCGCGTTTAGAGGATTTACCCGATGGGGTTTTGGTGGTCTCACCTGATGGACGAGGACACTCCTGACATTGAGACTGTGACAAAAGCAAAGTAAGGATGGGATCGGTCCATGACTGAGGCTATCGGATGAGTTGTCATTCCTCTCTCCCTTGAAGAGTGCCGCGATGTCGATTTGGTGCCCCGACTGTCAGAGTGATTTGGACCATAGATCAAAAACGAGGGGAATTATTGAGTTTCTACTGACTATCCTTCGAATACGACCGTAACGATGCGAAGAATGCGACTATCGTTTTTTCCGCTGATCCGTACGACCGAGACCGCAGCCTATTCATAGCTCACGAGGCATCCCAAGGTGATCCTACGCCGCAAACCGATATGGATTGAAAAGCCGCGTTTTCAGGGCTACGGTTGCTCTGAATGCGCATGGACTTTCAAGCCTTCGGGGCCACCCGGTGGCAATTCGCTTGACGAAATGAAAGAGATTTATGAGCGGCTGCGCGATAAGGAATTTGCAATCCATGTCTGTGCTGAACACCCAAGAGCCAAGAAAGCAGAAGGCTAAATAATTCCAGGTGCGCAACTGGGCAGGAGTCGCATGGCTCAGCGGCCACCTCTGGCGCGGCCGAAGAAAACCAGAAGAAATCCAATCTTTGGGACTTGCGTGCCAGAGCCCGATAACTTATCAGAGTTGGCCCAAGACTGTGTTATAAACCCCCTTCTGAATGCGCCCGACGATCTCGCCCTACCAAAATCATCATTGTTTGGGCGAACCAGTCCTGCCGAACCGACTTTGATTTTGATCCGCAATTGGTAAAGGAATGCAAATGAACTATTCCAGTCTCGGGCTGGCGGCGCTTGGTGGCACGGTCGCGTCTTTTGCCTTTGGTTTCTTAGTGTTTTGGCTGGTGCCAGGTCTTATCAATGAAGGCCGCAAGTACCCGGCCGTATTCCGACCTAAGGAGGAAATGATGAAGGTTATGCCGATTGGATTGGTCGCGACTTTCATATCGATCCTCGTTGTCGCCATAATTTTCGCAATGATACATCGGGGCGGGTCGGGCACCATGGAAGGTGCGCGCTTCGGCGTTCTCATTGGCTTTTTCGTGGTTTGCGCGTTTGTGCTGCACAACTACGTGAACCTGAACATCGGGCTGAAACTCGCTCTGGGACAGGCTGTGACTTACTTCGTCCAGTGGACTATCATCGGAATGGTCATCGGTCTTATTTACAAACCCCTCGCGCTTCGCTAGTCCAAACAACATCATCTGGATACCGTTGGATATCAGGCGGCAGCCAGCCGCCGTCTTACTCGTCCAGAACAAATGTCAGCAATGATTTGTTGATCTTAATTCTACGGTTGTGGTATTCGATGAAGCCCAGTTTTCTAAATTTGTTCATGAAGAAATTCACGCGAGAGCGGGTAGTGCCGATTATTTCCGACAAAGTCTCTTGGGAAACAGTTGGCAGTTCGTCGTCCAGCTGGTGCTGCACCCTTCCATAACGTCCGAGCACGAGCAGCGCTCGGGCGAGACGCTTCTCGGACGAATTGAAGAGTTGATCGATCAAAGCTTCCTCAACCCGATTTTTATGATTGAGTATAAATTCGACAAAAGAGTCTGATAATTTGTCTTGTGTGCGGAGCATGTCTAACAATTCGTTTTTGTCGATGGCAAGCAGGGTGGTGGGCGTAATGGCAGTAGCCGTGCCCATGCGGACCGACTGACCCGCCATGCAGCCCTCGCCAAAAAAATCACTCGGACCAAGCATCGCGACGACCGCCACCCGGCCCGACGCGCTAACCACGGAGAATTTTACGTTGCCCTTTTGGATGTACATGACGCTCTTGGCCGCGTCACCTTGACAGTAAATCTGCTCGTCTTTCTGAAATTCGGCAAACTTTCTTGCCATTCCCGAACAATCGAGAAAGCTCAGCGGCTCGTGCGATTCTGTCTTGGATTTCTTCATTTTCATACTGTCACTGGATGTCAATTCAGGTCGCACTGCCGCTTCTTGGTTTCTCTACAGGCAGGAAGCAGAGGACCTGCTGCTTTAATTGCGCGTCTACTTCATCTGCAATGGTCACGACATCAGCAAGCAACGTGCTGAATTTCACGCGAACCTCATTCCTATGCAGCGTCGAAAAAATGCAGACCTGCAGGATTCGGGATTCGTCAACGACCATTGCAGCGGTGTAGCCTTGCTTACGTCGCAGCTCTCCGTGGCGGCTTGCAGCGGCCGAAATCGGAGCTTTCGATCCCTTGTCGAGACGCAGCCTGGCAATTACGTCATGCAGGAGTTTCGGAAGATGGCCCGTGCGTTCTTCGAAATTCAACCGGATGCGAATTAAGTCTGGTTCTTTCTCTACGAGCCTGATCCACTCATGAATCGTAGGGTCGAGTTCCTGTTCAAGAATGTTGGCTACGGACTCTGTGCCGGTAAGAGCAGTAAGGGGCTCGCTGCCGCCCGCCGGTGGAACTGTAGTTCTGCTCAAAGTAACCTCCATTTATCCAAACTTAGTATTCCACTCTGGCGGGCGGAAGACTGTCCCATAAGGGATACGTTCCTAATTCGAGAAGCGAACTTCGGGCAGGGCGATTCCTGCGGAGAATGTCATATACGTTCAGAAAGGCGGTTTGAAATGCACTCGTTGGTTGCTGACGCCTCGAAGCAAGCAGTCGTCGCGACTCTGGGGACTGGTGATTTTGGAGGGAAGGGTGCTCTGGGGCCAGTCCATTTGAAGGATGGATGTGGCTCCTGCCCGCTGGCGCTATTGCCAAAGGTCAAACGATTGATTCCGACTCCGAAGAGATGCGTCGATCGCCTGAAACAAACTTCGGAGACAGGCATGTACTATCAGGTTGTCCCAATGGAACTCAAGGACGATAGTTTGTCGATCAGGT
>Ga0210398_10005404_pt1 | contig 11873 bp, 11 predicted proteins | sample IncBWC4OmetaG_FD_161047 | JGI IMG/M metagenome (GOLD analysis project Ga0210398, IMG submission 161047) | Forest soil microbial communities from Barre Woods Harvard Forest LTER site, Petersham, Massachusetts, United States - Inc-BW-C-4-O | ecosystem: Environmental > Terrestrial > Soil >... | reverse complement strand
CACGGGGAAGACATGCCAGAGTTTCAGATGCTCGGGGACGAATATCACGAGCAGTAACACCCCGAGTGTCCAGGGAACCCAAGCGCTGCGCGGCGCGATGAGTGCGGTCGTCGCGCCAGCGGCGAGTGAGGTGATGACGGCGAGCGTGAGCCGCGCGATCAGCATGCCGCGCGTGAAAGTCATCGTCGGTTCACCGGCGGCGTAGCCTGGCAGCGCCAGTCGCAGCGCCACGTCCAGGAGGGTGGCCACGAGCACCCATGCCGCAAGACCGGCGACCAATGCCAGCAGTGCCCGCTTCAGATCCGGTTTCACAGGAGCTCCCACATAAGCCCTGCGGCACTCGCGCGCGCAGTGCGCACGCGCCGCGGCAGAGCGCGCACCGCGTTACTGAGTCTGCGCCGGCTGCGGCGCAGGCTCGGGCTTCTTGGCGGACAGCCCGCCAAACAGAGCCCCGAGCTGCTTGGCCGCATCACTCACCGCGCTCACAGGTGCCGTGACCGAGGTCGCGGCGTTGTTGGTGTTGACCTGTGCCTGGTGAATCTTGGCGTTGAGCTTGCAGCCCTGGGTATTCGCCAGCTGCGGCGTGTTGCAGCCGTTCTGCGTGGCGGCCTGCTGCTGGGCGGTCTGCTGGGCGCCTGCCTGAGCGCCGCCGGTCGCGAGCGCGTTCGCCGCACCGGGCGCGGCCCCGCCCGCGGTGGCACCCACCGGGATGCCCGTCAGCACCTGCGTGCCGAGGTGAAACTCCCCGGTCGCGACGCGCGTATCGATGAGCGGGAACTCGACCATCATGGTGCCCTGATCGGCGCGATTGACGGTAAGCACGTGCTGGCGGGCACCGTAGCGGTCGACGAAGTAGGCGTTGTTCGGATTGTGAGGTACGTGTCCGTCATCGACGAACTGGATGCCGGTGAGCTGCGAGCCGCCGCCGCCGGCACGGATGGTGGCGCTCTCCGCCTGGTGCACAAACACGAACGTGCATACGACGGTACTGCCGTTGTGGCCGCAGCCTTGCGGATAGTAGACGTCGGTTCCGTATTCGAGCGTGCCAAGCGAGGCTGGCGGTGCGTCGGCAACCGCCGCACTGCTGCCTATCGCGAGCAGCGCGAGGCCGGCGCCGAGCGCAAGGTGCGAGTTCGCGAGCTTCATCATGGTGGCTCCCTGTGATCTTTATTCTGGCCGCAGAACAGCTCAAGCCCCGCCTCTTCTCCCCAGGGCCCGGGCTCAAAAAAAGCATACCCCAAATCGCGACGCCCTCGCAGTCACCTGCGTGTGACGGCGCCACGCCGGGAACGCCGCCGACAAGTTGAATGCTGCGAACGCACAACCAGGGGGGCTCAGGGGCGTCGCACGCCCGTGGCACTCGCTCGCGAGCATCCAGGTGCGGCCGGTCAGCTCCGAAGGCCGTCACAGATGCAGCGGGTCGGTCAGCGGCGCGGCTTGCGAGTTCCCGCGCGCCGCCGCCCGTGCTTCTCGGGCATCTTGACGCGCCGCTCGCGCAGGTAAGGATTGCTGTCGGTGCGGTACTCGATGAAGACCGGCGTTGCGAACAGGTCGTAGGTCTTGCGGAACACGTTCGCAAGGTAGCGGGTGTAGGCGGCGGGGACCGAGGCGGTCTGGTTGCCGTGTATGACGATGCGCGGCGGATTGCGGCCGCCCTGGTGGGCGTAGCGCAGCTTGATGCGCCGCCCCCGTACCAGGGGCGGCTGGTGCACCGTGAGGGCGTGCTCGAGGGTGCGGGTGAGCTCGCGCGTGGGCATGGCGCGCATGGCCGCCTCGTAGGCGCGCACCGTGGACTGCATGAGCTCGCCGACCCCGCTGCCGTGGCGCGCGGAGATGAAGTGCATCGGCGCGAACGGCACGAAGTCGAGCTTCAGTGACAGCTGTCGCTGGATCTCCTCGCGCTGCTCCTGCGCAATGCCGTCCCACTTGTTTACCGCGATGATGAGCGCGCGGCCGCGTTGCAGCGCGATGCCAAGGACGCTGGCGTCCTGCTCGGCAACGCTGTCGTGGGCGTCCAGCACCAGGATCACGACGTGCGCCTCATCGATCGCCTGCAGCGTCTTGGCGACGCTGGCGCGCTCGACGACGTCCTCGACCTTGGAGCGGCGGCGCACGCCTGCGGTGTCGATGAGCATGAAGGCGTGGCCGTCGCGCTCGAACGGCACAAGAATGCTGTCGCGCGTGGTGCCGGGCATTTCGTTGGCGATCACCCGCTCCTCGCCGAGCAGCCGGTTGACGAGCGTTGACTTGCCGACGTTGGGGCGGCCGATGATGGCGATGCGGATCGAGCCGTCATCGGGCCTCTCATCGGTCCCCGGCTCCATGCCGGCGAGCACGTGCTCCATGAGCGCCTCGCACCCCTGGCCGTGGCTCGCGGAGATGGCGAGCGGTTCACCAAACCCCAGGGCATGGAAGTCGGCCGCCACCACGTCCGCATCGAGCCCTTCCGCCTTGTTCAGTACCAGCGTCACCGGCTTGCCGGAGCGGCGCAGCTCGCGCGCCACGAAGTGGTCCTGGGGCGTGAGACCGCCGCGCGCATCGGCGAGGAAGATCAGGTGATCGGCCTCCTCGACCGCGCGCTCGGTCTGCGCGCGCATCTGCGCCTCGATGCCGACCGGATTCTCGACCAGGCCCCCGGTGTCGATGACCACACAGGGAATGGGACCCAGGCGCCCGAAGCCGTATTGGCGATCGCGCGTGAGGCCAGGTACGTCGGCGACGATCGCATCGCGGGTGCCCGTCAGCACGTTGAACAGCGTCGACTTGCCCACGTTGGGGCGGCCGACGAGCGCGACGATGGGCAGCATGGCGAGGCCTTACACCGCGGGCGGCCGCGCCGGTGGCGCTACTTGCCTTCGGGGGTTTCCGGCGCCGGCGCCGCTTCCGGTGCCGGGGTCGGGGTCGGTGCCACAGGGGCCGGCGCCGCGGGGACTGGCGCCGCCTTCGCCCGCTTCTTGGCTGCGAGCGGCGTCACGCGATAGGCGCTGATCTGGCCGCGGTCGGTCTGCACCAGCACCACATCGCCGATCACCACCGGGGCGTTGCTGATGCGCGCGCTGCCGGCCTTGGTGCGCGCCATGAGCGCGCCGCTCGCCTTGTCGAGCCAGTGCACGTAGCCCTGGAAGTCGCCCACCACGATCGCATCACTCATATCGGCCGGGGCGGACAGCCCGCGGTGCAGGAGCACGCCCTGGCGCCAGATCTCCGCACCGGTGCGGGCGCGCAGTGCCACCACCTCACCGTCCGCCGTGGCGACGTACAGCGCCTCCTCATCGAGGCTCATGCCGCGGTAGCTGGAGAGCTCGTGCGACCACCATACCTGCCCGGTGTCGAGCGCGAGCATCGCCACGCGCCCCTGGAAGCCCACCGTGTAGACGTTCTGCGCGGCGACCAGGACGGCCGCGTCGATGTCGGCGAGGCGCTCAAGTTCGGTGCGTCCGTGCGGCGGGGTCACCGTCGCCTCCCACAGCAGCGAGCCGTCGCCGCCGTTCACCGCCATCACTTTGCCGTTGTCGAACCCGCACAGCACGGTATCGCCGACGATCACCGGTGAGGAGGTCCCGCGCAGCGACAGGCGTGGCACCTGCTGTTCCTGCATCCACAGCTCGTGCCCGTCCGCCGGGCTCAGGCCGCGCAACTTGCCGTCCCCGGTGCGCACCGCGATCAGCTTCTCGGAGATGGCGACCGCGGCCAGCACCTCGCCGTTGATGCGCACTTCCCAGCGGATCTTGCCGTCGGCGGTCCCGAGCGCGAACAGCCTGCCGTCGCTGGTGCCGACGACGACCAGCTGCTCGCCGGCGGCGGTGCCGCCGGAAAGCGGCGCCTTGGTGCGCGCACGCCACAGAACCCGTCCGTTCTTGAGATCGAGCGACACCACGTCGCCCTTGTGCCCTGCATCGTAGATGCGCCCGCCAAACACGGCGAGCCCGAGCCCGAGGCGCAATGGCTCGGCCTTCTTGTCATCGACCGTGGTGCTCCACAGGTGCTCGACACGCAGCGACGGCTCGAACGGGGTGAGTTTTGCCGGCTGATCGACGGCCTTGTCCTTGGAGCAGGCGACCACGAGGATGGCGGTCGCGAGGAGCCAGGACCAGCGCTGCAGCTGCCGCATGGCACTCACTTAGCGGCGCCCGCAGGCGCGGCCGGCGCGCTCACGAGGGGCTCGGCCTTGGCGCTCACCGGCGCATCGCCCGCAAGCTCGGCGATCTTAAGAGTCAGGAGCGCCGCGTTGTCCTCGCGGCCGCCGGACTGCGCGCTGCGGTACTCGGCGAGGGCGCTCGCCTTGTCACCCTTGGCGTAGTACGCATCGCCGCGCACCTCGTGGTAGCGCGCCGCGAAAGCACCGCCATCGGTGCCCTTGAGCGTCTCGAGCGCCGCATCGGGCTTGCCCTGCGCAATCTGCACGCGCGCCAGGCGCTGACGGGCGATGGTGGCGAGCTCGCGGTCGCGCGAGTGCTGGGCCACCGAGTCCAGTTGCGCGGCTGCCTTGTCGAAGCTGCTGTCGTCGACGTAGACGCGGGCCGCCAGGAGCTTCGCCTGGTCGGTGTAGGGGGAATCGGGGTTGTCGCGCTCCATCTGTGTGACGAGCGAGAAGGCCTGGGTGCGGTCGCCGCGCTGCAGCGCCTGCACCATCTGCATCAGCCGGTCATTCGCTCCGAGGCGTGCCGCGTCCTGGCGGTCCTGCCACCAGCGCCAGCCAGCCACCCCGGCGAACACCACGACGACCGCCGCGATCACCCATGGGCCGCTCGAGCGCACCTGGCCCTTGACCCATTCCCACTGTTCTTTCTCAGACAGGTAGTCTTCCACGCATCCTCCCCAACATCATGCAGCCGGCTGAGCCGGCGGGGCCGCCAGCGCCAGCAGCGCTGCGTCCACCCCGGCGGCCAGCTCGGCAATCGGGCACTCGCTCTGACCCGACTGCTCACGTAAAGGTTTCATCGCCACGACCCCGCGGGCGAGTTCGTCCTCGCCGATGATCAGGGCGAGCGGCGCACCGCTCTTGTCGGCGCGCCGGAACTGTGCCTTGAAATTGCCCCCGCCGACGTTCAGCTCGAAGCGCACGCGCGGGCGCTCGGTGCGCAGCCGCTCGACGATCTCGAGCGCCCGCGCGGCGCTCTGCGCACCACTCACCACCACGTAGACATCGGGGGAGGCGGCGGCCGGCACCTGGCCGGCGGCCACGAGCAGCGCCACCAGGCGCTCGACGCCCATGGCAAAGCCGATGGCCGGCGTGGCTTCGCCACCCAGTTGCCCGATCAGCCCGTCATAGCGGCCGCCGGAGCATACGGCATTCTGTGCGCCGGTGGACCGGGTTATCCACTCGAACACGGTCCGGGAATAGTAGTCGAGACCGCGCACCAGGCGCGGGTTGATCTCGTACGGCACGCCGACACCGCGCAGCATGGCGCACAGCTCCTCGAAATGCGCACGCGACTCGGGGTCCAGGTGCTCGGTGAGCACCGGCGCGGCGCGGATCAGCTCCTGCATCTGCGGGTTCTTGCTGTCGAGGATGCGCAGCGGATTGCCGCTCAGGCGCCGCTGGCTGTCCTCATCAAGTTCGCTCTCGTGGGCGCGCAGGTACTGCACCAGGTGCGCGCGGTATTCGCGGCGGCTCTCGGGCGTGCCGAGCGAATTGATCTCCAGCCGCAGCTGCGAGATCCCCAGCCGCTGCCACAGGCGCGCGCTGAAGGCGATGAGTTCCGCATCGATGTCCGGACCTGCATAGCCGACCGCCTCGACGTCCACCTGCCAGAACTGCCGGTAGCGGCCCGCCTGCGGGGTCTCGTGGCGGAACATCGGGCCGATGCACCACAGCTTATGGCGCGCCCCGCGCAGCATGCCGTTCGAGATGAGCGCCCGGGCGATGCCGGCGGTAGCCTCGGGGCGCAGCGTGAGGCTGTCCCCGCCACGGTCGGTGAAGGTGTACATCTCCTTGCCGACCACGTCAGTGTGCTCACCGATCGCACGCTTGAAGAGCTCGGTGTGCTCCAGGATCGGCACGCGGATCTCCTCGTACCCGTAGGCGCCGAGCAGCTCGCGCGTCTGGGTCTCGAAGTGCTGCCAGGCGCCGATGTCGGCCGGCAGCACGTCGTTCATCCCGCGGATCGCCTGGATCTCACCGGCCACTTCAGTCCCCCCTCACCGGGCGCGCAGCGTCCGCGGACAGCGTGCCGCTGGCATCCACCTGAAAGTGGGCGTCGCCGCGGCGGCGCACCAGGCCTGCGAGTGATGCCGGGCGGCCACCGACCTCGAGCGCCACCTGCGGGGCATTCCCCAACACCACCCGCAGCGGCGCCGGCCCGCTCACCGAGCGGCTGCTGCCGCCTGGCTGCATTCCATCCAGAAGCAGCCGCCCGTGCGCATCGGCGACCTGTGCCCAGCTGCCGCCGGAGAAGTGCAGGGTCAGGGTCTGGCCGCCCGGACCTGCCGCCGGTACCGACGGGTTCGCGGCGGCGGCGGGCGCTGCCGCCACCGGCGCTGCGAGCGTGGCCGCCGCGTCGGGTGCGTCGCTTTCGGGCAGGGACGCGGGCAGCGGCGCAGGCGGCAGGGCGTGGGGCTTCGCCCCCGGCAGCGTGAGTGCCCACCACAAGAGTCCTGCGAGGGCCAGCGCGACGACGCTGAGGAGCGCCGGCATCATGAAGCGCGCGGACTCCGGCGGGCGTTCGCCGCGCGGAATGCGCGTCAGGTCCGGCTGCACCGCCGGGGCGCTCTTGGCGTAGAGGTCCTGCAGCTCGTGCGGTGACTCGCCGATGAGCTCGGCATAGCGGCGCAGGTGGCCGCGCACGTAGACATCGGCCCCGAGCGGCGCGAAGTTGTCGGCCTCGAGGGACTCGAGCGTGCGGGCATCCACGTGCAGCTTCTCGGCGGCCTGCAGCGTCGTCAGGCCGCGCCGCTCGCGTGCGGCGCGCAGCCGCGCGCCGATGCCGACGCTGCCACCTTCACTCGTCATGGCGCCTCAGCTGGGGTTGCGGTCGAGGCCGGCCAGCGCACGCGTCTGGTCGGAGCCGGGGAAGTCCAGCTGCAGCTTGCGCGAGTAGCGCTGCACGGCCACCGTATCCTTCTGTGCCCGTGCCACGCGCACGCCGAGGAACAGCAGGTCCGGGGTCGCGGGGAAGTTGCCCAGGTAGGTATCTATCAGCTGGCGCGCCTGCGCCAGGTTGTTGTGCTGGAACTCGAGGTCGGAGAGCTGCAGCACGGCATCGGAGAAATTCGGCTTGATCTGCAGCGCCTTGATGAACTGCACGCGGGCCTCCTCGTCGCGCTTGGCGGCGCGCAGGCACACGCCGGCGTTGGTGTAGGCGGCCTCGGGAGTGCGGTAGAGGGCGTTCTTGGCCGCCTGCTCGAAGCGCTTGACGCCATCGTTGGTGCGGCCGCGCTGGCACAGGTACACGGCGTAGTTGTTCACGACGTTCGGATCGTTGGGAGCCAGGCGCAGGGCAGTGCGAAACTCATCATCGGCCTTGTCGTTGTCGCCGAGGCGCTCGTACAGCATGGCGCGCGCGCTGTGCGCCTCGGGGAAGCTCGGGTCCTGCAGCACGGCGCGGTCGAGCTTGTCCTTGGCCAGCGCCAGCTCCCCCTGGTTAAGGTAGGCGATGCCGAGCTGGGTGTTGTAGACCGCAGCATCCTCGGTCTTGGTCTGGCGCGGCTTGGTGCCGGGGTTGCCGCCGCAGCCGCCCAGGAGCAGCGCACCGGTCACCGCGAGGAGCGCGGGTCGCAGCGTAACGCGCAGGAGTTCGTTCACCGGATTGCTCATGGTTGCACCGCGACGCCGATAACCTTGTCGCCCAGGCGCACGGTGGTGCGGTCGATGACGCGCCCGGCGAGCTGACCGCAGGCGGCGTCGATGTCATCACCGCGCGTGCGGCGTACGGTCGCCAGCACGCCGCGCTGCAGCAGCTCGTCGCGGAAGCGCTGGATCGCGGCCGCCCCCGAGCGCCGGTAGAGCGTGCCGGGGAAGGGATTGAAGGGAATGAGATTCACCTTGGCCGGGTGGCCCTTGAGCAGGCGCGCGAGCGCCCGCGCCTGCGCCACCGAGTCGTTGACGCCCTCGAGCATCACGTACTCGAAGGTGACGCTGCGGCCGTTCTGCTCATCCAGGTAGTGCCAGCATGCCTCGAGCAGCTCCGCGATCGGGTGTTTGCGGTTGATCGGCACCAGTTGGTTGCGCAGCTCATCATCGGGTGCATGCAGCGACACCGCGAGCGCAACATTCGTCTCCTCGGCGAGCCTGTAGATCTGTGGCACGAGCCCGGAGGTCGAGAGCGTCACGCGGCGGCGCGACAGATCAAAACCGAAGTCGTCCAGGAGAATCTGCAGCGCCGGTACCACGTTGCGGAAATTCGCCAGTGGCTCCCCCATGCCCATGAGGACCACGTTGGTGACATGGCGCGCCTCGCCGTAGGGAGCGGCGGTGCCCTGCGCGCTGCCGGCGCGCTCCTCGCGCTCCAGCTCGCGGGCCGCCAGCCACACCTGCCCCACGATCTCCGCGGCGCTCAGGTTGCGGTTGAAGCCCTGCTGGGCGGTGGAGCAGAAAGAGCAGTCGAGTGCGCACCCTACCTGGGAGGAGATGCAGAGCGTGCCGCGCTCAGGCTCCGGGATGAAAACCATCTCGAACGCCTGGCTGGCATCGGCCCTGAGCAGCCACTTGGTAGTGCCATCCGCTGAGCGCTGCACACTCATGATCTGCGGCGCCTGCACTTCGGCCTCCGCGGTGAGCCGCGCGCGGAACTCCTTGGCAAGATCGGTCATCTCCGCGAAGGAGCCGATGCCGCGCTTGTACACCCAGTTCATCAGCTGGCGCGCCCGGAAGGGCTTGCTGCCGAGCTCCGCCACAAACGCCTCGAGCGCCGGCCGCGGCAGGCCGAGCAGGTTGGTGCGTTCGCTTGGGACGGCTTCCATGGCAGGCTTCAGGGGTGCGCGCTTCAGCGGCGCGGATGCAGCTCGGTGGCGCTGAAGAAATACGCGATCTCGCCGGCGGCGGTCTCGGGTGCGTCAGAGCCGTGCACGACATTCTGCTCGATGCTCTTGGCGAGGTCTGCGCGGATCGTGCCGGGAGCGGCCTTCTTCGGGTCGGTGGCGCCCATGATCTCGCGGTTCCTGACGATCGCATTCTCGCCCTCGAGCACCTGCACCACCACCGGGCCCGAGGTCATATAGCGCACCAGATCCTTGAAGAACGGGCGCTCGCGGTGCACGGCGTAGAAGCCCTCGGCCTCAGCCTGGGACAGATGGCGCATGCGCGCGGCGATGATGGCGAGACCGGCCTTCTCGAAGCGGCGATAGACCTCGCCGATCAGATTGCCGCTCACGCCGTCGGGCTTGACGATTGACAGGGTGCGCTCGAGCGCCATTCGCTTGACCTTTCAGGAACAGAATATTGATGGGTGCGGGAATTGCCCGGCCACGCTGGCGCCTCAGGGGCACCCCGGCCGGGAGCAAGCCGCGAAGTTTACCTTGCCGCGGGGGGCTGCGGCAACGCCGGTGCTGATGGAAGTACCGGTTTGATAAGGATTTTTTGGGCACCGGCATCTCCAGGGAGATACGGCGGTCACCCGGGCAGCTCACACGGAGAAGCTCTCTCCGCAGCCGCACTCGCCTTTGACGTTCGGGTTTCTGAAGCGGAAGGCCTCATTCAGGCCCTGCTTCACGAAATCGACCACGGTGCCGTCGATGAGCTTCAGGCTTCCCGGATCGACGAAAATGCGTACGCCCTGATCCTCGAACACGGCCTCCCCGGGACCGGGCGCATCGGCGTAGTTGATGACGTAGGCGAAGCCGGAACAGCCGGTCTTGCGGACCCCGAGGCGCAGCCCGATGCCGCTGCCGCGGGCGGCGAGGAAGCTCTTAACCCGGGTCGCAGCGGATTCCGTCAGGGAGATGGCCATCGTTCCTCACATTGTAGCGCCTTAAGTCCAGCGCGTGATGCAGTCATTCAATGCATCTTCGACCACGAGCAGCCGTCCCAGTTTCTCGATCGGGACGCAACGCGCCTCGGCCCACTCAGCCGGGGTACCCGTCCCGAGGTCGGAACGCCGGCGGCCCCGCAGCCGCTCGCACAGCCACGCGGCCGTATCCACAGTATGGGGGCACGCAAACGCCTGGAAACGTGCGTCCCTCACACAGTCGTCACGTACCAGCAGGTGGAAGCGCACCCAGGTGCCCTGTGCGTCCGTACCCGCCTCCCCGCTCACCCGGCGGCTCCCGGGGGCGAGCCACTCCGCGCCTTCCGCGGGCGCGGGGGCCCGCGGTGACAGGCGCCGCAGCCGCCGCACCTGGTCCGTGACGGCGCCGATGGCGGTATCGACCTCGGCCGCGGTGCTGAAGCGCCCCAAGCTGAAGCGCAGCGAGCTCTCGGCGAGGCGCGCGTCGCGACCGAGCGCGCGCAGCACGTAGGACGGTTCGCGTGCCTCGGAGTTGCAGGCTGCCCCGGCAGACACCGCAAGGCCCGTGAGGCCCCGGATCAGGCTCTCACCTTCCACCCCGCCGAAGGACACGTTGAGGACCCCGGGCACCCGGGGTGCCGCGGCGCCGTTGAGGTAGACCTCCCCGAGGGGCTCAAGTCCCGCCCACAGGCGCTGGGCGAGACCCTCGAGGCGCAGCGCCTCGCCCTCGCGCTGCTGTCTTGTGAGACTGCAGGCCGCCCCGAAGCCTGCGATCTGATGCACCGGCAGCGTCCCGGGACGCAGGCCCCGCTCCTGGCCGCCACCGAAGAGGATCGGCTGCAGCAGGCCGCGCGCCGCGTTGCGCACGTACAGCGCGCCGATGCCCTTGGGGCCATAGAGCTTGTGCGCGGTGAAGGACAGCAGGTCCACCGGCACGGCGCGCACGTCGAGCACGATACGCGGGGCGGCCTGGGCGCAGTCGGTGTGGAAGATGATCCCGCGCTCGCGGCACAGCGCGGCCAGTGCCGGCACGTCCTGCAGCACGCCGGTTTCGTTGTTGGCGTACATCACCGACACCAGCACGGTATCGGCCTTAAGCGCGCCGCGCAGCTGCGCGCTCGTGATACGGCCGCTCGTATCGGGACTTAGGTAGGTCACGCTCGCGCCGGCGCGTTCCAGGTGCCGGCACGGATCGAGCACCGCCTTGTGCTCGGTGCGCATCGTGACGATGTGGCGGCCGCGATCCGCCTGGGCACGGTACACGCCGAGGATCGCAAGATTGTTGGCCTCCGTGGCGCCGGAGGTGAAGATGATCTCATCGGCACTGGCGCCGATGAGCGCCGCCACCTGCGCGCGCGCCGCATCGACGCGCTGCGCGGCCGCAGCCCCGAAGGCGTGCGCGGAGGAGGGATTGCCGAACGCACCACCGAGCGTCAGGCACTCGTTCATCACCTGCGCCACCGCCGCATCGACGGGGGTCGTGGCGGCATAGTCCAGGTAGAGCGGCGCCAGGCCCGTCACGGACGCTCGCCCGCGGTGCGGCGCCGGCTCTGCACCGCGGTCAGGATGCCGCGCAGGATATTGACCTCGTTGGCGTCCAGCTCTGCGCGCTGCAGGAAGCGCCGGATACGCGACATCAGGTGCGTGCCGCTCTGGGTGCGGTCGCGGAAGTCGATCTCCTCGAGCACCTGGGCGAGATGCTCGAACAGGCGCTGCATCTGCTGCGCGCTGGCGAGCGGCGCAGCGCCCGGCTCCCCCGGTGGCACATGACCGCCGCGCGCACGGAACAGCTCGTACGTCACCAGCTGCACGGCCATGGCGAGATTGAGCGAGGGGTAGGCCTCGCTGGCGGGGATGCGGATCAGCAGATGCGCGGTCTCCAGCTCCTCATTGGTGAGGCCGGTGCGCTCGGCGCCGAAGACCACCGCGGCCGGCGAGCGCTGCGACTGCGCGACGATGCGTGCGGCGGCCGCGCGCACGTCGGCCACG
>Ga0210398_10005403_pt1 | contig 11875 bp, 9 predicted proteins | sample IncBWC4OmetaG_FD_161047 | JGI IMG/M metagenome (GOLD analysis project Ga0210398, IMG submission 161047) | Forest soil microbial communities from Barre Woods Harvard Forest LTER site, Petersham, Massachusetts, United States - Inc-BW-C-4-O | ecosystem: Environmental > Terrestrial > Soil >... | reverse complement strand
CGCGCCGACCACCTCGCCTATGTGCGCGCCGAGCGCTTGCATCGCCTCGCGGCGCTCGTCCAGGAATGCCAGCTGTAAATCTGCGCGACGCTGGGTCCCGGCCGGTGCCTGACCGTCCATCGAAAGCGACATGCTTTACGTGCCGACCAGCTTCGCAATGTGCGCGCCCAGCGCTTGCAGGGCGGCTGCACGCTCATCCATGTACTCGTACCGGTTACCCGATCCAGTCACCGCCGGGGATCACGTGAAGAAGGTCATGAGCTTTAAGCGCTCGGCTTCGTCTCCCGCGAGCGTCTCCCGTAAGGGCTTTCGGGACACTCCCGCGTTATCGATTTCCGCTATTCGTTTCGGCAAGATCGCACGGCCGCGAGGATCGGTCAGAAAGAGCAACATGCGTGGATTGGCGTCTGCCGCGCGCTCAATCGTCTGGTTGATGTGCGGATCGGCAAACCCATAGCCGATCACCATCAAGCGGCTATCCGGCTCCGACATATAAGATTCGAACTGCTGATGATACCACGTCAGCAGCGGGTGCTTGTTGATCGACGCGGCCTTGTTGCCCCCCATGACGAGCATCTGTCGTTTGTCCGCAGACCGCCAATTCCATGCCCCGTGTAGTTTGAAATAAGGCTGGTGGCTCGGTTCGAGCACGAATGGCGGCGGACGCGGTGTCCAAGTGACCTTATCGGGCTCGTTCGTGGTCAGGCTGGGATCGGGCAACACCTGGATTCCCGGTCTTCTCCACCCGTACCACTTCTTCGGTTGGTTAAGCGCCAAGTCCAGGTCGTGATAGTGCCGCTCGGGAAGAAGGTCTTGATTGAGCGAGAAGATCGCGTCGAATCCACTCAGGAAATGGGCGGTCTTGAACTGTTTGAGATTGCAGAAATCCCAGGATGGCCGCTGTTTGAAGGCGGTCTCCATCGTCAAGAACATCGTGGTGATCGCCGACTGAAGGATATCCAGATGGGCGCGGTTTTCCGATGTCGGCGACCTGTCGTATTCATCCTCGATTTCGGCAAGTGCCTCCTCGAAACCGCCCGTGCCGGCGATATGGGAGAGAACTTGTGTGACGTGGCGATCAGCGCGCAGAGCCGGCACGGTGGGGAGGAAATCGTTGACCTCGGTGGCGTTCCAGCCACCCCAATTACAGCTAAAGCCTGCGCCGACTAACAGGACGTATTTCATGATGCCGCATCCTTTTTCGGTTCCACAGTCGGATCGGGGAGCGCATGGATGATCGGCTTGGTCTTCGCGGGCGGGTGTTCGAGGTAGACCTTCTCGTGCACATCCTTCCCGGCATGGCCGGCGATGTAGCGCCGTCGTTCCGGGGTCGAACCATCTATATGGGTTGTGTCCTGTAGGGCAGAGACGAACCGGTGCCGCCAGCCATACGAGTCGCGCAGCGCCGTGACACGACCGGTATCTGGGTCGATCTCGTTCTTGATCCCGATACCGCGCAAGAACCGCATGATGATGTCGCTCGCCTTGGTGTTCCGCTGGCCGACCTTGTCGGGTTCGATCTCCGGGAATAGCCCAGCATGTTCGCCATACATGCGACGCACATGCTCGACCCGATCAAGGAAGCCCTCACGAAGGATCGCCGGGTGCAGCGGCAGCAACCGAGGCCGGAACGCCGTCTTGAGATGGCCCTTCTGTTCGACGCCGTCGACGATGGTGGTGCGGCCCTTGTCGGTGATGTCGAAACACCAGACGCCGTCGACGAGTTTGACGTGCCGGACGAGAGCATCGGCGATCTCTTCGGTGATCGCTCCGAGATAGCACATGAGCGGCATGCCCCACCGAATGATGGGCTCGGGGTGTGCACGAGCCGCGAGGAGGATTTTCTTCGGCTCGTCCTCGGTGAAGGCGAGGCGCGGCAATCCCGTGCGCTTCGGCGGTAGTTTGATCTTGCCGCCGGGGTTGCCGCCGGCCAGCCCGTCGAACTTGTGATTGTCATCGGCGACCCGGAAGAGCGCGAGGATGTCGGTCAGGTGGTCACGAGCGACATTGCTCGGCGGCGGATACGTCGTGAGCAGGTGCTCCTTGTACTTCTGGATTTCGACCTGCGTGACAAGCGTGAGATCGTCCGGTTTTTTGATATAGGCGAGGAACTTCGCCATCTTTGATTCGCGGCTATCGATGGCCTGTTGCTTCGGCTGATGGTCGCCCCGCTTGACCTTCCACAACGCCATGGCGGTCGCGGTCGAACAACCGGCGACTTTCATCGGCGTAGGTTCCGGCGGTGAGCCCGGCTCTTTCGGTGCCACCGAGGTCATGAACCATGTTGTGCCGTCATCGTGCTCGATCAGCGGCAGATCGGGGATCATCCGAAGGACATTCTGGAACGGCCGGGTGATCTCGATGAGCCTAGACGTGGGCCGGCTCTCCAGTCGCGCTCGCGCCACCTGGAGCATTACGTCGAATTCGAGGACGATGGCGGGGGCACGCTGCTGGTAGATGCGGTCGTCCTTGGTGCCGGTCGAGCGGCGGAGTACGGTCTTGCCAACGAGCGTCTGAAGCTCGGCGGGGACGCGGATTTGCACCGCAAGAATGTCGTTTTTGCGGGGTTCGGGCTTTGGGATTCGGAGCATTCTGGCCACCACAGTTTACCCTCCTGGATTACCCTCCCGGAGAGTGGATTGATGGCAGAAACGCTGAACTTTAGCGGCTACCTGGGCTTTTACAAGTCCGTTCCCACGGACTTGATCCGTGGGGAAGGCCGGGACCCATGGCCGAAATAGGCCCCGGCCTTCGCCGGGGTAGAGAACATAACTGGCTCGCCGCCCTCGCGGTTTATCGCCAGCCGCGCCTCATCGCCGTGCTGTTGATGGGGTTTTCGAGCGGCCTGCCGCTCGCGCTCACCTTCGGCACGCTGTCGTATTGGCTGGCGGAGCTGGGGGTGTCGCTGACCGCAATCGGGCTCTTCGGCCTGGTGCGCGCGTCCTACAGCCTCAAGTTCCTGTGGTCGCCGCTGATCGACCGGCTGCCGATCCCGATCCTGACTCGGCGGCTCGGCAGGCGGCGCAGCTGGGCGCTGACGATCCAGTTTCTGCTCATTCTGGCGATCCTCCATCTCGGAATGACCGACCCCAAGAACGACCCGGCGATGACCGCGCTCGCCGCTGTGATCGTCGCGTTTCTGTCAGCGAGTCAGGACATCGTGATCGACGCCTATCGCATCGACCTGCTGCTGCCCGAGGAACAGGGCGCGGGTGCGGCGGCAACACAATGGGGCTACCGCTTCGGCATGCTTGCCTCCGGCGCCGGGGCGCTTTACGCGGCGAGCCTTGGCGGCTGGCACGTTGCCTACGCGGTCATGGCCGCGCTGATGCTGGTGGGGATGGTGACGGTGCTGCTGACGCCGGAGCCGGGCGGCATCGCGCCGCCCGAGAAGCTGCCCGGCGACAGCGCCGCCGCGCGGATCGAGGCGTGGCTCAAGGGTGCGGTCATCGCGCCGTTTCTCGATATGGCGCGGCGCAACGGTGGGGTGACGCTGCTCGCGATCGTGCTGTTTATCGTGTCCTACAAGTTTGGCGATGCGCTCGCCGCGTCGATGTCGAACCCGCTTTATGTTCAGCTCGGCTTCACCAAGGTCGAAGTGGCGACCGTCGCCAAGATTTACGGCGTGATCGCGACCCTGGGCGGCGTGGCGCTCGGCGGCGTGCTGGTCGCCCGCTGGGGTTATTTCACGGCGCTCCTGATCTGCGGCGGGATGCAGGCGCTGTCGAACCTGATGTATGTCGTGCAGCTCTGGGCCGGGCACGATGTCGCGATGCTCGCCGTCACGATCGGCGGTGAGAACCTGACCGGCGGCATGGCCTCGGCGGCGTTTGTCGCCTATCTCTCGGCGTTGTGCAGCCGAGACTTCACCGCGACGCAATACGCGCTGCTGTCGTCGCTGGCGACGGTCGGGCTCAACGTGCTAGCCGCCTCGGGCGGCTATCTCGCGCAGACGCTCGGCTGGGTGCCATTTTTCGTGCTGAGCACGCTGTGCTGCGCGCCGGGGCTGCTGATCCTCATATGGCTGATGCGCCGGCCGAACGCGGCCTATGGCGCGTCTGGCTAGCGCGAGCCGAGCACCGCGGCGCTGGGCCGCTTGAGGATCGGGATCATCACCATGCCGATAAAAAAGATCGACCCGATCAGCAGCATCACATCGTTAAAGGTCAGCACCAGCGCCTCACGCTCGACAATGCGGCCGAGCAATTTCACCGCTGCCGGCCCGCCGCCGCCGGCGAAATGCGGGTCGAACCGGGCGGTGGCGCCGTCGAGCCATTGCTGCACCGCCGGGCGCGCCGGATTGACGCTCTCGATCAGCCTGTTCCAGTGGAAATGCAGGCGGACGTTCATGACCGTGCCGAGCGCGGCCAGCCCGAGCGCGCCGCCGAGATTGCGCATCAAATTGTAGAGCCCGGCCGAACTCTTCAGCACCTCCGGCGGCAGGCTGCTCAGCGAGATCAGATTGGCCGGCAGGAAGCAGAACATCAGCGCGCAGCCGCGTATCATCTGCGGCACCAGCAATTCCCAAAAGCTCGACTGGTTGTTGAGGCTGGCCGTGAACCACATCGAGGTCATGAACAGGCCCATGCCCATCGCCAGCATGAGCCGCAGATCGATCTTGCGCGCGATAATCGTGGTGAAGGGCGAGATGCATATCTGCGTCAGCCCGGTGACGACCACGGTCAGCCCGATCTGCAGGCTCGAAAATCCGCGCACCTCGGCGAGGAACAGCGGGATCACATAGGTTCCGCAATAAAGCCCGATCCCGACGACAAAGCTGTAAAGCGAGCCCATCGCGAAGTTGCGGATGCGAAAGGCGCGCAGATCGACGATCGGCTGATGGTAGGTTAGCACCCGCCAGAAGAAGAATGCCGCCGACACGGCCGAGACGATGGCCGTCATCAGGATCGTGCTGTCGGAAAACCAGTCCCAACGCTCGCCTTCCTCGAGCACATATTCGAGGCAGCCGAGAAACAGCGCCATCAGCACGAGGCCGGTGAAATCGAAAGCCTTCAGCAGCGACGGGTTCGGCTTGTCCACGTCGATCAGCGTCCACACCGTCGTCGCGACAAAAATGCCCGGCACGATGTTGACGAGAAACAGCCAGTGCCACGAATAGGTGTCCGTCAGATAGCCGCCAACGGTCGGCCCCGCGGTCGAGGACAGGTTGAGGATCAGCGAGACCACGACCATCAGCACCGCGAGCTGTCGCGGCGGGAAGAGGCTGTAGATGACCGGAAACACGGTCGGAATCATCGCGCCGCCGAGGAACCCCTGCATGACGCGGAAGACGATCATCGCGCCAAGATTGGTGGCGCTGGCGCACAGCGCGCTGGCGATCGTAAAGCCGATCGTGCACGACACGTAGAGCACGCGCGTCGACAGCAGCCGCGATAGCGTGCCCGATAGTGGAATCATCACCACCTCGGCGATGATGTACGAGGTCTGGATCCAGCTGATCTCATCCGCGCTCGCCGACAGCCCGCCCTGAATCTGGGTCAGCGAGCTGGTCACGATCTGGATGTCCAGCAGCGCCATGAACATCCCAAAGACCATGGCGAGGACGCCGATCCATTGGCGCAGTGACGCGGGTGGGATCGATGCGGAGTGGTGAGCGGCCGCCGGCTGGCTCGGCGCGGGCGGCGGTGGCGGCGATGATGGAGGTGTTGGCGGCCGCGGGTTGCGCACCCGGCGGAACGTGGTGACCAGCGTCATTTTTGACTGGCGGCGGGTTTCGCCTCGGCGGTGCCGACGATGCCGCCCTCGGCCGTCGCGGCGCCTTCGGCGTGGGTGTCGACGCTGACCACGACCGACAGGCCTGGCCGCAGCAACTGTGAGAGCGGCCCGTCTGACGGCACCGCGATGCGCACCGGCACGCGCTGCACGATTTTGGTGAAGTTGCCGGTGGCGTTGTCGGGCGGGAGCAGCGAGAACTCGGCGCCGCTCGCCGGCGCAAAGCTCTCGACCTTGCCATCGATAACCCGGTCGGGATAGGCGTCGACCGAGATTTCCGCGGGTTGGCCCGGCCGCATCAGCGTGAGCTGCGTTTCCTTGAAATTCGCGGTCACGTAGACCTTGGGCAGCGGCACCAGCGACATTAGCTGCGTCCCGGCCTTGACGTATTGCCCGACCTGCCCGGCGCGGTTGCCGACGACGCCGTCGACGGGTGCGCGGATCACCGTGTTGTCGAGGTCGTTCTGCGCCAGGCGCAGCGCCGCGCGCGCCTGCTCGCGTTTCGCCTGCTCTTCGTGTTTCTGCGCGTCGAGCACGGCGAGCTGCTGCTTCTCGGCCTCGAGCGCGGCCTTGACGCGCGCGAGGTCTGCCTGCGCCTTGATCGCGTCGGCCTGGGCGGTCTCATAACGCTGCTTGGTCGCGACATCGCTGGCGACGAGCGAGATGTAACGTTTCTGGTCGAGATCGGCGCGCTCGGCCTCAGCCTGCGAGGAATCGACGGCCGCGGCCGCCTGGTTGATCATCGCGACCTGGTGGTCGTGACGTGTTTCAAAGGTCGCGACGCTGGCGATCTCGGCGTCGACCGCGGCTTGAGCCTGCGCGACCTTGGCCGCGAAGTCGCTGTCGTCGATCACGAACAGCATCTGCCCGGCCTTGACGCGCTCGTTGTCCGCGACCCCTACCTGCTTGATATAGCCCTCGATCTTGGGGCTGATCAGCGAGATGTCGCTCTCGACATAGGCATCGTCGGTGGATTGCTGGAAGCGCCAAACGTGCCACCACTGCAGCCCCCCATACAGGGCCGCGAGCAACGACACAGCCGGCAACAGCAGCAGCAGTTTCGTGCGCATGCGGCGAAGGATCGCTTCCCGGCGTTAAAACTAAACTAAACCGTTCAGTTCAGTCTTGCGGAACATGAAAGCGCGGGTACATGCTGTCAAGCGATGAACGCAGCGAGCGCGGACATACCAGGCTTGAATGCCCCGACGGAGAAGGCCGAAAGCATTCTCACCGCGGCGCAGCACATGTTTCTGGCGAGCGGTTTTGGCGCGGTCAGCATGGATGCCATCGCGCGTGAGGCCGGCGCGTCGAAGGCGACGCTCTACGCCTATTTCTCGAGCAAGGAGGAACTGTTCGGGGCGGTCGTGGCGCGCGAGGGCGAGCGCTATTTCCGCGGCTTCTCGGCGCGCGAACTCGACCCCGGCGATGTCGAGAAATCGCTGACCGAGATCGCGCAGCGTTTCCTTCAACTCGTGCTGTCGCCCGATGCGATCGCGGTCAATCGCATCACGATCGCCGAGGCCGTGCGCTTCCCGCAACTCGGCGAGGTATTCTGGCGCTCCGGCCCGGAACGCACCCGCACGCAGATCGAGGCGTTTCTGCGCCGCGCGAATGAAACCGGCACCTTGTCCGTCGCCGACCCGAAACTGGCCGCGGAGCAGTTCATCTCGCTGATGCGGAGTGATTTGCACCTGCGCCAATTGCTGCGGCTCGATGCGCCGCCGCAACCGGCGGAGCTGCGCGAGGCCGCCGGCGCGGCCGTTGCGACCTTCCTGCGCGCATTCGGGAACAAATAACCAGGCCACCGGCTTGCGCCCGGGGGTTCCGCCACAAATCTCCCAGGCAATGGACGAGAAAACGACTAAATCGCCCGATGCCGGACGGTAACGCACAGATCGGGCGGTCGGTGCGCCGCCTCGAGGATGCGCGCTTCCTGCGCGGCCGCGGGCGCTATGTCGAGGATATCGACGCGCCGGCGCAGTTGCACGGCTACGTGCTTCGCTCGCCGCACGGCCATGCCGAAATCGCGGCGATCGATACCGCGGCGGCGCGAGCTTTGCCCGGTGTGCATGGCGTCTTCACGGCCGCCGATCTTGCCGCCGAGACGATCGGCCCGCTGCCCTGCATCGCGCAAGTCGCGACGGTGGCGCCGATGATCGTGCCGTCGCGTCATGCGCTAGCGGTCGATCGGGTGCGCCATGTCGGCGATCCGGTCGCCTTTGTCGTCGCCGACACTCGCGACATCGCGCGCGACGCGGCCGAGCTGGTCGCGGTCAATTACCGCGTGCTCCCGGCGGTGATCGACGCTACGGCCGCGCTGACGCCCGGCGCGGCGCTGTTATGGGACGAAGCGCCGGGCAATCTCTCCTACCGCTTCGAGAAGGGCGACAAGGCAGCGGTCGATGCGGCGATGGCGTCGGCCCCGCATGTCGTCGAGCTCGACCTCGTCAACAACCGGCTGGTCGTCGCGCCGGTCGAGACGCGCGCCGCGATCGGCCAATACGATCGCGCGGCCGACAGTTTCGACCTGCTGCTGAGCGGGATGGGGGTGCAGAGCCTGCGCGCGCAATTGGCCGATGCGGTCTTCCGCATGCCGGCCGAGCGCATCCGCGTCCGCGTGCCCGATGTCGGCGGCGGGTTCGGGATGAAGAATTTTCTCTACCCCGAATACGTGCTGGTGCTGTTCGCCGCACGCAAGCTCGGCCGGCCGGTCAAATGGGTCGGCGAGCGCGGCGAGGATTTTATCTCCTCGGCGCAGGGTCGCGACAACCGGACGAAGGGCCGCCTCGCGCTCGACGCCGACGGCAAGTTCCTGGCGCTGGAGGCCGAGACGATCGCCAATCTCGGCGCGTACATGTCGACCAGCGGCCCGGGCAGCTCGACCAACGCGCCCTCGGCCGCGATGGGCGGCGTCTACGATATCCCAGCCATCTTCATGAGCGCGCGCGGCGTCTTCACCAATACCGTACCGATCGACGCCTATCGCGGCGCCGGCAAGCCCGAGGCGAATTATCTCATCGAGCGCCTCGTCGAGCTCGCCGCGCGCCGGCTCGGCATCGACCCCGCCGACCTGCGCCGGCGCAATCTGATCAACCGCTTTCCGTATCCCAAGGCGCTGGGCACCACGGTCGACAGCGGCAAGTTCATTGCCAATCTCGACAGCGCTGTAGAGCGCGCGAGACGCCGCCCGGCCGCGCGAGGAAAATTGCGTGGTCTGGGCATCGCCTGCTTTCTCGAAACGGCGCGCGGCGCGCCCAACGAAGGCGCCGAAATCCGCTTCGAGACGGACGGCACGGTGTCGCTGCTGCTCGGCACCCAATCGAACGGCCAGGGCCACGAGACCAGCTATCCGCAAATCGCTTCCGATCTGCTGGGACTGCCGATCGAGACATTCCGCTTTGTCCAGGCCGACACAGCCGAAGTGCCGCGCGGCAATGGTCATGGCGGCGCGCGGTCGATGCACCAGGGCGGGTTTGCGCTGCACCGTGCGGCGGAGATGGTCGTCGCCAAAGGCCGCGCCGCGGCGGCCGGGTTACTGCAGGCTGATGCCGCCGCGCTCCAATTTGCCGACGGCCGGTTCAGCGTCCCCGGTAGCGGGCAAGGCATCGACCTGCTCGCGGTCGCCCGCGCCGCCGCCGACCCGGCGAACCTGTCCAAAGGCGTCGCGCCGGGCCTTGGCGCTTATGTGTGGAACGAGTGCGACGTCATCACTTTCCCCAACGGTACGCATGTCGCCGAGGTCGAGATCGACATCGAGACCGGGCTGGTGACCCTCGAAAGCTATTTCGCGATCGACGATTACGGCCGGGTGATCAACCCCATGCTGACCTGCGGTCAGGTGCAGGGCGGCGTCGCGCAGGGCATCGGCCAGGCGATGCTGGAGCACACGGTTTACGACCCTGAGTCGGGCCAGCTGCTGAGCGGCTCGCTGCTTGATTATGCGCTGCCGCGCGCCGACGACCTGCCCGATCTCGATATTGTCCTCGACGGGCTGCCGACCGCGGCCAACCCGCTCGGGGTCAAGGGCTCGGGCCAGGCGGGCGCGATCGCCGCGCCGCAAACCATCGTCTGCGCGATCCTCGACGCGTTGGCGCCACTAGGCATCGAGCATATCGACATGCCCGCGACATCCGAGCGCGTCTGGGGCGCGATCAGGGCTGCGCCGCGATCTCCTTGAGCCGCGCCAAGCATCCGGCGCGATCAGCGGTAAAATCGCCCTCTTCCCACCAGCGCTGAACCGCGGCTAGCAGCCGCCCGACCCGCGGCCCCGGCGCGATGCCCAGTGCGGTCACGTCGTCGCCGCCCAGCGGGAAGACCGGGATCTCCCAGCTTTCCGCCAGCTCGATCAGCTTGCGCAGCGCCGTCGGCTTGAGCTTTCCGTCAGCGGCCAGCAGCAGCGCCAAATCACCGTAGCGTTCCGTGCCGCAGCGATAGATGGCGAGACGCTGCGCCTTGGCGTCGCCGGCCGGATCGATCGGCCAGGGAGCGGCGAGGTCGCTGAGCCGCTTCGCGTCGGCCGTCGACAACCGCAACCGCGCGGCGAGCGCCTTCGCGCCGGCCGGGCCGACCTCGACCAGCGCCGCGACGCGCAAGATCACGTCATCAGCCGCCGCGAGAGGAAGCACCGCCGCCAGCCGGTCGAGGCGCATCGCCTCGGGGAGGATCGCGGCGAGGACGCCGTCGTCGCGCATCATCGCCAGCGCGCGCACCGGGTCGGGCCCGCCGATCAGCCGCGACAACTCGCGCCAGACGCGCTCGGCCGAGAGGGTCGGCAATTGGCCCGTCGCGTCGCGGCACGCGGCACGCGCACCGACGTCGCCCTCGCTCCCGCCAAACCGCGCTTCGAAACGGTAATAGCGCAGCGCGCGCAGCACATCTTCGGCGATCCGCGTCGCCGGGTCGCGGACAAACCGCACCCGCCGCGCGGCCAGGTCGACCTGACCGCCGACCGGGTCGAAGATCGTGCCGTCGGGCGCCAGATAGATCGCGTTGATCGTGAAGTCGCGCCGCGCGGCATCCTCGGCCCAATCGGCGTCAAAGGCGACGACGGCATGCCGGCCGTCGGTCTCGACATCGCGGCGCAGCGTGGTGATCTCGAAGATGCGCGGAGGAAGCACGGCTGTCACCGTGCCGTGGGCGAGTCCGGTCGGCAGCGCCTTGATCTCCGCGGCCTCAAGCGCCGCCATGACCGCTTCCGGCCGTGCCGGCGTCGCCACGTCGATATCGCCGGTCTCGATCCCGAGCAGCGCGTCGCGCACGCAGCCGCCGACAAACCGCGCCTCGATCCCGGCGGCGCCAAGCGCCGCCAGCAGGCGCTGCACCGGGGCCTCGGCGAGCCATGACGGTTCGAGCCGGGTCACGGCTGCTTTCCCGGCTTGATATGGCCGGGCACGATCTGGCCGTTCTCGATCTGCGGTGGCACGTAAATTCCCGGCATCGCCGTGCCGAACCCGACCGTAACGACCACCAGCACCGCGGCGGTCAGCATGACGCCGCTCAGCGCCAGCCACACCCAGGGCAGCTTGTGCCAGGCCACGGGATGGCCCACCGCCGACCAGCGCGCCGTGCGCAACCACAACAGATAGACTACGGTCGGCAGCAGCAGCGGCACAACAAGGGTCAGGATTTCGCGCGACATCGCCGACCGCTACCCCGGCGCCTCGGGATTGAGCGGATCAGGGTTGAGCACCTCGGCGAGGTTCACCAGCATCCCAGCCGTCGCGCCCCAGATGTTGCGGCCCTGATACGGCAGCACAAAGAATACTCGCGTCCGCCCCGCCGACTCGCGCTCCTGGCGGTTGTGGTTGCGGGGGTCGAGAACGTAGGACAGCGGCACTTCGAAGGCCTCGGCGACCTCGAACGCGTCGAGGGCCAGCGTGTAGCCGGGCGTGACGATGCCGACGATCGGGGTGATCTCGAACCCGGTGCCGGTGACATAGGTGTCGAGCCGGCCGATCACGCCGACCCGATCGCGTGTGAGGCCGATTTCCTCCTCGGTCTCGCGCAAGGCGGTGGCGACCGCATCGGTGTCCTGTTCCTCGACCCGGCCGCCGGGAAACGAGATTTGCCCGGCATGAGCGGAGAGATGCGCGGTGCGCTGGGTGAGGAGCACGGTCATGCCCTCGGGCCGGTCGATCAGCGG
>Ga0210398_10005402_pt1 | contig 11875 bp, 12 predicted proteins | sample IncBWC4OmetaG_FD_161047 | JGI IMG/M metagenome (GOLD analysis project Ga0210398, IMG submission 161047) | Forest soil microbial communities from Barre Woods Harvard Forest LTER site, Petersham, Massachusetts, United States - Inc-BW-C-4-O | ecosystem: Environmental > Terrestrial > Soil >... | reverse complement strand
GAGCACCGCCGGCAGCGCCCGGGCGATCGAGCCGCAGGTTTGTTGCAAAAACATCGCCGCGACCGCGATCAGCATTTGGGCCAAGTGAGCGCTTCCTCCGGACGAGTCTGTTCCAACCTATCAGTGGGCCTAGTACGAGCAATTTCGTCATGCACAATGCTCGCAGGTGTTCTGCAAATCGAGTTTCTGAAGGCGCTGAGACCCTTCGGCGTTCACGGGCCGCGTGCACCCCCGGAATGAGCCCGGGATGACCGATGGGCGATCGTTCGTCGAGAGGGACGTTACACGCGCGCATACGGCGGCGAACATCTGGAGTGACCGCTCTTGGTGCGGGGAGAGGTCAGTCGCGCTAGGTGAGTGAGAGGGCCGCTACGCGCCGATAGCGGTCCATGTCCTAGCGGCCTGCATTACCAATCGAAGCAATGTCTGAGGGCACCGGACTTGCTGTTGGTTCGTCACGTACGACATGCGCGGCGTCGGCAGACCAACGAGCGATCATTTGCATTCCCGGATTGATCGGCTTGCCTGCCAGTTCGTCCCCATGACGCACATATGCCAACAACGGGTCGCCACCCGGCAACCGGAGATGCAGGTGGGTGATGAAGCCGTGATAGACGACCTGCTCGGCCAACGCCGGCGTCGCGTTCGACGAGGCGACACCAGTTTCACCCTGACACGGCCCGACGGCGATCGCCTCCGGGCGCAGCGCCACGGTGACCTCTCTACCGACTTCGCGGCTCGTCCGGATGCTGAGAGTCGGGCCGTTGGGCACCGCGACTGTCAGCAAACCCTCCGCCCTTCCTGTCACCGCTCCGCGGAAGAAGTTCGACGCGCCGAGAAAACTCGCTGTGAAGCGAGTGTCAGGCCGCAGGTAGACCTCCTCGGGCCGGCCCACCTGCTCGATCTGGCCGTCGCGCATGATGACGATCCTGTCGGACATCGTCAGCGCTTCGTCCTGGTCGTGGGTGACAATAACCGTGGTGATCCCGAGTCGGCGCTGCAGCGCGCGTAGCTCGACCTGCATGCTCTGCCGCAGGCTTTTGTCGAGCGCGCCGAGCGGTTCGTCGAGCAGTAGCAGCGCCGGCTCGACGACGATCGCGCGCGCTAGTGCGACGCGCTGCTGCTGGCCGCCCGAGAGCTGCGTGGGCATGCGCTCGCCGTAGCCGTGGAGCTGCACGAGCTCGAGCGCACCGTTGACGCGCGCCTCAATCGCGGCGCGCGCAACGCCGCGCGTCTCGAGGCCGAACGCTATGTTCTGCGCCACCGTCATGTGCGGGAACAGCGCGTAGTTCTGGAACAGCATGCCGATATTGCGGCGATGCACCGGCACGCGGCTGATTGGCGCCCCGTCGAGGTAGATTTCGCCGGCATTGGGCTGCAGTAGCCCGGCGATCATCCGCAAGGTCGTCGTCTTGCCGCAGCCGCTAGGTCCGAGCAGCGCGACCATGCTGCCCGGCTCGATGCTCAGCGACACGCGGTCGACGGCGCGCGAGGCACCGAAAATCTTGGTCAGCTCGGCGAGGCGCAGCGCGGCGGGGGCGGCCGGCACGCGCTCAGGCTCCAAACGTTTCGTTGTATTTTTCGATCAAATGCGAGCGCATCGGATTGATGAAGGTCCAATCGGGGCTGAAAATCCCCATCTCGTCCATCTTCGATTCCGGATAAGCCATGTACTTCTCGGTGTCCGGCTTGAAGCTGAGGTCGCGGAGCGAGGGGGCGGCGAGGGTTTGCTCCGCCAGCGGCTGCTGGACGTCGGGGCTTAGCATCCAGTCGATAAAAGCGATCGCCAGCTCGCGTTCCGGGCCGTTCTTGACGAGCGTCACCGTGTTGATGCCGGCGAAGGTGCCCTCGCGCGGATAGCACATGGCGATCGGCGCTCCCTGCACCGTGTAGGGGTTGACGCTCTTCGAATAGAAGAGGCCGGCAACATCGGCCTGGCCTTGCGCGACTTGCATGATCGTGGTGGCGTCGGTGTCGAAGATGCTCATCACGTTGGGCTTCAGCGCTTCCATCTTCGGCCAGGCTGAATCGATCCAGTATTGCGCTTCGCCATAGGGCTTGCCGGTGACGATCGAGACCGCGGCGATCAGCAGGTAGAGACTTTGCGTCGCCTTGGGCGTCTCCATCAGAAAGCGGGCTTTCAGCTTCGGATCCCATAGATCGCCATAGCTTTCGAGCGGCTTTCCCGTCGCGTTGTTGTACGCGAGCCCCGCGGCCGAGATGGCGAACGCGGCGCCGTAGCCATCATAAAAGATGAAGCGCTTGAGCACGCGCTCCATGTTCGGGATCTGTTCGACCGGCAGCTTCTCGATCAGCCCTTCGCCCTTGGCCAGTGCAACACCGATATCGTCGATGAACATGACGCTGTATTTCGGATTGTTGCGCGACGCTCGCATCAGCGCGACCTGCTCCAGCGTCACGCCTTGTGTCGTATAGACCTTGCAGCCGTGCTTTGCCTCGAACGGCGGGATGATTTGCTTGCGCACGACCTCGCCCTGCGGCCCGGTATAGATGCCGACGGTAATCGAGCGATCGTCCGCCGAGGCGCGCCGTCCCAAGATCAGTGGCGCGGCCAGTGCGCCGGCGGCGCCCGTCATGAGGGTACGGCGGCGAATGTGCGAACTCATGCTCATCTCCTCGAAAACCCGGTCAAATCGCGACCGCGCGACGCAGCCCGATAGCCCGTTCCATCGCGACGACGATCCCCATCGACAGGACGATCATCAGAGTCGAGATCGCCGCGATCGACGGGTTGAACACATTGGCGATGCGCTGAAAGACGAGGATTGGGATCGGGTTGTGCTGCGCGTCGGCGAGCCACAGCGAAATCGGGAAATTGTCAAACGACACCATGAACGCGAACAGCGCTCCCGCCGCGAGGCCCGGTGCGATCTGCGGCACGGTGATCCGACGGAACACCATCCAGCGATTTGCGCCAAGTGTGCGCGCCGCGTCTTCCAGCACCGTGTCGGCGAGCAGCAAGCTGCCGCTCACGGTGCGCACGACATAGGGCATTGTTACCAGCACATGCGCGATCAGCATGTTGAGTGGCGTGTTGTTCGCGTTGAGCGTCGCGAACATCTGCAACAGCGCGACGCCGGTGATCAGCACCGGAAAGATCAACGGCGAGAGCAGCATCGCCTCCGCCGCGCTGCGTCCCCGAAATTCATGACGCACAATCGCGAAGGCCGCCGGGGTGCCGAGGGCCAAAGCCCCCACCGTCGCGCCAAGCGCCAGCAACGTACTGAACGCCAGCGACTGCCGAAATTCGGTATCCGCCAGAACCTGGCCGTACCAGCCGAGCGTAAATCCGTGCGGTGGAAACGTGACAAACGGCGACGGCTCGATCGAGATCGCCACGGTAACGAGCAGGGGCGCTAGGATGAAGATCATCGTCGCGGCGACGACGAGTGTCAGAAGCCAGGCGATTGGGCCCCCGGTGCGGTCGCTCATGAGAGCGCCCTCGCGTCGCGGCGGCTCAACACCCGGTTCGACAACGTATTGACGATCAGCACAATTGCCACCAGCACCGTCGCGACCGTTGCGCCAAATGGCCAGTCGTAGACCACCAGAATTTGCTGATCGACCAGCATGCCCAACATCTGGGCACCGGGGCCGCCGAGGATCGCCGGCGTCACGAATGAACCGGCGGTGAGCGAGAACACCAGCCCGCAGCCGACCGCGAGGCCGGGCAGGCTGAGCGGCAGCGTCACGCGGCGGAACGTGCGCCAGGCACCGGCGCCGAGCGTTCGCGCCGCATCCTCGAGCCGTGGGTCGATCTTACCGAGTGCGGACGCAAGCGGCAGCACCATCAACGGGAAAAAAACTTGCAGCGATCCGATGACCACGGCGGTCTCGGTGTAGAGCAATTTTAAGGGCGCGCGCACGATCCCGGTGGTCAGCAGCAGCCAATTAAGGAGACCCGTCGGGCCGTTGGCGAGGATCAACTCCCAGCCATAGGTCCGCACCACGACGCTGACGATGAGCGGCGCGATGACGATCATCGTGATCACACGCCGCAATCCCGAGGCGCATCGCGTCATCACCAGCGCGGTCGGATAAGCGAGCAGAGCCGCTGCCAGCGTTGTACACAGGCTGATCCGCAAGGTGATGAGCAGCACCCGCGAATAAAGCGATGTGCCAAAGAAGTGCTGGTAATGCGCCAGGGTGAACGGGAGGCCGACTGTACCGTCGGGCGATTGCGTCAAAATGCTGTAGCTGATCAGCCCTACCGCCGGCAGAGCAAAAAACACCAGCAAGAATAGCAGCGACGGCGACAGCAGCAGCGCCGGGATGAATCGCGCGATCCATATCCGTCGCCTCTCGACGGCGACGCGGGGGGCAGCAACGGCCTGAGCCTCGGCTTGTGTGGCGGACATGAACCCGGACAGCGCTCCTCTAACATCAGAGCGGCGGCCCTCCCTGCACCACCGAGCATCAAATTCCGTGCCAAGCACGGAGACGCCGGCTGCCGCGGATCAAATAAGGTCTGCAATGGGCAAATAGAGCCGCCTGATCTCGGGCCCGCGAACATGCAAAAAGCCACGGTTTTCCGCGGCTTTCGGCCATTCCGTATTTGGAGCGGGCGAAGGGATTCGAACCCTCGACCCCAACCTTGGCAAGGTTGTGCTCTACCCCTGAGCTACGCCCGCGTCCGTCAGGGGGCGATGCATATCATATCGGGGGTAGGGTTGCGCAAGGTCTTGCAGACGCTCCCCGGCGCGCCGCATGGTCAATATATGGCACTGACCCCCGACCAGCTCTTCGCCGAGTTCGACCGGCTCGGCATCACGCACAAGACCTACGCCCACCCGCCGGTCTTCACGGTCGAGGAGGCGAAGTCGCTGCGCGGCGTGCTGCCGGGCGGGCATTGCAAGAGCCTTTTCTTAAAGGACAAGAAGACCGGGCTCTGGCTGGTCGTCGCGCTCGAGGAGTGCCGCGTCGATTTGAAGGCGCTGGCCGACCGGCTCGGCGCGCCGCGCTTTTCGTTTGGCGCGGCGGAGCTGCTCCACGAGGTGCTCGCTGTGCGGCCGGGCAGCGTCACCCCGTTCGCCGCGATCAATGATCGTGACCGCCGCGTCACGGTGGTGCTGCAGCGCGCGATGCTGGCGCATGACCCGCTCAATTATCATCCGCTCGAAAACGACCGCACCACGGCGGTCGCACCGCAGGATCTCGTGTGCTTCCTCGAGGCTTGCGGGCACAAGCCGCTTGTCGTCGACATCCCCGAGCGCGAGGGTTAGGGCGGCCGTAACCGATGCTTGTCATCGCGCGCCGGTGTGGCCATGTTGGTGGCATGAGCGGATGGCGAGGCAAGAAGAATGGCTGAAGAAGGCTTGATCGGCGGTGGGATCGGCAATGGCGCCGGCGCTGCCCCTGTCATGGACGTCACCACCGCGAATTTCATGACCGAGGTGGTCGATGCCTCGTTCGAGCAACCGGTCATCGTCGATTTCTGGGCGCCGTGGTGCGGGCCGTGCAAGCAGCTCGGGCCGATCCTCGAAAAGGCGGTGCGTGCGGCCAATGGCGCGGTGCGCATGGTCAAGCTCAACATCGACGACAACCCTGAAGTCGCGCAGCAGATGCGCATCCAGTCGATCCCGGCGGTGTACGCGTTCAAGGACGGGCGCCCGGTCGACGCCTTTGTCGGCGCCGTGCCCGAATCTCAGGTGAAGCAGTTCGTCCAGAAGCTTGGCGGACCGAGCGGCCCGTCGCCGATCGAAGAGGCGATGGCGATGGCGAAGGAGGCGCTGCAGGCCGGCGATCCCGACAGCGCCGGCGGCATCTTCTCTCAGGTCTTGCAGCGCGAGCCGGATAATATCGATGCGCTGGCGGGGCTGGCGCGGGTGCTGACGGACAAGGGCGAGCATGCCGCCGCTCGCGAGCTCCTGTCGCGCGTGCCAAAGGAGCAGCTCGGCCACGCCGAGATCGCCGCGGCGCATTCGGCGCTTGAGCTCGCCGAGCAGGCGCAAAAGGCGATGGGAGAGAGCGACAAGTACCGCGCCCGCCTTGCCGCTGACGCCAATGACCACGAAGCGCGCTTCGAGTTCGCGACGGCGCTCTTCGGCGCCGGCGAGCGCGAGGAGGGCATCGACGAGCTTCTGACGCTCTACCGCAAGGACCGCGCCTGGAACGACGAGGCCGCACGCAAGCAGCTCGTCAAATTCTTCGAGGTCATGGGCCCGACCGACCCGCTTACCCTGTCGTCGCGGCGCAAGCTGTCGTCGCTGATGTTCTCGTGACGGCTTTTCTCGGGATTGGGCCATGAGCGAGCCGGGCGACGCGCTTCCCGACATCCTGCCGATCTTCCCGCTGACCGGCGTGCTGCTGTTGCCGCGCGGCCGCCTGCCGCTCAACATTTTCGAGCCGCGCTATCTGGCGATGACGCGCGATGCGATGGAGGCCGAGCGGCTCATCGGCATGGTGCAGCCCTCCGATCCGCCGATCCGCGACGTCAACCCGGCGGTCTATACCCTTGGCTGCGCCGGCCGCATCACCAGCTTTTCCGAGACCGAGGACGGCCGCCTGCTCATCACCTTGACCGGCGTGTCACGCTTCCGGATCAAGGAGGAATTGCCGCTGCTCTCCGGTTACCGGCGGGTCGTCGCGGAATGGGACGATTTCGCCTATGACCGGAGCCCTGACGAGATCGGCTTTGATCGCTCGCGGCTGACCCTCGGCCTCAAGACGTTCTTTTCGCAGCGCCAGGTGCAGGCGGATTGGAGCGCGATCGATCAGGCGCCGGGCGAGCACCTCGTGACCTCGATCGCGATGATGTGCCCGTTCGCGCCCAACGAGAAACAGGCGCTGCTTGAGGCGAAAACCTTGGCCGAGCGGGCGAGCCTCCTGACCGCGCTGATTGAGATGAGCCTTTCGGGACCCGCGCCCGATCCCGACTCTGGCGTGACGCGGCATTGACTTTGGAGCCAGAGATGGAAGGCAGTTTCGCGATCGATCCCAAGCTCCTCGAAATCCTCGTCTGCCCGCTGACCAAGGCGCCGCTGCGCTACGACCGCGCGGCGCAGGAGCTGATTAGCGACGAGGCCGGGCTCGCCTATCCGATCCGCGACGGCATTCCGATCATGCTGGTCGACGAGGCGCGCCGCCTCGCCGACGACGAGAAGGCAAAGCCGGGAGCGTAGCGTGGCCGCCGCCCCCAACCCCTGGCCCGTTCAACTTCGGCTGATCCGGGCGGAAAAACAGCTCGAAATCGAGTTCGACGACGGCAAGAAATTCAGCCTGCCGGCCGAGTATCTGCGCGTCGAAAGCCCGTCGGCCGAGGTGCAGGGCCACGACCCGCGCGACAAGATCACGGTCCCGGGCCGCGTCCATGTCGGCATCATGGAATTGGAGCCGGTCGGCAACTACGCCGTGCGCATCAAGTTCGACGATCTGCACGACACCGGAATCTATTCCTGGGACTATCTCTATCTGCTCGGGGTCGAGCAGCCGCAGCGCTGGCGCCGCTATCTCGCGGCGCTCAAGGAAAAAGGCCTCAGCCGCGAGCCGGGGCGCTGACGAGCCAAAATCGAGGAGCACATCCATGCCCGTTGTCGAGACCGAACGCCACGGCCAGATTTTCGTCGTGCGGATGAACCGGCCCGAGAGCCTCAACGCATTGAGCGGCGAAATGCGACAGCTGCTGGCCGAGGCGTGGACCGAGTTTCGCGCCGCCAATGATCTCGAGGTCGCGATCTTTACCGGCACCGGCCGCGGCTTTTGCGCCGGCGAGGACATGAAGCAGTCGCTGGCCGATGGCGCGCCGGGCGGCCGTCGCGCCGCGATCGAGGACCCGTTCATGACCGGCGCGCTCGAAAAGCCGGTCATCGCCGCGGTCAACGGCTACGCGATGGGCGGCGGCTTTATGCTGGTCGAGCGCACCGATCTGCGCGTCGCGGTCAAGGGCGCAATCTTCGAGGTGTCGGAGGCGAAGCGTTGGCTGCTCGGCGGCTACAATCACGGTCACATCGCCAATGTGCCGTACCCGATCGCCATGGAAATGGCGCTCGGCTTCCGCTTCACGGCCGAGCGCTTCTACGACATCGGCTTTATCAACCGGCTCGTGGAGCCCGATCAGCTGATGCCCGAGGCGATGAAGATGGCCGAGCATCTGTTGACCCTGCCGCCGGCCTCGCGAGTCAACACCGTGCACATGATGCGGCAGATGCGCCCCAACCCCGACGCCGACCAGCAGGCGCTCGCCGCCGCGCTGCACGAGCATGGCGCCAAGAGCGATCTGATGGAGAGCCGTTCCGCCTTTGCCGAAAAGCGCCGGCCCAATTTCAAGGGCTGGGACAATCCCGCCGACCGCCACCGGCCGCCGACACTCGCCTCGGTGAAGAAGGAGGGGCTGCGCCGACAATCGTAGCCCCGTGTTTTCTTCGATAAAAAGCCTTCGATAAGCGGCTAAAAAGCCTTCGTTAAGCTTCTTTCGCGACGATGAATCGCGTGCGGATGCGTTAGCGCATTTAGCGTAAAATGCGGAGGAGGAAGACATGCGCTTGGGCGAACTCCTGGTCGGCTGGGGGCTCGCGACCCCCGCGGACGTCGCGACTGCGCTGGAACGGCAGGCCGTACAGGGCGGCCGGCTTGGCGAAATTCTCGTCGCGGTCGGTATCCTGACCCAGGAGCAGCTGGCCTCGGTCATCAACGCAACGCCCACCGCGCCGACGGATGTCGCCGATACCGGCATTCTCCCGCGCAACCTGCTCAATCTGATGCTCAAGCTGATGTACGTGGAGTCGCTCGGCACTCTGGTCGAGCTGTCCCAGCGTATGAAGCTGCCGCGCCGCATCATCGAGGCGCTGCTCGCCGACGCCACGCAGCAGCGTTTTGTCATGGCGATGGGGCAGGCAGGCGAGAACGCTCTGTCGATGCGTTATGCGCTCGGCGAGCAGGGCAAGGCCGCCGCCCGCGAGGCGTTGGAGCAAAACCTTTATCTCGGCCCCGCCCCGGTCTCGCTCGCCGCCTTCCGCGAGCAAATTCTGCGGCAGCGCGTCAGCAACGAGACGCTGAGCGAGGATGTGCTGCGTGCCGGCTTTGCCGGGTTGGTGGTGCCCGACCACTATTTCGACAAGCTGCTTCCGGCCATCAATGCCGGGCGCACCGTTCTTCTGTTCGGGCCTCCCGGCAACGGCAAAACGACGCTTTCCGGCCGCATCGCCAATGTGTTCCGCGACGTTGTCTACGTTCCCTACGCTTTCGATGTCGATGGCCAGATCATCAAGGTCTATGACGAGGGCCTGCACAAGCCCGCGGCTGAGGCCGACGCGATCCCGCCGACCACCGCTTCCGCGTTCGCCGAACGCGAGCATTTCGACGAGCGCTGGGTTCCCTGCAAGCGGCCGGTCGCCGTCGCCGGTGGCGAGATGACGCTCGATATGCTCGATCTGAGGCACAACCCCAACACCAAGTTCTACGACGCGCCGCTGCACGTAAAAGCGCTCAATGGCATGCTGCTGATCGACGATTTTGGCCGGCAGAAATTCCAGCCGAGCGAACTGCTCAACCGCTGGATCGTGCCAATGGAGAACCAGGTCGATTACCTGAAGCTCGACACTGGCGCGAGCTTTCAGCTGCCGTTCGACGAGCTGGTAATCTTTTCGACGAATCTCGATCCGTCCGACCTGATGGACGCCGCGTTCCTGCGGCGCATCCCCTACAAGATCAAGCTGTTTTCGCCCACCCGCGGCGAATACTGGCAGATTTTCGAGGCGGTCTGCCGTGGCTACGGGCTGACCCTGACCGAGCCGGTATTTGATGTTGTCGTCGAGCGTCTGGAGAAGCGTTTCGGTCTCGCTTACTACCAACCGAAATTCATCTGCCAGCAAGTCGCCGAGTGGTGCCGCAGCTTTGGCCGCCCGCTGACGCTGACCCGCGAAGGCGCATTGGCTGCGCTCGCCAACCTCTACTACGATATCGAAGAAGACCGAGAGGCGGAGATCGCCGCCGAAATCGTTCAGCCGCGGTCCGAGGTCGCGGCCGACTGATCACCGCACGAACGGCCGCACCGCTTCGAGCAGCCGCTCGGTCGGCGCGAGGCGCGGGCCGTTGCCGTCATCGACCGGCGGCACGATCGTCACGCCCCATTCGGGCAGCGTTTTGAGCGCGGCTTGCGCCTGTGGGTGGGCGAGCAGCGGTGCGTTCAAGGACGGCCCGACGATGACCGGCGTCTCGCGGCCGATCGCCTCGGCGACCAGTGACAGTGCGAGATTGTCGGCGATGCCGTGCGCCAGCTTGTTCAGCGAATTGAAGCTGCACGGCGCGAACAGCACGACGCCGTAAGGCGGGCGCGGACGGATTGCCAGGTCGAAATACGACTCGACCACCTGCGCGCCCGCGACATCCGCGAGCTCGCGCGGCGCGATGACCCGCGACGCATTCGGCGTCGGCAGCGCGATGACGGTCTTGAAGCCGAGCCCCACCAGCCCGCGCAGGATCTCGGGGCAGAGCGCCGCTGTCGTGGTGCCGCTCAGCACCAGATAGACGACGTCGTAGGTTTCGCCCTTGGCCATTTCGCCTCCCGCTGCCGGCAACGCTCAGTGTAGCGGGAAGTTGACCCGGCCAAAATGCGCGGCTCGCGTCGGCGATCCGTGCCTACAATCGCGCGATGAGTGACACCGGCGGCGCGACCGCCCCCCAAGCGCCGCGCCGCAACTGGCCGATCCTCGCCGCGGCCTTCACCGCGTTCACGATCGGCGCGGCGATGATGCATTCCTACACCGTGTTCCTCGTCGCGTTTGTCGAGGATTTTGGCTGGAGCCGCGGCGAGACCTCGGTCGCCTATTCGGTGTCGCAGATGGTCGCCGGCATCAGCTCGCCGGCGGTCGGCGCGCTGGTCGACCGGCTCGGGCCGCGCCGCCTGCTGCTGCTCGGCGGCGGGCTTTTGGTGCTGGGTCTCGCCGGCAGCTCGTTTATCTCGCAGCTCTGGCAGATCGTGCTGCTCTACGGCGTGGTGATGACCTTTGGCGCCAATTGCCTCGGCCTCGTGGTCTTTGTGCCGATCCTGTCGCGCACGTTTGTGCGCCATCGCGGCATGGCGATCTCGATCGTCCAGTCAGCCAACGGTTTCGCGCGGGCGATCTCGGCGCCGGTCGTGCAATTCCTGATCTCGGGGGTCGGCTGGCGGCCGACCTACCTGATCGAGGCCGCGTTCATGGCGGCGGTGGCGCTGCCGCTCGCGGCGTGGTTCCGCCGCGCCGATCCGCCCCGCCGCGAGCATCACGGCGAGGGCGCCCCGGCTGCGCCGGCTTCATCTCCCGCGATCGCGCCGCGCGGCGGCTGGACGCTCGCCGAGGCGATGCACACGCCGCATTTCTGGCTGTTGTTCGCGGTCTATCTGTTCACCGGTCTTGGCAGCTTTTTTGTCTCGCTGCATCAGCTCGCCTTCGCCGTCGATCGCGGCTTCGACAAGCTCTACGCCGCCGAGGTGCTCGGCATGGGCGCGTTTCTCGCGGTCTTCGGGACGATCGTCACGGGTACGCTCTCCGACTATATCGGCCGCGAGCTGTCAGCGATCATGGCCTACGGGTTTTCGATCGTCGGCGTGATCTGCGCGCTGTTTATCACCAGCCCGAGCCAAGGCTGGCTCCTCTGGTTGCATGCCTGCCTGTTCGGGTTGACCTGGGGCGCGCGCGGCCCGGCGATCACCGCCAAGACCGCCGACCTCTTTCCCGGCGCGCAGCTTGGCGCGATCCTTGGCGTCATCACGATCGGCAGCGGGCTCGGCGCCGCGCTGGGCTCCTGGGGCGCCGGGATCATCTTCGACTTGTCGGGCAGCTATGAGCTGGCCTTTGGGCTGTCGATCGCGTCGTATCTGTGCGGCGTCGTCGCGTTCTGGGCGCTGCGCCGCCCGCCAGCGATACGCTGCGTAGCC
>Ga0210398_10005401_pt1 | contig 11876 bp, 9 predicted proteins | sample IncBWC4OmetaG_FD_161047 | JGI IMG/M metagenome (GOLD analysis project Ga0210398, IMG submission 161047) | Forest soil microbial communities from Barre Woods Harvard Forest LTER site, Petersham, Massachusetts, United States - Inc-BW-C-4-O | ecosystem: Environmental > Terrestrial > Soil >... | reverse complement strand
CTCCCTGGACGCCCTGCGCATCGACACCACCGGGCGTACCGCAAGCCAGGCCGCCGACCTGACCACCGCCGCCGCCGGATGGCCAAGCCAGGGGCCTGGTCCCCAAATCCCCCATCACGCCACTTAACCGGCACCTGGACCGGCACCAGGCCTCGACGGGCGCAGCGTCCATGCCGAGCCAGAGCAGGCCGATCTGTGCGCGGTCTTCATCCACGCCGAGCTGTCCCGAAACCGCGAAATCGGCGGTCTGCGCGTTGCCGCGCGTCCGCGGGCGGTCCTGGACCCGCTCACCGCGCGCGGCCCCGAGGTGGCCAGGTCGTGGGCGACGGTGCACATCGCCGGGGTCGAGCAGTGAGTGGCTGGCGTCGGTACCGTAAGGACATGGCGTGGAGCGAGGACGCGGCACGGGCGCTGACGGAAACCTTCGACGGCTCGTTCGGCTCGCCCGGCGTGGTCGTCGCCGCGGCCTGCGTCGACGAGACCGGAACCGGCGTCCACTTCTGTCCCGGTGACGCGCCCGCCGACGGGCGGTTCGAGATCGGCTCGGTCACCAAGACGATGACCGCGACGCTGCTCGCGCTGCTTGAGGCAGACGGCAAGCTGCGGCTCGACGACGAGATCGGCCGGTGGCTGTCGGCCGGCGCCAACGGCGGGATCACACTTCGGCAGCTCGCCACGCACACCTCCGGGCTGCCGCGGCTGGCACCCAACATGGACTTGCGCACGGTCGACCCGGCCAACCCCTATGCCGGGTTCGGTTTCGAGCGCGCCGAGGAAGGACTGCGCCAGGCAACGGCCGCTCCTGGCTCTCCCTGGCTGTACTCCAACTTTGGCTACCACCTCCTCGGGCTCGTGCTCGAGCGGGCCAGCGGACAGTCCTATCAGACCCTGGTCGCCGACCGGCTGCTCGAGCCCCTGGCGATGACCTGCTCCGGCGTCGGGAGCAGCGGCGGCGGGACGCCACTTCCCGGTCATGCCGGTGGCGGCGAGGTGCCGCACTGGGACCAGCCGCTCGGCGCCGGCGGCATCGAGGCGACGATCAGCGACCTGGCCAGGTACGCGCGGGCCTGCCTGCGCCCGCCGGATACGCCGCTCGGCGCCGCGATCACCGCGGCGCTGACCCCCCAGGTCCCGGTCGAGAACGGCAGGCAGCAGGCCCTGGCGTGGCAGGCGCGGGACAACGGCATCCGCGGCGACGGCGGCGGCACCGGCGGATTCTCGTCGGTCGTCCTCATCGACCAGGGCCGCGACCGCGCGGTCGCGATGCTCGTTAGCTGCGGCCCAGGCTACGGGGTGGCGCTCGGCCGGGCGGGGCTGCTGGCCCTGGCGGGCGACGACCCTCGCCCGGCCCGGCCGCAGCCGCCAGGACCCGAGTGGGACGACCGCGCCCGCGAGGTCGCCCAGCTGCTGCTTGACGGGCGGACCGCGGACGTCCACGCCCGTGCGTCAGGCGAGTTCCAGAGCCGGATATCCGCCGAGCAGATTGAGCGGGCCTGGCGCGGCAGGACGCGGGACCTCGGCCCGGCTGCCAGGGGCCGTCCGGCCGCGTCGTCGCCGACGCCACGATCGCCTTCGCCGCCGACACAGTCGCCCTGCGGATCGGCTTCGACCCATCCGGCCAGATCGCGGGCCTAAGGCTGCTGCGGCCGAGGGAAGAACCACCTCCGCTGCCGGACTGAACCCGGCCGTTCGGGCTGCCGATTGGACCAATGAGTCCAGTTTCGGCTAACCTCGCCGCTATGACACTGACCGCGAAAGGGCGGGCCACCAGGCAGCGGATCATCGAAGGCGCCGCTGTCTACCTGCGCGGTGACGAGGTCGGCGACGTCACGCTGGACGACATCCGGGCGATCGCCGGGACCAGCAAAGGGCAGATCTTCCACTATTTCCCCGGCGGCAAGGAAGAACTGCTGCTCGCGGTGGCCAGGCACGAGTCCGAGAGAGTGCTCGACGACCAGCAGCCGCACCTCGGCGCACTCAATTCCTGGCCGGCCTGGGAACGCTGGCGGGACAGCGTGGTGGCCCGCTACCGCGCGCAGGGGCGGAACTGCCCGCTCGGCTCACTGCTCGCCCAGGTCCCGGGGACGCCAGGCGCGGCGGAGGTCGTGACGAGCCTGCTGGCCCGCTGGCAGGCGCACGTCCGACACGGCATCACGCAGATGCAGACCGCAGGCCTGGCGCGCGAGGGAATCGATCCCGATCGGGTGGCCGCCGCGTTCGTCGCTGGCATCCAGGGCGGCGTGAGCGTGCTCCGCTCCACCGGCAGCACCGAGCACCTGGAGGCGGCCCTCGATTCGCTGATCGACTACCTGCGGGGCGTGGGCTGATTTCTGGACTTGCGAGTCCAAAATAGCGTTCGTAGCATCGCCGACATGACAGAACGACTCACCGGTAAGACGGCCCTCGTCACGGGGTCCACCAGCAACATCGGACGCGCGATCGCGCTGGCGTTCGGCGCCGAGGGTGCGCACGTCATCGTGTCCGGACGGGACGACGATCGCGGGAAGGCGGTAGTCGCCCGGATCCGAGAGACCGGCGGCCAAGCGGGCTTTATCAAGGGCGCCCTCGACGGATCGGCGGCGGCGAGCCGGGCGCTGGCCAAGGAAGCGGCGCTTGCACTGGGCGGACGCATCGACATCCTCGTTAACAACGCGGGCATCTTTCCCGGAAACACCACCCTCACCACCGACGAGGAAACGTTCGACCGGGTGTACGCGGTCAACGTCAAGGCGCCATTCTTCCTCGCGCAGGCTGTCGCGCCGTTGATGATCAGCGCCGGCGGCGGGGCGATCATCAACCTTGGCTCGTGGATCGCGCGCCTCGGCATCCCGGTCGGCGCGCTCTACAGCTCGACCAAGGGCGCCCTGGAGACGCTCACCCGCGCCTGGGCCGCCGAGTTCGGCCCACAAGGTATCCGGGTCAACGGCATTTCACCTGGCGTCATCCGTACACCCGACTTGGCCACGGACGTCGAGCAGCCCGGTGAGGCGTTCATGCGCGGGACCCCGGCCGGGCACGCGGGCCACCCGGACGACATCGCAGCCGCGGCTGTCTATCTCGCGTCGGAGGAATCAGCCTTCGTCCAAGGCACCGTCCTCGACGTGGACGGCGGCCGAGTCGGCGTCGCCGTCGTGGCGCATTCCGACTAAACAGCCGATCTGTTATGGCGACCGGGGCGTAGTCGTAATGCGCGCCGTCCCGGGGATCGGCCGCGATGTCGAGCCGTTCCTTCCCGCGATCACCCCGGGCACCGTCGAGCACTGGCTGCGGAACGAGTATTACCCAGACGATGAGTCGTTCCTGGAAGCCATCGCCAACGTGCTGCACGAGGAGTACAAGGCGATCACCGACGCGGGGTTCCTGCTCCAGGTGGATGACCCCGACCTGCCGGACGGCTGGCAGATGTTCCCGGACATGACCGTCCCCGAGTACCGGAAGTACGCCGCCCTCCGGGTCGAGGCCCTGAACCATGCCCTGACCGGTATCCCAGTGGACCAAGTGAGGCTTCATGCCTGCTGGGGCACCCAGCACGGCCCGCACCGTGACGACATTCCGCTGCGCGACATCATCGACCTGGTGCTCTCGGTCCCCGCGGGCTGCTATTCGATCGAGGCGGCCAATCCGCGGCACGAGCATGAGTGGGCCGTCTGGCAGGAGGTCAAGCTGCCTGACGGGGCGTCGCCGATGCCAGGAGTCGTCAGCCACGCCACCGACACCATTGAGCACCCGGAGCTCGTCGCCCAGCGCCTCTTGCGCTATGCCGAGGTGGTGGGCGGCGAGAACGTGATCGCCGGCACCGACTGCGGCCTTGGCGGCCGCGTCGGCCACCCGGAAATCGTCTGGGCCAAGCTCGCGGACCTTTCCGAAGGCGCAAGGCTAGCCTCACGCCGACTTCGGAGAAGGTGAGGCCCGCAGGCACGAACCTGACGACCGGCCGGGCGTGGCGGGTGGTCCCTGGTCGGTCATCGTGTCAGGCATCCAGCGTCGACTTTGGAGCGCGGCCTGGGCCAACTCCTCCTCGACGTAATTTCGTGACGGAGAACCACGCGTACGTTCGGGACAAGCGAGAACAGCGACCCGGGGCTGAGCGGAACGGGCGGGGCGACCCGCAGGGCGGCGAGCCGCGGGCTAGTCGGATTCGATCGTGCGCAGGCGGATCGTGACGTCCATGTCCCGGAGCTGATCGAGCACCTCGTCGCTGTAGGCGGGGACGATGTCGGTGATCACGTAGCCCATATCGTCCCTGGTGCGCAGCAGCTGGCCCTCGACGTTCACGCCGTGGTCGGCGAGGACGCGGTTGATCGTGGCGAGGACGCCGGGCACGTTGCGGTGCAGGTGCACCAGGCGGTGCGTGCCGGGCACGCCCGGCAGCGCCACTCCGGGCATGTTGACCGACAGTGACGTCGCACCCGCCTCGGCGTAGTCGACCAGCTTGCCGGAGACGAACTCGCCGATGTCCTGCTGGGCCTCCTCGGTCGAGCCGCCGATGTGCGGGGTGAGGATCACGTTGTTGAGGCCGCGCAGCTCGGAGACGAACTCCTCGCCGTTGCCCTTCGGCTCCTGCGGGAACACGTCGATCGCCGCCCCGGCGATGTGGCCCGACTCGATGTGCCGGCGCAGCGCCGCGTGATCGACCACGAAGCCGCGGGACAGGTTGAGGAACAGCGACCGTGGCCGCATCCTGGCGAACTCTTCCTCGCCGAAGAACCCGTGGTTGCCCGCCCGGCCGTCCACGTGCAGCGTCACGGTCTCGACCGACTCGAGCAGTTCCTCCAGCGTCGAGCAGCGGCGCGCGTTGCCGATGGCGAGCTTGTCGGTGATGTCATAGAAGTACACCGTCATGCCGAGGCTCTCGGCGATCACGGAGAGCTGGGTGCCGATGTTCCCGTACCCGACGATGCCCAGCTTCCGGCCGCGGACCTCGTGCGCGCCCTTGGCGGACTTGTCCCAGACGCCCTGGTGCATCTTCGCGCTCTTCTCCGGCAGCCGCCTGGCCATCGAGATGATCTCGGCGATCGCCAGCTCGACGACGCTGCGGGTGTTCGAGAACGGCGCGTTGAACACCGGCACGCCGCGCTTGGCCGCCGCCGCGAGGTCGATCTGATTCGTCCCGATGCAGAACGCGCCGACGGCGAGGAGGTCGGGGGCGGCCGCGAGCACCCGGTCGGTGACCTGGGTCTGCGATCGGATCCCGAGGAGACTGACGCCCCTGAGCGCCCCGATGAGCTCGTCCTCGCCGAGCGCGCGCGGCATCGTGCGCACTTCGTAGCCGGCCTTCGTCAGTCGCGCCGTCGCGTCCGGATGGATGTTCTCCAGTAGCAGCGCGCGGTTGAGCCTGTCCAGCGTCAGCACCTCTCCCCGAGAAACAGATTTGGCCACCGTGCGTAACTGTATCGCATTGTCCGGAACGGACCGTGGCCGACTCGTCAGGCCGGCATGACCGCCCCGGGGGCGGCCCCGTCCGCGGGGGCGAGCCGGGCGAGGCGCGCGCGGACCTTGCGGGCATCGACGCCGGGGACCCGGGTCAGCACGGCCAGCGCCTGCTCCCAGCTGTGCCTGGCAAGGGCCGGCAACCCGGCGGCGAGCTGCGCGTCGCCGAGCCCGATCAGGGACGAACACTGGTTCTCCGGGTCGCCGATGTCGCGGTAGATCTCCAGCGCCTGCTCGTAATGCGCGGTTGCCTGCTCGTAGTCGGCGAGCCCGATGTAGACGTAGCCGATGGAGTCCAGGGTGTCCGCCGCGCCGCTGCGGCTGCCCGCCTTACGGTGCAACTCGAGCGCGCGCCGGCAGTAGCGCAGCGCCACGGCGTGCCTGCCCAGGTGCGCGTAGATCCAGCCGACCGCGTTCTCTGAGTAGGCGACCACCGCCGGGTCGGCGAACGCGCGGTGCAGCCGCAGCGCCTCGGTGGCGTGCTCCAGCGCCTCCACGTACCGCTCCTGCCAGTTGAGCAGCAGCGCCAGCCCGTGCCGCACTTGGCCGATACTGGCCAGGTCCCCGAGCTGGGTGAACAGCTCGAGCGCCCAGCTCAGGTGCTCGTACCCGGCGGGAAAGTCGCCGAGCCGCGCGATGACCTGGCCAAGCTCGTAGTGCACGTGCGCGAGGCCGACCGGGTCCCCGAGGCGCTCCGCGCAGCTCAGCGCGGTCCGCTGCAGCGCCGCCAGCTCGTGCAGCTGGCAGCGGCGATTCAAGATCGGGGACCAGTACCAGGCCAGCGTCCAGCAGTAGCCGTCAAGATCCGGATCGGCGGCGGCCATGGCGAGGACGGCGTGCAACACGCGGTGTTCGGCGCCGAACCAGGTCAGTGCGGCCTCGTACGAGGCGAACTCGTCACCGGCGGCGTCCGGCGGCGCGGGCGGCAGGTCGACATGACCAATTGCCGGGTACAGCCGCACGCTCGCGGCGCGGGCGGTCCGCACGTAGTGATCAAGCAGCCGGCGCCGCGCCGCGGCGCGTTCCGCTTCGCTCTCGCCGGCGACCGCCTGCTCGGCCGCGTAGGCGCGGAGCAGCTCATGGCAGCCGAGCCGGCCCGCGGAGTCCTCGGTCAGCAGCGAGGCCCGGACCAGCTCGGCGAGAGCGGCGCGCGCCCGGGCCGCCGGCAGGCCTGCCAGGCTGGCCGCCGCGGCGGTGGAGACATCGGGCCCGGGATGGACCCCGAGCAGCCGGAACATCCGGGCAGCCGGCTGGCTGAGCCTGCAGTAGGACCAAGAGAACACGGCCCGCAGGTCGGTGAGCATGTCACCGGTCTCGAGCGCGTCGAGCCGGGCGCGCGCGTCCCGCAACTCGGCGGCCAGGTCAGCGAGCGCCTTGCCCGGCCTGGTGACGGCCCGGGCGCAGGTCACGCTCAGCGCCAGCGGCAGTCCGGCGCACTGCCCGATGAGCTCGGCGGCCGCGTCCGGCTCCGCGGCCACCCGCTCCGGACCGAGCCGCCTGGAGAGCAGTTCCCTCGCCTCGGCGGCGGACAGCACGTCGAGCGGCAGCGGGCGGGCGCCCTCCGCGGCGACTAGGCCGGTCAGCTGGCTGCGGCTGGTGATCACCACCATGCATCCCGGGCTGCCGGGGAGCAGCGGCCTGACCTGTTCTGTGGACCTCGCGTTGTCGAGCAGCACCAGCATCCGCCTGCCTTCGAGCAGGCTGCGGAACAACCCGGTCTGCGCTTCGAGGGTGGCCGGGACCTGGGGGGGCGGCACGCCGAGCGCCTCGAAGAAGACCCGCAGCGCCGCGGACGGCTCGGTCGGGGCTCCCGACGGATCGAAGCCGCGCAGGTTCACGTAGAGCTGGCCGTCGGGGAAACGCGGCGCCACCTGACGGGCGAACCTGACGGCGAGCGTCGTCTTGCCGACGCCCGCGGTCCCCGTTACCACCACGACCGGGGCTTCGCCCGCGGCGGCGGGGAGCAGGGTGTTCAGCCGGCGCAGTTCCGCCGCCCGGCCGGCGAAGCCGGCTGCGTCCGGAGGCGCCTGCGCCGGGGGCGGTGCGGCCCGCGGGGATACGGACGTGGTCTCCCTGGTCTCCGCGTGCCCGGCGAGCGCGGGGTCCATGGCGAGGAGCTGCCTGTGGATCGTGGTCAGCTCGCCGCCAGGGTCGATGCCCAGGTCCTCGGCCAGCCGTTCCCTGGCGTCCTGGAACACCTGGAGCGCCTCGGCCTGCCTGCCGCACCGGTACAGCGCGATCATCAGCAGGCCGCGCGCCCGCTCACGCAGCGGATGCTCGACCACGAGGGCGGTCAGGTCCGGCACCACCTCGGCGGCCCTCCCCACGGCGAGCAGCAGGTCGGCGCGGTCCTCGGCGGCCCCGGTGCGCAGCTCGCCGAGCCGCTGCCTTTCCGCCTCGGCGAAGGGCCCTGGCACGCCGGCGAACGCGAGCCCGCGCCACAGCGCCAGCGCCTCCGCCACGGCGCGCTCGGCAGCCGCGGGGTCACCCGCTCGCAGGGCACGAGCCCGGGCCAGGCACTGCTCGAACTGGGCGCAGTCGAGGGAGCCAGGATCGAGCCGGAGCATGTAGCCGCCGCCCGCCGAGACGAGCACCCGGGCGGGCGCACGCCGCGGCCGGTCCGGAGAGCGCCGCGGCAGGTCCGGTTCCAGGACCCGCCGCAAGCCCGCAACGTACGTATAGATACCGCCCTCAGCGCTGGCCGGAGGCTGCTCTCCCCATACCGCGTCGACCAGCTCGCCGCGTGACACCACGCGGTTGGCCCGCGTGGCGAGCACGCCCAGGACCGCAAGCTGGCGTGGCTGTCCGGCCTGGACCTCGCGCTCGCCCTGCCACGCCGTCACCGGTCCAAGCACACCCACCCGCAGCGGCACCACCGCCCGGCCGCCCCCTTCGTGCTCCGCGCGCCCCGCCTGCCTCGAGCTGTCCGCTACACGGCGCGATCAGACGGTATTGCAACGGACACTACCGGACCTCAGGGGCCCTCCTCCAGAAAATATCTAGATCACGTAGAGATAGTCCGATTATCACTAGAGGTGCAACCAGCGGTCGGGGTTGGCTACCATCCTCCCGGCCCGTTGACGCTGCCCGCAGCGGCCGGCCCTCGCGACACCCCCCTCACTCCTGTCGCGGGGGCCGGCATTCGCCCGGCCACAGAAGGTCCCTGTCCCCGCGTGCTAAGCGGGGGCCTACGATGGGCTCAACCTAAGCTACTGACGGTGCCGAAGGTCGCACCGTCAGTAGCTGGGGCCTGGTCGGCGATGGGCAGGGCGAGCGCAGCCATGAACGAGGAGGGCAGGCGCGTGCAGAACCCGGCGGAGGGGGCGGCCGCGCAGCACGCGCGGACCAGGAAGACCAGGAACCGGATACTGCTGGCGGGCGGGGCGATCGTCGTAGTCGTCGCGGTTGTCGTCGCATTCGTGCTAGCCAGCGGCAACTCCACGTCAAGCGGCGGCAACTCCACATCAGGCGGCGGGAGCGCCGCGGGAGCACCGCCCGCCGGTGCCGCGCTGGCCAAGGTCGTCACCACAACGACCACCGTCCCGGCCGACACGCTGGACCGGGTCGGGGCCGGTCAGGCGAGTTCCGCGCCGACAGCGATCAGCGGGACGCCGCTGGTGAGCGGCGGTAAACCGGAGATGCTCTACATGGGCGCCGAGTACTGCCCGTACTGCGCCGCCGAGCGCTGGAGCATGATCGTGGCGCTCAGCCGGTTCGGCACCTTCGGCGGGCTGGCGGTCACGCGCTCGGCGGCCAAGAACGGCGCCGGGCAGGCCGAGCCGTACCCGAACACGCCCACCTGGACGTTCGCGCACGCCACTTACACCAGCGGCTACCTCACGTTCACCCCCGTCGAGCTGTACACGAACGTTCCCGACCCGGCGACCGGCGGCTACACCCCGCTGCAGACTCCGACGGCGCAGCAGGACGCGCTGATCAGCAAGTACGACGCCGCCTCCGGCGACGCGATCCCGTTCATCGACTTCGGGAACAAGTACCTGAGCGTCGGCGCCTCCTACGACCCGGGCGTGCTGGCCGGGCTGACGTGGAGCCAGATCGCCGCCGACCTGCACGACGCGGCCAGCCCGGTGGCCGCCGCCGTGCTCGGTGCCGCCAATTACTTGACCGCGGCGATCTGCGGGCTCACGAACGACCAGCCGGCGTCGGCGTGCACGCCCGTGGTGAGGTCGCTGCGAGGCAAGATCTGAGCCCCGTCAGCCAGCGCATTTGATAAAGGTCAGGTTCCGTTCGGGCTAACCAGAGGTTTCTCTCAGCCGCCCGCAGGACATAAGGCTCGGAAATCATCCTACGATGTGCGGTATGGGCAAAGCGAGCAGGACCAAGCAGGCACCGGACCGGCGCGCGCGCATCGCGGCGCAGCGGGAGTCGGCGCGGAGGGCTGAACAGCGCAAGCGGATCTACATCGCCGGCGGTTCGATCCTCGCGGTGGTCATCGTCGTGCTCGCGTTCGTGCTGATCAAGGCCAACAGCAACAGCTCCGGGTCGTCGAGCAACGGGCCGACCGGCGCCGCGCTCACCACCCTGACCGGGCAAGTCACCGGCGTCCCTGTGACCACCCAGGACAAGGTTGGCGCGGGCAGCATCACCAGCACCAACTTCATCCCCGGCAGCGAGATCTCGACCGTGAGCGCGTCGGGCAGCTCCTACTTCGCGACGGTCAACGGCTCGCCGCTCACGTCGGGGGGCAAGCCGGAGGTCCTCTACGTCGGCGCGGAGTACTGCCCGTTCTGCGCCGCCCAGCGGTGGGCGATAATCGTCTCCCTCAGCCGTTTCGGCACCTTCTCCGGGCTCACGACGATCCACTCGTCGAGCACCGACATCGACCCGAACACGCCCACGTTCACGTTCTACGGCGCGAAGTACACGAGCAAGTACATCGCCTTCACGCCGGTCGAGGAGACCACGGTCACTGAGACGCCGCTCCAGAACCCCACGTCGGCCCAGCAGGCGCTCGTCGCGAAGTACGACCCGGGAACCAGCTCGGGCAGCCCGATCCCGTTCATCGACGTCGGCAACAAGTACGTCGAGGTCGGCAACCTCAACGCTTACGGTCCGACCGTGCTCGCGGGCAAGAGCTGGAGCCAGGTCGCCGCGGCCCTGTCCCAGCCGAGTTCCACGATCGCGAAGGGCATCCTCGGCTCGGCGAACTACATGACCGCCGGCATCTGCACGCTCACCAACAACCAGCCGGCCAGCGCCTGCACGCCCGCTATTAAGGCGCTTGAGGGCAACTTCGCGACTTCCAGCACCTGACAGGCCACCGCGCGGTTACAGGCTGTAAGCTGGACGGCGACCAGCCGCCGCGATGAGAGCACTGGAGACCCACCCCGATGGCAAGCTCGAAGGCGCGTTCCCGGAACGCCTCCGCCCGGCAGGCCCGGTCGGGAGGCAGCCGTCCCGCGGCGCGAACCTCCGCGCAGAAGACCCCGGCGCAGAACACCCAAGCGCAGGGGGTCAAGCCCCAGACGGCTCAGCCGCAGCCGACGGCGCAGACGGCCAGGACGAAGCGGCAGACCCCGACCGCGGAGGTGCCGCCTGAGTCGGCCGCCCCGGCCCCTTCGTCCGTCCCGCCGCTATGGTTCCAGCTCGTCTCGCTCGGGCTCGCCGTTCTCGGGTTCGGAGTGTCCGCCTACGAGACGTATGCGCACTTCACCAACACCCCGCTGGCCGGCTGCCCCACCGGCGGCCACGGCACGTTTGACTGCGGCGCCGTGATCACCAGCCCGCAGTCGATGGTCTTCGGGGTTCTCCCCGTCGCCGTCCTCGGCCTGATCTTCTACGCGGTCGTGATCGCGCTCATGACCCCGTGGGCGTGGCGGATGCAGCGCCGGGAGGTTGGCCTGCTGCGGCTCGCCGCGATGATCGTGGGCATGGGGTTCGCGATTTACCTGATCTACGCCGAAGTGGTGCAGATCCAGCAGGTCTGCGAGTACTGCACCGGGGTGCACGTCATCACGTTCCTGCTGTTCTGCCTCACCGTGGTGGCGGCGGCCATCTGGGGCCTCGGCAAGTCGGCGAAGGCATCCTGAGCTGCGGCGTCACCAGCTCAGCCAGATGACATTGTGCTCATGTTCGCCAGCGCCTCTCCCGGCGCGGCCGAACCGCTGAGTATGGTGAGCGCGTGCACTACATCCTGGACAACTGGTCGTTCGACCCGTTCCTGATCATCGCGCTCGTCGTGGTGGTGTGGCACGAGATCGGGCTGTGGCGGCTCGCCCGCCGGTCCAGGCCGGAGCGGACCAGGGAGCGCCGGCTGCGGTCCCTGTGGTTTTATCTGGGTCTGGTGGTCCTGCTCATCGCGGTCGAGTCGCCGCTCGACTATTGGGCCGACTCCTACTTCATGGTGCACATGGTGCAGCATTTGCTGCTGATGTTCGCCGCGCCGTCGCTCGTCGTCGCGGGCGCGCCGTGGCAGCCGCTGCTCG
>Ga0210398_10005399_pt1 | contig 11879 bp, 8 predicted proteins | sample IncBWC4OmetaG_FD_161047 | JGI IMG/M metagenome (GOLD analysis project Ga0210398, IMG submission 161047) | Forest soil microbial communities from Barre Woods Harvard Forest LTER site, Petersham, Massachusetts, United States - Inc-BW-C-4-O | ecosystem: Environmental > Terrestrial > Soil >... | reverse complement strand
GCAGGCGCAGCAGCGCGAATTGCAGCAGACCAACGAGCAGCTCGAGCAGAAGGCGCAGCAGCTCGCCGAGCGCAACGTCGAAGTCGAGCGCAAGAACCAGGAAATCGAGCAGGCCCGCCGCGCGCTTGAAGAAAAGGCGACCGAGCTGGCGCTGACCTCGAAGTACAAGTCGGAATTCCTGGCCAACATGTCGCACGAGCTGCGTACGCCGCTCAATTCGATCCTGATCCTCGGCCAGCAGCTCACCGACAATCCGGAAGGCAACCTGAGCGGCAAGCAGGTCGAATTCGCCCGCACCATTCACGGCGCCGGCACCGACCTGCTCAACCTGATCAGCGACATTCTGGATCTATCCAAGATCGAATCCGGCACGGTGACGGTCGACGCCGAGGAGGTGTTCTTCTCGAATCTCATGGACATGGTGGCGCGGCCGTTCCGCCACGAGGCGGATACGCGGCAGCTGTCGTTCGAGGTACACGTTGACCCCAATCTCGGCCGCAGCATCACCACCGACACCAAACGGCTGCAACAGGTGCTCAAGAATCTGTTGTCGAACGCCTTCAAATTCACCGGCCAGGGCGGCGTGCGGCTCAACGTTTCCGCCGCTCTCGGCGGCTGGAGCGCCGAGCATCCGGTGCTCAGCCAGGCGCCGGCGGTGGTTTCGTTCGAGGTCAGCGATACCGGTATCGGCATTCCGCTGGAAAAGCAGAAGATCATCTTCGAGGCATTCCAGCAGGCCGACGCCTCGACCAGCCGCAAATACGGAGGCACCGGCTTGGGTCTTGCCATCAGCCGCGAACTGGCGAGCCTCCTCGGCGGCGAAATCCATCTGCGCTCGACGCCGAATGCCGGATCGACGTTCACGCTCTACCTGCCGGTCAAATATGTCGGCCCGACCGCGGCGGTCCATGCCACGACCGCGGTGGCGGCGCCGGCAGCCCTCCATGCCGGGCCGCATCTTGCGCCGGAGCGGACCATCGAGCCGATCCCGGACGACCGCATGGACATCCAGCCGGGCGACGCCATCCTCCTCATCGTCGAGGACGACCCGCATTACGCCCGCATCCTGATCGATCTCGCGCGCGACAAAGGCTTCAAGGCGCTGCTGGCGATGCGCGGCGACGACGCGCTCAATCTTGCCAAGCAGTATCAGCCGACCGCGGTGTCGCTCGACGTGTTCCTGCCCGACATGCTGGGCTGGAACGTGCTCAGCCAGCTCAAGCAGAACTCGCTGACGCGGCATATCCCGGTCCAGATCGTGACGCTGGACGAAGATCGCCAGCATGGCCTCGCCCGCGGCGCCTTCTCGTTCGTGACCAAGCCGACGACGCGCGAAGGCATTGCCGACGCGCTATCGCGGATCAAGGAGTTCTCGGCGCCGCGCCGCAAGCGGCTCCTGGTGGTCGAGGACAACAAGGCCGAGCAGATGAGCATCCGCGAACTGCTCGGCCACGACGACATCGAGATCGTCAACGCCGGCACCGGCGACGAAGCGTTGGCGGCCTTGCGCGACCGGCCGTGCGACTGCGTGGTGCTCGATCTGCGATTGCCCGACATGTCGGGCTTCGAGGTTTTGGAGCGCATGCGCGCCGACGATGCGCTGACCGACGTTCCGGTCGTGGTCTTCACCGGCCGCGAATTGTCGGCCGAGGAGGACGCCCAGCTCCACACCATGGCGCGCAGCATCGTAGTCAAGGGCGTGGAATCGCCCGAGCGGCTGCTCAACGAAACGGCGCTGTTCCTGCATCGCGTCATCACCGACCTGCCGGCCGAGAAGCAGCAGATGCTGGAGCGGCTCAATTCCTCCGATGAGGATCTGGTCGGCCGCACCGTGCTCCTGGTCGACGACGACGCACGCAATATCTTCGCGCTCTCGAGCGTCCTGGAGCGGCGCGGCATGAACGTGCTGACGGCTACCACAGGCAATGAGGCGATCGAGCTGATCGAGAAGACGCCGGCGCTCGCCATCGTGCTGATGGACATCATGATGCCGGAAATGGACGGCTATCAGACCATGGAGAAGATCCGCCAGAACCGCGAGTATCGACGCCTGCCGATCATCGCGCTCACCGCCAAGGCGATGAAGGGCGACCGCGAGAAATGCCTGGAGGCCGGCGCGTCGGATTATCTGGCCAAGCCCGTCAACACCGAACAGCTGTTGTCCGCGCTGCGGATGTGGCTGCACCGCTAAGGCCACATCATGAATGAGAAGGTCAACGTCCTCCTGGTCGACGATCAGCCCGACAAGCTGCTCGCCTACGAGGTTATTCTCCATGAGTTGAACGAGAATCTGGTCAAAACCTCGTCGGCGCGCGAGGCCTTGCAGTTCCTGCTCAAGAACGACGTCGCGGTCATCCTCATCGACGTCTGCATGCCGGAGCTCGACGGCTTCCAGCTCGCCGCCATGTTGCGCGAGCATCCGCGCTTCAGCGAAACGGCGATCATCTTCATTTCCGCGATCCATCTGACCGACGTCGACCGGCTGCGCGGCTATGCCATGGGCGCGGTGGACTACGTGCCGGTGCCGGTCATTCCCGACGTGCTGCGCGCCAAGGTCAAAGTCTTCGTCGAGCTTTATCGCAAGACGCGCGAGCTCGAGCAGTTGAATCTCAAACTCGAGGGTCACGTCGCCGAGCGCACGGCGGAGCTCGAAGCCTCGAACGTGCGGCTATTGCAAAGCGAGCAGGGCCGCAGCCTGGCGCTGGCAGCGGGCCAGATGGGCTCGTGGGAATGGGACATCGCGGCCAATCGCGGGTCGTGGGACGAGGGCCAGTACCGCATCTTCGGTGTCGAGCCGAAAGACTTTCAGATCTCGACGGACAACATCCGCGACCTTTTGCATCCCGACGACTGGGAGCCGCTGCGGCAGGTGGTCTGGCGCATGGCCAAGGGCGAACGCACCCAGCAGGTCGAATTCCGCGTGCGCCGCCCCAATGGCGAATTGCGCTGGTGCACCGGCACGGCGGCGGCGAGCGTCGACGCGGCCGGCAACGTGGTGCGGATCAGCGGCGTCACCATCGACGTCACCGAGCGCAAGGAGGCCGAAGAGCGGCAAGTGCTGCTGGCGCGCGAGGTCGATCATCGCGCCCGCAACGCGCTCGCCATCATCCAATCGATCATTCGATTGACGCGCGCCAAGAGCGTCGACGACTATGTCGCCACGGTGGAGGGCCGTATCAAGGCTTTGGCGCTGGCGCACACGCTGCTGTCGGATTCGCGCTGGCACGGCGCCGACCTCGGCACGCTCGTGGCCGAGGAGTTTGCGCCCTACCGAGGTGGCAACAAGGTCGAGCTCAAGGGACCGAACGTGTCACTGTCGCCGGCGACCGCCCAGGGGATCGCGCTGGCGCTGCACGAGCTCGCCACCAATGCGGCCAAGCACGGCGCGCTGTCGTCGCTCAAAGGCAAGGTCGGTCTGACTTGGCAATTGCAGTCCGACGTCCTGACCTTGCACTGGGTGGAGAACGGTGGACCGCCGATCAAGACGCCGTCGGCGCGCAGCTTTGGCTTGAAAGTCATCAAGGCCAGCATCGAGCAACAGCTCGGGGGCAAGACGACGTTCGACTGGAATCCGAAAGGGTTGCGTTGCGATCTTGCGATAGCGCTACGCGACGTCAAGGAACCGCGGCAGTACGACAGCGCGCATCAGTCCAATGGCGGCAATGGCGCGGCCATCGCACTGAACAAGCTCGACAAGCCGCGCGTGCTCGTGGTCGAGGACGAGGCGCTGGTCGGCATCATGATCCAGGAATGCATGACCGAACTTGGCTTCCAGATCGTCGGTCCGGTTTGCACCGCATCCGACGCACTGGCAGCCGCCGAGGACGGCGAATTCGATGCCGCGATCCTCGATATCAATCTCGGCGACGGCATGGTCTACCAGGTGGCCGAAATTTTGGCGCGGCGCCACGTGCCGTTCGTCTTCGTCACCGGCTACGACGCCGACAGCGTCGACAGCCGGTTTCGCGAAATCCCGGTGCTGCAGAAGCCGGTCGAGCGGGAAATGCTGCAAAAGCTGTTTGCCCAAGGAGCAGACCGCGCCATGGCCGGCTTGGCCCGAGATGACAATCGCGTCCGCGCCTGACTTCCGCTCCACCAGGTCCGAGAACCTTTGGCCTCTTACTGAATAACGCGAACGACCGGGGTGATCGACAGGTCGGCGGCGGCGGTCTGGATGGCGATGAGCTGCGCCAACAGGCCGAAGATTCGCTTCGTGGTCGCGGCTTGCTCGGGCACGCAATAGTCGCCGTCCTCGAACCAGGTGTGGACGAAGCATTGGCCGCCCAAGTTCTGCATCACCGTTATCAGAGCCGGGTCTTCATGCACGGTCTCCAGCACCGGCGGCTCCGCCGCGTATGGGCGATTGGGCGGGATAAAGGCATAACGTGACGGCTCCAGGTGCTCGCGCTGCATTTTCATCAGCGTGCCGAGGAAAACGAAAACACCGTAGGCCGAACGCGGGGTGATGGTGAAGCTGATCTTGGGGCCGCCCTCGGAGCCCGTCGGGCTGAAGGTGAGCGGCAGGATGTCGGCCTGCGCGACGTCTTTGTTTTCCGTAGGCCTCCATTCGGGGGAGCCGCACGTCAGGTTGGATTTGAACAATATTGACCGCTGAACGTCCAGATTGCCTTGGGCGATTTGGACCAGAGCCGGCGCCACCGTTGACGCCGCCTGCTGAGCCAGCACGGGATTGAAACAAAACCGTGCATAGGATGTACCTTTGGTCGAACCGCCCGAGCTCCCGCTTGCGCCGCCCTTTGGCGGGCCGCTTGAGGAGCCGCCCTGCTCGGTTTTTTCTTCGACGGTCAGGCCGGTATAGGCGGCGTTATGGACCCAATCGATGAAGCAGCGATGCTTCGGGTCGATTTGCGAGCAGCCGTAATCGTCGGGCGGATTATAGTGGTAGCCGAATGGCGGAGCGTTCGGCAGCTCAAGCGTGAATGAGTCCGTGAACAGCCAGAACAACAGCTCGCGCGAATAGCCCTGCCGGATAAAATAAGCCAAGGTCTGCAAATCGATCGGTTTCAGGAAGCCTTGATAGAAAGCGCTGGTTTCCTGCGTCGACACACTGAAGTTGGTGCTGACGGCGGTGGTATTGCCGGCGGTGGTGTTGCCGAAAATGACGTCACGCCCGGGCGTAAAGCCCGGCGTCAGCGCCGCTCCTGCGGCGACGCGAGCGCTGGGGCCGAGCAGGAACGACGGCAGCGCGAACGATGTCGTATTGGTGAGCGACGGCGTGACGTTGGCGACGACGGTGAAGCTCAAGGGGTAATCGTGGCTGGCGCGAACCAGGTTGAGGAAAATGGATTCGTTGCGCGCCTTCGCCAGGCTGCGGCTCACCGTATCGTATCGGTTGTCGACCGGATCGACGACCGCGCAGGCGCCGAGCGCGCCGGCAAGCAACGCTCCGACAAGCAACACACGCCACCACATTGTCGACTCCCAACTCATCTTAGCCGTTCTGGTTTTTTGACATTCTCTACATGCGGAAATGCGTCCGAGATCCTTCCTAGAATTTGTAGTTCAAGCCGCCGCGCACGACCGCGAAGTAGACCGGTGAGAAAGCTGCAGCGATGGATGCCGGCGCCGTTCCGGCGGCGACGGCCGTGGCGGTTGCCGTCACCGTCGGCGCGCCGAGGTGCACATAGAGCAGCTCGGTCCGGAAGATCAGGTTGCTGGTGACCGCATACTCGGCGCCGGCCCCGGCACTCCAGCCGAACAAAGTTTGCGATGCCGCGCCCGTGAAACAAGCCGCGCCTGCGGTGCAGGCATAGGAGAAGCCGCTCGCGCTCAGTCCCTTGGTGGCGACGGCAGGCACGCTGAGATTTTCGTGCACTTGCCCGAAGGCTAGCCCGCCGGTGCCGTAAAGCAGGAGCGGCGGCGCAAGCAGGGCGCCCGCGCGCGCCCGAACCGTGCCGAATGATTCGACAGTCTGACTCGCGACCATGTTGGTGGCGCCGACATTGCCGAGCCGGAACGAGGAATTCGCCGAGCCGTCGAGATTGGACCACTGATAATCGGCTTCCACGCCGACCAGCCAATGCGAATTGAATTGCCAGTTGAAGCCGAATTGGCCGCCGGCAACGCCGCCATCGCGGTGAAAATTCACCCCATTGATGCATTGGCCTTTCGGCGAGCCGCCACCGCCACAGGTGCCGGCCAGTGCCGCCGGGTCGTTGGCCGAGAACGTGACGGAAGAATTACCCCAGGCGAAGCCGCCGTTGATGCCGACGTAAAAGCCGGTCCAGGGGAGATAGGGCACTCTGGCGGAGGTGATGAATTGCGACGGCGGGACCGCCATTTCCTCGGCCATCGCGCCGGTCATGCCGAACGCAAGCAAAATTGCAATACACGCAATACTTTTTTTCACGGACGCCCCGCCGATACAACGAGGAACTCTTATGTATCGGATACGCAGAACCGGATCACCGGATTTACGCAGCCCACCCAAAACAAGCGTAGCATGGGCGCTGGGCAGGAAAAGGCGTCCGGCCACAGAATCCAATTTTCTGTGATAACTTTGCCACGCTGATGGATGTGTACGGCCGGGCTCCGGCAAGCGCCTCCCGCAACCGCCGCGCTGCGATCAGATCACGCCGACGTGTCCGGCGGAATTGCCAAGGCGGACGGCGTCAGCCGGTCAGGTGCTCCAATTTGACTTGCTTCTCGGCCGCCCTGCGGCCGATCTCATAGAGCTCTTGGACGGCGGCGGGGTCGTCCATGCCGCGCAGGCGGGCGAGGGCATCGTCGCTCACGTTATAATTGAGCTCGCGCGCCAGCCAATCCTTTTCCAGCCGCACGTCGTAGCGCAGGAAGCGAAACATCTTGCCGCCCGGCGGCAGATCCGAGGCCAGCGTGCCGACTTCGGAGTTGATCTGCCACGGTGCAGGGCATTCGCCCATCCATTGCATCAGCGCCAGCACCAGCATTTCGGCGTCGGTCATCAGCGAAATGAGCGCGTGAAAGGCGAGCTTGGTGAAGCGGGCGAATCCCAAGCTCTTATACGACAGGCGCGGCCGATAGGTCCCGGTGCCGACCGAGACGACGGTGAGGCGATCCGGCCCGGTCGGCCATTTGATTTTGAACGGGCTCAACGTCGCCATCTGGAACAGCGCCAGCGACGGATTGTTGTGCGGCGTCACTCCGCCATCGACAAACAGGCCGTAAGTACTGGAATCGATGTCAGCATGCGGACCGAGGCCGAGGCGCCGCAACAGGGCCTGAACGGCGCGTGCCGGCCACGGCACGTTGAGCGGCTTGGCCACGGCGTCGGGCAGCATGGTCTTGTTCTGGCTGATCGGCAGCAGCTCCGGATCGAAAAAATGCGGGGCGGCCGTGCTGGCGCGCACCAGATTGACCAGGGGATAATCCTTGTTGCCGATATCCCCGCTACTGCTCTCCCAATACGGCGCGCGCGGATTGTTCGAGATGATCCAGGGGCTGCCGGTATCCATGCGCTTGGTGATGATGCAAAAGCCGGTGATCAGATCGGTGCTTTGCAGCACGCGGTCGCCGACCACGGCCTCGATCTGATGGCGCAGGCCGCGGGCATCGAACTTCGCCTGCAACAGCGGGACGCGCCAGCGCTGGCGCTTGAAGGCAAACGGCGCCAGCTTGAGATAGAAGTTTTTCACTTCGGCCGTGCGGTGTCCGAGCGCCAGCGCGCCGGCGATGACCGCGCCCGTCGAGGTGCCGCCGACGAGGTCGAAATAATCGCCCAACAGAACGTCTTTGCCATCGCGCTCGCTGAGCAGCGTTTCGATGCGTTCGAGAAAAGCCACCGTCAGCGCGCCGCGCACGCCGCCGCCGTCGAGCGCCAATATCCGCTTGGGGCCGGGACCGAACAGGTGGCGGTCGCGGGAATTCTCGAAGGTTGTTGCGCTTGCGTCGTTCATGCGGACTATGCCTCTCGTCGCGATTGCCTCTTAAGATTATTGCTTCGGCGAAGCGAGAATTTCTTCGACTGCTCGTACGATGGTTGGCACATCGGCCGGGCGAAACGTGCTTTGCAATCCCGCTCTCGCGCCGGGCCGCGCCGCGGCGCTCGGCTGCGATATTTGCATTGCGTTCGGGTGGGTCGGCTCGATCCATACCACGGCGATACCGTCGCCGACGGCGCGCTCGACGATTTGCGCCGTGCCGCCAATGCCGGCCGCCACCGCGCCGTCCCAGATCGCGATCAACACGTCGATATTCGCCAGCATGAAAAGGCCCGCTGCCTCATAGGCGCGGGGGCGTTGATCGGCGGCGCCATCGAGCTCGAGCACATCGCCGGCGCGGAGGAGCAGCGTTTCAAACTCGCGACGCGACATTTCCGTCTCGAAGTCACGCTCGTACTCGGCCCTGGCGAACGGCAGGATGGCTTGCAAGGCAAAGCCGGTCGCAAGCCCCGCTTCCGCGACGATGCGGTCGGAGCCTTCGGCGAGCGAAGAGACGATGACGAGCTCGGTCGCGGTATTCGCCTTGCGTGCCGCTGCGGCGACGGCGGCCAGGATGCGGTCGATATGCGCGCGCAACGGCGCTTCGGACTCTTCTGGCAATTTCGGGGGTACCCGATGGCCGCTGACGCCGATGCGCAGGCTGGGCGGGGACGGGTGACGGGCAGGGCTCACGGCAGGGGGCGACCCACATTCTGCGGTTGGCCCTGGTCTGGGCTCTCGCCGAAGCATAGCGCAGAATTTTCATCGCGATAGCGGCGATTGCGAGGGCGGCGACACCATTGTCGGTCGCGCCACCAAGCCGAGCTCGCGCAGGCCGAGCGCCATCGTGGCGAGCAGGAACGGAATTACGAAATAGGCGACGCGAAAGGTCAGCAGCGCCGCGAGCAGCCCCTCCTTGGGAAATTGCGGCAGCCCGATGAGGAGCGCCGCTTCGATGACGCCGAGGCTGCCGGGCACATGGCTGACGGTGCCGAGCAGCGTCGCCGTGACGAAGATAACCAGCACCGGCACGAAATCGACCGCCGGGCTTTGCGGCAGCAAGGCATACATCGCGGCCGTCACCAGGCAGAGGTCCACGGCGCCGATCCCCGTCTGGACCAAAGTGAGGCGCACGGTGGGCAATACCAGTTTCCAGTTGGCGTAGCCGACGGTGCGCGACCGCGGTGCGAGCCAGGCCAGATAGCAGGCAATGCCGAAGAGCGCCGACAAGCCGACGATCCGGTTGGTCCAAGGCGGCAGGTGGTCGACGACGCTCGCCGCTTGCGGCGCATAGGTTATGGCGCCGCCGAGTACGACAGCGTTGCCGAGCCAGAACGTCATGCCGGTGACGAAAGCGATCTTGGCAATATCGAGAACGCCGAGGCCCCAGGCCGAATAAACCCGCAACCGCACCACGGCGCCGGTCAGGGTCGCGGCACCAAGCGAATGGCCGATCGTGTAGCTCGTGAAACTTGCCAGCGCCGCGACGCGAAACGGAATCGTGCGGCGGCCGATGACGTGGAGCGCAAACACGTCATAGAAAGTCAGCGTGACGTAGCCCAAGACGACGAAAACGCCGGCGACCACGACATTGCGGATCGGCTGGGCGGTGAACGCGGCAACCACTTTTCCGATGTCGATGTCGCGCAACAAATGCCAGAGCGCAGCACCGACGCCGGCGAGCATCAAAAGGCTGAGCGCGGCACCGAGCCAATTGCGGCCGAGTTTTCCGACGGCCGTGCGCGCGGTGCTGCTCGTCACGTTGGGAATCGGCCTGCTGCAACAAACGAACGATCCGGCCGGCGACGCGGTCAGACGATTCGCAGCGGCAACTTTTCATTTGTTTGTAACAACCGTGTAACGCGCCAGGCGGACAAATGGCCGCGCCGATGTCGCGGCCGTCACACTGCTGAGACATGAAATGGCAATTGTCGTCGCACGCGATTCGACAATTCCCGGCGGAGAGCAACCTGATGCGCGTTCTCGTCGCAACGGACGCCTGGCGTCCCCAGGTCAACGGCGTGGTGCGGACGCTCAATTCGCTGGCGCATGCCGCGGCCAAGCTCGGCGTGACGATCGAGTTCCTGTCGCCGGACGGGTTTCCGTCGTTCCCGGTGCCGACCTATCCGGGCCTGCGGCTGGCTTTGCCGAGCCGCCGGCGGATCGCCGAGCGCATCGCGGCGGCGCGACCGGACGCTATCCATATCGCCACCGAAGGGCCGATCGGTTTTGCCGTGCGCTCCTACTGCCGCCGCCACGGCCGGCCGTTCACCACGAGCTACACCACGCGGTTTCCCGAATATATCTCGGCCCGCTCGCCGATCCCGCAACAATGGATCTACGCGGCGTTGCGCTGGTTCCATGCGGCCGCGGCGGTGACGATGGTGGCGACGCCGTCGCTCACGACGGAGCTTTCCGAGCGCGGCTTTGCCAATCTCGGCCGGTGGACGCGCGGCGTGGATACCGATCTGTTCCGCCCCGACCGCGCCATCGATCTCGGCTTGCCGCGGCCGATCTTCATGACCGTCGGCCGGGTCGCCATTGAAAAAAATCTCGAAGCGTTCCTGTCCCTCGATCTGCCCGGCACCAAGGTCGTCGTCGGCACCGGACCGCAGGAAGCCGAGCTCAAGCGCAGGTTTCCTAAAGCCAAATTTCTCGGAATGCTGGACAACGGCATTCTCGCTTCGCACTTGGCGGGCGCCGACGTGTTCGTGTTTCCAAGCCTCACCGACACGTTCGGTATCGTGCAGCTCGAGGCGCTCGCCAGCGGTGTTCCGGTCGCCGCATTCCCGGTCACCGGTCCGAAGGACGTCATCGCCGACCATCCGGTCGGCGTCCTGGATGAGGATTTGGCGGTCGCATGCATGGGCGCGCTGTCGCTGTCGCGCGACGCCTGCCGGGCCTTTGCTCTCAAACATTCCTGGGAAAACAGCGCGCGCCAATTCATCGGCCACGCCCGCAAGGTGGCGACCGGCAATACCGGCGCGCCGCACCTCGCCGCAACGATCACGGAGACCGCCCGCGGCTAAGGGCGGCAAAACAAAAAGCAAGACAATGGAAGGATCAAGCATGAGCAGCACGCTTTTGGAGTCCGATCTCGACACCCAGACCATCACCAAGGCTTATGCGCGCTGGGCGCCGGTCTACGACCTGGTCTTCGGCGCGGTCTTTGAACGCGGTCGCCACGCCGCGGTCGCGGCAGCCGCGCGCGTCGGCGGGCGTCTCCTCGAGGTCGGTGTCGGAACGGGCATCTCGTTGCCGCTGTATTCGCGCGACTTGAAGATCTGCGGCATCGATATTTCCGAGCCTATGCTGCGCAAGGCCCATGAGCGGGTCGCCGAGTTTGGGCTGAGCAATGTCGAAGAGTTGCGGGTGATGGATGCCGAGCATCTGGAATTCCCCGAAGCGTCGTTCGACGTCATCGTCGCTCAATATGTCATCACCACGGTGCCTAATCCGGAAGCCACGCTCGACGAATTCGCCCGCGTACTTAAGCCGGGCGGTGAGATCATCCTTGTGAGCCGGGTCGGCGCCGAAGCCGGCTTGCGGCGCTCGCTGGAGCACTGGTTCCAGCCGGCAGCGCGCAAGCTCGGCTGGCGCACCGAGTTCGCCTTCGAGCGCTACGCGCAATGGGCGTCGCGGACGGCGGGCGTTACGCTGGTCGAGCGGCGCGCCATGCCGCCGTTCGGTCACTTCTCGCTGATCCGCTTCGCCAAGGACGGCGCGGCAGGCGCAGCGAGGAACACTGATCCGGTGCTGCGCGCGGCGGGCTGACCTCCCGCCGGTCGTAAATCAAACAATAAACATTCACCTGACTGTCACGGATGAATCCCTGTCACAGGGCATTCACCGAATCGCCATACCCAATTCTGGAACCGCACGACGGGGAGACCGATGGAAAATTTTCGCGAGGCATTGCGTACGCAGCGCTGGGACGATCATCGCTACTACCACCACAGC